>Ga0073934_10004914_pt1 | contig 21492 bp, 20 predicted proteins | sample LarsenN4metaG_FD_76834 | JGI IMG/M metagenome (GOLD analysis project Ga0073934, IMG submission 76834) | Hot spring sediment bacterial and archeal communities from British Columbia, Canada, to study Microbial Dark Matter (Phase II) - Larsen... ...
CCCTGCTGCGCGCGCGCGCCGGTGTCCTGCGCCAGGTGGTTGGCCTCGAGGGCGCGGTCGGCGACATGGTTGATGCTGACGGTGATCTGTTCCAGCGCCGCCGCCATGGTGGCGGCGGATTCGCTCTGCGCGGAGGAGCCGGCGGCGACCTGCCTGGCGGAGCCGGCCAGCTCGGTGGCCGACTGCGACACGTCGCGCGCGGCGGTGATCATGGTGCGCAGGCTGTCCTGCATCTTGGCGATCAGCTGGTTGAAGGCGCCCAGCATCAGGGCGATCTCATCCTTGCCCTGCACCTCGCAGCGGGTGGTGAAGTCCAGCGTCTCGGCCAGCTGGCGGATGCTCTGCTGCGCACGGCTGACGCTGCCCACTACCTGGCGGTAGGTGCGCCAGCCGCTGAAACAGAGCAGCAGGATGGCGACCGCGGCCACCGTGGCGGCAATCAGTTTCGCCTGCAGGTTGACGTCGATGGCGTGCTGCTTGGCGCTGTCGGCCAGCTGCTGGTTGAACTGGGTGTGCTGCTTGGAGATGCCGTTGATGCGCTGGAAGATCACCCGCGCACTGTTGGCCATTACCTGTGCCTCTTCCTTGCGGTTGCTGCGCGAGGCGTCCAGGATCGGCGCGTAGACGCGGTTCAGCTCGGCCAGGCCTTCTTTCAGCTTGCTGTGGTAGTCGCGGTCCTGCTCGTTGACGATCATCGGTGCGTACTGGTCCAGCGCGGCGGCCGCATGCTGGCTGTGCTCGGCGAAGGACTGCGCGATCTCGCCCATCTTGCTGTCGTCGCTGCTGAGAATGTGCGCCAGCAGCGAGTTGCGCTGCTCCAGCATTGCGCTGTCGAAGGCTGCCAGGGTCTGCATGCTCGGCATCACGTTGTCGCTGATGTGTTCCAGCTCGTTGTAGACGCGGTTGAGCTGCAGGAAGCTGGTGACGGCGAGGATCAGCAGGCCGCTGATGGCCAGTGCAATCAACAGGCCCAATCGTTGCGATATTTTCATGGTGTTGTTCCGCAGGCTAGAGTCGTTGCTCGAGTGTAGCGGAGAAATAATATGAAAAACGATTATGTTGTTGGCGAAGCGGCGATTGGTGAATAGTTACGGGTGGGGCGGGGCGGGACTTGCGGCCAACGTTGGCCGCAACAGCGCGATGGCAGGCGCCGCCCGGCGTGGTGCCGGGCGGGGATGGGCAGGCTTAGTGGCCGGCGGGGTGGACGGGCGCCATGCCGCTTTCCACGGTGACCTCAACGGTGACCTTGCCGGCTTTTTCAAATTGCAGCTGCAGCGGGAAGCGGTCGCCGCTGACCGCCTGTTTCGGGACCTGCAGCAGCATCAGGTGCAGGCCGCCGGGAGCCAGCTTTACCTGGCCGGCGGCCGGCAGCACGATGCCGCCGCTGACTTCGCGCATACGCATCACGCCGTTGTCGTTGAGGTGCTGGTGCAGCTCGGCGCGCGCCGCTTGCGGCGTGCTGGCGGCCAGCAGCCGGTCGGCGCCACCGCTGTTGCTGATGGTCATGAACACCGCCGCGGTCGGGCTGCTGGCCGGCATCGCGCGGCTGTAGGGGTGGTCGATCTTCAGCGCGCCGGCGCTGTAGTCATGGGCAAGGGCGGGCAACGACAGCAGGCCGGCGAGCGCGGCAAGGGCGAGTTTTTTCATGGTGTGCGGGGGCAGGTTGCAGTGGCGAAGAGCATAGCACGCAGCCTCCGCCGCCAGCTGCGGCATAATGTCGCAGCTGGCCCCATGATCACGATTACCGTGCCGCCGGTTTCGCCCACGACGGTGGCTGGCTACAATGCCTGCCCGCGCTGCTGCTGGTGGCGGCAGTTGGCCTTATTTCCGGATCCTTACTTCCAGATCAAGAAGAACGATGTTCAAGACCCTGTATCTGCAGTTCCTGTTTGGCGGGCTGGTGAGCCTGCTGGTGATCACCAATCCGCTGTCCAAGATCCCGCTGTTCGTGTCGCTGACGCAGGGCATGAGCGAGCTGCGCCGTGCGCAGCAGGCGCGCATGGCCTGCGTCTACGCCGCCGCGATCATGCTGGTGTGCCTGCTGGCCGGCAACCTGATCCTGGCCGCGTTCGGCATTTCCTTCGGCGCACTGCGTATCGCCGGCGGCTTCGTGGTGGCGGTGCTGGGCTACCGCATGCTGTTCCTGTCGCAGGATCCGGGCATGGCGCCGAAGACCAACCGTCGCGAGGACTATTCCTTCTTCCCGCTGGCGATGCCGGGCATCAGCGGCCCCGGCACCATCGCGGTGGTGATCGGCATCGCCACCGAGATTGCCGAACTGCACAGCCGCACCGAGAAACTGCTCGCCTTCGGCATGACCATGCTCGCCATCGTCAGCACCGCGCTGGTGACCTGGCTGGTGCTGCGCTCGTCGACGCTGATCGCGGCGCGCATGGGCCGCGCCGGCACCGAGGTGCTGGGCCGGCTGATGGGCTTTTTGCTGATCTGCGTCGGCGTGCAGTTCATCGGCTCCGGCATCCGCACCTTCATGGCCGGTTCCTAAACGGCCGGCGGCAGGGTTGGCCGCAAGATCGTTCAAGCCCCCGCGGCGGCGGCTGTGCCAGAATGCAGCCATCCCCTGCCGAGCCGCCACCATGTCCGCCGTTCCTGCCGAATACGCCCGCTACTTCCGCGCCGACGACATCGCGCCGCTGGAGTGTCTGGACGCGTTCTACACCCGGCAGGTGTTCACCCCGCACTTCCACGAGGAGTACGTGGTCAACGCGCTGACGCTGGGCGCGCAGTCCTACCGCTACCATGGCAGTTCGCACGTCGCCGGCGTCGGCGCGCTGGTGCTGATCAATCCCGGCGAGGTGCACACCGGCGAGTCGGCCGATGCCGCCGGCTGGGGCTATCGCGGTTTCTACCCGTCGGCGACGCTGATCCGCGGCCTCGCCAGCCAGCTGGCCGGGCGCCCGGTGGAGCCGTTCTTCCGCCAGACGGTGATCTACGATCTCGATCTGGCGCGGCGGCTGGCGCTGCTGCAACCGTTGCTGGCGCAGTGCCACGACCGGCTGCAGCGCGAGAGTGCACTGTACGCGGTGTTTGCCGACGTGCTGCAGCGGCACATGGGCGTGCGCGAGCAGCTGCTGGCGCGCGACCAGCCGCGGTTGCAGCAGGTGCGTGCGCTGCTGGCCGACCGCCTCGCCGACAACCTGTCGCTGCAGCAGCTGGCCGACAGCGCCGGGCTGTCGCCGTGGCACCTCAACCGCAGCTTCCGCGCCGAATTCGGCCTGCCGCCGGTGGCGTGGCGCAACCAGCTGCGCGTGGCGCGTGCGCGCCAGCTGCTGGCGCAGGGCGTGGCGCCCGGCCAGGTGGCGGCGCAGCTGGGCTTTGCCGACCAGCCGCACCTGACGCGCGCCTTCCGTGCCGCGCTGGGGGTGACGCCGGCGGCGTACCAGCGCGCGGTGCGCAGCTAGCCGGCGCAAGATCGTTCAAGACGGCGCCGCTGGCGGCGGCCTACAATGCGGCCAACCTTTTGCTGTGGAGCAAGCATGTCGCAACGACTTACCCCGCTGCTGGCCGGTGCCCGCGATTCGCTGCCGATGCTGGTCGGCGCCGCCCCGTTCGGCGTCATCTTCGGCACGCTGGCGATCGCCAGCGGCATTCCGGCGTGGGCGACGCTGGCGCTGTCGGCGCTGGTGTTTGCCGGCTCGTCGCAGTTCATCGCCGTCAGCCTGATCAGCAGCGGCACCGCGCTGCCGGTGATCTGGCTGACCACCTTTGTCGTCAACCTGCGCCACGCGCTGTACAGCGCCACCTTGCTGCCCTACGCCCGCCATCTGCCGGCGCGCTGGCGCTGGTCGCTGGCGTTCTGGCTCACCGACGAGACCTTCGCCGTGGTCGAGCACCAGCTGCGGCAGCAGGACAACGAGTTCGACGGCGCCTGGTACTGGCTGGGCTCGTCGCTGGCGATGTACGGCAACTGGCAGTTGTGGACCATCATCGGCGTGTTGCTGGGACAGAGCGTGCCCGGCCTCGCCGATCTGGGGCTGGATTTCGCGATGGTGGCCACCTTTGCCGCCATCGTCGCGCCGCAGCTGAAAAAGCGGCCGGTGCTGGTGGCGGCGCTGCTGGCCGGGGTGGTGGCGCTGCTGGCGCGCGAGCTGCCGTTCAAGCTGGGATTGATGCTGGCGGCGCTGGCCGGGGTGGCCGGCGGCGTACTGGCCGAACGGCTGGCGGCGACCGGCAAGCCCGAGATGAAGGAGACGACATGAGCCTGCAACTGCTACTGACCATTGCCGGCATGATCGTGGTCACCTACGGCATTCGGCTGAGTTTTCTGGTATTCGGCCACAAGCTGAGCTTCCCTGCCTGGCTGTCGCGCGCCTTGCACTACGTGCCGGCGGCGGTGCTGACCGCTCTGATCGTGCCGATGGCGCTGGCGCCGCAGGGTGCCATCGACCTGTCGCCGGGCAATGCCTACCTGCCCGGCACCCTCGCCGCGGCGGCGGTGGCGTTCTTCAGCCGCCACACGCTGGCGGCGATCGTCAGCGGTTTTGTGGTGTACGGCCTGTGGCGCTGGCTGCTGTGAGGTAAGCCGCCTGCGCGGCGACGCTGGCCGCTGCGAACGAGCGTCTTTTTATCTTCTATCCGATGTGATCCTGTTTCGGGCTGCGCCGCGACTTGACCGGTCGCGGTACAGGATGGCCGCGCCTGCTGGCATCGCATGCGGGCAGTGGCGAGCGCTCTAGCGCGGCGGCTGCAGCGCCTGCGCCGCCGCCACCAGCTGCGGCCACAGCCGCTCGGCGTCGGCGCTGTCGAAATCGGCGTGCTTGCGCTTGATCACGCCGTGGTCGGACAGCTCGATGCTCAGATCGGCGTGCAGTCCGGCCTGCTGCAGGCAGCCCTGCACGCAGCGCAGCGGACAGCCGTCCAGCGCCAGGATGCGGCGGCCGCTGCGTGCCAGCCGCAGCAGCGTCGGCACCTGGCCGCCGACGCCGGCGATGCAGGACATCTCGGCGTGGCCGGCGCGGGTGAGGCGCAGTGCAAAGTGGTTGGCCAGTTGCGCGGCACTGGAGCAGCCGGAGCAGGCGTAGACCAGGGGCAGCGAGGGATCGGGTTTCATGGCGTCCAGCCTAGCGCGCCGGCCGTGGGCGCGCCATCGGCCGCATGGTCTAGGCCGGATGGCCGGCTTGCGGCCAACCTTGCGTCGCGCGCTAGCGGCGTTGCAGTTTGCCGATGCCCATCAGCATGCCGAGGCCGATGGCCAGCGACACGGTGGCGGTACCGCCGTAGGACATGAACGGCAGCGGCACACCGACCACCGGCAGGATGCCGGCGACCATGCCCATGTTGACGAACACGTAGACGAAGAACGATAGCGTGATGGCGCCGGCCAGCAGCCGGCCGTACAGCGTCGGCGCGCGCGCGGTGATCAGCAGGCAGCGGCTGATGATGCCGAGGTATAGCGCCAGCAGCAGCAGGTTGCCGGCGAGACCGAACTCCTCGGAGTACACCGCGAAGATGAAGTCGGTGGTGCGCTCCGGGATGTAGTCGAGGTGGGTCTGGCTGCCGGCCAGCCAGCCCTTGCCCCACACCCCGCCGGAGCCGATGGCGATCATCGACTGGATGATGTGGTAGCCGGCGCCGAGCGGATCTTCCATCGGGTCGATCAGGGTCAGCACCCGCTTGCGCTGGTAGTCGTGCATCAGGTTCCACACCACCGGCAGGCTGGCGAGGAAGGCGACGCCGCCGCCGATGATGATCTTCCACGACAGCCCGGCAAAGAACAGCGCAAAAAAGCCGGCGCCCATCACCAGCGTGGCGGTGCCGAGGTCGGGCTGTTTCAGGATCAGCAGGCCGGGAATCACGATCAGCACCGCCGCCACCACGTAGTGACGCCAGTTGAGGGTGGTTTCGTATTTCTGGAAGTACCACGCCAGCATCATCGGCAGCGCGATCTTCATGATTTCGGACGGCTGGATGCGGGCGATGCCGACGTTCAACCAGCGGGTGGAGCCGTTGACGGTGATGCCGAACAGCTCGACGCCGACCAGCAGCAGCACGCCGGCAACATACAGCGGCAGTGCCAGGTGCATCACCGTCTGCGGACTCAGCCGCGCCAGCAGCCACATGATGAGCAGCGACAGCGCGGTGTAGACCAGCTTGTTGTCGATCTTGGCCCAGCTCTGGTTGGAGGCGGAAAACAGCGCGATCATGCTCAGCACGAACACGCCGGCGAGCAGCGCCAGCAGCCAGCCGTCCAGCGGGTCCATGATGGCGCGGGTGAGGCGCTTAGCGAGCGACACTTGCATCTTGCTTTCCTGTTGCCGAGGGCGGGAAGGTTTCCAGCTGGCCGCGGATGTCGTCGGGCAGCTTGCCGGTCAGGTAGTAGTCGAACAGCGCGCGCGCGATCGGCGCCGCGGCGGTGGCGCCGAAGCCGGTGTTTTCCACGATCACCGCCACCGCGATCTTCGGCTGCTCCACCGGGGCAAAGGCGATGAACCAGGAGTGGTCGCGGTGCTGCTCGGCCAGCGCGCCGGCGTTGTACTTGGCGCCCTGCTTGATCTGCACCACCTGCGCGGTGCCGGTCTTGCCGGCCATCGAGTACTGCAGGCCCTGGCCGAGACGCCAGCCGGTGCCCCCCGGCTGCATCACCGCGCGCATGCCCTGCTTGATGTAGTCGTAGTGCTGCTGCTTGAACGGCAGCTGCTTGTACGGCGCCGCCTCGATCAGGCGCGTCTTGCCGTTGCGGGCGTCGGTGACCTTCTGCACCAGGTGCGGGTGGAAGGCGCGGCCGTCGTTGGCCAGCATGGCAGTGGCATTGGCCATCTGCAGCGGGGTGTAGGTATTGAAGCCCTGGCCGATGCCGATGCTGACCACGTCGGCCGGCAGCCAGCGGCGGTGCTCGTCGCGGTAGCGCGTGCCGGCAAAGCGGCGCGCCTTCCACTCCTTGGACGGCAGCACGCCGACCGCCTCGCCGTCGAGGTCGATGCCGGTGCGGCTGCCGAGGCCGAACTGCGCCAGCAGCGGGTGGATGCGGTCGATGCCCATGTCCCACGCCAGCTTGTAGAAGAAGGTGTCGCTGGACACCGCGATGGCCTTGGCCAGGTTGGCGGAGCCGTTGCCGCGCGGGTTGGAGTCGCGGAACTGGTGGCTGGAGCCGGGCAGGGTGAAGTAGCCCGGCGCCGGGCGGATCTCGTTCGGGGTGATGGCACCGGCTTCCAGCGCCGCCATGCCCATGAACGGCTTGAAGGTGGAGCCGGGTGGATACATGCCGCGGATGGCGCGGTTGATCAGCGGCCGCTGCCAGTCGCTGTTCAGGCTCTGCCAGCTCTGGCTGTCGATGCCGTCGATGAACAGGTTGGGGTCGAAGCTGGGCTTGGACAGCAGCGCCAGCACGCCGCCGCTGCCCGGGTCGATGGCGACCAGCGCGCCACGGCGGGCGCCGAACAGCTTGTCGGCGACATCCTGCAGGTGGATGTCCAGCGCCAGTTGCAGCGTGTTGCCGTGCACCGGGGCGGTGCGGCGCAGCGAGCGCACCGCGCGGCCGGCGGAGTCGGTCTCGATTTCCTCGAAGCCGTTCTGGCCGTGCAGGTCGTCCTCGTACACCGCTTCCAGCCCCAGCTTGCCGATGTGGGTGGCGCCGCGGTAGTTGGCGGTCTTCTCGTCCGCGGCGAGGCGGTCCTTCTCGCGCGGCCCGATGCGGCCGATGTAGCCGAGCACGTGGCTGGTCAGCTCCTTGTACGGGTAGTCGCGGTACAGCCGCGCCTTGACCTCGACGCCGGGGAAGCGCCACAGGTTGGCCGCCAGCCGCGCCGCCTCGACGTCGTCCATCTTCAGCCGCAGCGGTACCGGCTCGAAGTCCTTCGACTCCGACAGGAATTTCTGGAAGCGCTTCAGGTCGCGCGGCGTGATCGGCACCACCTGGCCCAGCGCCTTGATGGTGGCGTCGAGGTTGTCGATCTTGTCCGGCGTCAGCTCCAGGGTGTAGGAGGCGTAGTTACGCGCCAGCTCGATGCCGTTGCGATCGACGATCAGGCCGCGGTTGGGCTGTACCGGCACCAGCGAGATGCTGTTGTTCTGGGCGAGGGTGGCGAAGTGTTCGTACTGGAACACCTGCAGCCAGACGAAACGCGCCACCAGCAGCAACAGCATCAGCACCATGAACAGATAGGCGACCAGCAGCCGCCAGTACAGCTGGCGTTCTTCGGTGTGCGGGTCTTTCAGGCGTGCGGCTTGCTTCATGGCGCTTAGTGCCGTTCGCTACGGTAGGGCAGCAGCATCAGCTTGGTCAGCAGCGGCCACAGCAGTGCGCCGATCAGGGCCGGCAGGAAGTAGCCGAGGCCGGGCAGCGAGGCGCCGACGCTCCAGCGTGCGACCGCCATCAGCAGCTGGATCAGCATCATCAGCACCAGGATCACCAGCGTCTGCTGGCCGAGGTTGAACATCACCAGCTGCTGCTGGCGCAGCAGGATCAGGTAGGCGCCGACGGAGTAGGCCAGCGCGTGCTGGCCGAACATGCTGGTCGACACCACGTCGGCCAAGAGGCCGATGCCGAAGGCCATGCCGATGCCGATGCGCCGCGGCTGGTTCACGCTCCAGTACAGGATCAGCAGCGCGACGAAATCGGGCAGCCAGCGGTTGGAGCCTTGCGGCAAGGGCAGCAGCTCCAGCGCCAGCGCGACGACAAAGGTCAGCGTGATGAAGCGGCGCTTGACCGGCTTGAGCAGTTCTTGCGGGCGATCGTAGTTCATGACGGTCGGGACTGACGGCAATGGCGCAGCTGGGCACGGCCGCTGCCGGGGTGGAGGGCATCACGCATCATGGCGATTTCTTGTCGGTGTTGGCCGCGTCGGTCGGAGGCGGCACCGGCGGCGCGGCCGGCAGGCGGCGGTTGGGCATGATCACCACAAAGCGGCCGGACTGCACGCCGGCGATCACCTCGCTGCGCACACGGGCAAAGGCGGCACCGCCAAGGCGGTCGATCTGTTTCACCCGCGCCACCGGAATGCCCTGCAGGTAGACGCCGTCGACACCGGAGGTGACCAGCAGGTCATTGTCGCGGATGTCGGTGCTGATCGGCAGGTAGCGCACTTCCACGCCGCCGCCAAAGCCGTACAGCAGCGCGCGATGGCCGGTACGCTCGATCATTACCGGCACGATGTAGTGGCGGTTGATCACCTGGGTGACCTCGGCGCTCAGCGGCTGCACGCGGGTGACCTGGCCGATGAGGCCGTTCTCGTCGATCACCGCCTGACCGCTGGCGATGCCGCTGCTGCTGCCCTTGTCGATGATCAGGCGATAGGAGAACGGATCGCGCCCGGTGTACAGCACCTCGGCCACCACGCCGGCATGCGACGGCTGCGCCGCCAGCGCATTGAGCTGGCGCAGCTGCTGCAGCTCCTTCTCCAGCGACGACATGCGCATCAGGTGCGAGGACTGGATCAGGTCGCGTTCGCGCAGCGCGTCGTTCTCGCGCTTCAGTGCCGCCTGCGCGGTAAAGAAGTCACCGACCTGCATGGTGAGGTTGAGCGGCACGTTGGCCGCACGCTGCAACGGGTACAGCACCACGGAAATGGCGTCACGCGCCTTTTCCATCAGGCCGTACTGGCTGTCGCCGATCAGCAGCGCCAGCGAGGTGAGCACGCACAGGAACAGGCGGCCGCCGGGCTGCAGGCCCTGATTGGCAAAGCTGGGAGTGTTGGCAAAGTTCATGCAGCACAACGTCACCTCTTGCGAGGTGACGTCTGGTCAGGAAATCAGGGAACGCTGGTGAAAATGGTGCCGACCTTGTCCATTTTTTCCAGCGACTTGCCGGAGCCGCGTACCACGCAGGTCAGTGGCTCTTCGGCGATGAACACCGGCAGGCCGGTTTCCTCGGCCAGCAGGCGGTCGATGTCCTTCAGCAGCGCGCCGCCACCGGTCAGCACCATGCCCTTGTCGGCAATGTCGGCGCCCAGTTCCGGCGGGGTCTGTTCCAGCGCGATCTTCACCGCCGACACGATCTGGTTCAGCGGCTCGGTCAGCGCTTCCAGGATCTCGTTGCTGGACACGGTAAAGGCGCGCGGAATGCCCTCGGCCAGGTTGCGGCCCTTGACTTCCATTTCCTTCACTTCGGCGCCGGGGAAGGCGGAACCGATGGTTTTCTTGATTTCTTCGGCGGTGGCTTCGCCGATCAGCATGCCGTAGTTGCGGCGGATGTAGTTGATGATGGCTTCATCAAACTTGTCGCCGCCGACGCGTACCGAATTGGAGTACACCACACCGCCCAGCGAGATCACGCCGACTTCGGTGGTGCCGCCGCCGATGTCGACCACCATCGAGCCGGTCGGCTCTTCCACCGGCAGGCCGGCGCCGATGGCGGCGGCCATGGTTTCCTCGATCAGCTCGACACGGCGGGCGCCGGCGGCCAGCGCCGAGTCCTTGATCGCGCGGCGCTCGACCTGGGTCGAGCCGCACGGCACGCAGATCACGATGCGCGGGCTGGCGGCGAAGAAGCGGTTGGGGGTGACCTTCTTGATGAACTGCTTCAGCATCTGCTCGGTGACGGTGAAGTCGGCGATCACGCCGTCCTTCATCGGACGGATGGCCTGGATGCTGCCCGGGGTACGTCCCAGCATTTTCTTGGCTTCGAGGCCGACGGCCAGGATCGATTTCTTGTTGCTGGGGATATCGTTGTGAATGGCGACCACCGACGGTTCGTCCAGCACGATGCCCTTGTTGCGCATGTAGATCAGGGTGTTGGCAGTACCGAGGTCGATAGCCAAGTCATTGGAGAAGTATCCGGTGAGCGAGCGGAGCATGGGGGTCGGTCCTGAAATGTTTTTTGAACGTTGCCTTATCGAAAACGACGGCACGCGTAATTAAATCGTGTTTGGGACAGGGCGGACAGGTAAAGATTCACTGTCCGCAGCGGTCCCGTTTGCCAAGCAGGTCTGGCCCCTTGGTTCTTGGGCTAATGTAACCAATTATGATACCCTACAACGCTTGAAATATTAAAGATTTTGACGAGGACGCCATGTCGTTGAGCCATCAGGATGTTGCACGTATTGCGCGCCTGTCCCGCATCGCGGTAACAGACGCCGAAATCGACGCGGTAAACCGCCAGTTGAACAGTATTCTCGGCCTGATCGAGCAGATGCAGGCGGTCAATACCGACGGTATCGAGCCGATGGCGCACCCGCAGGATGTATCGCTGCGCCTGCGCGAAGACGTTGTCACCGAGCCGAGCCGGCGCGAGGCCTGCCAGGCGGTGGCGCCACAGGTGGAAAAAGGCCTGTTCCTGGTGCCGAAAGTCATCGAATAAGCCGCTGCGGCCAACCTTTGCCGTATCTGCCCTGCCGCCGAGGCGGGCCTTCTCTACGGAAGCTCTCTACACGATGATTCACGCTACGCTAAAACAATTGTCGCAACAGCTGGCCGACAAGCAGGTTTCTGCCGTCGAGCTGGCCACCGAATACCTGCAGCGCATCGACGCGCTCAACCCGCAGCTCAATGCCTTCATCACCGTTGACCGCGACAAGACCCTGCTCGAGGCCGCCGCCGCCGATGCGCGCCGCGCCGCGGGCAGCGCCGGGCTCTTGACCGGGGCACCGATCGCGCACAAGGACATCTTCTGCCAGCAGGGCTGGAAGACCAGCTGCGGCTCGAAGATGCTGGACAACTTCATCTCGCCCTACGACGCGCATGTAATCGAGCAGTGCCAGGCCGCCGGTCTGGTGACGCTGGGCCGCGCCAATATGGACGAATTCGCGATGGGCTCGTCCAACGAGAACAGCTACTACGGCGCGGTGAAGAACCCGTGGGATCTGGCGGCCATTCCCGGCGGCTCCTCCGGTGGTTCCGCCGCCGCGGTCGCCGCGCGCCTGGCGCCGGTGGCCACCGCCACCGATACCGGCGGCTCCATCCGCCAGCCGGCCAGCCACTGCGGCGTGACCGGCATCAAGCCGACCTACGGCGTGGTGTCGCGTTTCGGCATGGTCGCCTACGCCAGCTCGCTGGATCAGGGCGGGGTGATGGCACAGACCGCGGAAGACTGCGCGCTGATGCTGAACGTGATCGCCGGCTTCGACGAGCGTGATTCCACCAGCCTGGAGCGTGCCAAGGAAGACTACAGCCGCGATCTGGCGCAGCCGCTGGCCGGCCTGCGCGTCGGTCTGCCGCGCGAGTACTTCGCCGACGGCCTCGCCGCCGACGTTGGCCGCATCATCGACAACGCGGTGAGCGAACTGAAAAAGCTGGGCGCCGAGGTGGTGGACATCAGCCTGCCTAACACCCAGCTGTCGATCCCGGCCTACTACGTGATCGCGCCGGCGGAAGCCTCCGCCAACCTGTCGCGCTTCGACGGTGTGCGCTACGGCCACCGCGCCAGCGAGTACAAGGACCTGGTCGACATGTACGAGAAGTCGCGCGCCGAAGGCTTCGGCAGCGAGGTGAAGCGCCGCATCATGGTCGGCACCTATGTGCTCTCCCACGGTTACTACGATGCCTACTACATCAAGGCACAGAAGATCCGCCGCCTGATCGCCGACGATTTCAAGGCCGCCTTTGCCGGCTGCGACGTGATCCTCGGCCCGGTGGCGCCGACCGCCGCCTTCAATCTGGGCGAGAAGTCCGGCGATCCGGTGCAGATGTACCTGTCGGACATCTACACCCTGTCGGTCAACCTCGCCGGCCTGCCGGCGATGAGCGTGCCGGCCGGCTTCAGCGACAACGGCCGTCCGGTCGGGCTGCAGATCATCGGCAACTACTTCAGCGAAGCGAAGATGCTGAACGTGGCGCACCAGTTCCAGCAGGTCACCGACTGGCACAGCAAGGCCCCGGCCCTGTAATTACGCGATCAACAAAGCTTGGCCGCAGCCTGCGGCCAACCTTTAAAACAAGAAGGATTTTCCAAACATGAAATGGGAAGTCGTTATCGGTCTTGAGGTGCATGTGCAGCTCAACACCGTTTCCAAGATTTTCTCCGGCGCCAGCACCGCTTTCGGCGCCGAACCGAACACCCAGGCCTCGCTGGTGGAGCTGGCGCTGCCGGGCGTGCTGCCGGTGCTGAACAAGGCGGTGGTGGAGAAGGCGATCCGCCTCGGTCTGGCGCTGGACGCCACCATCAACCAGAAGAACGTGTTTGCCCGCAAAAACTACTTCTACCCCGACCTGCCCAAGGGCTACCAGATCAGCCAGATGGAGCTGCCGATCGTCGAACACGGCAAGCTGAACATCCTGGTCGGCGACGAGGAGAAATCCATCCGCGTCACCCGCGCGCACATGGAAGAAGATGCCGGCAAGTCGCTGCATGAAGACTTCCACGGCATGACCGGCATCGACCTCAACCGCGCCGGCACGCCGCTGCTGGAAGTGGTGTCCGAGCCGGACATGCGCTCGGCGGAAGAGGCGGTGGCCTACGCCCGTGCGCTGCACACGCTGGTGACCTGGCTGGGCATCTGCGACGGCAACATGCAGGAAGGCAGCTTCCGCGTCGACGCCAACGTCTCGGTGCGCCCGTTCGGCCAGGCCGAATTCGGCACCCGCCGCGAGGTGAAGAACCTGAACTCGTTCCGCTTCCTGGAGCAGGCGATCAAGTACGAGACGCAGTGGCAGATCGAAACCATCGAGGACGGCGGCAAGGTACAGCAGGCAACGGTGCTGTTCGATCCGGATTCCGGCGAAACGCGCATGATGCGTAGCAAGGAAGACGCGCACGACTACCGTTACTTCCCGGACCCGGACCTGCTGCCGGTGCGCATCAGTGACGAGCAGATCGCGCGCGTCCGCAGCGAGATGCCGGAACTGCCGGCGCAGATGAAGGCGCGCTTTGTCGACGCCTTCGGCGTTACCGCGTACGACGCGGCGGTACTGACCGGCAGCCGCGCGCTGGCCACTTATTTCGAGGCGGTGGCGACGGCCTCCGGCCAGGGCAAGCTGGCCGCCAACTGGCTGGGCGGTGACGTCGCCGCGCGTCTCAACCGCGAAGGTAAGGACATCGCCGAGCTGCCGATCGATGCCGAACGCTTGTCCGGTCTGCTGGTGCGCATTGCCGACGGAACCTTGTCCAACAAGCTGGCCAAGCAGGTATTTGATGCGATGTGGGACAGCGAGCTGTCTGCCGATGTCATCATCGAGCGCGACGGCCTGAAGCAGGTGTCCGATGTCGGCGCCATCGAGAAGATGGTGGAAGAGGTGCTGGCCGCCAACCCGAAAGCGGTGGAAGAATTCCGCGCCGGCAAGGAAAAGGCACTCAATGCGCTGGCCGGACAGGTGATGAAGGCGTCCAAAGGCAAGGCCAACCCGGCGCAGGTGCAGGAAATCCTGAAGCAGAAGCTGGCGTAAGCCTGCAAAAACAGCGGCCGCCCTGTATTTGGCAGGGCGGCCGCTGTTTTTTGTTTTGTGGTGCTGCTTGTCAATGGCATGACTTGACACTCTGCCTGCAGAGGATGCTGTAAGCCGCTGATTTCTCTTGTTTTCCCTCCGCTTTGACCTGCCCTAAGTCTTTGTCGCGAAAGGCGAAATGCCACAAATCAATATTGACCGGCTGATGTCGTTTCCCTATAGTGGCGAAAAGTGGGGCAATGTGGGTAATTGTGGAGTGTCGGCGCATTAATTTCAGGTGATGTGACAACAAAATGATCGGCGGCGTAAGTCTTGTCTCTCTCGACAGCAAGGGGCGTCTGGCCATTCCGGCCAAGCACCGGGAGACACTGTTGTCCGCGTTCGGTCATCGCCTGGTAATCACGCTGGAATCGTCCGAGCACCTGCTGTTGTACCCCGAAGCCAACTGGAAACCGGTAGAAGAGCGCTTGCTGAAGCTGCCGGCCGCCAACCCGGCCCTGAAGCGCTACCAGCGCCTGATGCTAGGCCACGCCGACCTGCTGGAGATGGACGCCGCCGGCCGCATCCTGTTGCCGGCGCGGCTGCGCGAGCTGGTCAAGCTGGACAAGGAAGTGGCGCTGGTGGGTATGGGTAACCGATTTGAATTGTGGGATGCCGTCGAATGGGACGCGCAGACCAATGCTGCCCTGGCGCTGGATCCGGCCGACCTGGCGCAGCACCTTGGAGATTTTACACTTTGACCGACGCAGTTTTTGTTCACCGCACGGTGCTGCTCGACGAAGCCGTAGAGGCGCTCGCCATCCGCAAGGATGGCGTTTACGTTGATTGCACCTTCGGGCGCGGCGGCCACAGTCGCTTGATTTTGTCGCAGCTGGGCCCGACGGGCCGGCTGATCGCCTTCGACAAGGACCCGGAGGCGATTGCGGTCGCCACCGCACTGGCGGCCAGCGATGCCCGCTTTACCATCGTGCACAACGGCTTTGCCGCCTTTGCCGCCGAGCTGGACGCGCTGGGCGTGGCCCAGGTCGACGGCGTGCTGATGGATCTGGGGATTTCGTCCCCGCAAATTGACGACGGACGCCGTGGTTTCAGCTTCCGTTTTGACGCGCCGCTGGACATGCGCATGGACACCACCCGCGGCCAGACGGCCGCGCAGTGGCTGGCCACGGCTGACGAGGCGGATATTGCAGAGGTTATCAAGACTTATGGTGAAGAGCGGTTTGCTCGCAAGATCGCAGCAGCCATTGTTGCGCACAGGGCTGAACGTCCCCTCGAAACGACGCGTGAGCTCGCTGTGCTCGTTGGGAAAAACGTCCGTACTCGCGAACAAGGTCAGGACCCCGCGACGCGAACCTTCCAGGCGATCCGGATCTACATCAACCGCGAGCTGGACGAGCTGAAGGAAATCCTGCCGCAAACGGTGGCAAGGTTGGCCGCAGGCGGCCGCCTGGCGGTGATCAGCTTCCAATCGCTGGAAGACCGCATCGTGAAGAACTTCATTCGCGATGCCAGCACCACCGACAAGCTGCCGTCGTGGGTGCCGGTGCGTGCCTGCGACATCCCCGAGGCGGCGATCAAGCCGGTGGGCAAGGCGATCCGCTGCAGCGAGGCGGAAGTGGCCGCCAACCCGCGTTCGCGTAGCGCGATCATGCGCGTGGCGCAGCGTATCGGCGGGCAGTGGCAGGGCACAGAGTGAGCCTTAACAAGCTGAATGCGGTACTGCTGCTGCTGTTGATCCTGTGTGCGATGTCGGTAGTGAGTTCCACCCACGTGGCACGCAAGCTGTACTACGAGCTGGAAAAAGAACAAAAGCTGGCACGCCAGCTGGATGTGGAGTACGGGCAGTTGACGCTGGAACAGAGCACCTGGGGCGCGCATGCGCTGATCGAGAAGACTGCCGCCGTGCGCCTGCAGATGCTGACGCCGAGCCAGCGCCAGGTGCACGTGATCACGCCTGAGGGCGTGCGATGAGCCGGGTGTACACGCCGCGCTACCAGCAGAACCTGAAGCCGGCGATGCGGCTGGCGCCGGGGCGGGTCACCGTGGTGCTGCTGCTGCTGGGCGCGCTGCTGCTGGCCTTGCTGGCACGGGCAATCTACTTGCAGGTGGTGCAGCAGGACTTCCTGCAGAACCAGGGCGATGCGCGCTTCCGCCGCACGCTGCTGCTGGAGGCCAACCGCGGCGAGATTACCGACCGCAACGGCGAGCCGCTGGCGATCAGCACCCCGGTGCAGTCGATCTGGGCCAGCCCGGTCGACATGGAGCTGGGCACGGTGCCGGCCGCCAAGCTGCAGCAGCTGGCGCGGCTGCTGGAAATGCCGCTGGATGAAGTGAAGCGCAAGCTGTCGGACAACAAGCGCGAGTTCGTTTACCTCAAGCGCCAGATCAGTCCGGCGCTGGCGCAGCAGGTGATGGCGCTGGAGATTCCGGGGGTGGCGAAGCAGCAGGAGTTCCGCCGCTACTATCCGGCCGGCGAGATGCTGGCCCACGTGGTCGGCTTTACCGGCGTGGACGGCAAGGGGCAGGAAGGTTTCGAGCTGACGCGCGAAAAGATGCTTGCCGGCAAGCACGGCAGTCGCACGGTGCTGAAGGACCGTCGCGGCCACATCGTGGAAGACCTGGCGGTGATCGAGCCGCCGCGTGACGGCCAGACGCTGCAGCTGTCGATCGACAAGCGCATTCAGTACCTCGCCTACCGCGAGCTGAAGGCGGCGATGGAAGTGAACAAGGCGAAAGCCGGCGGGGTGGTGGTACTGGATGCCCGCACCGGCGAGGTGCTGGCGCTGGCCAACACCCCGTCGTACAACCCGAACAACCGTGCGGTGCTGGAGCCGGAAATGCGGCGCAACCGCGCGGTGGTGGACATGTTCGAGCCCGGCTCGACCATGAAGCCGTTCCCGATCGCGATGGCGCTGGATGCCGGCAAGGTGACACCGGACACGGTGTTCGACACCCAGACCTACCGCATCGGTCCGGCCACGGTGCGCGATACGCATCCGAAGCCGGCGATGACGGTGACGCAGATCATCCAGAAGTCGTCGAACGTCGGTTCGTCGAAGATGGCGGCGATGTTCTCGCCGGAGGATATGTGGACGTTTTACCGGCAGGCCGGCTTCGGGCAAAGCCCGCAAACCGGTTTTCCGGGTGAAAGTGCCGGCCGCCTGCGCGACTGGCAGAACTGGCGCCCGATCGAGCAGGCCACCATGTCGTTCGGTTATGGCGTCTCGGTCAGCCTGTTGCAGCTGGCACGTTCGTACACGGTGTTTACCAACCGCGGTGCACTGCTGCCGGTGTCGTTTACCCGTCTCGGCGCACCGTTGCCGGGCAAGAGCCTGATCAAGCCGGACACCGCGAAAAAGATGCGCGACATGATGGTGACGGTGACGGAAGAAGGCGGTACCGCGGTGCGCGCCCAGGTGCTGGGCTACCACGTTGGCGGCAAGTCCGGTACCGCGCGCAAGCTGGTCGGTGGCGCCTATGCGGCCAACAAGCACATCGGCCTGTTTGTCGGCTTTGCGCCGGCGACCACGCCACGGTTGATCGTGGCGATGATGATTGATGAACCGGGTGCCGGTGCCTACTACGGTGGTGCGGTGGCCGGGCCGGCGTTTTCCAACATCATGGCCGGCAGTTTGCGAATTCTGGGGGTCGAGCCGGATGCTCCCTCCAACAATACATTGATTCCGGAACACCAGATTTCGGAAGTGCGGGAAGAAACATGAAAACAAGCTTGATCGACTTGCCTGACTGGGACCCTGCCGTGTTGCAGGGTTTGGGCGTCGCCATCTCCCGCGTCGAGGCGGACAGCCGCCGCGTGTTCCCCGGTGACGTATTCCTCGCCTGCCGTGGCGAGTACAGCGACGGCCGCGACTTCATCGCCGCCGCGCTGGAAAAGGGCGCCGCCGCGGTGCTGTGGGACGACGCCGACGGCTTCGTCTGGAATCCGGCGTGGCAGGTACCCAATCTGGCGGTGCCGCAGCTGCGCGAGCGCGCCGGCATCGTCGCCGCCCACGTCTATGGCTACCCCAGCCGCGACATGGCGGTAATCGGCATTACCGGCACCAACGGCAAGACCTCGATCTCGCACTGGCTGGCGCAGGCCTACGCGCTGCTGGGCGAGAAGGCGGCGCTGATCGGCACCGTCGGCAACGGCTTTTACGGCGCGCTGACCGAAACCACCCACACCACTCCCGATCCGATCACCGTGCAGCAGAAGCTGGCGGAATACCGCCGCCAGGGCGCGCACATGGTGTCGATGGAGGTGTCCAGCCACGGCCTCGACCAGTTCCGCGTCAACGGCGTCAGCTTCCGCAGCGCGGTGTTCACCAACCTGACCCGCGACCACCTCGACTACCACGGCACCATGGCCGAGTACGGCGCCTCCAAGGCCAAGCTGTTCCACTGGCAGGGGCTGCAGCACGCGGTGATCAATGTCGACGACGCCTTCGGTCGCCAGCTGGCGAGCGAAATTGACCAAAGCCGCACCCGTGTCATCAGCTACGGTCTGGAGCAGGGCGACGTGCGCCCGCTGAGCCTTGCGGCCAACCTTGATGGCCTGCAGCTCTCCGTCACCACGCCTTGGGGCGATGCCGAGATCAAGAGCCCGCTGCTGGGCCGCTTCAATGCGGCCAACATGCTGGCCTGCCTGGCGGTGCTATGCGCCAACGGCGTGACCCTCGACGACGCGGTGCGCGTGCTGGGCAAGATCCAGCCGGCACGCGGCCGCATGCAGCGCATCGGCAGCAGCCTGGAGCCGCTGGTGGTGGTCGACTACGCACACACGCCGGACGCGCTGGAAAAGGCGCTGGCCACCCTGGCCGAGATCCGCCCCGCCGGCGGCAAGCTGTTCTGCGTGTTCGGCTGCGGCGGCGATCGCGACAAGGGCAAGCGCCCGATCATGGGCGAGATCGCCGAGCGCATCGCCGACGTGGCGGTGGTCACCAGCGACAACCCGCGCAGCGAAGCGCCGGCGGCCATCGTCGCCGACATCGTCGCCGGCATGCGGGCACCGGGCCATGTCGAAATCGACCGCGCCGCCGCCATCCACTGGGCGGTGGCCAATGCCCGCGTCGGCGACGTGATCCTGATCGCCGGCAAGGGCCACGAGGAATACCAGGACATCGCCGGCGTGAAGCAGCCGTTCTCCGATTTCCGTGTTGCCGAAGACGCGCTCACCGCCTGGGGGGCCAACGATGCTGCCGCTGTCTGACGCCGCCCGCCTGTTGTCCGGCGAACTGGCCGGCAGCGATGCCGTGTTCCAGCGCGTGGTCACCGACAGCCGCGCGGTGCAGGCCGGCGACCTGTTCGTGGCGCTGAAGGGCGACAACTTCGACGCGCACGACTTCGTGGCCGAGGTACTGGCCAAGGGCGCGTTTGCGCTGGTGCGCCATGACTTCGAGCCGGCGAGCGGCAGCGTGATCCGCGTCGCCGACACCCGGCTGGCGCTGGGCACCCTGGCCGCCGCCTGGTGCGCACGGTTGCAGGTGAAGCGCATCGGCATCACCGGCTCCAACGGCAAGACCACGGTCAAGGAGATGGTGGCCGCCATCCTGCGCGCCCACGCCGGCGACGATGCCGTGCACGCCACCGTAGGCAACTTCAACAACGACATCGGCCTGCCGCTGACGCTGCTGGCGCTGCGCCCGGCGCACCGCTACGCGGTGATCGAGATGGGTATGAACCATTTCGGCGAGATCCGCTACCTCACCGGTCTGGCGCGGCCACAGGTGGCGCTGGTCAACAACGCCATGCGCGCCCACCTGGGCGGCGGCTTTGACAGCACCGCCGACATCGCCCGCGCCAAGAGCGAGATCTTCGAAGGCCTGAGCGCCGACGGTGTCGCCATCATCAATGCCGACGACGCGCAGCAGGCGATCTTCGCCGCCGCTGCCGGCCAGCATCGCCAACTGCGCTTTGGTTTGTCCGCTGCGGCCAACGTCAGCGCCCGCGACATCGTCGCCAGCGCCACCGGCAGCTGTTTCACTCTGGTTTGCCCGCAAGGTGAACAGGCGATCGAGCTGCCGGCCGCCGGCGAACACAATGTGCGCAACGCGCTGGCCGCCGCCGCGGTGGCGCTGGCACTGGAGGTGCCGCTGGCCGCCATCGCCACCGGTCTGGCCGCCTTTGCCGGCGTCAAGGGCCGCCTGCAGCTGAAGCCGGCCGCTTGCGGTGCCACCGTGATCGACGACAGCTACAACGCCAATCCGGATTCGATGAAGGCCGGTATCGACGTGCTGGCTGCCTATCCGGCACCGCGCATCTTCGTGATGGGGCAGATCGGCGAGCTGGGCGACACCGCGCCGCAACTGCACGCCGAAGTCGGCACCCACGCCCGCGCGCGCGGCATCGAAGCGCTGTTGTGTCTCGGTGAGCTGGCGCAGCATGCCGCCGCCGCCTACGGCGTCGGCGCCGAGTATTTCGACGACATCGCCGCGCTGCTGGCGCGGCTGGATGCCGTGGTCACCCCGGCCAGCACGGTGCTGGTCAAGGGTTCGCGCTTCATGCGCATGGAACGGGTCGTTGCCCATCTGGTAACCCCACAACAACAAGAAAACGGGAAGGGCTGAACGTGCTGCTGTTACTGGCTGAACTGCTAAAGGACCACATCCGGGCTTTCAACGTCCTCAACTACGTCACGCTGCGCGCGGTGATGGCGGCGCTGACGTCGCTGGTGATCTCGCTGTGGCTGGGGCCGTGGGTGATCGCCAAGCTGACCGAACTCAAGGTCGGCCAGGCGGTGCGCAGCGACGGCCCGCAGACGCATCTGGTGAAGACCGGCACCCCGACCATGGGCGGCACGCTGATCCTGCTGGCGATGAGTGTCACCACCCTGCTGTGGGCCGACCTGTCCAACCAGTACGTGTGGCTGCTGCTGGCGGTAACGCTGGGCACCGGCGCACTGGGTTTCTACGATGACTGGCGCAAGGTGGTGTACAAGGACCCGAACGGGGTCTCCGCCCGTTTCAAGATGGCGTGGCAATCGACCATCGCCATTGCCGCCGGCGTGTTCCTGATCACCACCGCCAAGCTGCCGGCGTCCACCGAATTCATCATCCCGTTCTTCAAGAACGTGATCTATCCGCTGGGCGGCATCGGCTTCTGCGTGCTGACCTACTTCGTCATCGTCGGCACCTCCAACTCGGTCAACCTCACCGACGGCCTCGACGGCCTCGCCGCGCTGCCGGTGGTGATGGTGGCCGCCGGTCTGGCGATCTTCGCCTA
>Ga0073934_10004916_pt1 | contig 21484 bp, 19 predicted proteins | sample LarsenN4metaG_FD_76834 | JGI IMG/M metagenome (GOLD analysis project Ga0073934, IMG submission 76834) | Hot spring sediment bacterial and archeal communities from British Columbia, Canada, to study Microbial Dark Matter (Phase II) - Larsen... ...
CCCTGCCCGGTCTGCCGCACTTCACCCCCAAGGCGAAACGGATCATTTATCTGCACATGAACGGCGCGCCGTCCCAGCTCGACCTCTGGGACTACAAGCCGGGCTTGAAGAAGGAGTTCGACAAGGACCTCCCCGATTCCATCCGCATGGGCCAGCGCCTGACCACGATGACCAGCGGCCAGCAGCGTTTCCCGGTCGCGCCCTCGAAGTTCAAGTTCGCCCAGCACGGCCAGGCAGGCACCTGGGTGAGCGAGCTGCTGCCCTTCACCGCGAAGAACGTGGACGACCTCGCCCTCATCAAAACCGTCCACACCAACGCCATCAACCACGACCCCGCCTGCACGTTTGTGATGACCGGCAGCGAACTGCCCGGCAAGGCCAGCCTCGGTTCCTGGCTCTCCTTTGGCCTCGGCAGCGAGAACAACGACCTGCCCAGTTTCGTGGTGCTGACACCGTTCGTGCAGAACCCCAGCCAGGCGCTCTTCACCCGCATGTGGAGCAGTGGCTTCCTGCCCACGCGCCATTCGGGCGTCGTTTTGCGCGACAAGGGCGACCCGGTCCTTTTCATCAAGAACCCGCCCGGCGTGGACGCCGACGCGCGCCGCGACATGCTCGATGGCCTGGGCCAGCTCAATGCGGCGACCTACAAGCGTCTCGGCGACCCGGAGACGCTCACGCGCATTGCCCAGTATGAAATGGCCTTCCGCATGCAAACCAGCGTGCCGGAACTGGTGGATTTCTCGAAGGAATCCAAGGCCACCCTGGAGATGTATGGGAAGGATGTGACCACGCCCGGCAGCTACGCCTACTGCGCGCTCCTGGCCCGCCGCCTGGCCGAGCGCGAGGTGCGCGTGGTGCAAATCCTCCACCGCGGCTGGGACCAGCACAACAACCTGCCCAAGGACATCACCCGCCAATGCGAGGCCACAGACCGCGCGACGCATGCGTTGCTCGAGGACCTCAAACAACGCGGCCTGCTCCAGGACACCCTCGTGGTGTGGGGCGGCGAGTTTGGCCGCACGGTGTACTCCCAGGGCAAGCTGACGGAGGACAACTACGGGCGTGACCATCACCCGAAGAACTTCTGCATGTGGCTGGCCGGCGGCGGCGTGAAGGGCGGCGTGGTGTATGGCGAGACCGACGACTTCAGCTACAACGTCGTCAAGGACCCGGTGAGCCTGAACGACTTCAACGCCACCCTCCTGCACTGTCTGGGCATTGACCACCGGCGCTTCACCTTCCCGTTCCAGGGCCTGGACCAGCGCCTCACCGGTGTCGAGGAATCCCACGTCGTCAAGGCCGTGCTGGCGTGATTCAAACCACTGCCCGACAGGGCATGAGGTTTTGCTTCATTCCCCCCTTGTCCGACGCGTGGCGCGTCCGTAGCGTCGCCACGTGCGTGACGTCGCCTTCCACCTCGGCCCGCTGACCATCCACTGGTACGGCGTGCTGCTGGCCGGCGGGTTCCTCGCCGCGTTCTGGACGGCGGCCCGGCGCGGGCGGCGGCTGGGCGTGCCGCCGGACACCATTTACGACCTGGTCCCCTGGCTGGTCATCGGCGCGGTCATCGGAGCGCGGGGCGTGTATGTGGCATCGTACTGGCAGGACGAGTTTGCCGGCAAACCGCTCACGGAGATGCTCGCGGTGCAGCGCGGCGGGCTGGTGTTTTACGGCGGGCTGATCGGCGCGGCGCTGGGCACCATCCTGTTTGCGCGCCGCCGGAAAACCCCGCTCTGGCAACTGGCGGACATCGCCGCGCCCAGCGTGGCGCTGGGGCAGGTATTCGGGCGCGTGGGCTGCTTTATGCACGGCTGCTGTTACGGCCGGGCGTGCGATCTGCCGTGGGCGGTTCACTTTCCGCCGAGCCATCCCACAGGGAGCGCCGGGGTGCATCCGGTGCAAATCTACGAGTCCGTCTTGAATCTCGCCTTGTATCTCGCGCTGGCGGCGTTGTTCCGGCGACGGCGCTTTGACGGACAGGTGTTCGCCGCGTATTTGCTCGGCTATGCGACGCTGCGAACCATCGTGGAATCCTTTCGTGGCGACTACCCGGTGGCGCACCTGGCCGCGGGCCTGACGCCCGGTCAATTGGTGAGCGCGGGCATCTTCGCGGCGGGGCTGCTGCTGCTGTGGAAATTGCCCAGGGCCAGGGCGGCTTGAGTCGCGTCGCTCCGCTTTGCGATTTGAAGCCCCGCCGGTTCTTCGCTTCAATCCGCCCATGCGCCTTGATTTGCTGAACGCCGCCTCCGCCGCCATTTACCAAATACACACCAAAGGCCCGGGGCCTTCCGGCAAACTGCCGCTCACCCCGGAGCTGCTGCTTGACCGGCCCAGCGGCGACCTCTTCGGCCTCACGCAAAACGCGGGCATGGGCTGGAATCCCGCCGAACTGGGGCGCAAACAGTTCCTCATCCTCAGCACGGCGGGCGGATTGCGCGCGCCGGATGGCTCGCCGATTGCGCTGGGTTATCACACCGGCCATTGGGAGATCAGTCTGCTCGTCGAGGCGGCGGCCCGCGAGTTCAAGCGCCTGCAAACGCTGCCCTTTGCCGGCTGCGTGTCGGATCCATGCGATGGCCGCACACAAGGCACCACCGGCATGTTTGATTCGCTGCCGTATCGCAACGACGCCGCGCAGGTCTTTCGCCGCCTCATCCGCTCGCTGCCCACGCGCCGCGGCGTGCTCGGCGTGGCGACTTGCGACAAGGGCCTGCCCGCGATGATGATGGCGCTGGCGGGGATGCCCGATTTACCGACGGTGCTCGTGCCCGGCGGTGTCACGTTGCCACCCGAACAAGGCGAGGATGCCGGCGCGGTGCAAACGCTGGGCGCGCGTTTCGCCCACGGCCTGGTCACGCTGGAGGAGGCGGCGGAAATCGGCTGCAAGGCCTGCGGCTCGCCGGGCGGCGGATGTCAATTTCTGGGCACGGCGGCGACGTCGCAAGTCGTGGGCGAGGCCCTGGGGCTTTCCTTGCCCCACACGGCCCTGGCGCCTTCGGGCGAACCCGTCTGGACCGACATGGCGGCGCGCTCGGCCCGCGCGCTGGTGGAGCTGGAGTCCAAGGGCGTTCAAGGCCGCGAGATCGTGACCGATGCCGCGATTCGCAATGCGATGGTTGTCCACGCGGCTTTCGGCGGCTCCACGAATTTGCTCCTGCACATTCCCGCCATCGCCCATGCCGCCGGGCTCCGCCGGCCCACGGTCGAGGACTGGATTGACGTGAACCAACGCACACCGCGCCTGGTCAGCGTGCTGCCCAACGGCCCGGTGCATCATCCCACCGTGCGGGTGTTCCTCGCCGGTGGCGTGCCCGAGGTGATGCTGCATTTGCGAAAGCTTGGCCTGCTGGACACAAGGGCACGCACCGTGGCGGGCGGCACGTTGGACGAGGTGTTGAACTGGTGGGAAGGTAGTGAGCGGCGCGGGAGGTTCCGCGAAGTCCTCCAAGCGCAGGATGGCATTGATCCCGATGATGTCATCATGTCGCCAGAGCGGGCGAAGGCGCGCGGGCTGACCAGCACGGTGACGTTTCCGCGCGGCAACCTTGCGCCGGAGGGCGCGGTCATCAAGAGCACGGCGATTGATCCGAGCGTGGTGGGCAAGGACAACGTGTACCGCAAGGAGGGGCCGGCGCGCGTGTTCACCAGCGAGCGCGACGCCATCACCGCCATCAAGCGTGGTGAAATCAAGGCGGGCGACGTGCTGGTGCTCGCGGGCTGCGGCCCAATGGGCACGGGCATGGAGGAGACGTACCAGCTCACCAGCGCGCTCAAGCACCTGCCCTTTGGCAAGGAGGTGGCGCTGGTCACGGACGCGCGATTCAGCGGGGTGAGCACCGGCGCGTGCATCGGACACGTCGGGCCGGAGGCGCTGGCGGGCGGTCCGTTGGGCAAGGTGCGCGATGGCGATGTCATCCGCATCGTCATTGACCGCAACACCGGCGCAGGCAGCCTGGACTTCGTGGGCGAAGGCGAACGGCGTTTCAGCGCGCAGGAGGGCGCGGCCATCCTCTCGCAAAGGCCGCTGCGAAGTGATCTTGCTCCGCATCCCAAGCTGCCCGCCGACACGCGCCTCTGGGCGGCGTTGCAGGCCGCCAGCGGCGGCACCTGGGGCGGCTGCGTGTTCGACGTGGAGGCGGTTCTGAGGAAGCTCAAGGCCCAGGAAGAGAAGCTCGCTGATAACTTGAAAGCCGTGAATGCCCGGACCGACGAACGCCAAGCCAATAGGAAGGCGAAGAAGTCCAATTGACCAACCCCATGCCACCCCTCCGTTCGCTGGTTTTCCACCGCCCGCCTGTGACCTCCAGCCTCAGCCCTTCAACGCAGGACTGCCTGGTGAGTGATTGGAGCTGGATACGCATCCCCGCCCTTTGGGCGCTGGCTGGCTGGCTGGTCTCGAGCGCCGGAGCGGGCGATCCGTTGAAGCGGCTCGCCGTTCCGCCGCAGGCGGTGAACTCCACCATCGGTTACGAGAACGTCGGGCAGCAGCACCCCTTTCGCACTATCAATGGCGAGACCGTGGATTTGCGGCCCTTGTTCGCGTGGATCAACCGCGGCAGGACCAGCCGGGGCGCGAAACCCTTCGACCAGCCCAGCCCGTTGCGCGACTGGCGGCCCATTGACGGCACCATCGTTGGCGTCGTGGATGACGCCGCGCTGGTGGCCAGGGGCATCAGCAAAACGCTCGTGTTCGTCAAAAACCTGCCGCCCGAACTCCGTCTCGCCAAAGGCGCGGCTGTGTCCGTGGTCGCGGTGGAGGCGGGCCAGTTCGAGCACAAGGACGCCTCCGGCTTGAGGCAGATCGTGCCCATCTTCGACCACGGTGTGCCTGCCGCCCCGCCAGCCAACGCGGCCACCAACCTCGTGGTGAGACCCGGCTTGCCCATCAATCTTACACCGCCCAAAACTCCCCCTGGCAACAGAGCGAAATGAATTTCCATTCCGTCATCCCATCCGCCCACAAGGCGTGCTTCCTGGTTTTGCTGCTGTTTCTCTGCGCGGCCACCCCCTTGTCCGCCGCCGAACGTCCCCCCGCGCCCTTTGCCAAGGACGGCAAATACGGTTACCGCGACCGCCAGCGCAACGTGGTCATCGCGCCGCGGTTCGATTTCGCCGGTGACTTCGCGGAGGGCCTCGCGCCGGTCGGCGTGGGGGTCTATCCGGAGACGAAATGGGGGTTCATTGATTTGAAGGGCAAGTTCGTCATCCAGCCGCAGTTCGAGGCCGCGCATCCGTTCAGCGAGGGGCTGGCGGCGGTGAAGCTGGGCGGCAAGCTCGGCTACGTGGACCAGACCGGCAAGGTGATCGTCGAGCCGCTTTACGACGAGGCGCTGCCATTCGAGGGCGGACGGGCGCGCGTGCGGATTCTCAAGGAGGGCTACGGCTACATCAACGCCAGGGGCGAGATCATCGAACCGCTGAGGAAGTGAGCGGCGCGGATCGGGTTCAATCGGCCGGGTTGCTCTTCATCGCCAGGGTCGAGCCGGCGGCGTGGAGCCCGGGACATCGAAAACCAGCGAGATGAGCATGCGAGGGAGGAGGGTAATTGCCTGCCCTGGCTGAACCCGGGCCGATGGGTCAGGATTTGACCGGCAAGCACAGGTGGATGACCGTGCCGCGTCCCTTGCGGGAGCGGATGCCCACCTTGCCTCCATGCGCGTCCACGATGCGGCCCACGATGGCCAGGCCGATGCCCGTGCCCTTGGCCTTGGTCGTGTTTAGCAGCGAGGTGAACGCTGCTTTGCGCTGCGCCTCGCTCATGCCGGGGCCGGTGTCGTGAAACTCAACGACGATCGCCGCCTCCGCACCTTTACCCTCCAGGGCTGTCTTGATGAGCAACTGCCCGCCCTGCGACATGGCCTCGACGGCGTTGAGGATGATGTTGAGGAAGGCTTGTTCGAGTTGATTCGCGTCGCCCAGCACGGGCGGCAGGCCCGGTGCCAGTTCGCGGCGCAATTCCACGCACTGGTTCTTGAGCTTGTGACGGACGAGGAGGCAGAGGTCGTTGAGGAGCTGGTTCACGTTGACCGGCTCGAAGCGCGGCTCGGCGTTGCGGGCGAAGTCGAGGATCTGCTCCACGATGCGGTTGAGGTGGTCCATCCTGCCGCTGATGACCTGGACGTCGCGGCTGCGCGGATCATCGGGCGGGAAGCGCAGGTCCAGCGAGTGGTAGAGCATCTTGATGACCGTGAGCGGATTGCGGATTTCGTGCGCCACCTCGGCGGCCAGCAGGCCCAGCGCGGACAGCTTCTCGCTCTGGCGGAGCTGCTCCTCCACGTCCACGATGTGCTCGTAAAGGCGCGCCTTTTCAAGGGCGATGGCGGAAAGGTCGGCCAGGGCGCTGAGGGTGCGGATTTCCTCGTTGGAAAAGCTGTAGCTCTCACCGTGATACACGTTGAGCACCCCGGTGCTCTGCCCGGCGAACACCAGCGGCACACACAGCAGCGACACCAGCCCCTCGCGCCGCGCGACCTCGACGTTCTGGTAGCGCGAGGAAGTCTGCACGTTGGGCACCTGCATGGGCTTGCGCCGGCGCACGACGATGCCCACCAGGCTTTCCTCCACGCTCAGGCGTGGTTTGGCCAGGTAATGCGGCCCCGCGCCGTGGCAGGCCCGCAGGTCCAGCCATTCACCGGTCTGGTCCAGCAGCAGCAGCGAACACATCCGCGCGCGCATGAGCTGGCAGGTCTCGCGGGTCACGGCGTTCAGCGCCTCCGTGAGGCCCAGCGTGGAGTTCACGGTCTGGCTGACGTTGGTGAGCGACTCGAACAGGCGGGCCTTGAGGCGCAATTGCTCGTAGAGCCAGGTGTTGTGGATGACGCGCGCGGCCTGGAGCGCGAGTTCCTCAAGCAACTCCCGGTGTTCCCCGGTGAAGGCGTCCTCGCGGTCCGAGTCCACGTTCAGCACGCCGCGCACCTCGGTGCCGACCTCCAGCGGGACGGCCAGTTCGGAGCGCGCCTCCTCGCGCAGCATGATGTAGCGCGGATCGCGGCGCACGTCTCCGACGCAGGCCGGCTGGCCGGTGCGGGCCACCCAGCCGGTGATGCCTTCGCCCACGCGCAGGCGCAAGGCGGCGGCGCGCTCGGGCAGGCCGCGCTGGGCGAGGATTTCCAAGAAGCCGGAGTTGGGATTCACCAGCGCCAGGGACCCGCTGTTGGCTCCGGTCAGGCGCACGCCCTCGCGCACGATGAGGTCGAGCGCCTGCTGCTGGTCGAGCGTGGAATGAATGACCTGGCTGACCTGCCGCAGCAGTTCCAGCCGCTCACAACGCGCCTTTAACCGGGCCAGTTCTTCGCTCATGTCCGGGTCCAATGCCTGTCAAACCGCGCTTCACCGCGCGCGAAACACCATCGCCAGTCCCGCGCCGCCGAACAACAGGTTCGGGAGCCATGCGGCCAGCCAGGGCGGCAGCCGTCCGCTCGTGCCCAGCGCCAGGCCAACCTGCGAGAGCACAAAGAAACTGAAGCAGATGAACACGCTGGCGGCCACGCCCACGAACACGTTGCGCTTGCCGGAGGCCACGGCGAAGGGGATGGCGATCACCACCACCACCACGCACGTCCACGGCTGCGCCAGCCGGCCATACCACTGCGTGAGGATGAGCGCGCGGTCATCGCCGGTCAGGTTGGGATGCAGGGCGATGTACTGGCGGATCTGACTCAACGAGAGCAGGACTTTCTTGCCGATTTTGCGCCGGTCCAGTCCGCGGATTTTCAACTCGTTGTTCAGCAGTTGGGGCGTCTCGTTCAACTCGGCGACCACCAGCTCGTTGGTCCGGTAGATGGGCGGCGTGTCCGTGCTGGAGAGCGAGGTTTGATGGCGGACTTCGAGGAAGAGCCACTGGTCATTGGTCCAGAGCGCGCGCTGGGCCGCGATGGATTTGCGCGCGCCGCCGGGCAGTTGCCAGTCAATGAGGATGTTCGTCATCACGCCGGCCTGCGGATGATAACCGCCGATCTGCCAGAGGCGGCCTTCGGCGTCGTTCTTGAAATTGAGGTTGCGCTGCCATTCACGGGCGGGGCTGCTGGCGGAGCGGTGGCGGCTGCGGAGCAGTTGCTCGGCGCGCTCGTGGCTGTCGGCGAACCACACGTCGTTCACCAGAAACAGGAGCGCGCCGCACAGCACGCCCACGGACAGGTACGGCGCGGTGAGCCGCCAGAGGCTGACGCCGGCGGCGCGCATGGCGACGATCTCGTTGTGGCGGGCGTGGTTGGTGAGCGCGTAGAGCAGCGCCAGCAGCAGCGCGACCGGCAGCACGGTGTAGAGCATCCCCGGCAGCTTGAGCAGGTAAATGGCGGCGACGTCCGCGGCGGCCACCTGGTTTTCCTGGTAGTAATCCAGTTCGGAAAACAGGTCGAACGCCACCCAGAAAATCAAAAAACCGCTGAAGCAGTAGGCCAGCGGAATGAGCAACTCGCGCAGGAGGTAGCGGTCCAGCAGACGCATTGCGGCGCAGCCTAGTCAGCGGGGACGGTCAACGCAAGCGGCGCGCCGGATGGGCGCATCCCAGGCTTGGCCAGGGATGCGGCTTGTGGTTGACTTCCCGACATGACTCCGCGCCTTTGCCTGCCGCTGGCCTGCGTCGTCGCGCTGTTCCTTCCCGTCCCCGGTTTCAGCGCCGCGCAAGGCGCGCCCCCGAACATCCTGCTCATCGTCTCGGACGACCAGGGCTGGCCGGATTTGGGCTGCATTGGCTCGAAGCCCATTCTCACGCCCACGCTCGACCGGCTGGCGAAGGAGGGCGTGCGGGCCACCAGTTTCTACGTGACCTGGCCGGCCTGCACGCCGTCGCGGGGAAGCATTTTAACCGGGCGTTATCCGCAGCGGAACGGTCTCTACGACATGGTGCGGAATGACATGGTCAACTTCGGCCACCGCTACACGCCGGAGGAATATGCGGTGTCGCCGGAGATGACGCTGGGCCTCGACCCGCGCGAAATCACCCTCGGCAACGTGCTGATGCGGGCGGGCTACCGCACGGGCGTCGTGGGCAAGTGGGACATGGGCCAGGCGAAGCGCTATCTGCCGCTGCAGCGGGGCTTCGATTTCTTCTACGGCCACGGGAACAACGGCATTGATTACTACACGCACGAGCGCTACGGCGTGGCGTCCATGTTCAGCGGCAACGCGCGCACCGAGGCGGACAGGGGCGTGTATGCCACGGACCTGTTCAAGCGCGAGGCGCTGCGCTTTATCCGTGAAAGCAGGGACCAGCCCTGGTTTCTTTACCTGTGTTTCAACGCGCCGCATGGGGCGTCGTCATTCGCGCCCGGCTCGGAGGCCAAGGCGGGCGAGCGCAAGGAAAGCGTCGGCGTGCAGGTGCCGGAGAGATACGCGGCCATGTACCGGGGCAAGGCGCCGAACGAGCGGCTGGCCCATTACTACGGGGCGGTCACCTGCATGGACGAGGCCATCGGGGAAATCCACACGCTCATCCAACAACTTGGCCAGGGCGAAAACACGCTGACGCTGTTCATGTCCGACAACGGCGGCAGCGGCAACGGCGGCAACGCGCCGCTCAAGGGCCAGAAAAGCACGATGTGGGAAGGCGGTTTGCGAGTGCCCTTTGTGGCGCACTGGCCGGCGCAACTGCCGGCGGGAAGGGTCACGGACGAATGGCTCACAGCGCTGGAGCTGTTTCCAACCCTGGTGAAGGCGGCGGGTGCAAAGCCGCCGGAGGGCGTCGTCCTGGACGGTTTTGATCTGCTGCCGGTGTTGCAGGGGAAATCACCATCCCCGCGCCGGGAGATGTTCTGGGAGCGGCGCAGTCACCGTGCGGCGCGCGTCGGCAACTGGAAGTGGGTGGACATGGGCACGAAGAACACCGGCTTGTTTGATCTTTCCAGTGACCTTGGTGAAACCAAGGACTGGTCGAAGGAGAAACCCGACGTGCTGGCGATGGTCAAGGGACGCTTCGATGCCTGGCGCAAGGCGATGGACACCGCCGAGCCGCGCGGACCGTTCCGGGATTACTGAACACATGCAAGCAGACCAAGTGGCAAACCGGCGCGCTTTGCCGTCGCGGGTGATTCTGGCCTGCTCCGGCGTCAACCGTTGAATCCAAAGATCAGAAGCATGGCCACCACCTATCCGGAGCTTCGGGAGCGGCTGGTGATGGTCACCGGCGGCGCGAACGGCATTGGCGCGGCCATCGTCCGCGCTTTTCACGCCCAGGGCGCGCGGGTATGCTTCTGCGACACCGATGCCGCCACCGGCCGGGCGCTGGCCGGGGAACTGGGCGAACGCGCATTTTTCACCCGTGTTGACCTGGCTCGCGAGGCGCAAATCATCCGCTGGGTGAAGCAAGTCACCAACGGCGGACAACCAGTTCATGTGCTGGTCAACAACGCCGCCCGCGACCCGCGCATGAAGCTGGCGGACATGTCGGCAAAGGACTGGGACGGTTTGTTCGCCACCAATGTGCGCGCCTATTTCCTCCTCTCCCGCGAGGTCGCGCCGCACCTGGCGGATGGCCTGGGAGCCATCATCAATTTCGCGTCCATCACCTTTCATCACGGCCCGGTGCCGATGAGCGCCTACGTGGCAACCAAGGGCGGCGTGCTGGGTTTCACGCGCTCGCTGGCGCGCGAGCTGGGCCCGCGCGGCATCCGGGTGAACACGATTTCGCCGGGCTGGGTCATGACGGAGCGGCAGTTGCGGCAGTTTGTGACGCCCGCCGTGAAACGCCTCATCCGCCGGTCTCAATGCGTGCCGGAGCTGCTCCAGCCGGCGGACCTGGCGGACGTGGTGCTGTTCCTGGCGAGTCATGCGAGCCGCGCCATCACCGGGCAGGAAATCCTCGCCGACCGCGGTTGGGCGCACTCCTAGCGGGTCAATGCTTTGGCGCGCGCTCCTTGATCACGCGCAGGTTGACGGGGATGCCCAAGGGGCTGAGTTCGTAGGCGAGGTCGTACCAGCCGTCGTTGTCGGTGTCGCGCCGGACGCGGCCGGGCTGGCCGTCGGAGCCAAGAATGGTTTCCTCATCAATGCGCCGGTCGCCGTTGCCGTCGGTGCGCTGGACGTTGCCCCGCTGCCAGGTCGTGCTGGTGCCGCGCTTGTCCACCACCACCCAGCCGGGCCTCAGCCCGGAAACCAATACGATCAACAGCAGCGACGCGGGCAGAAGGATCAGCACCAGCCAGCCGCGCCGGGTGAGCCGGGTGCGTTGGGGAACTGGGCTGGGGGATGAACCGGTGGTCACGGCGTCACGCGGGCGAGGGTGCCCGCGCCACTATGCATGGGCTTCGCGCTCGATGCCACAAGAACCATTCGCCGGCTGGCAGTTTTCAGCCTCCAACCCTCACAAGGCTCGCTTTCAGAGGACCGTTAATTGCCCTCTTTCTTCCCGTCTGGCGGCTGGACAAACGGGATGGGCGGCGCGGCCGGGGTTTCCTCCTTTTTCTCCTCGGCCAGCAGTTCTTTGCGGTCCTTCATCAACTGGTCCACGGTCCACTTGGTCACCAGGTAGGTCCACTTGGAGAGCTTTTGTTCGTCGGCCAGTTTTTTCTCCAGTTTTTCCTTCTTCTCCTTGAATTCCTTGTCGAGCACCTGTTTGTCCACGTCCTTTTCCTCCGGCTTGGCCTCGCGCTGCTGCGGGATGGCGGCGGTGACGTTGACGGCAAGGTGCAGCGTGTTGTCGTCGGGACCCTTGCCTATCTTCAGCGTATAAGTGAAGCCGTCAAAGGTCTCCAAAGTGGCGACGGCGGGTTTGTCCATGCCCGTGGTTTCGGGCTTGGCGTCGGGCGCGGCGATGTCGTTGAAGCTGGGTGAGGACAACAGGTAGTTGAAGCCGGACACTTTGGCGGTGTCGAGTTTCTCGGCATCCTTCGCGTCGGCGAGCTTCCATTCGCCGCTTTCCGACTCGCGCGTGACCTTCCAGGCGTTGGTGGCCTCCGGCGGCGTGTATGCGATGGACTTGATCCGCTCGACCTTGATGAAGGTCTTGTCGAGCCAGTGGTCGGCGTGGGTGTCCACGTGGTTGAATGTCTCGGAGACGAGGCTGACGGTCTCGATCTTGCCCGGCACCATCACGTAACGTCCGCTGGGCATGGCTCCGCCGCCGAACGGCCCGCTGGCGGCGCTTTCGCGGGAGTATTCCTTGCCGAGCAACAAGGCGTGCGTTTTGCCGTCCTTCGCCTTGAATTCGAGCAGGGTGCCGGTTTTGTCGCCCTTGCCGGGCTCCTGCAGGTTCAGCCGGCTCAGGTGGCTCTGGCCGACCTTCAACTCCTGCACGGGCTTCAGTTCCCACACTTTGGTGAGCACGCGGTGGACCTCGTCGAAGTTGGCGGTGTAGCCGCCGCGTTCCTTCACCGTCCAGCCGCCCTCGCTGCGGACGATGGTGAGCGTGTTGGTCGCCTCGCGCACGGTGATCTGCTCGACGTCGTTGATGGGGAACTCACCGAGCAGCTTGGCGGCGGAGCCTTTGGGCGCAGCCTGCCAGCCGCCTTTCTGCTTGTTGTAAAGTGCGTAACCGACGCCGCCCAGGATCAGGCCCGCCACGATCAATCCAAGGAGCTGTTTCTGGTTCATGTCACAAATGCGTTGAAACTCACTTCGCCGCCGTGCGCCGGCGTTTGAGCACCGCCAGGCCGACGCCGGCCAGCGTCACCACGAATGGCATCCCGGCGATGTTCGCCCATTTCACCTTGTTCTCCAGCGCGTCAATGTCCTGCCGCAGCTTCTTGCGCTCCTCCTTGAGCTGCTTGTTGACCTCCACCGCGCGCTCCTGGAGCTTCTTGATCTCCGCCTGCTGCTCGGGCGACAGGATGAAACGCTGGGTTTTGTCCTTCTGCTGCTGCAGCTCGTTGAGCTTGCGCTGCGTTTCCTGCTGCTCCTCCTCCAGTTTCTTGATCGCGGCCTGAAAGCGCGACTCCGCCTCGGCCCGCATCTTGTTCACCACGGTGAAGGGCCGGCTCAGCGTGGCGCGGCTGCGCATGGAGACCAGCGCCGAGTCACCCGCGAACTGCTCGACGAAGTTCTGCACCAGGCTGAGATTGCCGTTCATGGGGATCATGATGCGCTGGCCGAAGAAGTTTTGCACCTGCACGGAGAATTGATCGGCCAGCAGGTCCGCGTCCGCGAAGAGCACGACGGCGGTCTCGTCTTTTGACTCCTTCAGGGAATCGCCGGCCGAATCCTCCTTCTTCGCCTCCTCCTTGTTTTCCCCGCCGGCGGGTGGCGCGGCCTTGGGTTTGCCCTCGGGAAAGGCGGTTTTGAATTTGCCGGTCAGCTTGATGGCCAGCGCGCGCTCGGTGTTGTCCGGCTTGAAGTCCCGAATGATCTGGTCGGGCGACATCTGGGCGATCATGCGGTCCACCAGTTGTGAGTTGGGCGAGCTGTGAATCAACACCGTCTTGGTCAGCCCGCTCGCCGGCGTGCCGGTGAAGGCGCCGGGGAAGGGCATCATCACGTTGTCGATCTGGCTGGTGGCGATGTCATTGGTGCTGATGGCCTCCTGGGTGAGGTTCAGGAAGCTGGCGACCTGCGACACGCGGTTGCCCTGGCCCATGCGGAGTTGCGTGGCGTAATTCATGTCCGCCACCACGCGCCCGGTGTCGAACTCGATGCCCCAGGCCTTGAGCAGCTTCTCCAAATTCGACCCGGCGGTGAGGCCGGGGAACTGCGGATTGCCGCTGCGGTCCATGATGGCCTGCGGGTCGAGAAAGGCGATGACCTTGCCCCCGCGCATCAGGAACTGGTCAATCGCGTATTGCGTCGTCTCGGACAAATCCTTGGGATGCACCAGCAGCAGCACCTTGATCTTGTCGTCAATCTTCTCCGCGCTCGTGCTGACCTCTTGCACGTCGAAGTCGCGCTTCAGCTCGCTCACGAACACCCAGGCCTCCTGCTGCTGCATCTGGCCCATCCGCATGGCCATGGGATTCATCCCGCCCATGACCGGCAGGGATGACAGCACGCCGATGGACGGCTTCTGCTCCTGCAACACGCCGGTAATGGCGCGGGTCAGGTCGTATTCCAGCAGTGTCTCGCGTTGGGGCGAGAGAAACGGCAGCGCCGTCGTCTTGTCGAGGAAGCTCACCGCGATGCCCAGGTAGATCTCGTCGCCGCTCTGCACCGTCTGCCCCTCCACGCCGTCGAGCTTCGCCTTGTCCTCGGCGTCGGAATCCGGCTCCGGATCGAACTTCTTGACGACGATGTTGCCCCTGCCCGCCTGGCGGTATTCGTCCAGCAGGTCCTCCACGCGCCGGGCGTAGTTGCGCAGCATCACCGGCACGTGGTTCTCGTCCTTGGTGCAGTAGAAGCGGATTTCCACGGGCGCCTCGAGCTTGGCCAGCACCTGCTTGGTGCCCTCCGACAGCGTGTAAAGCTTCTCCGCGGTCAAATCCACGCGCGCCTTGGCCAGGCTGGCAATGTAGTTGACGGCCACCAGGATCAGGAACATCGCCGCCACGCCCGCTGTGGAGAACAAGATGGACTCAAGTTTCTTTTTGTTCATCGCGACACCTCAATAGCCTTCGGAAACGCACCTTGAAAGTGGCTGGACATGGTGGGTTGGCTCGCGCTGCGAGCCAACTTCGGTCGCAGCGCGACCGAAGCCACCTTGATTCGTCTTGGTTCGTGTCCATTCGTGGTTCCGGTTCCAGTTCAGCCCGCGCGCAGCCCGCGCAGGATCACGCTCGTGGCAAAGAGCGGGAAGCCGATCAGCGACAGGAAAAACACCACGTCGCGCGTGTCCAGCACGCCGCGCTGGAAGCCCTCGAAGTGCGGCATCACGCTGAAGCCCGCCACGAAATCCACCACCGCCGGGCTGGCCCATTGCACCAGTAGGTTCGTCACCGGCGGCCAGCCGCACAGGATCAGGAACAGGCAGATGACCACCGAAAGGATGAAGCTGATGACCTGGTTGCGGGTCATGGCGCTGGTCATCGCGCTGACGGCCAGGTAGCCGCCCGCGAGCATCAGGCTGCCCAGGTAACCGGCGAAGATCACGCCGTTGTCCGGGTCGCCCAAGTAATTGGTGGTCACCACCACCGGGAACGTCAGCGCCAGCGCCAGGCCGAGGAACAGCCAGGAGGCGAGGAACTTTCCAACGATGGCCTGCCAGGGCGTGATGGGCATGGTCAACAGCAGCTCGAGGGTGCCCATGCGCCGCTCCTCGGACCAGAGGCGCATGCCCACCGCCGGCACCAGGAACAAATAGAGCCACGGATGCCACACAAAGAACGAGTCCTTGAGCGAGGCCTCGCCGCGCGCGAAGAACTCGCCCACCATGAAGGTGAAGAAGCCCGTGAGCAGCAGGAAAATCACGATGAACACATACGCCACCGGCGAGGCGAAGTAGCTGTTCAGCTCGCGCTTGGCGATGGTCCAGATGTGCCGCAATGAGTCGTTCATTTCCGTTCCTCCTTCACCGTGTCCGGCAGGGTGATGCTGCGGAAGACCTCGTCCAGGCGGCCTTCCTCAGTGTGAATCTCCTCCAGCTTCCAGTTCTCTTTGGCGACGAGTTCCAACACCGCCCGCGCCAGGTCGCCGTTGGCCGCTGATTCGTTTTTCGGATACACCCGCGCGCGCGCCGAGCCGTTGGCTTCACTGAGCAACACCGCGCGCTTCGCCGCGCTCAAATGCGCCAGGCGGTCCTTGACCGCTTCGCCGGACGCTCCGGCGATGCGCAGCGTCACCGCGCCCGCCAGTTCGGATTTCGCCTTGAGTTCCGTCGGCGTGCCGTTGGCCACGATCTGGCCGCGGTCAATGATGATGGCGCGTGAGCAGACGGCCTCGACCTCCTCCAGGATGTGCGTGGAGAAGATGATGGCCTTCTTCTCGCCCATGCGCTTGATGATCTGGCGCACCTCGTGTTTCTGGTTGGGATCCAAGCCGTCGGTCGGCTCGTCCAGCACGAGCATTTCCGGGTCGTGGAGAATGGACTGCGCGAAACCGGTGCGGTGCAGGTAGCCCTTGGAGAGCGTGTCCACGCTCTGATGCAGGACGTTTTCGAGGAAGCACATTTCCACGACCCGGCTGACGGCCTTTTGGCGGGCATCGCCCCGGAAGCCGCGCAGTTCGGCGGCGAAATTGAGGAAGCCATGCACCGTCATGTCGGTGTAGGCGGGGGCGTTTTCCGGCAGGTAGCCGATGAGGCGCTTGGCCGGGATGGGGTTTTCCACCACGTTGTGACCGCCGACCATGACGCTGCCGGAGGTGGGCGGGATGAAACCCGTGATCATGCGCATGGTGGTGGACTTGCCCGCTCCGTTGGGGCCGAGGAAGCCGAGCACCTCGCCCTTGTCCACCGAGAACGAAATGCCGTTCACCGCCCGCTTGGGGCCGAAGGTCCGCACCAGGTTGCTGACTTTGATCATGGCTTTGCCGCCGACGTTTTGGCGAACGCCCGAAATAGGCGATCACCGCGAAAAATCAATGCCAAATCTCTTGTTTCACGCTCAGCGCGCCGGGCACACGGCCCGCGCGCTACAGGCGCTTAGACAACGGGGACGAAAAACGTTCAAAGATAATTTGCGTCAACGGCTGGAAAAGAATCGTCCGGGCAACCATCCTATGCCCGTGAACGTCACCGTCAGCCTGCCTTGTCCGTATTGCGGCCAGCCCAACGAGGTCGCCCTGGAGCCGGCCGACGGCGCGCAGGAATTCACCACCGACTGCGAGGTCTGCTGCCGCCCTCTCACCGTGCGCGCGGAGATCGAGGACGGCGAGATAATTGGCTTGGAAACCGGTGCCGGTTGACGAACCTTCCGCCCGCAACATGACACCAACGCTTGTTCTCTGGATCTACATCGCCCTGCTGCTGGCGGGCGGATTGATGGGTTTTCTCAAGGCGGGCAGCAGGGCCTCGCTCATCGCCTCCAGCGCCTTCGCCGCCGTGCTGGCCGTATGCGCGCTGGGCTTCATTCCCTTCGCCCACGCCGCCGATATGGTGCTGGGCGTGCTGGTGGTCTTCTTCGGCATGAAATTCGCCCGGACCAAAAAGCTCATGCCCTCCGGCATGATGGCGGCGGTGACCGTCGCAGCGCTGGGATTGCGCCTCGTCCTTTGAACGGTCGCTGTCGCCCCGCGCGGAAACCCGACAGGCTCCGATGAACCAAGTCCGCGTCATTGACTCCCACACCGGTGGCGAACCCACCCGCGTCGTCGTGGTGGGTGGCCCGGACCTGGGCGGCGGCTCGCTCAAGGAACGGCTGGAAAATTTCCGCGCCCACCACGACCGCTTCCGCTCCGCCGTAGTCAACGAGCCGCGCGGTTCGGACGTGATGGTCGGGGCGCTGCTTTGTGAGCCGGTGGACAAGTCGTGCGCGGCGGGTGTGATCTTCTTCAACAACGTCGGCTATCTCGGCATGTGCGGCCACGGAACCATTGGCCTCGTCGTCACCTTAGCCCACCTGGGCCGCATCCAGCCGGGTGAACACCGCCTCGAGACGCCCGTGGGCGTGGTCAACGCCACGCTGCATCCTGACGGCTCGGTATCCGTGGCCAACGTGCCCAGTTGGCGGAAGGTCAATGGCGTGGAAGTCGAGGTGCCCGGCCTCGGAAAAATCACCGGCGACGTGGCCTGGGGCGGCAACTGGTTCTTCCTAGTCGAGCAGCATCCTTGGTCGCTTGATTTGAAGAACGTCGAGCAACTGACCGATGCCGCCTGGCGCATCCGCCAAGCCGTCAACGCACAGGGCTTCCCGGAAGTGGATCATGTTGAGCTCTTCGGCCAGCCTCCGGCCAACGATGCCCACTCGCGCAACTTCGTTCTCTGTCCCGGCAAGGCTTACGACCGTTCGCCCTGCGGCACGGGCACCAGCGCGAAGCTCGCCTGCCTCGCCGCCGATGGAAAGCTGGCCGAAGGCGAAACCTGGACTCAGGAAAGCATCCTTGGCAGCCGCTTCACCGCGCGCTACCGCTGGCAGGATCGCGCCCGGGGCGTCGTTGTTCCGACCATCACCGGCACCGCGCATGTCACGGCGGAAGCCACCTTGCTGATGGATGAGCGCGACCCGTTTTGCTGGGGCATCCGTTGAACCATGTCCAGGCGGGTGCTCATCATTGGCGGCGGGGTGATCGGCCTCTGCGCGGCCTGCTACTCCGCGCGGCGCGGGCATCGCGTGTCGGTGCTGGATCTTGCGGCGGAAGACCATGAGGGCTGTTCCTACGGCAACGCGGGCATGATCGTCCCCAGCCACTTCGTGCCGCTGGCCGCGCCGGGCATGGTGGCGATGGGTTTCAAGATGATGTGGAACCCGGAGTCGCCGTTCTACATCAAGCCGCGCCTCAACGTGGACTTGCTCGACTGGGGGTTGAAGTTCATCCGCGCGGCGAACCGTGGGCATGTCACCCGCAGTGCGCCGTTGCTGCGCGACCTGAGCCTGGCCAGCCGTTCCTTGTTCGAGGAACTGGCCGAGTTGCCCGGTGCGGATTTCGGCTTGGTGAAACGCGGCCTGCTGATGCTTTGCCGGACCCAGCACGCCCTGGATGAGGAAGCGAAGTTCGCCGGACAGGCCAATCAACTGGGCGTGCCCGCCGAGGTGTTGACCGCCCGGCAAATTGCTGAACTGGACCCTGGCGCGCGGCTGAACGTCGCGGGCGGCGTCCTGTTTCCCAAGGATTGTCATCTCACGCCCCACCGCTTCATGGCGGCTCTCAAGGCGGAATGTTTTCGGCTCGGGGTGGCCTTCCATTGGGGAACGCGGGTGACGGGCGTTGAGCGGCAAGGTTCCGGAGTCGTCGGCGTGATGGCCGGGGAGGAACGATTCGCCGCTGATGAATTCGTTCTCTGCGGCGGCTCGTGGTCGCCCTTGCTGGCACGGGGACTCGGCCTGCGTCTGCCCATGCAGGCGGGAAAAGGCTACTCGCTCACCCTGCCGCGGCCGCGCCAGTTGCCGCGGCTTTGCCACATTCTCACCGAAGCGCGCGTGGCGGTGACACCGATGGGCGGCTCGCTGCGCTTCGGAGGCACGATGGAAATCACGGGCTTGAACGAGGACATCAATCCCGCGCGCGTTCAGGGCATCATCAAGTCTTCGCTGCAATACTACCCGGATTTCACGGCGGCCGATTTTGCCGGCATCAGGCCCTGGTGCGGTTTGCGGCCGTGCTCGCCCGACGGCCTGCCGTACCTGGGCCGCACGGCGAGGTTCAGCAATCTCACCATTGCCACCGGCCACGCGATGATGGGCCTGAGCCTGGGTCCGATCACCGGGAAACTGGTTTCGGAGATTCTCGATGGCGAACCACTCCCCATCGCCATCGGGCAACTGTCACCCGATCGTTACGCCTGACCGGTGCCGGGCGGCGAATGCGCCGCGGCCAGCTGCTTGAAACGCTCCACTTCGCGCGTCTGCCAGCCAGAGTCCCGCGCCAGTTCCCGCGCCATCATGGCGGCCACCCGCGGGGCGCATTCCAGCGCGGCGCGGGCGTCCAGTGCGAGCGCGCGCAGGCGGCGGGCCAGTACATCCTCCACCGTGCAGGCCATTTCCTGGCGCACCGCCCAGACGACTTCCGCCGCGCGATAAGGCAGCATTGGATGCAGCCGTTCGTTTCCTTCCATCCGCTCCCTGGCCAGTGACTGGACTGCCGCCGCATCCGCGCCATACACCGACAAGTCCCATTCCCCGGTCGAACCATCCGGCTGCTGGTTTCTGACTTCTAACTTCTGACCTCTGACTTCCGACTTCCGGCTTCCGTTCCCCGCCCCATGCAGCGCCAGTTCCATGGTCTGGCAAGGACGGCTTTCCAGGCGTCCGACCTCAATGGCCTTGTTCACCGTGTCTTCGGCCATTTTTCGGTAGGTGGTCCATTTGCCTCCCGTGATGGTGACCAGGCCGGAGGACGAGACCGCCAGCACATGGTCGCGCGCGATGGACGAGGTTTTGCCGCCGCCTTTGGCCAGCGGGCGCAGACCGGCGAAGATCGAACGGATGTCGTTTTGCGTTGGTTGCCTGGCCAAGTAGCGCCCGGCGTGCTCCAGGAGGAAATCAATCTCCGCACGCATGGCGACCGGCTCCAGCGAGGGTTCCTGGACTGGCGTGTCGGTGGTGCCCACGAGCACGCGTCCGTGCCAGGGAATGGCGAAGAGCACGCGGCCATCGTCGGTCTGGGGCACCATGAGCGCGGTGCCTCCGGGGAGGAAGGAATGATCCAACACGAGATGCGCGCCCTGGCTGACGGTCATCATGGGCCGGGTCTGCGGGTCGTCGGCCAGGCGCAAGGCGTCGGTGAAGATGCCGGTGGCGTTAACGACGACCCGGGCGTGGATTTCAAAGTCGCGATCGGTTTCCTCGTCCCGAGCGATGACGCCACAGATGCGGCCGTTTTCCTTGAGCAGCCGGATGACGCGGCAGTAATTCACCGCCACACCGCCGTGGTCGAAAATGGTTTGTGCAAGACAGAGGGCCAGGCGGGTGTCGTCAAACTGGCCGTCAAAGTAGCGCACGCCGCCGCGCAGGTTCGTGGGGTTGACGCCGGGCAGTTCACGCAGCGCCTCGTCACGGGAGAGGATGACGGATGCCCCCAGGCTGAGGCGGCCGGACATGGCATCGTAGAGCTTCAATCCCGCGCCATACCAAGGCTTCTCCCACCAATGGTACGCAGGGACCACGAAGCGCAGCGGATGGACGAGGTGGGGCGCGTTGCGCAGGAGCAGGCCACGCTCGCGCAACGACTCGCGGACGAGATGGACGTTGCCCTGCTTGAGATAGCGGAAGCCGCCGTGAATGAGCTTGGTGCTGCGGCTGGAGGTGGCTTTGGCGAAGTCGTGCTGTTCGAGCAGCAGGGTTTGGAAGCCGCGTGAGGCGGCGTCCACCGCCACGCCCAGGCCGGTGGCCCCGCCGCCGATCACCAGCACGTCCCAAACGGGGGAACGGTCTGCCAGTCGCTGAATGGCCTCGGCGCGTGTCATGGCGCGAACTTCCCACAGCACGGCGGAAGCAGGCAAGGCGAGGCCGGTGCTGGAAGCGGTGGAGATTGAAGACGCGCGGGAGGGCGGTTCCTTCACCACCTAGAACTTCGAGGTGGCCGACTATCACACCTACTTCGTCGGAGCCGAAGGGGTGTGGGTGCATAATGATGGGCCGGACATATATACACCTCGAGCACGACGGCCAGTCATTGATCGCCAAGCCCGGTGCGGGCGAACTCCGGGGGCGCCATATCGTCGTCGAGGCGATTCAGACTCGATTGCAGCGGCTCGGCGTTGATATCCCTAGCATTGACGACTCGCCAGTAAAAGTGTTTACCCATACCGAACTGGCGTTGGACCAAACAGCCTACACAATCGAATGAACGCGTGGCAGAGTGGTGTTCTTCATCCCAACAACCCGGCAAATATTGGGTCGAAGGAAGCATTGGTTAACAAGTTAACAGGCTGTTGAAAGAGTCCGTTGTTGCCATACTGGTCCAAGAGGTGTTCAGGGGCTTGTGATGACTCGCCAGAAATGCAGCAAGACGAACACCTGTGTTCGACAATTCATGGGCGAGGCGCAAAGACTTGCCCGGCGCGCCTACGGCCACACCTCGCCCAATCCGA
>Ga0073934_10004918_pt1 | contig 21477 bp, 19 predicted proteins | sample LarsenN4metaG_FD_76834 | JGI IMG/M metagenome (GOLD analysis project Ga0073934, IMG submission 76834) | Hot spring sediment bacterial and archeal communities from British Columbia, Canada, to study Microbial Dark Matter (Phase II) - Larsen... ...
CGCTTTGTCGTCTTCGGCGGTGGTGTCTTGTTGGTCGGGGTGCGGTTCTCGAGGGGCGGCGGCGTCGTGGTGGCGGTCGGGCCCTTCTTGACCGGAGGCGGCGTCGTGGTGGTGGTCGGGCCCTTCTTGACCGGCGGCGGCGTTGTCGTGGTGGTGGTCGGGCCTTTCTTGACCGGAGGCGGCGTTGTCGTGGTGGTGGTCGGGCCCTTCTTGACCGGAGGCGGCGTCGTCGTGGTGGTCGGGGCCTTACCCTTCTTCTTCGGGTCCGGCGTCTGCTCCGCGACGACAATCCGTCCGCTGCCATCGTCGAAGGCACTCACGATCTGCGGCAGCGCAATGACGGACACGACGGCGGCCGCAAGCACTCCGTTTCGACAGAGCGGCCACGCCGCTGCTGTCGTCAAAAGGCGTTGGATCAATTCATCCTCCTTCGAGCTTTCGGCGAAAGGGTCGTGCGACCGACCGTCCGGACGATAATTCCAGCCGTATAGCCACCAATTGCGGCGGGAACAAGTATGCTCACCTCCGAATACTGCGATGAACAGGCGTTTAGCATCGCTGTCAGCACGTCGCGGATCACGGGAACCGCGAGCCGCTGATCTTGAGGTTGCAGGTTTGTATAGTGTACGCAGGCCGCACGGTTTCGAAGGGCCAAGCCAGCACGCCGCCATGCGGGAGGGAACACCATGACAGCACGCGTCGGCCTCATCATTCCATCGTCCAATCGCATGGTGGAGCAGGAGATGGTTCACGCCTTCCCGCCGGGCGTGCATGCTCACGTCACGCGCCTGCGAATGACCGGCGAGAACCGCATGAGCCAGGATCAGCTCCTGCCGCGGGTGGAGGATGCGACCCGCGCGCTCGCCGATGCCAAATGCGATGTGGTCGCGTTTCATTGCACGGCGAATTCCATGGACGAGGGCAGGAGCGGGGAAGCGCGCATTCTGGCCGCCGTCGGCAGGCAGGGCGTGCGTCATGCGACGACCACGGCGACCGCCATCCGCCGCGCGCTCGATGCGCTCCGCGCGCGCAGGATCGTGCTGATCACGCCGTACAGTCAGGAGACGACCGACCACGAAGCCGAGTTCCTGGGTGAGGCGGGCTACGATGTCATTTACGCGAAGGGGTATGCGCTCGCCGGGAGCGACGCCTATTGCGGCACGCCGCCCGCGGTGTGGCGCGACCGCGCGATCGAAGCCGCGCGCCCGGACGCCGACGTCTATTTCCTGAGCTGCGCCAACATCTCGGTGTTCGGCGTCATCGAGGACCTTGAAGCCCGCCTCGGCCGGCCGGTCATCACCAGCAATCAGGCGGTGATCTGGGATGCGCTGGCGCGGCTTGGATGGAGCGACCGCGGGAACTGCCCGGGACGATTGTTCGCAGCCGACGCGGTTGCGGAAGCGGAGCCGGCGGCGCACCGTGGGTGAGCATGGTCGGACTGGGGAGAGAGCGATGATACTCCGCGTCACGGTATTGGCATCGGTGCTGGTTGCGGCGACGCTGCCGGCCGCGGCGCAGGACAGCGTCGCCGCCTTCTACAAGGGCAAGCAGCTGCGACTGATCGTCGGTTCGTCGGTGGGCGGCGGCTACGATCTGTATGCGCGGGCGCTGGCGCGCCACATGGTCCATCACATTCCGGGCAATCCCAGCATCATCGTGCAGAACCAGCCGGCGGCCGGCGGCGTGGTGATGACCAACCAGCTTGCCACCCAGGGCCCCAAGGACGGCACCGTGTTCGCGGCGCCGCTCAACGGCATCGTGACCGCGCCGCTGCTGATCGCCGGGACCCAGTTCGATGCCAACAAGCTCAACTGGATCGGCAGCATGCAGCGCGAACCGTATGTTGCGTTCCTGTGGCATACCGCGCCGGTGTCGCACATTTCGGAGATGGCAACGAAGGAAATCCTGGTCGGCTCCACCACCGTGGGGACCACCATGAACGATTTTCCGCTGCTGCTGAACGATCTCCTCGGCTACAAATTCAAGATCGTGCGCGGCTACAAGGGTACGCCGCAGATCAACATCGCGACCGAGCGTGGCGAGATCCAGGGCAATGCCGGCGTCGGGCTGGCATCGGTCAAGACGCTGTCGCAGAGCTGGATCGACGAGAAGAAGATCAAGTTCATCGTGCAATACAACCTCCAGCCCGCTCCGGAGCTCAAAGGCGTGCCCATGGTCATGGACCTCGCCAAGACCGACCTCCAGCGGCAGGCGATGCGGCTCTTGTTTGCGCGCACCGAGTATGCGAGGCCCTATTTCCTGCCGCCGGACGTGCCGGCCGACCGCGTCCAGGCGCTGCGCCGCGCCTTCGATGCCACCATGAAGGATCCGGCGTTCATCGCCGATGCGCAGAAGCTCCAGCTCGAGCTTTCGCCGATGACGGGTGAGGCCTTGCAGCAATTGGTCGGCGAACTGACGCGAACGCCTCCGGACATCGTCAAGCGCGTCCGCGACGCGCTGACGGTCCAGTGAACGATGACGGTGGGTGCATCCATGCGTGAGCGCATGGCGATGTATGGCGGCAACGCCTTGCAGATCGGGCTGTTCGGCGCGAACTGCTCGTCGGGGCGGGCCGTCACCACCGTGCCGGAACGCTGGACCGGAAGCTGGGCGGAGAACCTTGCGCTTGCCCGCATGGCCGACGAGGCCGGCGTGGATTTCCTGCTGCCGATCGGCCGCTGGAAAGGCTATGGCGGCGACACCGACTACCAAGGCGAAACGCTGGAAACCATCACCTGGGCTTCCGGACTGCTCGCCTCGACCCGGCGAATCACGGTTTTCGGTACCGTGCACGCGCCGCTGTTCAATCCGATCATCGCTGCCAAGAAGATGGTCACCGCCGACCACATCGGCGCGGGACGGTTCGGGCTCAACATCGTGGTCGGCTGGAACGAGGGCGAGTTCGACATGTTCGGCGTCGAGCAGCGCGAGCACGAGAAGCGCTACGAATACGCCCAGGAATGGATCGACGCCATCAAGCTCGCCTGGTCGGACCGCGAGGATTTCGATTTCGCGGGCCGATACCTCAACCTCAAGGGTGTCCGCGCCAAGCCGAAGCCGTACGGCGGGACGCGCCCCTTGATCATGAATGCCGGCGCGTCGCCGACCGGCCAGGCCTTCGCCATCCGCAACTGCGATGCGTTCTTCGTGCGGCCGTCGCGGGTGTCGCTCGACGAGACCGCGCAGCGGGTCGCAGCGGTGAAGCAGGCCGCCCGCGCGCTCGGCCGTGAGATCGGCGTCTATACCGTCGGCGTCATCACCTGCCGGCCGTCGCAGAAGGAAGCGCAGGACTACTACCACCACTGGAGCGTCGAGCTTGCGGATTGGACCGCCGTCGACAGCATCCTCGCGATCAAGAACATCACGCCGCAGACGGTGCCGATGGAGGAGTTCAACCTCAGGCGCCGGCAATACACCGAAGGGATGGGCGGCCTGTCGATCGTGGGCGATCCCGATCAGGTGGCAAAGCGGCTCGCCGACCTCAGCGGCGCCGGGCTCACCGGCATCGCGGTATCGGGCGTGAACTACCTGGAGGAACTGCCGTTCTTCTGCGCGGAGGTGCTGCCGCGGCTGGAGCGGCTCGGCGTGCGCCAGGCGCTGCGCCCGGTATCGGCGTGAGGAGGGGCAATGAAGAGAACCTTGCTGCTGATTGCGACGGCCTGCGTCATCTCCGCCACCGCGTTGGCGCAGAAGGCCGAATGGCCGACCAAGCCGGTGCGCATGATCGTCCCGTTCGGCGCCGGAGGCGCCGCCGACGTGACCGCGCGGCTGTTCGCCGATCATCTCAGCCAGGCGTTCCGCCAGCAGTTCGTGGTGGAGAACCGGTCCGGCGGCGGCGGCCTGATCGGTGCGCAGGCCATCGCGCGCGCCGATCCCGACGGCTACACGCTCGGAAGCGGCGGCATGTCGGCGCATGTGCTGGCGGCGTCGCTGAGCGACAATCCGGGCTTCGACCCGATCCGTGACTTCAGCCACATCGCCTTCTTCGGCGGCGGGCCGAGCCTGATCGTCGTGCATCCCTCCGCCGGCGTGAAGTCGCTGAAGGAGATGCTGGCCTATATCCGCGCGCAGGGCCAGGAAGTGCCCTATGTGTCCGCCGGCACCGGCACCGTCGGCCACATGGTGTTCGCCTATGTGGTCACCAAGGAGAAGCTCAACGCCGTGCACATCCCGTATCGTTCCGGCAGCGCGGCGGTGGTCGACCTCCTGGCCGGCCGGGTCAAACTCGGTTCCCTCAACTGGACGACGGCACGTCAGCACGTGCAGTCGGGCGCCTTGATCGCGATGGGCGTGTCGGCCGCCAAGCGCATGCCGCAGCTGCCGGACCTGCCGACGCTGCGCGAGCTCGGCTATCCCGACGTCGTCACCACCACCTGGACGATGCTGACCGCGCCGGCCGGCGTGCCGAAGGCGATCGTCGATGCCGTCAACCGCGAAGTGCAGCGGATCTCGGTCAAGCCGGAACTGAAGCGGCACTTCGAGAACGAAGGCGAGGAGCCGCGCCTGATGTCGGCTTCGGAGCTGACCGACTTCGTCAAGGCCGAGGTGACGCGCTGGGCGCCGCTGGTGCGCACGATGGTGAAGAAGAAATAGGGGTTTCACGGACCCGCACGTTCGGCAGTATCGAACGTGACAAGCTGCCGCGTTACCTGCATGTCTGTTTGTAGCCAGCCGGCTCAAAGTCCGCACTTGGAGCGAAGCGAAATTGGGCTGGCAGGTAGAACCGGCCCATTCAGTCGAAAATGACCCGACTCGGACGTTAGTCGCCCGTCGGCTTGGGCAGCGGTGGGGCGCGCCGGACATATTCCTGGCCGGGATAACCGAGCCGGCAATGAGCCACGATTTCTTCGATGAATTGAACAGAGTACGGTGCCAGGAAACGTTCCGGAGTCCAGGCAGCGACCGTCCATTGACCGATCGGCACCCCCCGATGAACCACCGCCGCGACCCGAACTCCGGTGCGCGGAATCCGCACTGGCGAAGGGACCACGGCGATGCCGTGGCCGGCTTGAGCCAATGCAATCAGGGCCTGGGGCGCGACGCTTTCGAGCAGCACGCGCGGCCGGATTTGCGCAACCTGGCAGGCAGCCTCGAACCAGCCGTGCGAGGCGAAGTTTCGGGTGAGACGCAACAGCGGCTCTTCGGCGAGCTCAGTGATTTCAAGCACGGCGCGACGGCTGAGGCGGTGGCGCTGCGGTAAGACAGCAAGAACATGCATGGGATAGAGGAGCCGGCTGTGGAAGCGATCCTCGCCTGCCGGCATGATGGCGATCTGAATATCCTCGCGTTCCAGCCGCCCCGGCAGGCGAGCTCCGCCGTCCTCGACGATATGAACCTCGACACCGGGATGACGCTTGCGATAACGGGGCAAGAACGCCGCAAGCAGGGTCTCGATCGCCTGCGGCGTGGTACCGACGCGCAGCACTCCGACTTCCCCGCTCTTGAGCGCGCTCGCACGCTCGCCGAGTGCCGCCACGTCGGATAACACGCGGCGGCTACGTACCAGCAGGTCCTCGCCTTCGGCTGTCAGGCGCACGTTGCGCCCGACACGCGCGAACAGCCGCAGCCCCAATTCAGCCTCAAGCGCCTGGATTTGGCGGGACGCGGCGGACTGGGTCAGATTGAGTCGGGTGGCGGCGCGCGCAACCCCACCGCTATCGGCGATTGCCACGAAGGTGCGCAGGAAACGCAGGTTCATCAAACATATTCCGAATTATCATCACTAGTTAGAACACAAATGAATTGGACACATCAATAGCCTCGCGACTAGCTTCCTCCGTATAGAGCCTGCAAGCTCGCCGACCAGCGACGAGGATGCCGATGATCACGCGACGCCGTCTCATTGAGATCACTGCCGCTACGGCTCTGATTCCCCATTCTGCGCTTGCGCAGACGTGGCCGAGCCGCGTCGTACGCATCATCGTGCCATTTCCCCCGGGCTCGCCTCCTGACGTCATCAGCCGTTTGATCGGGGCGCGGCTGTCGGACATGTGGGGCCAACAGGTGGTGATCGAAAGCAAGCCAGGCGCCGGCGGCAATATCGGCACGGAATTCGTCGCCCGAGCGGCTTCGGATGGCTACACCCTGTTGATGGCACCGATCACGCTCGCAGTGAACCCATTCCTCTATCGATCGATCGGATACGCCCCCGTCGCAGACTTTGCGCCGATCACATTGGTGACCGTGCAGCCATGCGTGATGGTTGTACCGAACTCATCACCCGCACGTTCGGTGTCGGATTTCATTGCTCACGCCAAAGAGAACAAGGGCAAGATCACCTTTGCGTCCGCCGGTCATGGAACCTCGCCCCATCTGGCAGGGGAACTGTTCAAGCGCATGACCGGCATTGAAATGCTGCACGTGCCCTATCGCAGTGGCGCGCAGCAGGATCTGGTTGCTGGCCGCGTCGATGTCCTGTTTGCCGTGGCCCCCAGCGGAATCTCACTGATGCGGGCCGGCCAAGCGCGCGCATTGGCGGTGACGGGAACGAGCCGGCTTGCAGCGGTGCCCGAGCTGCCAACCGTTGCAGAGGCCGGCGTGCCGGGCTTTGATGTGTCCCCATGGATTGGATTGTTGGCGCCGGCGAGGACCGCGCCGGAGATCGTCGCCAGGGTTCATGCCGACACCGTTACGGTGCTCACAGAAAGAGGCATCAGGGATCGACTACAGCAGCTCGGGGCGACGCCTGTCGGTTCCACACCGGAGGAGTTCTCGAAGCATGTGAAGGCCGATATCGCCAAGTGGGGACCAATCATCAGGAACGCAAAGATCATGATCGACGGTTGAAACGCGGTAGGTTGCTCACGATCAGACACTAAACCCATGTTCGATCTCGACCAGTTCATCGCCGATTGCCGTACTGCGTTAACCGACCGTTCGCGCAAACATGTGCGCGAAGTGGTGGCGCGGGCGGTATCGGAGCCGGCATCGGTGCTGAAGGGTCTTGGCGAGCCGAAACGCGCCGGGCTCCACAAACTTTATCAGTCAAGCGACTTGACGATCCTCAATGTGGTGTGGGCGCCGATGATGACTATCGTGCCGCACAATCATCAAATGTGGGCGGCGATCGGCATCTATACCGGCCGCGAGGACAACATCTTCTGGCGCCGCGTCCCTGGCGGCGATGGCAAGGTAGAGGCCGCAGCTGCCAAGGCACTGTGCGTGAAGGACGCCGAGCTGCTCGGTCACGACATCATCCATTCGGTAACCAACCCGATTCCCCGCCTGACCGGCGCGATTCACGTGTACGGCGGCGATTTCTTCAATCCTGTGCACAGGAGTGAATGGGACCCGGAAACGCTGCTGGAAGAGCCGTGGGATCCCGTGCGAGCGGCGCAGCGTTTCGAAGACGCTGACAAGGCATTCAACAACCGCCAAACGTAGGGGAATGTCGCTTTGCCGCTACTCGCCGATTAGACTAGCGGCCGTTGCCCAACGGGACTTCGACGCTCACGCCCACGCGGTCGGCCCGCGTTGAGGCCCGATAGTCGAAGGCGCTGCCGGGCGGGCGGCCCTCGATGGTGTTGAACCACAGGTGCTGGTAACGCGCCGTGATCAGCACCGGGTTTCCGAACAGATTCAAGTCCGGCACCGCAAACTTGACACCGCCGCCGGCAACCACGCCGGGCACGATGGACGAGGTCGAGAAGCTGGCAAAGGTGACATTGAGCGTCTGCTGCGCGAACGCGACGCCGCCCTCACCGAACACGATGACGTTTGGATGCACCTGGGTGCCGATCTGGCCGAGCAGCGAAATGTACCAGTCGGTCTGCACGCCGAGCGAGGTGCCGTTGGCGAAGGTGTGCTTCGTGTTGAGGCGCGTGGCGGTGAACGACACTACTGGAGCAACGTACAGGTCGTAGTTGGCAACGTATGTGGCCCAACCCGCCTCGAAGTTGAACGCCGGAGAGGCATCCCGCGGCTTGGTCTGGAAGGTGGTCGCCCCGGTGGCGATGAGGTGCTCCTTGATGTCGGCCTGACCAAACAGGACGCGCGTGCCGACGCCCACGAACGCACCGGGAGCAACGACGCCCGGGCCTGGGATGACAGTGACCGTTTGCGGGCAATTTCTGAGCCGCTGACGCGACCAATAGTCGACAAGGTCCTCCAGAAGCGCCGCATCATCTAACGCCGGATCAAATAACGGAGATATCTCTCTCCGGCGTCGACCTGCTTCTGCAGCCTGCCGCGCAATCTGTGCCAGTGCCCTCAAATTTCGCAGGGCGTGATCAAACCGCGTCCGGTTGCAGGTCTCCTGCGCCGCGAGCAAGTCCTGCTCGTATCTGAACCGTAGGTTTTGATATCTTTTATTTGAAAGACCGCCACCTCGAAGATCAGCCATAACCCCTGGGTAATCCGGCGGTGGCCTGACGAAGGGCCCTCCTGCTCTTGGCTGCGCATCGGCATCGAATGCGAAAACGACGACTCCGATGACGATACTGGCCCATGCCGCCCGCCACCGTTTGTTTGATTTCAGCTGCTGCTCGGCCCACCACCCCGTGCCATCGCGCTCCGCATTCCACGCCATGACCGCCCCCATTTTTCCTATCTTATTGGCCCAAAAACCCCCATTTTTCCTGTCTTATTGGCGCAAAAAAGTGTAGTGCGAGCCTCCCTCCGGGGCAACGGCATCCACCCGCCGACCCGCCAAAGTTTCCTTTACAGTTGCCGCCCGGACACACAGGACGTTTATCCTTATCATCGGTCCCGTGATCATCGTTTCAGAAATTGGCCCTTCGCGACATTTCACTGCCGCGCAGCAAGCCGGTCGCCTTGGAGGCGAAGCGGACATTGGCCACGCCACGGAGAGCGCGATCTGCGAGTAGAGAGCAGGATCTGTGAGTGCGCGACCGCAGGCTACAGCCGCGTCACCGTCACGTGCAGCACGGCGGTGCGGCCGCCGCGCACCTCCTTGATGGCGCGGTCGAGCGCGGCCGGCACCTGCGCCGGGTCGGTGACCTTCTCGCCATAGGCGCCGAACGCCTCGCCGACCTTGGAGAAGTCCACGTCGCTCGGCAGGTTGGCGGCGAACTCGTTTTCGACCTTGGCGTCGCCGTCGGGATAGACGCGCAGCGTCGATTCCTTCACCGCCGACCAGCCGCCGTTGTCGAGCACGATGGAGAGCAGCGGCAGCTTGTACTGCTTCGACACCCCGTAGACCGAGCTCGGCACGTTGAAATAGAAGCTGCCGTCGCCGACCATCTGCACCATCATGCGGTCGGGCGCGGCCAGCTTGGCACCGAGCGCCATGCCGCCCGATGAGCCGAGGCCGCCGCCACCGACGCGGGTCAGCGTGCCCGGCAGCGGGCGGGGAATCTGCTGCTGGATGGCCGGCGAGTTGCGCGCGGCCTCCGAGAACACGATGTCGCGTTCGCCGATGCGCTTGGCCAGTTCCGCGCACAGATAGTGTGAATTGATGGCACCGGTCTTGCCCGGACTTGCGGCCAGCTCGGCGGCGCGCTCTTTGCGCTTGGCCTGATCGGCCGCCATCTCGGCGACCCGCGCCTTGGCGGCGTCGCGGAAGGCGGGCGTCGCCTTCTGCTGTGCCGCTTCGAGCAACTGCGCGACGATGCGCGCCGAGTTGCCTTGCAGGCGAAGATTGCTCGGGAAGCTCCACATCGGCGAGCCGCCCTTGAGCACATCGACGTCGATCTGGGCCCAGAAGGTCTTCTCGTTGACCTTGGTTTCGCGCGGGAACCAGGGCACGTCGACGTCGACCAGGAGCCCGAAGTCGGCCTTCTCGACGTGGCCGCCGGCGCCGAAGCCGCAGAAGCAGGGACCCTCGTGCGAGAAGTTGTTGACCATGTTCGCCTCGAACAGGCGGATGCCGGCGAACTCCGCGAGCTGCACGATGGCGTCGGACGCTCCCGGTGTGCGGCCGGCATAGGAGGCGAGCAGGATCGGATACTGCGAGGCGATGAGCGCGTCGGCGAGCTTGTCGATCAGGCGCGGATCGGCGCCGGTCGGCTCGGTCGAGCCGTAGCGTTCGCCCGGATAGGAGCGCACGTCTTCGTCGGCCCAGACCTCGGTCAGGATTTCGCGCGGCAGCATCAGGTAGACCGGTCCCTTGGGGTCGCTCTGCATGATGGTGTGGGCGCGGCGGATGACCTCCTTGGTGACGACGCCGGAGGGCAGGGTCCATTCCCACTTGGTGTAGGGCCGCACCAGGCTCGCCTGGTCGAACGGCTCCTGCACGAAATGCACGTAGTTGTCGCGCGTGCCGGTCAGTTCGCCGTGCGTCGTGAACGGCGCCTTGCCCGCCATCAGCAGCACGGGGAGCCGGCTGCGATAGAGATTGTGCATCGCGTTGGCGGTGTTGGCGGTGCCGACGTCGACATGCACCAGCACGCCCTGGCCGCGCCCGGTCACCATCGCATAGCCGCCGGCCATGTGGGCGGCGGTGTTCTCGTGCGGACAGACGATGATGGTGGGTGAGGGCTGGCCGCGCCGCTTGCGGCCGGCAAAGGCTTCGATGATCGGGGCGTGGTCGGTCCCCATATTGGAGAACAGGTAGTCGATCCCGATCTCGTTCAGCCCTTCGATGAAATAGTTCGCGGCCGAGTAGCTCGCGACATTGGCGCCGGTGTCCATGGATGCTCCGTTACGGGTCAGGTCGTGTTCCGCCGCAATCTAGCAGACCGCTGCGGGCGTTTCTCGGTCATTCGGACGCGGTCGGCGTAGCGCCGGCCTGGCGACGACGCGTTTCCAGGGCGCTAACTAATCCAGCTTCAGGAGGTGGGCGTTCTCCTTCAGCACCTTTGCCCAGCGAACCGATTCGCTCTTGATGAAGGCCGTCAGCTCGGCCGAGGTGGAGTTGACGGCATTGATGCCGACCTTCTGGAGCTTCTCCATGGTCGGGCGGTCGGCGTAGATTTTGGCGATTGCCTTCTCGATCTTGTCGACGATTGGGCGCGGCGTGCCGGCCGGCGCCGCGATCGCGATCCAGGTCGAGCTCTCGTCGATCGACGGTAGTCCGGCGGCTTCGCTCAGGCTCGGGACGCCGGGAAACATCGGCAGCGGCTGATTGGTGTACTTCGCGAGCGCGCGATACTGCCCGCCGCGCACCAGCGGAAGCGCCGTGCCGGTGGAGTCGAGCGCGAAATCGACCGTGCCGGCCAGCACCGCCTGTCCGATCTCCGCGCTGCCCTTGAACGGGATGAGCTGCACGTCGATGCCGGCGGTCTTGGCGAACAGCACGGCGCCGAGCCGCGAGGTAATCGTTCCCGCGCCCATGTTCATCTTGCCGGGCCTGGCCTTGGCCTGCGCGATCAGCTCCTTGATCGATTTCGGCCCCGCGATGCGCGTAACCACCATCGACATGTTCTTGGTGAGCATGCTGATCGGCACGAGGTCCTTCAGCGGCTCATACGGCAGGTTCTGGATGATCAGCGGGTTGAGCACCATGGTGGTGTCCATGGGGATCAAGAGCGTGTAACCGTCGGGCGCCGCGCGCGCGACCTGCTGGGCCGCGATGGCGGTGTTGCCGCCGGGGCGGTTCTCCACCACGACGGTCTGGCCCCAGTCCTCGCTCATCTTCTGGCCGACGAAGCGCGCAATCACATCGGCCGGTCCGCCGGGCGGGAACGGCACGATCAGCCGGACCGTGCGGTTCGGATAGGTCGCGGCGTCGCCTTGCGCCAACGCCGCGCCGCTTGTGAACGCAATTGCCAGGCCAACGACGAGTACGCGAATGGCGGTCATGCGATCCTCCGGGTTAGCGGCCGCCCCGCAGGCGGGCGAGGAGTTCGGCCGTCGGCCAGGAATCGGCCGGCAGCTTGAGCTTGATCTGCGTCTGCCTCACCGCCTGGCGGCTCTTGATGCCCAGTATGCCGTCGATCCGGCCGACATCAAATCCGCGCTTGGCGAGCAGCGTCTGGAGTTCGCGCACCTCGTCGCTGTTCAGTCCGGGAATCTTGTCGCCCAGACCGCGATTATAGGCCGGTGCGCCCGCGAGCCGCGTGGCGTAATAGGCGGCCGACAGCGAATAGATCAGCGAATTGTTCCACTCGGTGTAGACCTTGAAGTTGTCGAAGGCGAGGAACGCAGGCCCGAAGCGCCCCATCGGCAGCACCAGCGATGCGCGCAGACCGTCGGATTCGAGCGGCCTGCCGTCGGCGCGCGTCACGCCCCATGTGGCCCATTGCGAGCGCGGATGCTGGATCGACAGATCGGCCTGTTCCCACGGCAGGCTGGCGGGAACGCGTACCTCCTGGATCCAGGGCTGGCCGCGTTTCCAGCCGAGATGCATCAGGTAGTTTGCCGTCGAGGCCAGCGCGTCGGGCGTGCTGCGAATGAGGTTGCGCCGGCCGTCGCCGTCGTAGTCGACGGCGCTGCGGAAGTATTCCGAGGTCATCATCTGGGTCTGGCCGAGCTCGCCGGCCCAGGAGCCGATCATCTCCTCCGGCTTGAGGTCGCCGCGTTCGATGATGCGCAGGGCATCGAACAGGCGCGGCCGGAACAGGTGGGGCCGCCGGCAATCATAGGCGAGCGTCGCCAGCGCGCGCAGCACCTGTTCCTTTCCCTGCACCGCCCCGAAGTCGCTCTCCAGCCCCCAGAACGCGACGATCACCGGAGCCGGCACGCCGAAGTCCTTGTCGATGCGCTGGAAGATGTCGTGGTGCTTCTTGATCAGCTGGGCACCGCGCTGGAGCCGGTAGGCCGGGATCATCTTCTTGGAGAAACCGAGGAAGTTCTGCGCGAAGAATTTCTGGCCGCGGTCGATATTGATGATGCGCTGTTCGAAGGTCAGATAGGGCGAGGCGGCGGCGAGGGTCGCGGGGGAAATCTTCTGCGCGAGGGCCTCGCGCTTGAATTCGGCAAGCCACGTGTCGAAACTGCCGGTATTGCGGCAGGCCGGCTGCGCCAGCGCATCGGTCGCGGCCCCGGCCACCAGCAGCAGCGAAAGAACCAGGGCTCGACAGTCTCGTGGCATATCCGCGTCCGCTCTTGTGAACCGCCATTGTTCCTCCGGACGCTCGCCGCTGCAAGCAGTCCGGCGGCTGCGGCATCCTTGCTGGCCTTGCGGCAACTCGCCTATCCTAGCCCGGGGCCGCCTGGGAGGCCCCGCGGCATGCTGCGCCAGGACCGGGAGCGTTCCGGTTCGCGGCGGGTACGCAGCATGCGGGTTGTCGATAATCGGAGGCTGCAATGCGCGTGGTGATGGCGTTGATGATCGCCCTTCTGGCCGCCGGCGGGGCGCAAGCCGAGCAGGCGGCGCCGGCCGCGCCCGCTGCATCCCCGGCTCCCGAATACGGCCTCCCGATCAATGCCGAGCAGGCCAAGGCAGCCGCTGCCGCGGCCGTGGCGGAAGCAAAGAAGAACAGCTGGCGGATCGCGGTTGCGATCGTGGGTCCCGACGGCAGCATGGTCTACTTCGAGAAGATGGACGGCACGCAGAATGCGTCGTTCCTGCTCGCGACGGCCAAGGCCCGCACGGCGGCGCTGTTCCGGCGTCCCAGCAAGGTCTTCGTCGATCATTTCACGGCCGGCAACGTCGCCTTCATGACCTTTCCGGACGAGGCGCGTCCCACCGCGTCCGAAGGTGGCGTGCCGATTGTCGTGGACGGCAAGATCATCGGCGCCATCGGCGTGAGCGGCGGGACCGGCCAGCAGAACGGAGTCGCCGCGGCCGCCGGCGTGGGCGCGGTGAAATAGCCCGCGGCGGCGCCTGACGGAATTTTGATCGCCTGGCGGCGATCGGCTAGCGCCTTGATTCGTATTGCGTTTCCAGCTGCGACAAATCGGCCGTGGTCGCCCTGTCATTGGAAGCGCGCAGGCCGTCCGTCATATCGTATCATGTTGGAACTCGCGGGCCGCAAGGGTGGTTGCGTTCCAACGGGGGAGTCATTCCATCCGAAGGACCAGCCATGGCGCAACCGGCCGTTCGCAGCTTCCGAGGCGAAAGCAACGTCATCCCGATGCCGGGAACGGCTGGCGCGCGCAGCGCGCGCGATGCGCGGCGCGCCTGGGCCGAAGCCTACGTTGCGGTCCGCGGCGAGACCGAGCGGCGGGCGGCACCCCTGAGCGCCGAGGACCAGGTCATCCAGTCGATGGCGGACGCGAGCCCGACCAAATGGCACCGGGCCCACACGACGTGGTTCTTCGAGCAGTTCCTGCTGCTCCCGCACCTGTCCGGTTATCAGGTGTTCGACCGGCAGTTCGCCTACCTGTTCAATTCCTATTACGTGGCGGCCGGTCCGCGCCACGCGCGACCGCAACGCGGACTGGTCTCGCGGCCTGCCGTCGGTGAAGTCGCTGCGTATCGGGCTTACGTCGATCGCGAGGTGGCGCGGCTGCTCGATTCGGCGGACGACACCCAATTGCCCGAGGTGCTGCGCATCCTCGATATCGGCATCAACCATGAGCAGCAGCATCAGGAACTGATCCTGACCGACATCCTGCACGCGTTTTCGCTCAATCCGGTGGCGCCCGCCTACGATGCCGGCCGGGCGCCCGCGCCCGCGCGGAAATCGTCGCCGGGATTCGCCGAACTGCCGGGAGGGCTGCACACCATCGGTCACACCGGCGACGGCTTCAGCTTCGACAACGAGGGGCCGGCGCATCAGGTCTATCTGCAACCGGTGCGGATCTCGCGTGGGCTCGTGACCAATGCACAGTGGCTCGACTTCATCGCCGACGGCGGGTACGCGACGCCGTCGCTCTGGCTTTCGGATGGCTGGGCCACGGTGCAGGCGGAAGGTTGGGAGGCACCCGGCTACTGGCGCAAGGTCGACGGCGTCTCTCACACGCTGACGCTCGCCGGCGAGCGGCCGGTCGATCCCAATGCGCCGGTCTGCCACGTCAGCTATTACGAAGCCGATGCGTTTGCGCGCTGGATGGGAAAGGACCTCCCGACCGAACAGGAATGGGAGGTCGCAGCGCGCTCAGGCCTGATCGACGATGCGTTCGGCATCGTGTGGCAATGGACCCGCAGCGCCTATTCGCCCTATCCCGGATACCGTGCGGCGACGGGTGCGCTCGGCGAGTACAACGGCAAGTTCATGGTCAACCAGATGGTGCTGCGGGGCTCGTCGCAAGCCACCCCCGCCGGCCATTCCCGCCCCACCTACCGCAACTTCTTCTTCCCGCATGCGCGCTGGCAGTTCAGCGGGTTGCGGCTCGCCGACTACACCTGAAACAACACCAGCGAAGGAGGCGATCATGGCGGGCCAGAGCGCGCTGCGGCATGTTTCTGACATTGCGGAATCGGAGTTCGCGCATGATGTGATGACCGGCCTCTCGGCGAAGCCGAAGCGGCTCTCGCCGAAATATTTCTACGACGAGGCCGGTTCGCAGCTGTTCGAGCAGATTACCCGGCTTCCGGAATATTATCCGACGCGCTGCGAACTCTCGATCCTCAGGCGCCACGCCGGCGACATCGCAACGCTGATCCCGCCCGATGCCGCCCTGATCGAGTTCGGCTCGGGCTCGACCCGCAAGGCGCGCATGCTGCTCGGAGCTGCGCCTGCGATCGCCGCCTATGCGCCGGTCGATATTTCGTCGGAGATGCTGCAACAGGAGGCGGCCGAGCTGCGCCGCGATTTCCCGCGCCTGACGGTGCTGCCGGTCGAGGCCGATTTCACCCGGCCCTTCCGGCTGCCGCGCGCGATCGCGTCGCGGCCGCGGGTAGGTTTCTTTCCCGGATCGACCATCGGCAACTTCGAGCCGCATGCCGCCGCGGCGTTTCTGGGCCATGCCGCAGCCATGCTCGGCGAGCGCGCCATCCTGATCATCGGGATCGACCTCGTGAAGGATGCAGCCGTGCTCAATGCCGCGTACAACGACTCCCAAGGTATCACCGCGCGCTTCAACCTCAATCTCTTGACGCGCATCAATCGCGAGCTCGACGCCGACTTCGATCTCGGCGCCTTCAGTCATCAGGCGTTTTACAACACCGAGCGGTCGCGCATTGAAATGCATCTGGCCAGCCGCCGGCGGCAGAAGGCGAGGGTGCTGCGCCGCACCTTCGAATTCCGCGCCGGCGAAACCATCCACACCGAGAACAGCTACAAGTACACGCTGGAATCGTTCGGTGCGATGGCGCGGGGGTCTGGCTGGACGGCGATTGCGGCCTGGACCGACGCGCAGGGCTTTTTCTCCGTGCAGGCCCTGGCACAACAAGACTAGATCGCGGGCTCAAGTCGTGCCTATAAGGCGGCCCCACAAGGGCTGGCCTTGCCGTATGGACGCGCGGTCCGGCGCCTGTATAGTCCCGCCCGTCAAGCTGATCAGGAGCGTCGAGAACCATGAAGATTGTAGGATTTGAGTCGAGTGAAGGATTGCGCCTGGGCGTGGTCGAGGGCGACACCGTGGTCGACCTCCAGGCGGTCGACGCCAAGGTTCCGGTCAATCTCGCCGACGTGCTGGCGCAGAGCAACGGCGACCTCAAGGGTCTCGGCGACCTCGCCAGGAAGGCGCCGGCGAGCGCGCGCAGGCCGCTTCAGGGATTGAAATTCGGGCTTCCGGTCGCTCGTCCGCCCAAGAACATCTGCCTCGGCCTGAATTACATGGAGCATGTCAAGGAAGGCATGAACCGGGACAACGTGCCGAAATTCCCGACCATCTTCATGCGCTGCCAGACCTCGCTGGTGCCGCACCAGCAGCCGATCGTGCGGCCCAAGGTCAGCGATACTCTCGACTATGAAGCCGAGATGGTGGTTGTCATCGGCAAGAAGGCGCGTCACCTCACCATGGACAACGCCTATTCCTGCATCGCCGGCTTCTCGTGCTTCAACGAAGGTTCGGTGCGCGAGTTCCAGCGCAAGACCACCCAGTGGGACATGGGCAAGAACTTCGACAAGACCGGCGGCTTCGGTCCCTGGATGGTCACCGCCGACGAAGTGCCGCCCGGCGGCAAGGGCCTGAAGATCCAGACCCGTCTCAACGGCAACACCATGCAGTCGGACAATACTGACAACATGATGTTCCCGGTCGCCGAGACGCTGGTCTACGTCACGCAGGGGATGACGCTGGAGCCCGGCGACATCATCATCACCGGCACGCCGTCGGGTGTGGGCTTCGCGCGCAAGCCGCCGGTGTTCATGAAAGGCGGCGACATCTGCGAGATCGACATCGAGGGTATCGGCGTGCTGGTCAATCCGATCGTCGATGAGAAATAGTGCGGGTGTCACGACGTCCTGGCCGGGCACGAGGCGCGAAAGCACCGTCGCCGAGTGTCCCAGCCATCCGCGTCTTGACAATGGAGCGCCGACAACCCGCGGATGTCCGCGACAAGCGCGGCACAACGGACCAAGAGGTGACGAAGGGGGATAATCATGGCCGATCTGAATATCGTTTCCGTCTGCGGCTCGCTCCGCAAGGCGTCGTTCAACGCGGCGCTGCAACGGGCGCTGCCGGGGCTGGCGCCGCCGAGCATGAAGATCACACCGGCGCCGTCCTGGGCGCCGATTCCGGTGTACAATTTCGACGATCAGCAGTCGGGCGGCTTCCCGGCGGCGGTGACCGCCTGGGCCGATGCCATCCGCAACGCCGACGGCGTCATCATCGTATCGCCCGAATACAACTGGACCGTTCCGGGCGGCCTTAAGAACGCCATCGACTGGACCTCGCGCATGAAGGACGACCCGTTCAAGGGCAAGCCGTGCGCGATCCAGTCCTGCGCCGGCGGGCTCCTCGGCGGCGCGCGCATGCAGTACCACCTGCGCCAGTGCCTGACCTCGGTCGAGGCGGTGATCCTGATCCGGCCGGAGGTGTTCGTGAACTTCTCCGCGAAGAAATTCGCCGAGGGCTCGCTCGAACTCACCGACCAGGGCACCAAGGACATGGTCAAGCTCCAGCTCGAGGCGTTCGAGAAGTTCGTGCGCGAGCGCACCGGGAAGGCCTGATCATGGGCAGGCTCGACGGCCGTAGCGCGATCGTCACCGGCGGCGCGAAAGGCATCGGGCGCCATTATTCGCAGGCGCTCGCCGCCGAAGGCGCGCAGGTGATGATCGCCGACATCGCCGACGGCGCGGATCTTGCCGCCGAGCTTGCCGCCAGACACGGCCGCAATTCGATCGCCAGCACCGTGTTCGACGTGAGCGACGAGGGCCAGATCAGGGCGCTGGTGGCGGACACCGTCGAGCGGTTCGGCAAGATCGACATCCTGGTCAACAACGCCGCGCTCTATTCGCACCTCGAAGAAACCGACTTCACCAACATCGACGTTGCGCTGTGGGACAAGGTGATGGCGATCAACGTGCGCGGCCCGTTCCTGATGGCCAAGCACGTGGTGCCGCACATGCGCGCCAAGGGCTACGGCAAGATCATCAATATCGGCTCGGGCTCGGTGTTCCGCGGCATGCCGCAGATGCTGCACTACACCACCTCGAAGGGCGCGATCGTCGCGTTCACGCGCTCGCTCTCGCGCGCGGTCGGCACATCGGGCATCTGCGTCAACACGCTGGCACCCGGCTTCACGCTGTCCGACAGCGTGATGCAGAACAATCCGACCCACGTGAACTCCTCGCGCGACAACGCGATCCAGCGCCGCGCCATCAAGCGCGACGGCCATCCGCAGGACATCCTCGGCGCGCTCATCTTCCTGGCGTCGGCGGACAGCGATTTCGTCACCGGCCAGGTGATCGCCGTCGACGGCGGCGCGGTGAACACGTAGATCACGCCGCCTACGCGGCGTTGTTGTTGCGCCCTCTGCCGGCAAGGGAGAGGGCGCAGCAACCCGCGTCGACGTGCGACGCACGATGCATTGACTGCATTCTCACTGCGCCTTGATGCCGGCCGACTTGATCAGCTTCGCCCATTTCTCGGTCTGCGCCTTCACGAAAGCGTTGGCCTCCGCCGGCGACATGATCACCGGAACGCCGCCCACCTCCGCGAACCGCGCCTTGATCTTCGGATCGGCAAGCGCGGCATTGATCTTGCGGTTGAGGCGCGCGACGATCGCGGGCGGGGTGCCCGACGGCACGCCGACGCCCGAGAACGTGCGCACCTCGAATTCCGGGATGATCTCCTTGGCGATCGGCAGGTCGGGCAGCACGGCGGAGCGTTCGGCCGCCAGCAGCGCCAGCGCGCGCACCTTGCCGCTGCGGATATGCGGCAGCGACGACGGCAGCGAGTCGACCGCCGCCTGGATCTGTCCCGAGATCAGGTCGGCCATCATCTGCGCGCCGCCGCGATAGGGCACGTGCACGACGTCGGCGCCGGTCATCACCTTGAACAGCTCGATGGCGAGATGGCTGATGGTGGCGGCGCCGAACGAGGCGATGCTGAGCTTGCCCGGGTTGGCCTTGGCGTAGGCGACGAACTCGCCGAGCGTCTTCACCGGCAGCGCCGGGCTCACGTCCATGACGAGCGGCAGCTCGGAGAGGCCCGACACCAGCGTGATGTCGCGCAGGAACACGAACGGCAGCTGCTGGAGCGACACGTTGATGGTGTGGGTGGTGGCGGTGAACAGGAGCGTGTAGCCGTCGGGCGGCGCCGACACCACCGCCTGCGTGCCGATGGTGGTGCCGCCGCCCGGCCGGTTGTCGACGACGACCGGCTGGCCGAGCCGGTCGGACAGCCACTGCGCGACCAGCCGCGAGATCAGGTCGGTGGCGCCGCCGGCGGGGTAGGGCACCACCCAGCGGATCGGCCGCGTGGGATAATTTTGCGCGAGCGCCGGGCATGGCAGCGCGGGAAACGCGGCCGTGGTGGCGGCAGTCGTGGCGAGCTGCAGGAAGCGGCGGCGCGGAATGGTCATGCTGATCTCTCCTCGAACTCCGACCTCATCCTGAGGAGCCCGCCGAAGCACAGCGAAGGCGGGCGTCTCGAAGGATGCTGCGAGCACCGAATGTGTGGCCATGGTTCGAGACGCTCAGCCGTTCGGCCTCGCTCCTCACCATGAGGGCAGAGAATGCTGCGCCTTCCAAGAGCGTCAAGCGGTCACGCTATGCTTTGCGCGCCTTCCTCCCCGGCTTCGTGGTCTTCCGGGCGACCGCCTTCCGAGCCGCCGCGATCTTGACCGTCTTGCGCGCCGCCGCGGCCTTCGCCGGCTTTTTTTGCGCGCCCGCAGAAGCCTTTGCCGGCCTCAAACCCCCGACCGGGTTCTTCACCTTGCCGCGGGTGAGCTGCCAGCCCTTCCAGTTGAGGTCGAAGACGATGCCGTTCGGGTCCTTGAACTTGCGCTCGAAGCCTTCGTCCTCGGGCACGCCGAGATCGTAGAAGAATTCGCCGCCGGCCTGCTCGACCTTCTTCTGCTGCGCCGGCAGGTCGTCGCACTGGAAGCCGAAGTGGTGGATGCCGGTCCAGCCCTTGGGCACGCCGGAGCCGGTCTCGCCCTTGTACTGCAACAGCGCGAGATTGACCTCGCCGTCGCTCATGTAGCAGTTCCAGGCGGTCTTGCCTTCGCGGATCGGCGTGCGCTTGAGCCCGAAGGCCTTCTGGTAGAAATCGGCGGTGGCCTTGATGTCCTTGACGCACAGCGCGATGTGGCGGATGCGGGCGGCCATGGCGGGTCTCCTCGGGTGATGTGGTGGGGCGCAGTGTGCCAGCAAAGGCCGGCTGTGGGTAGCGTGTAGCCCGGATCGCGCTCGCCCCATCCAGGCTGCGAAATCCGAGCGTCCGCGCAACGCAAAAGACGCACACGTGATGTTTATTGACCGGCCGCAGAACAGAAACTATCACCCGTTCCAGGCGTTCGTCGCACCGGGGAATCCCTGCGCCGAAGGCCGGGGCGTCTCAATCGCGGAGCATGGCATGACACGTCGGTCCCCGGCTGTCGGTTGCAAGGCGGCGCTCCGGCGATGCTGGGCTCCCGCCCTCGGGATCGCGGTCGTGGCCGCGCTGCTCGCCGCGCCGCCGGCCGATGGCGCGGCGCGCAAGGCGATTCCCGCAAAAGACCCCCCTGGGACGACGGCTCCGCGCGAGGCCGGCGAGCCGATCATGGCGATCGTTTCGATCAAGAGCCAGCAGGTGACCATCTACGACGCCGACGGCTGGATCCTGCGCGCGCCGGTGTCGACCGGGCAGAGAACACACGAAACGCCGGCCGGCGTCTTCGCCGTGGTGGAGAAGAACAGGGACCACCGCTCGAACCTCTACGACGATGCCTGGATGCCGCACATGCTGCGCCTCACCTGGAACGGCATCGCGCTGCATGGCGGCGTGTTGCCCGGCCATCCGGCCTCGAAAGGCTGCGTCCGCATGCCGTTCGGCTTTGCCGAGAGGCTGTTCGACCGGATGCCGATCGGCACCCGCGTGATCATCTCGCCGAACGACGCGGAGCCGGTTGCGTTCTCCCATCCGGTCCTGTTCGTTCCGGACGCGCAGGCGATCGCGGCTGCGCCGGCGCGCGCCGAAGCGCTCACCCGCGAAGCCGAAGAGGCCGCCCGGGCGGCCAAGCAGGCGAAGACCGACGCCATCGCGGCCAAGCGCACGACGGCTCAGCTCACGGCGTCGCTGCGCAAGCTGGAGCAGCAGACGCGCGCCGCCGACGCCGCGCTTGCGCGCGCCGAGAAGGCGCTCGCCGCCGCCAAGACC
>Ga0073934_10004919_pt1 | contig 21474 bp, 21 predicted proteins | sample LarsenN4metaG_FD_76834 | JGI IMG/M metagenome (GOLD analysis project Ga0073934, IMG submission 76834) | Hot spring sediment bacterial and archeal communities from British Columbia, Canada, to study Microbial Dark Matter (Phase II) - Larsen... ...
GAGACGGAGGCCCACGAGCGGCTGAACCCGATCCGCGGCCTGCCGCCCTCCCTCATCTTCGTCCCGCCGGGCTGCGCGTTCCACCCGCGCTGCCCGTACGCGTTCGACAGGTGCCGGGTCGAGGTGCCTCCGCTCCTGCCCTCGAACGGCCACCACGCGTCCGCCTGCCACCTGCCGCTCGCGGACAAGGAGCGGATCTTCCAAGAGACGGTGATGGCCAGGCCATGAGCGTCGAGGTCAACGAGCGGCCGGACGCGGCTCCGAGGACGGAACGGGAGCCCCTCGTCCGGCTGCGTGGGATCCGCAAGCTGTTCCCGATCACCCGAGGGATCCTCTTCCAGAGGCACGTGGGGGACGTGCACGCCGTCGACGGCGTGGATCTGGACATCCACCGTGGCGAGACGGTCGGGCTCGTGGGCGAGACGGGCTGCGGCAAGTCGACGCTCGCGCGCGTCACGATGCGCCTCTACGACGCCACCGAGGGGACGATCGAGTTCGAGGGGCAGGACATCACGCACGTGAAGGGCAGGAGGCTCCGCGAGCTCCGGCGCGACATGCAGATGATCTTCCAGGACCCGTTCGCCTCGCTGAACCCCCGCAAGACGGTCGGCTCGATCATCGGCGAGCCCTTCCGCCTCCACGGCACCGTCCCTCGGAACCGCGTGAAGCCGGAGGTGCAGCAGCTGATGGAGCTCGTGGGGCTCAACCCGGAGCACTACAACCGGTACCCGCACGAGTTCTCCGGCGGTCAGCGACAGCGGATCGGCGTGGCCCGGTCGCTCGCGCTCCGCCCGAAGCTGATCGTCTGCGACGAGCCGGTCTCGGCGCTGGACGTCTCGATCCAGGCGCAGATCCTGAACCTGCTGGAGGACCTGCAGGAGGAGTTCAACCTCACGTACCTGTTCATCGCGCACGACCTCTCGGTCGTCAAGCACGTTTCCGACCGCGTGGCCGTGATGTACCTGGGGAAGATCGTCGAGATGGCCCCGGGTCCCACCCTGTACCGCAACCCGAAGCACCCGTACACGGGCGCCCTGCTCTCGGCGGTCCCGATCGCCGATCCGGACCTCGCGGCGCAGAAGAAGCGGATCATCCTCGAGGGGGACGTGCCCTCGCCGATCGACCCACCGTCGGGTTGCCGGTTCCATCCCCGCTGCCCGAACGCCCAGTTCCCGAGGTGCAAGGAGGACCAGCCGGCGCTGGAGCCCCACCACCCCGGCCAGGTGGCGGCCTGCCATTTCCCGCTCGAGGACCGGGCCGTCATCGAGTCGACCGGCGCCAGGTAGCCGAGACGGTAGACTCTCGGGCATGCTGAACGTCATCGCGCTCGTCCTCAACATCCTGTCGAGCCTGTTCCTGATCGTGTTCATCCTGCTCCACTCGGGGAAGGGGAGCGGCCTGTCCGACATGTTCGGCGGGTCCACGACGCTGTCGGGGGGGACCGCCCTCGAGCGACGGTTGGACCGGATCACCGTGGCCACCGCCCTGATCTTCGGGCTCAGCACGTTCTGGCTGTCCTGGCAGTGGAAGTAGGGTCGGGCGCCCCATCCCCGGTTGGTAGAATCCTCAGCGCTCCGGTCGGAGTGGCGGAACTTGGTAGACGCGCTAGGTTGAGGGCCTAGTGGCCTTCTGGGCCGTGGGGGTTCAAATCCCCCCTCCGACACAAGCGTCGGGGTCTCCCGCATGGTCCCTTCGCTTCGACGGTGATCGCCCTCGGGAGGTGACCCGTGGAGGCAGGATGTTGATCGCCCTCACCCTGATGCTGGTGGCAGCGCTGATCCTCGTGGTGCTCGCCGCGGCGGCGGCCCGAAGGGCCTCCCGTCACGGGGCGGTCGGCGGGACCGGTCCAGGCGGCGTCGAGCAACCTGGACACTCCCTCGCGGATCACGGCAGCGGGATCGTCCAGAGATCGCACCTGACGTAGGGTGCAGGCGACTCCAGCCGGTCGGCGAAGGCCTCCCTCCCGCACGGGTGTGAGATCGGGCCCGGAACGCTACTGGATCTGCACCTCGCAGGTGTTGTGGAACGTGTCGTTCCCCGGGCCGCCGATGCAGACGTCGTATCCCGGACCGCCGCGCAGGGTGTCGTCGCCGCCCCCACCGAGGATGCAGTCGTCCCCCTGGCGGCCGTCGATCGTGTCGGCTCCTGGGCCGCCGACGATAAGGTCGGCCTGTATCGTCCCGTCCACCGTCCCGCTCCCGGCGACCTTGTTCACGAGCGCGAGGGCGGCGCACGCGGCAGGCTTCAGGTCGTTCGCCGTGGCCTGCCGCGTGTCGTCGTGCGCCTTCGACTCCGGGACCACGTTGGCGGCGGTCAGACCGAACACCGTTCCCGCCGCGAGCATCCCGACGAGCGCGAAGCGACCGCGGAGCACGAGGCGACGCCGCGACCGAGGCCCGCGGATCATCTCCGCCCCGGACGGGCGGTCGGGCGGGCGCGGTACCGGTAGGTCACCCCGCCCTCCTCGACCACGTACACGTCTCCATCCTCCCGCGGGTCGTGGAGCACCATGTGACCGTAGTGGTCCGCCAGGCGCAGGAGGCTCTCGAAGCTCTCCACCTCCACGAGCCGGGCGGGCGTGTAGCCGCCGTTCGTGTGGACGGGGACGAGCCACCGGCCGTACCGGGCCTGGATGAGGGCCGGCTCCCCTCTGTGAGCCGCGCGGACACGTCGGACGAGCGCGGCCAGGAGCCCGACGATCCCGAGCGCCAGCAACGCGAGCCCGGCGTTCCGCAGATGCTCCAGGCCGACGTCGACGCCGAGGATCCGCACCGACCACGGGGTCGTCCCGGGGATCTCCAGCAGGCCGCCGGCGCCGGGCTCGAGCGGATCGTCCGAGCCCGGGTCGGCGGACGAGCTCGGGGCGAGCTGGAGCTGGAGGTCGTCCAGCAGGAACGCCAGACGCGGCTCGAACGTCTCGGCGATGTCCGTCCCGGCGAGCGTGCCCTGGACCTCGACCCTCGCGATCACGCTGAGCGTGTAGGCCATGCGGTCGACGCCGGTGGCCCGCTCGAGCTCATCGGTGAGCCGACGGAGGGCGGCGAGGTCAAGCACGCCTGCGAGCGAGGCCTCCCCCCCGTCGAAGGCGATCCGGGGGGTGAGCTCGAACGTCCGCGACCAGCCGTTCACGTCGCTCAGCTCTGCCGTCAGCGAGCCGGTCCCGGCGAGATCGGTGGCGGCCGCGGACGCGAAGCGGTAGGAGAACCCCACCTGGACCCGATCGGTCAGCCTCAGGTACACGGGTTCGCCGGTCGTCACCCTGTCGGCCCCGTGGACCCGTTCGCCGCCCGGAACGCTCGCCTGGTAGGAGAAGCTCCCCCGGTGATCGTAGGCGACGTCCTGGATCACCGTCTCCGTTCTCGGGGCCAGGAACGACACGGTGCACAGGGCCCCTCCGAGGACGGCGAGCGCTGCGGCGGCGGTTCCGACCCGGGCTCCCGCCCGGGGGCGTCGCTCGTCGAGGCGCTCGGTCTTCGAGACCGCGGTGCCGCGCCGCTCCTCGTGGCGCCGCCCCCGGCGACCGCGCATCCGGCGGCGACCCCCGAGCACGCCGATCGCCCCGAGGGCCACGAGGGAGGACGCGCCGATCGGGGTCCGGACGGCTCCGAGGCGGCTGCCCACCTCCGGGAGGCGGAGGACCATCTCCCCCACGATCTCCTCTGGAGAGGGGTGATAGGAGTCCGTCCACGTGTTGTTGTCGCCCTGGAGCACGACCCTGTCGCCGTCCCGTGCCACGATGCGGTGCAGGACGACCGAGTCCAGCTGAGGGTTCCGGTAAGCGACCACGTCGCCGATCCGGTAGCCGGAGGCCCGTCGCACCACGACCAGATCGCCCGGGCGAACGAGGGGCTCCATGCTCGAGCCGACGGTCGTGACGTAGGCCGTGCGCCCCCCAAGCTGGGGTGGCGCAAGGAGGTACCACGCGGCCAGAAGGAGGATCGGACCGATCGCGAGCGCCGCGACCCGTGCGATCCTCCTCCCGCTCATGATCCCGAGACCCCGATCCAGCTACTGAGCGATGACGACGCGCAGCTGCGTGGCCCCGAGGACCGTGGCCTGCGGCGAGGTGGTGCCGCAGGTGACCGCGGTGCCGGCGTTCGTGCAGTCGTACCAGCTCCCCGCGGGGGCGAGTTGCGCCTTCAGCGTGGATCCCGCCGGGGGCGCGAGGTCCAGGTCGAACTGGACCGCGTCGACGTTCCCCGGGTTCGTGGCGTTCAGGCTGTAGTGCACGGAGGAGAGCACGTAGCCGCTGACCGTGCCGGCTCCGTCGCCGGCGCGGCTGTCGGGGACCGTGTTCGCGGCCGTGACGGCGTACGTGCCTGCCAGCAGGGCGGCCGTCATCCCCAGCACCACCGACCAGCGCCCCGCCCTGGACCAGCTCCTGCGCATCGAGGACCTCCCTTTCCCGCTTCCCGAGGCATCCATCACCTCGGGTTTCCCACCGTGCATTCGGCCCGATGACCGATGGACTTGACACCCAGAAGTAGGTAATCGGCACGGATGCACGGGAACGACGGGCCTGGCCGATGGGGCGCCCCGGCGCCCTCCTAGCGCACGCCGAGCTCGTCCAGGTGGCGGAGGAGGTCCGCGGGGTCCTCGTAGACGCGGTAGGCGCCCGCGCGCTCGAGCTCCTCCCGCCCGTAGCCGCCCGACAGCAGCCCGACCCCGAGCGACCGCGCTCGCCGGGCGGCAAGCAGGTCCCAGACGCTGTCGCCGACCACCACGCAGGACTCGATCGGGACGCCCAGCGCCGCCGCCGCGGCGAGGAACAGATCGGGGTCGGGCTTGGCGCGATCCACGAGGTCCCGCGTGATCACCGGGACCCCGTCCGGGACCTCGAGCAGGTCCACGGTCGGGCCGGCGGACTCCCGGTAGCCGCTCGTCGCGATCGCCCAGAGGATCCCGGCCCGGGTCAGGTGGCGGAGGAGGTCGCGGGATCCCGGCAGCGGCCGAACCTCGCCGGCGCGAGCCGCGTAGGCCTCGGCGTGCAACCGGCGGAGATCGGCGGCGTCGGCGGCGGTCACCTCGCGCCCGGTCTCCCGGAGGAGGGCGCTGGCGAACAGCCCGCCGCTCATGCCGACCTTGCGGTGGATGCGCCAGACCGACAGCTCGATCCCGGCCGCGTCCAGGGCGTCTCGCCACGCCAGGACGTGCTGGTAGACGCTGTCGACGAGCGTCCCGTCCAGATCGAACACGAAGGCCTGGTCGGCGGCGCCCGTCATCCTGCGCCGACCCAGGTCCCGCGCAGGTGCACCACGAGCGCCTGGGTCCCGTCGGCGTACGTGAGGCGCGCCGGTGTGAAGCCGGGGCTGCCATCGAACGCGACGAACGCCTTCACCCGAGAGTCAGGGCCGAGCTCCACCCGCTCGGGGAAGTAGTGGGCCCGGGTCGCCCCGGCGGACTCGACGTCGAGCGCCGGACGCGTCTCGCCCCCCTCGGTCGTGATCTCGAGGTTCCGGAGCGCGATCGGCTGGGCGGTGGGGGAGTGGTTCACGATCCGGACGAGGAAGAAGTAAACGTCGCTCTCCTCCTCGGCCCCCCGGCCGCACAGGTGGTGATAGACGGTGCGCTGGTCGTCCCCCACCTGGAGGCCGACGGCCGTGCATCGCTTCGGGTCGTCGCCGAGGCCCAGGATCTTGAACTCGAGCCGCGTCCCGATCGCCGGCAGCGGGAAGTCCGCGGCGACCTCGGCGGTGCTGGCCGGCACGCCCTCACCGTCCTCCCCGGTAGGCGTCGCGGTCGTCGTGGGCGCGGTGCCGGAGGGGAGCTCCTCGTCGCCGCCGACCACGGCCGAGACCACCCTCCAGGCCACGAGGACCCCGATCAGGCCCACGGCGACCAGGATCCAGCGGCCGCCGCCCTTGGGCGCCCGGGCCGTCGGGCTGGCCCGCCGGGCCGCCGCGCGGCGGGGCGGTGGACGCCGTCGCTGCTGCCTGGCAGACATCGTGACGAAGGTAGCAGGCACGGGTTCCCGAGCGCAGCACCGGGTGGACAGGCCGGCGGCTATGCTTGGGCGGCCCGCGATCCCGGAGGTGCGACGGTTTGGGTGCTCGCCCCGCAGACCTGGTGTTCGTGAACGGCGCGGTCTACACGGTGGACGCGGCCCGGCGCTGGGCTCGCGCCGTCGCGATCAGGGACGGCGGCATCGTCGCGGTGGGGACCGACGACCGGGTGCGGGAGCTGGTGGGCACGCGGACGCAGGTCATCGACCTCCGCGGCCGGATGCTCCTCCCAGGGTTCCAGGACGCGCACGTGCATCCCCCGAGCGGTGGCCTCGAGATGCTGCGGTGCAACCTGTCCGATGCGTTCTCCCTACCGGAGTACGAAGCGATCGTCGCGCGGTACGCGCGGGACCACCCCGAGGACCCCTGGATCCTCGGTGGCGGCTGGTCGATGAGCGTGTTCCCCGGCGGCAACCCTCCGAAGGAGGTCCTGGACCGGATCGTCCCCGACCGACCCGCGGTCCTGGACAGCCGCGACGGCCACACGGCGTGGGTCAACTCGAAGGCCCTCGAGATCGCCGGGATCACCGAGCGGACGCTCGATCCCGAGGACGGCGTCATCGTCCGGGACCCCGACGGTCGACCGGCGGGCGCGCTCCACGAGGGCGCGATGGAGCTTGTCCGCAAGCACGTTCCCGAGGACACCCTCGAGGACCGGGTGGCGGGGCTCCGCGTCGCACAACGGTTCCTGCACTCCCTGGGCATCACCGGGTGGAACGACGCGATCGTCGGGGGGCCATGCCCGACGCTCGACGCCTACCTACGCCTGGCCGAGGCAGGGGAGCTCACCGCGCGCGTGGTCGGCTCCCTCTGGTGGGACCGTCACCGCGGGGAAGAGCAGGTCGAGGACCTCCTCGCCGCCCGCGAGCGCGGTCGCGCGGGCCGCTTCGCCGCGACCGCCGTGAAGATCATGCAGGACGGGATCGTCGAGAACCTCACGGCGGCCACCCTCACCCCCTACCTGGACGAGCACGGCCGCGAGACCGACAACCGCGGGAAGTCCTTCGTGCAGCCCGAGGAGCTCAAGCGCGTCGTGACCCGGCTGGACGCGGAGGGGTTCCAGGTCCACTTCCACGCGCTCGCCGACCGAGCCGTCCGGGAGGCGCTCGACGCGATCGAGGCGGCCCGGACGGCGAATGGCGTCTCGGACCACCGCCATCACCTCGCGCACATCCAGATCGTCCACCCGGACGACCTCGCGCGGTTCCGCGAGCTGGGGGCGGTCGCCAACGCCCAGCCGCTCTGGGCCGTGAACGAGCCGCAGATGCTCGAGCTCACGATCCCGTTCCTGGGGCCCGAGCGCGCCGGATGGCAGTACCCGTTCGGGAGCCTCGTCCGGGCGGGCGCGACCCTCGCGATGGGGAGCGACTGGTCGGTCTCGAGCGCGAACCCCCTCGAGGAGATCCACGTGGCCGTCAACCGCACGGCGTTCCCGGGGGCGGTGCACGCGCCGAACGATCGCGCGGTGACGGACCCGTTCCTCCCGGACGAGCGACTGGATCTCCCGACGGCGCTGGCGGCGTTCACGATGGGCTCCGCGTACGTGAACCATCTCGACGACGTCAGCGGCTCGATCGAGGTCGGGAAGCGCGCCGACCTCGTGGTGCTCGACCGCAACCTGTTCGCCCACCCGCCGGAGGAGATCCACGCGGCGAAGGTCCAGCTCACGCTGGTGGATGGGCAGCGCGTCTCCTCGGCCGACGACCTCGACGGCTGAGCGACCCCGGTCCACGCCCCTCGACCCAGCTCGACGGTCACCCAGGTGCACCTCTGACCTGTGGTCAGGGTCGTCCCTTGCCACGTCCGAGCGCCCGCCGCGACGATACCCGCGTCCACCCGCCCGGGCCGGCTCCCTCGGAGACGCCCGGGAGAACCCGAGGAGGTCCCGATGGCGTTCGACATGAGCCTGGTTCAGCGCGGGGCGCGCAACCGACGCACGCCCTACCACGAGGCGACCCAGCGGTACGACCCCAAGGGCTTCACCGTCTACAACCACATGTACTTCCCGATCCGCTTCGACACGTTCGAGGCGGAGTTCGACGCGCTGCTGAACGACGTCACGCTGTGGGACGTCGCGGTCGAACGCTGCCTGGAGATCTCCGGACCCGACGGGTTCCGGTTCGCCCAGCTGCTGACCCCACGCGACCTGTCGAAGTGCGCGGTGGGGCAGGGCAAGTACGTGATGATCTGCGACTCCGACGGTGGGATCGTGAACGACCCGGTGCTCACGCGGATGGCCGAGAACACGTTCTGGTTCGCGCTCGCCTCCTCGGACGCGCTCCTGTTCGCCCGCGGCCTGAAGAACGCCTACCCGGACCTGGTCGTGACGATCCGCGAGGCCGACGTCGCGCCGCTCCAGGTCCAGGGGCCGAGGTCCAAGGCGTTGATGGCGAAGCTGCTCGGCCCCCAGATCCTCGACCTGCGGTACTACTTCTGGACCGAGGCGAAGATCGCCGACGCGCCGGTGATCGTCACGAGGACGGGATGGACCTCGGAGGTCGGGTACGAGGTCTACCTGACCGACACCACGAAGGGCACCGAGGTCTACGAGGCGATCATGGAGGCGGGGCAGGAGTTCGGCATCAAGCCGACCGGCCCGAGCGACATCCGCCGGATCGAGGGGGCCATCTTCAACTGGGGCGCCGACATGACGTACGAGAACAACCCGCTCGAGATGGGGCTCGAGCGGCTCGTGGACTGGGACCTCCCGGACGACGCCGCGATCTCGCTCCGGGCGCTCCGCAGGATCAAGGAGGAGGGCATCGTCCGCAGGATCAACGGCGTGGAGCTCGACGGCGAGCCGTTCCCGGAGCTGAACAACGTGAAGTGGCCGATCGTCGATGCGGGGGAGCGGATCGGCAAGGTGACCTCTGCGATCTACTCGCCGCGGCTCGAGCGGAACATCGGGTTCGCCTGGCTGCCGGTGGAGCGTTCGGAGACGGGGACGTCGGTCACGGTGGACACCGAGTGGGGGAGCCGGACGGCGAGGGTGGTCCCGATGCCCTTCGTGGACCCCGGCAAGCAGATCCCGATCTCCTGACGGGCCCGCAGGACTGATGGGCGGTTCAGCCCGCGCGGGATATGGGGACCGGGAACGCCGTTGCGCTCGACCGTGCCATTGAACCATGATTCAATCCGGGCGGGCGTGCGGACCCGCCCCGGGAGGAGCGAGCGATGGTGAACGAGCGCCCCGCGATGCTCGAGCAGAGCGCGACGATCTACTTCGGCCCGTGGTACCGACGATCGCCGTTCTTCGAGGCGACGCGCCGGGCCGGCTGCACCGCGTACGACGTGTACAACCACATGCTCCTACCGGCGTACTACGACGACCCCGTGACCGAGTACTGGGCCCTGCTGAACGACGTCGTGGTCTGGGACGTGGCCGTGGAGCGCACGGTCGAGATCCGGGGCCGGGACGCCGACCGGTTCGTGGACATGCTCACGTGCCGGGACCTGACGCGGTGCGCCGTGAAACAGGGCAAGTACATGATCGTGACCGCGCCCGACGGCGGCATCCTGAACGACCCGGTCCTGCTCCACGTCGGGGAGGACCGGTGGTGGATGCAGCTCGCCGACTCCGACGTCGGCCTGTACGCGCTCGGGGTCGCCTCGACGTCGAACCTGGACGTCGAGATCGGATACCCCGACGCGTACCCGATGCAGGTGCAGGGCGCGCGGGCGGCGGAGACGCTCGAACGGCTCGTGGGGCCTTCGATCTACGACCTGAGGTACTACTGGTGCGACTGGTTCGAGGTCGGCGACATCCCGGTGCTGGTCAGCCGGACCGGCTGGACGGCGGTCCAGGGCTTCGAGATCAACCTCCTCGACCCCGAGCGCGGCGACGACCTGTGGGACGCCGTCTTCGAGGCGGGTGAGGATCTGGGGATCCGGGCCACCGCCCCGATCGAGGCCCGCAGGATCGAGGCCGGCATCATGAACTACAACTCCGACATGACCCACGAGGACACGCCACTGCACATCATGGGCCTGGAGCGGCTCGTGGAGGACCAGCCGCAGGATTACATCGGCAAGGCCGCGCTCGAGGATCTCAAGGCCCGCGGCGTCGACCGCAAGCTCGTCGGGATCGAGTGGACCGGGGAGGAGCTTCCCGCAGAGCTCACCTGGTTCTGGCCCGTGATGCGCGACGGCGAGCGGATCGGGAAGGTCACCGACGCCGTCTGGTCCCCGCGTCTGGAGCGGAACATCGGGTACGCGTGGGTGCCGATCGACCTCGCCGAGCCCGGCAACCGCCTGGACGTGGAGTCGGAGCACGGCCCGCTCACCGTCACGACCGCCCGGATCCCCTTCCTCGACCCCCGGAAGGAGGTGCCGGCCAAGCCGCTGAAGGCGGAGTGAGCCCTCGGCGCGAGCCGAACCCCGATGGCCCGCACCCTCGACCGTCGTCCCCCGCCCCAGGCGCCGCCGCCCCGGGGGTTGCGCAAGGCCCTCCTGCTGGTCGAACGGGCGATCAAGGAGCCGATCTGGGACTGCCGGATGTGCGGGCAGTGCATCCTGCACTCGACCGGTCTGTCCTGTCCGATGCGCTGCCCAAAGAACCTGCGGAACGGGCCCTGCGGCGGGGTCCTCCAGGACGGGCACTGCGAGGTGGTCCCGGAGATGCGGTGCGTGTGGGTCCAGGCGTGGGAGGGGTCGCGCCGGCTCCCGCTGTGGCGCGATCACCTCCGCCACATCCAAGGGCCGACCGACTGGCGCCTGCAGGAGACCTCGTCGTGGGAGAACCTGCTCACCGGGCGGGACCGCCGGGCCCCCACGGGGTGGACCGCCGGAGCCCCCGGATGACCGCAGCGACCGCCCGTAGCGGGCTCCACGCGCTGCTCCTCGAGGGGGAGTTCGTGGTCACGGCGGAGCTCCAGACCGTGGACTCGGCCGATCCGAGCGCGGTGCACGAGCTCGCAGACCTGTTGCGGGGCAAGGTCGACGCGGTGAACTGCACCGACAACAGCGCCGCCCGACCGCACCTCGCGTCGCTCGCCGCGGCGCACCTGCTGACGGACCGCGGGGTCGAGCCGATCATGCAGCTCACGTGCCGGGACCGGAACCGGCTCGGGCTCCAGGCGGACCTGCTGGGCGCGGCGGCCCTGGGCGTTCGCAACGTCGTCCTCATGACCGGCGACGATGTCTCCGCCGGCGACCACCCGGAGGCCAAACCGATCTACGACATCGACGCGATCCACCTCCTGCGGATCGCCCGGATCCTCCGTGACGAGGGAAGGTTCCTGTCGGGGAGAGAGGTCGGTGTTCCCCCGGGGTTCCTGATCGGGGCCGTGGAGAACCCCTTCGCGCCCCCCCTCGAGTTCCGGCCGATGCGGCTCGGCAAGAAGATCGAGGCGGGAGCCGAGTTCGTCCAGACGCAGATCTGCTTCGACGTGGACAAGCTCCGGCTGTTCATGGCCCGCTGCGGCGAGCTCGGCCTGCTGGACCACGTGTGGATCCTGGCCGGGGTGTTCGTCGCGCGCTCGGCGCGCGCGGCCAGGTACCTGCGCGACCAGGTGCCCGGGATCGACGTGCCCGAGGAGGTGATCGAGCGGATGGACTCGGTTCCGCCGGACCGGCAGCCTGACGAGGGCGTCCGGATCGCCCTCGAGGTCGTGGACGAGGTCCGGCGGATCCCCGGGATCAGCGGGATCCACCTGATGTCGATCAGGAACGAGACCGCGATCGTCCGGGTCGTCGAGGAGGCCGGCCTCCTGCCGCGGCCGACGGCCGTCGCCGCCCCCGTGGCCTGACTCAGCGTTCCCTCAGGTCGGGACGGCAAGCTCCGGCGTGCAGATGTCGGAAGCCCCCGGAACCGTGGAGACTGGAAGCAGCGCATGAAGCGGACCCTGCTCGCCGTGCTCGCGGCCGCCGCGGTGGCCCTGTTCGCGTGCACCTCGACCGTGACGGGCAACGGGGCCGAGCCGCAGGCGTCCTTCCCCTCACCCGCGTCCTCGCCCACGTTCGAGAGCGGGTCGACCGCGGTCGTCGAGGTCGTCGAACGGGTCCTCCCGGCGGTGGTGAACGTCGTCAGCGAGACGGCCACGGGGGGGCGCGGCGAGGGCACCGGGTTCATCGTCCGCTCGGACGGGATCATCGTCACGAACTGGCACGTCGTCGAGCGGGCCGCGCGGGTCACGGTGCTCACCTCGGAGGAGGAGCCGCGCGAGTTCGACGCGCGGGTGATCGGCGGCGACATCCAGGCGGACCTCGCGGTGCTGGACATCGAGGCGCAGGACCTGCCGACGGTGCCCCTCGGCGACTCGGCGGACCTCCGACTCGGGCAGCAGGTGGTGGCGATCGGGTACGCGCTCGGCCTCGAGGGCGGTCCGTCGGTCACGACCGGGATCGTCTCCTCCCTCACCCGCACGATCACGGTCCCGGACCCGAACTGCCAGGAGTGCGAGGGCGGCCGGCGCGTCTACACGGACGTGATCCAGACCGACGCGGCGATCAACCCGGGGAACTCGGGCGGGCCGCTCGTGGACCTCTCCGGGCGGGTCGTCGGCATCAACTCGGCCGGCACGACCTCGGCCGAGAACATCGGCTTCGCGATCCAGATCGACTCGGTGAAGCCGACGATCTTCCAGGCGGCCGAGAACCCCGACGAGCCCGTCGCGTTCATGGGGATCGTCTCCCAGGACGCGGCCGACCCCCAGGTGCGGTTCCAGCTGAACCCAGCGGTCGACCAGGGCGCCGCCATCGTGAGCGTCGCCAGGGGCGGCCCCGCCGATCGCGCCGGGATCCGGGTGGGCGACATCGTCGTGGCCTTCGACGGCCGGCCGATCGCCGGAGCGGCCGAGCTCGGGGAGGCGATCCGGGCGCACCGGCCGGGCGACCGCGTCGAGGTGGTCCTCGTCCGCGGGACCGAACGGTTGACGCTGACGCTCACGCTCGGCGTGAACCCCGTGCCCACGGGGTAGCGAGGGCCCGCTCGGGCGGGGCACTGCGTTAGCCTTGGGTTCCGATGAAGGTCAGGCTCCGCAACCCCGACCGCGAGGTCGAGGTCGCCGGCGGACGGAGGGTCCGCGAGGTCCTCGGCGAGCTCGGCATCGATCCGGACACGGTGCTCGTGATCCGCGACCGCGAGCTCGTGACCCGCGAGGAGCGACTCTCCGACGAGGACGAGATCGAGATCCGACCGGTGATCAGCGGGGGTGCGAGGATGAGGTGCCGTCGCTGCAAGGCGCCGGCGGTCGTCGAGGTGCGGCGGCACAACGCGGCGTTCTGCCGCGGCTGCTTCGTGCGCCACGTGCACGAACAGGTCAAGCGCGCGATCGCCGCGTACGACATGTTCGGCCCCGAGGATCGGGTCCTCGTGGCCGTCTCGGGCGGGAAGGACTCGCTGGCCCTGTGGGACGTGCTCCTCGGGCTGGGCTACCTGGCCGACGGCCTGTACCTCGGGCTCGGGATCGGCGGGTACTCGGAGCGCTCGCGCGAGGTCGTGCGCGCGTTCGCCCGGGATCGGGGCGCGACCCTGCTCGAGGTGGACCTCGCGCAGGAGTACGGCTTCGACGTGCCCACGGCGGGCAGGAAGGGATCGCGCTCCACGTGCGCCGTGTGCGGCCTCTCCAAGCGCTACGTGTTCAACAGGGCGGCCCGCGACCACGGCTACGACGTGATCGCCACGGGTCACAACCTGGACGACGAGGCCGCCACGCTCCTCGGCAACACGCTGCGTTGGCAGACCGAGTACATCGCCCGCCAGTTCCCGGCGCTGCCCGCCGAGGAGGGGCTGGCGCGCAAGGTCAAGCCCCTGTACCGGCTCTCCGAGCTCGAGACCGCCGCGTACGCGTTCCTGCGGGGCATCGACTACGTCGTCGAGGAGTGCCCGCTGGTGGCGGGGAACACGCAGCTCCGCTACAAGGAGGCGATGAACCGGCTGGAGGCGGCCTCGCCCGGTACCAAGTCGCAGTTCTTCCTGAGCTACCTGGAGCGCGGGGCTCCGCTCTTCTCGGCCGAGGACACCGCCGAGCTGCATCCGTGCGAGCGCTGCGGTCAGCCGACCACGGCGCGGTTCTGTGCGTTCTGCCGCGCGCGAGCCCAGATCCTGGGGGAGCGGCTCGGAGAGCCGCGGGGCGGGGACGAGCAGGGGGAGCGGCTCGGAGAGCCGCGGGGTGGGGACGAGCGCACCTCGCCCGATCGCGAGCTGGCCCGGAGCCTGTCCGAGGAGGTCCTCCCCGCGGAGATCTACGGGGGGCCGGCACGGTGAGCGGGCCGTTCGAAGCCGGGGAGCGCGTCCTGCTCATCGACCGGCGGGGGCGGCGGTACCTGCTCCGGCTGCGGGCGGGCGAGACCTGGCACTCGCACGGCGGGGGGGTGCCGCACGATCTGCTGATCGGCTCCGAGGAGGGCACCGTGGTGCGCTCGGCGACGGGCATGGCGTTCCGGGCCTTCCGTCCCCGGATGGCCGACTTCGTGCTGAAGATGCCCCGCGGGGCCCAGGTGGTGTATCCGAAGGACGTCGCGGCGATCCTCGTGGAGGCCGACGTGTTCCCGGGCGCGCGGGTCCTGGAGGCGGGGACCGGGTCCGGCTCGCTCACGATCGCCCTGTGCCGGGCGACCGGGCCGGAGGGTCGGGTGGTCTCCTACGAGCTCCGCGCCGAGTTCCGGGATCAGGCCGCCGAGAACATCGAGTCGTTCCTCGGGAAGCTCCCCCCGTGGCTGGAGCTCCGCGAGGGCGACGTGCGGGAGGTCGCGGCGACCGGGGAGACCTTCGACCGGGTCGTGCTCGACCTCCCGGAGCCCTGGGCCGTGCTCGAGGAGGCCTCCGCGGTCCTCGTCCCCGGGGGGATCGTCTGCGGCTACCTGCCCACCACGGTCCAGGTCCAGCAGCTGGTGCTGGCCCTGGAGGCGCGCGGCTACGAGCACCTCGACACGTTCGAGACGCTCCGCCGGTCCTGGCACGTCACCGGCCGGAGCGTCCGCCCAGACCATCGGATGGTCGGGCACACGGGCTTCGTCACGGTGGCCAGGCGGGCGATATCCCCCCTCGAGTGAACCGCTCGGCCTGCCGACACCGTATGCATCGATCGGAGGCGTTCGTGAGGGCTCCCCGGGCACGTCGGGGGCCCGGTGTAGACTTCCGCCCACGCGGGAGGTGACGGAGATGCCCGAGCCGGATCCACGCGAACAGCAGGAGCAGGCCGAGAAGCAGATCCACGAGCTCCAGACCCAGGTCCGGTTCCTGGAGGACGAGGTCGCCCTCCTGCGCCGCCGGCTCACCAACGCGCCCCGCCAGGTCAGGATCCTCGAGGAGAAGCTGATCGAGACCAAGGCCGATCTGTCGCGCGCCCTCACGCAGAACGAGAAGCTCGCGGCCACGCTCCAGGCCGAGAAGGAGCGGATCGAGGGGCTCCGCGAGGAGGTCGAGAAGCTCAGCCAGCCCCCGGCCTCGTTCGGCGTCTACCTGGGCGAGAACGAGGACGGCTCGGTGGACGTGTTCACCGGCGGCCGGAAGATGCGCGTGAACGTCTCGCCCGAGGTCGATCGCACCGCCTTCCATCGGGGCGTCGAGGTGATCCTGAACGAGGCCCTGAACGTGGTCGAGGTGCTGGAGCCCGACCGGAGCGGCGAGGTCATGAGGGTGAAGGACCGCCTCGGAGAGGACCGCGTGGTCGTCGTCGGTCACGGCGACGAGGAGCTGGTGGCCTCCCTGTCCGCGGGGCTATGGCACGAGCAGATCCGGGCCGGGGATCCGCTCCTGATCGACCGCCGGTCCAACGTGGCCCTGGAGAAGCTCCCGAAGGAAGAGGTCGAGGAGCTCGTCCTGGAGGAGATCCCGGACGTGGGCTACGAGGACATCGGCGGGCTCGAGTCCCAGATCGAGGCCATCCGCGATGCGGTCGAGTTGCCCTTCCTGTACTCGGAGCTGTTCCAGGAGCACCAGCTCGAGGCGCCGAAGGGCGTCCTGCTCTACGGACCTCCCGGATGCGGCAAGACCCTGATCGCGAAGGCGGTCGCCAAGTCGCTGGCAGACAAGGTCCGTGAGCGCACGGGGCGCCAGGACGCCCACTCGTACTTCCTCAACATCAAGGGCCCGGAGCTCCTGAACAAGTACGTGGGAGAGACCGAGCGCCAGATCCGGCAGATCTTCCAGCGGGCGAAGGAACGCTCGGAGGAGGGTCTGCCCGTCATCGTCTTCTTCGACGAGATGGACTCCATCTTCCGCACGCGGGGGACCGGGATCTCGAGCGACGTGGAGTCCACCATCGTGCCACAGCTGCTGTCCGAGCTCGACGGCGTCGAGACCCTGAAGAACGTGATCGTGATCGGCGCCTCCAACCGCGAGGACCTGATCGACCCGGCCATCCTGCGGCCGGGACGCCTGGACGTGAAGATCAAGATCGAGCGCCCGGACGCGGCGCAGGCCGCCGACATCATGAGCAAGTACCTGAACGAGCGCGTGCCGATCCACCCGGACGAGCTCCGCCGCGCCGACGGGGACGTGCGGTCGGCCGTCGCCAGGATGGTGCAGGGCACCGTGGACCGCATGTACGCGGCCAGCGACGAGAACCGGTTCCTGGAGGTCACCTACGCCAGCGGCGACAAGGAGGTCCTGTACTTCAAGGACTTCAACTCCGGAGCGATGATCGAGAACATCGTCCGCCGGGCCAAGAAGGAAGCGATCAAGCGGTTCCTGTCCACGGGTGAGAAGGGCATCAGGTCCGAGGACCTCTCGAACGCGATCCGCGACGAGTTCAAGGAGAACGAGGATCTGCCGAACACCACCAACCCGGACGACTGGGCCCGGATCTCGGGGAAGAAGGGCGAGCGGATCGTGTACGTCCGCACGCTCCTGGGGGACGGCGGGGGCGAAGGGCGACAGGTCGAGCGCGTCAGCGCGGGTCAGTACCTGTAGGCTTGCCGGATGGCCATCCCGAAGGTCGTCGGGACCGAGACGGAGTACGGCATCTCCGCCGTCCGAACGACCGAGTTCAACCCGGTCATCACGTCCTCGCTCCTGATCAGCACGTTCGCCGGCGCCCTCCGGCGGATCCGCTGGGACTACGAGCAGGAGTCGCCGCTCCGCGACGCCAGGGGCTTCGAGCCGGTCCAGGTCCTGGAGCCCTCCGAGGAGGACGTCGGCCTGGCCAACGTGATCCTGCCGAACGGAGCTCGCTACTACGTGGACCACGCGCACCCCGAGTACTCCACCCCGGAGTGCGCGTCGGCGCGGGAGCTGGTGATCCACGACAAGGCCGGCGAGCGCGTCCTGGAGCGCTCGCTCGAGGAGCTGGGGCGCGCGATGCCCGACGGGCCCCGCGTCTCGATCTACAAGAACAACACCGACGGCAAGGGGAACTCCTACGGGACGCACGAGAACTACCTGGTGGACCGCGGCGTCCCGTTCGCGAGCATCGTGCGGGATCTGACGCCGTTCTTCGTCTCGCGCCAGGTCTTCTGCGGCGCCGGCAAGCTGGGGACGGAGGCCGCGTGGGAGGAGCGCGACCGCGTCCGCTACCAGCTCACGCAGCGGGCCGACTTCTTCGAGGCGGAGGTGGGGCTCGAGACGACTCTGAAGCGCCCCATCATCAACACGCGCGACGAGCCGCACGCTGACCCGGACAAGTACCGCCGGCTCCACGTGATCGTCGGCGACGCGAACCTGTGCGAGGTGGCCACCTTCCTCAAGGTCGGCTCCACCGCGCTGGTCCTCAAGATGATCGAGGACGACTACCTCCCGGACCTGTCGCTGCAGAACCCGGTCGCCGCCCTTCACGAGGTCTCCCACGACCCCTCGTGCCGGGCGGAGATCCGGCTCGCCGACGGCCGGCGCCTGACCGCGGTGCAGCTCCAGTGGGAGTACCTGGAGCGGGCGAAGAAGTACGTGGAGCAGGAGGACACGACGGCGGACAACCACGAGGTCCTGGAGCGGTGGGAGGCCATCCTGACCTGCCTGGAGGACGATCCGCTGCAGCTCCACCGCGAGCTCGACTGGGTCGCGAAGTTCCGCCTGCTCGAGGCCTACCGGGCCCGTGACGGGTTGAGCTGGGACGATCCGAAGCTCCGGCTGATCGACCTCCAGTACCACGACGTGCGGCGGGATCGTGGCCTGTACCACCGCCTGGTCGCCGCGGGGAAGGTCGAGCGCATGGTGACCGAGGACGAGATCGAGCGGGCCGTCCTCGAGCCCCCGGAGGACACGCGCGCCTTCTTCCGGGGGCGGTGCATCGCGAGGTACCCGGAGTCCATCACGGCGGCGAGCTGGGACTCGCTGATCTTCGACACGGGCGCCGACGTCCTCCAGCGCGTCCCGATGCGCGAGCCGCTCCGCGGCACGAAGGCGCACGTCCAGGACCTTCTCGACCGCTCGCCGGACGCCGGCACCCTGGTCGATCTGCTGCAGACCTGAGCCTCGCCCCCGGGGTCCCGTCGCCCGGCCGGATAGGATACTGGTGCCAGTCGGCCGGAAGGAGCGTCGAGTCGTGCCGCAGGAGCAGGAGCAGAAGCGGACCCAGCGCAAGGCCGGAGGGGAGCCCGGCGAGGACGCCGGACAGGTCCGTCGGTCGTCCCGGACCGAGGAGCTCAAGGAGGAGATGGACGAGATCCTCGACGAGATCGACTCCGTCCTGGAGGAGAACGCCGAGGAGTTCGTCAAGAGCTACGTCCAGAAGGGCGGGGAGTGAAGCGAGAGGTGCCGCCGGTCTCCGGCGGCGGGCCGATCGGCGCGAACCCGAGCTTCTTCGACCTGCTGGCGAGCTCGCGCCCCGAAGCGCTGCCGCGGATCGTCCAGCCGACCCCGGAGGGGCTGCGGTTCCCGCACGGCACCACGGTGGTGGGTCTGAAGTTCGCAGACGGTGTGGTGTTCGCCGGGGACCGCCGGGCCACCGAGGGCTACGCGATCGCCGACGACAAGATGGAGAAGGTCTTCCCGGCGGATGACCTCTCGGCCATCGCGATCGCCGGGGCAGCGGGGCAGGCCTCGGAGATCGTGAAGCTCTTCCAGCTCGAGCTCGAGCACTACGAGAAGATCACCGGCGACCGGCTCTCGCTCGAGGGCAAGGCGAACCGGCTCGCCCAGATGATCCGCGGCAACTTCCCGCTCGCGCTCCAGGGGCTCGTCGTCGTGCCGCTGTTCGGCGGGTTCGACGAGCGCCGGAACGAGGGCCGGATCTTCTACTACGACGCGACCGGTGGGCGGTGGGAGGAGGAGGATTTCCACGCCACCGGCTCGGGCGGCCGGCCGGCCAAGAGCTCGCTGAAGAAGCGCTGGCGGCCCGGCATGGACCGGGCGGAGGCCATCCGCGTGGCCGTCGAGGCCCTCGTGGACGCGTCCGAGGAAGACGTGGCCACCGGTGGGCCCGACCCCGCTCGGGGCATCTACCCCACGGTGGTCGCGGTCACGAGCTCCGGCGCCGAGACCGTCGGGGCGGAGGAGGTCCGGGCCGCCTACGAGGCCATCGTGGCCGAGGCGACGGGACCGGCGGGCTCGGAGAGCGGGGGTGCGGCGTGACGTTCATGCCGTACGTGCCGCCCGAGCAGCTGATGAAGGACCGCTCGGACTTCGCGCACAAGGGCATCGCGCGCGGCAAGTCGGTGGTCGGCCTCGAGTACGCGGACGGGATCCTGTTCATCGCGGAGAACCCCAGCGCCACGCTCCACAAGATCAGCGAGATCTACGACCGCATCGCGTTCGCCGGCGTCGGGAAGTACAGCGAGTTCGAGGACCTGCGGATCAGCGGCGTCCGCCTCGCGGACCTCCGGGGGTACTCGTACGGCCGGGAGGACGTGCGCGCGAAGGACCTCGCCAACGCCTACTCCCAGGCGCTCTCCACGATCTTCACGCAGCAGATGAAGCCGTACGAGGTCGAGATCCTGGTCGGGGAGGTGGCCGTGGACGGTGGCCGCGACGAGATCTACCACCTCCTGTTCGACGGGACCATCACGGACGAGCATGGCTTCGTCGCGATCGGCGGTCACGCCGAGGCCCTCTCCGACGCCGTCAGGTCCGCCTACCAGGAGGGGTGGGACCTGCCCACGGCCGTCCGGGAGTGCGTGAAGGCCCTGAGCTCGGCCGAGGGTCGCCAGATCGACCCGGGGTCGGTCGAGGCCGGCGTCCTGGACCGCACCAGGACGGCCCGGCGCAAGTTCCGCCGCCTCTCCGGCGAGGAGGTCGCCCGGATCCTCGCCGGCTGAGGCCGGTCGAGCGCCCTCCCGGTCCTCGCGCCCGCGGGCCCTACACTCGTGTCGTGGAGCGCCGGATCTTCGGGCTGGAGAACGAGTACGGGGTGACCTGCACGTTCCGCGGGCAGCGACGCCTGTCGCCCGACGAGGTCGCACGGTACCTGTTCCGCCGGGTCGTCCACTGGGGGCGTTCGTCGAACGTGTTCCTCGAGAACGGGGCCCGCCTGTACCTCGACGTCGGCTCTCACCCCGAGTACGCGACCCCCGAATGCGACGGTGTCCTCGACCTCGTGGCGCACGACAAGGCGGGGGAGCGGATCCTCGAAGCCCTGCTGGCCGCGGCGGAGATCCGCCTCCACGAGGAGGGCATCAGCGGCCAGGTCTACCTGTTCAAGAACAACACCGACTCCGCCGGCAACTCGTACGGGTGTCACGAGAACTACCTGGTGGCTCGCCAGGGCGAGTTCGCGCGGATGGCGGACCTGCTGATCCCGTTCTTCGTGACGAGGCAGATCTGGTGCGGCGCGGGGAAGGTCCTGCACGGCCCACGCGGCGCGGTGTTCTGCATCGCCCAGCGGGCGGAGCACATCTGGGAGGGCGTCTCGTCGGCCACGACGCGCTCGAGACCGATCATCAACACGCGGGACGAGCCCCACGCCGACGCCGAGCGGTTCCGCCGCCTCCACGTGATCGTCGGGGACTCGAACATGTCGGAGTTCAGCTCGTGGATGAAGGTGGGCATCACCGACCTCGTCCTGCGGATGGTCGAGGCCAACACGGTGATGCGCGATCTCTCGCTCGAGAACCCGATCCGGGCGATCCGCGAGATCAGCCACGACGTCACGTGCCGCAAGAAGGTGCGCCTGGCGAACGGTCGCGAGCTCTCGGCCATCGAGGTGCAGGAGGAGTACTACGAGCGCACCGAGCGGTTCCTCGAGCGGCGGGGTCCGGATCCCCAGGCCAAGCAGCTCCTGCAGGAGTGGCGCGAGGCGCTCGACGCGCTGATCCTCCAGGAGCCGGAGCGGCTCGTCCGCAAGGTCGACTGGGTCGCGAAGCAGGCGCTGATCGAGAGCTACCGGGAACGTCATCAGCTCCCGCTCTCGCATCCCCGGGTCGCGCTCCTCGATCTCGCGTACCACGACGTCAACCGCACCCGAGGGCTGTACTACGTACTCGAGCGATCGGGGAAGATGGAGCGCGCCGTGGCCGAGAAGGAGATCCAGCGCGCGATGCGCGAGCCTCCGCAGACCACGCGCGCGAAGCTCCGAGGGGACTTCATCCGCCAGGCGAAGCAGAAGCGCCGCGACTACACGGTCGACTGGGTGCACCTCAAGCTCAACGACCAGGCACA
>Ga0073934_10004921_pt1 | contig 21470 bp, 13 predicted proteins | sample LarsenN4metaG_FD_76834 | JGI IMG/M metagenome (GOLD analysis project Ga0073934, IMG submission 76834) | Hot spring sediment bacterial and archeal communities from British Columbia, Canada, to study Microbial Dark Matter (Phase II) - Larsen... ...
CGCCACGATGGAGTCGACCCTGGTGAGGCCCGCGGGCGACATGCCGACCTCCGCCGGCTCGGCCAGCGTCTGCGCGTCGCCTCCGGTAGCGCGTCTCGCACTCGCCGCGATTCCCGCGGCGGCGAGAGGATCGGTCACCGGCGCCGCCGCCACCGGCGCGGCCATGCGCTCGCGGTCGAGCCCCTCCCCCAGCGCGTGGAAGGGCGGGAGCGGTATCGGAAGGCGGCCGCCGATCGGTTGCTCTCCGAACAAGGCGGCGAGCGCGGCGCGCTGCGAGACCTCCCGGTCCCCCCACGCGATCAGGTAGCTGCGCACCTCCGGAACCGCCGACAGCAGATACGGGCTCCCGAAGGAGATCAGCACCGTGGGCCTTCCGGGCGCGCTCTGCGTGACGAGCTCCCGCAGCGGGTCGGGCACGGCCTCGGGCCGCGACCCCGCAGATGCCGGGACGTACGCGCTCACCACCAATCGGGCCGCTCCCTCGAGCCGGTCGCGCGCGCGTTGATAGGCAGCCGAGTCGCTGCGCTCGTCGAGGCGGACCTCGACCAGGTCGTTCACCCGCTCGACCAAGCCGGGGGAGAACGCCCGGCTCGCCCACAGCATCGAGGACGGCGCGTAGATCAGGTGCAACGTCGTCCCCGGCGCTCCTGCCGACAGCGGCACGAGGCGCTCCTCGTCCCGCACCAGAGTGATCGAGCGTGAGGCGGCGGTGTCGGCGAGAGCCAAGTGCTGCCCTGCCCCGACCACCTCGCCCACCGCGTCGAGCGGCACGAGGCGCTCGCGATGGAGCCCCAGCCCGGCCTTCATCTCGAGAATGCGGCGCACGGACGCCTCCAGGCGCGCGCGGGAGAGGCGACCGCTCGCGAGCGCAGCCCGCATCGCTCCGATGGCCTCGGGCACGCTCGCCGGCGAGAGGATCACGTCGGCGCCGGCCTCCACGGCCCGCACGGCTGCCTCGCCGCCTCCGTACATGTCCGTGATCGCGCGCATGGTGAGGGCGTCGGTGAAGAGCAGGCCGCTGAAGCCGAGATCCTCTCGCAGAAGCCCGGTGAGGAACTCGGGTGCGAGCGTCGCGGGGGGGGCTCCGACGCCGAGCACACCCGGGACCTGCACGTGGGCCGTCATGATCGCATCGATTCCCTCATCGATGACGCGCACGAACGGCACCAGCTCCATCCTCGCGAGGCGATCGCGGTCCGCCTCGATCACGGGCAGGCCGAGGTGCGAGTCGGTGCCCGTGTCGCCGTGGCCGGGGAAATGCTTACCCGTGGCATACGCGCCACCCGCGTGCGCTCCGCGCACGAAGGCTGCACCCAGCTCCGCCACGAGGCGCGGATCTCCCCCGAACGAGCGGGTCGCGATGACGGGATTGTCCGGGTTCGAGTTGACGTCCAGCACCGGCGCGAAGAGGAGATGGACGCCGCTCGCACGGGCCTCGCGCGCGGTGACGCGGCCGAGCTCGAACGCGAAGCGCGGGTCGCCGATCGCACCGAAGGCCATCGTGGGAGGAAAGACCGTTCCGCCGCCCTGCGGCAGCATGGAAGGAAGCGCGTAGGAGCCGTTGATGCGCATCCCCGGCCCGCCGTTCTCGAAGTCGGCGGCCACGAGCAGCGGCACCTCGGCGCGCTCCTGGAGCGCGTTGAGCTTCGCGGCGTAGGCGTGCGGCGTGCCGATCGACGGAAGGAGCCCGCCCACGCGGTGCTCCACGACCAACCGCTCCAGGGCCGCGAAGTCGGCGCTCGACTCCGACGCGTAGCCCCCCGGTATCCACTCGATGATCAGCTGGCCGATCAGCGCATCGTCGGAGAGACCGTCCAGCGTGCGCTCCACCCAGGCGCGGGCGTCGGCGTCGAGGGATCCGGCGGGGACGAGCGGGACGGGAGCCGTCCCCACCCCGCCGGCGCACGACGTGAGGCCGAGGAGCGCACCGGCCCAGAGAGCTCTCAGCTCAGCAGGCCAAAGCTCGGCGGCCAACTTCAGCGGTCGACGTTGGCTTGCGCCCTCATGGGGACGCGCAGGCCGGCGCCGAGCTCGAAGAGCGGTGGAATCGACGTGGGAACGCGCCCCTCGATGTCGAACTGCCCGACGAGCGCCCGCGCGGCCGCCCGCTGACTCGCCTCCGAGCCGTTCCAGGCGAGCATGTACGCCTGCACGTCCGGGAATTTCGTGACCAGGTAGGGGTTCCCGAAGGAGATCACCACGTGGGGCACGCCCGTTCGGCGCACCTGCTCGATGAACTCCGCCAGCTCATCGAGCGCATCGACGGCGCCTGCGTACGACGAATAGGTGCTCACGACGACGAGGTCCTGTCCGCGCACCCGTGCCAGAACTCTCTCGTACTCGGACTCGTCCGCGTCGGAGTCCACGTCCATGGTGACGAGGCGCGGGTAGGTCTCACGAAGAGATCGGTTGAAGTAGCGCGCCGAGAGGAGATCCGACGCGCGGCGGAAGGAGACGGAGAGGACGGAAGCGGTCCGCGTCCCCCTGAGGGGTAGCAGGTCGTTCCGGTTCTGCAGGAGCGTGATGGAGCGCTGCGCGATCTCGTCCGCGACGGCCATGTGCTCGGGGACGCCGACGACGGCGCCGACCTTGTCCAGAGGCACGAAACGCTCGGAGCCGAGACCCAGCGACTCCTTCTTCTCGAGGATCCTGCGCACGGATGCGTCGATCCGTGCCTCGGTCAGCCTGCCCGAGTGCACTGCGCTGACGATGCCCTCGATGGCCTGCTCGACGTCCGGCGGCATCAGGATCACGTCGGCGCCAGCCTCGATCGCGCGCACCGCCGCCTCGCCCGCGCTGTGCTGCCGGGCGATCGCGCTCATGTCCATCGCGTCGGTGAAGATGATGCCGTCGAAGCGCAACTCTTCGCGCAGCACGCGCGTGAGCACCATCGGCGAGAGCGTGGACGGCTCCGGCCCGCCTCCGTTCAGGGAGGGCACCGAGATGTGGGCGGTCATGATCGCGCCTATCCCTGCTTCGATCGCTTCCTTGAACGGGCGGAGCTCCACGGAGTCCATGCGCGCACGGTCGTGCCGGATCACCGGCAGCGCCAAATGCGAATCGATGTCCGTGTCGCCGTGGCCGGGGAAGTGCTTGCCCGTCGCGATCGCCCCGTTCTCCTGCACCCCGCGGATGAACGCGATCCCCATGCGCGACACCTCGCTCGGGCTCTCGCCGAACGAGCGCACGTTGATGATCGGGTTCTCGGGGTTGTTGTTGACGTCGAGCACGGGGGCGAACGGGACGTGGATCCCCACGGCGCGCGCCTCGACCGCCGTGATGCGGCCCATCTCGTAGGCGAGCCGCTCGTCGCCCGCGGCTCCGACGGCCATGAGCGAGGGGAACTGCGTAGCTCCACCCAGCTCGATGGAGCCCGGCATGTACATCGCGCCGCGCATCCGGAAGCCGGCGCCCGTCTCGAGGTCGGCACCCACCAGCAGCGGCACCTTCGCATGGCCCTGGAGGTCGTTCAGCTTCGCGGCGACCTCGAGGGGCGTGCCGACGGACATGATGACGCCGCCGATCCCCTGATTGTGGACGTATTCGAGGATCCTCTCGTGGCTCGGCGACCCTTCGGGCGCGTAGTCCCCCAGGACCCACGGCATGATGAGCTGTCCCACCTTCTCGCGAAGCGTGAGCTCGGCGAAGGTGCGCTCGGCCCACGAGCGCGTGTCGGGAGCCGGGCCCGTGACCGCCTCTGCGCCGTCGGGTATGGGGGCGAGGGCGACGTCACCCTCGACGGGAGCTTCCACCACGACGGGCGCGGGAGGCACGACGACGGGCTCCGGAGCCGGCGACGAAGCCGTGAAGAGACCGCACCCGGCCGAGACCAGCGTCACGGCGGCGCCGCCCAGCCACTTCCGCGCCATGCGCGTCACGGGGGCCAATCGGGGGCGTGCCATCAGGGGTGCCTCGGGTGCTGGGCCGGATGCGTTGACGGCGCCCCACGTGGCGCCGATGCTTGCGGCATGTCACCACTAAGGTGCCACGAGAGCAAGCGCTGGGCCACGGTGACGCTCCGGCGCGCCGGCCGGCTCGGTCGTGCTGCCGGTCGTACAACCCGGAGGGCGGCTGGTTTGTTCGCGCTCGCCCTGGCGCACCTGACTGCGTGCGGCGCGGACGACGGGCCTTCGGGCGAGGCATCGCCGGCGCCTGCCCGTCAGGTCCGCCCCGGCATCGAGGTTCTGCTGTCGGACTCGTTGCATCTGGTGGCAGGCCGCCGCGTCGGGCTCATCACGAACCACACGGGCGTCGATCGCGACGGGACATCGGACATCGATCTGCTCGCCGGCCATTCCGACCTCGACCTCGTCGCCATCTACGCGCCGGAGCACGGAATCCGGGGAGACATGGACGGAACCGTGGCGAGCGACGTGGACGCCCGCACCGGTCTGCCCATTCACTCCCTCTATTCGCTCCGCGGCGAGACCCTCGCTCCGACACCCGAGATGCTCGAGGGAGTCGACGTTCTCATCTTCGACATCCAGGACATCGGGGCACGCTACTACACGTACATGTCCACCATGGCGCTCGCGATGCGGGCCGCGGGCGAAAACGGCGTCTCGTTCGTCGTGCTCGATCGCCCGAACCCTATCCGCGGAGACGTAGTGCAGGGGAATGTTCTGGACCCTCGGTTCGCGACCGCGGTGGGCATGTTCCCGACGCCCATGCGTCATGGCATGACGCCCGGAGAGCTCGCACGGCTGTACGTCGGCGAGTTCGGCGTCGAGGTCGAGCTCGCCGTCGTTCCGGCGGACGGTTGGACGCGCTCCAGCACCTTCGCAGATACCGGTCTGCCCTGGATCCCAACGTCGCCCAACATGACGTCCCTCGAGAGCGCGCTCGCCTACCCCGGCACGTGCCTGTTCGAGGGCACACCACTCTCGGTCGGTCGGGGCACCGACCGACCCTTCCAGTGGGTGGGGGCACCGTGGCTGGATGGCGCCGCGCTGGCGGCCGCGCTGAACGCCTACGACATCCCTGGCGTGCGCTTCGAGGCCGCCGCATTCACCCCGACGCGCCCGAGCGACGGCAAGTTCGACGGCATCGAGGTGCATGGAGTGCGACTGGTCGCTTCCACGAGCGACTACGATGCGCCCCGGGCCGCGGTGGCGATGCTGGTGGAAGCGAAGCGCGCGTCCGGCGATCGTTGGTCGTGGGCGGTGGCGCATTTCGATCGGCTCGCCGGCACCGACGCGCTTCGGCTCGGGGTGGATGGCGGGCTGGGCGCAGCGGATCTGACCACCGGGTGGGGCGAAGCTGCGAGAGCGTTCGAGGTGCTGCGGCAGCCGTACCTGATCTACGAGTAGACGCGCCGTCGGATCGCGAAACGATGGCGACGGCGCGTGCGGCTGCGTAGCGTAGATACGTGCCCCACTCGCTCCAGAGGCTCGTCATGCGACGTTGGATTCCGCTGGTCGTCGTGCATTGGCTCGTCCTGGCGACCGCCGCCGCGGGCCAGGCGGACGTGATCTTCGTGGCCGGAGCCGACATGGAGCCGGAGACGGTCGGAGTGACAGCGGGCGGAAAGCTCCTCGCCGCCGCATCCGACGAGTGCGATTACGGATATGTCTCGAGCGTGGACGAAGCCGTCGTCCTCACGTACGCAGGGCTCGACGAGACGCTGTACATCTACGCCGAGGGCGAGGGCGACACGATGATCCTCGTCATGAAGCCCGACAGCACCTTCGTGTGCGACGACGACAGTCACGGAAACCTGAATCCGCTCGTGTCCATCCCGCGCGCCGAGATCGGCGTGTACGTGATCCTGGTGGGCGCCTACTCCCAGAACGAGACTCTCACCGCGACGCTCTACATCGGCGACCGGAGCCCCGACTCGGACGCGGTTGCCTCGACCGGAGATCAACCGAGCATATCTCTCAACCCCACGTACGGCAGCGTGACGCTGTCCGCAGGCTTCACGCCGGATCCGCACACGCGGTCCCTGTCCGCCGGCGGAGGCGTGGAGGTCGCGCTTCCTGGATGCAGCTACGGCTACGTCGCGCGCGCGCCCGACTACAACCTCACCTACGACGGGTCGGGTGACCTCTATTTTTTCGTGCGGGCGGACGAGGACACGACGCTCCTGATCAACCGGCCCGACGGTAGTTGGATCTGCGACGACGATTCGTTCGGCGACAGCAACCCGGTGATCGCGATCCGCGGCGCGTCGAGCGGTCTCTACAACGTTTGGGTGGGCACCTACAGCGACGACGGCCTCGTGAGCGCCACGCTGCACATCTCGGGGAAGGCGGCGAAGTAGGGAGCCGGGCTACCGCAGCAGCAGCTCTGTCCCGCGCTCAGGCCGCCACCACTCCCCGTCGAACACGCGCTCGAGCCTCCGCTCGAAGTGACGCAGGTCGGAGTAGCGGAGCGAGAGGGCGGGCTCGTCGATCGGGCTGAAGAAATCCTCCCAGTGGCCGAGGATCACGCGCCGGGGCGCGAGGTTCTCGATGATCCCCTCGGGGTGCCAGCTCACCTGGTCGAACGTCGCCGGAACGATCAGCGCCACGTCCACACCGCGCTCCGCCACGAGCGCCTCCGGCGCGAAGCCCGCCGGGGGCGCCGCCACCGCGTCCTGATAGTAGACGCGGAATGCCACGGAGTCCGCCCCGCTCATGAAGTCGACGAGGAACGCGTACGTCTCCCCGTCGAGCCAGTCGTTCGCGCCCGCCGGCTCCTCGTGCAGCGGAACGGTGCGTGTGCCGGCATAGAGGGTGAAACCCTCGAAGTGCGGAGCGTGCCGCGAGCGTAGCGCCATCACGCGCACGTGCTCACCGTAGCGGACCCACTGCCCCACCGTGACCTGGTCGCCGGCCATGTCATCGATCACGTCCATCCTGTCCGCGAGCCCGGACCAGGTTCCCAGCGTGTTGGCAACCGTCCGGCTTCCGACGATCCGGGCGGTCGGCGCGTGCCGGACTGCGACGCGGGGAACGTCCATCAGGTGGTCGTAGTGCGCGTGACCGACGAGGATCGCGAGCGCCGACGCGACGTCGTAACGCGCCATGAACCGATCCACCACGACGGTGTCGGAGCGGATCCCGAGGAGGCCGGTCTTCAGCAGGCCGGGGTTCGTGAACAGCGGCCCGGTGAGCACGACGGCTCCGGCGTGCTCGAGAATCCAGCCGCCACTCCCCAAATAGACGACCCTGAGCGGCTCGGAGCTGTCGCCGTTCGCGACGACTCGGCCCGACGCGCTCGCGCGCAGGCTGCGCGAGCATCCGGCGAGCCCGAGCTGCGCGACCAGCGTCACCACGAGCGCGACGGTGCGCGCGCGGGCACTCATCGACGAGCGACCGCTGCGGCCTCTCGCTTGGCTGACGACCTCGCCGACTGCTTCGTCTTCTCGACGAGATCCAAGAAGGCCGTCGAGAGCGCGCGGGTGATCGGTCCCGCGCGACCGCTGCCCACTGTCCGGCCGTCGACCTGCACGCAGGGACGGACCTCGCCGGTCGCACCCGTGAAGAACAGCTCTTCGGCGACCGCCAGCTCTTCGACCTGGATGGGTCGCTCGGCGACCGGCAGTTCCAGCGATCGCGCGAGCTCCAGCACCACACCCCGCGTGATGCCGGCCAGGATCAGGTTGGTCGCCGCGTGCGTGACGACCGTGCCGCCGATGACGGCCCAGAAGTTCTGGTGCGCGCCCTCGATCGCCACGCCGTCGCGCACCAGGATCGCGTCGTCGGCCTTGGCGTCCTTCGCGGCCTGGAACGCCAGCACGTTCGGCAGGAGGTTGATCGTCTTGATGTCCACGCGAGTCCACCGGCGATCCGGAACGGTGATCGCCGTGAACCCGCGATTCCACACCGCTTCCGCCGGCCGAGTCCACGCCTTCGCCGAGCCGAAGACCGTGGGCGCGACAGGCTGCTCGGGGAACCAGTGCGTGCGCGGCGCCACGCCCCTCGTGACCTGCAGGTAGACGATCGAGCGGTCCGCGGTCTCCAGCCCGTTCTCGACGATGAGCCGTCGCGCGATGTCGGCCACGCCCGACGTGTCGAAGTCGATGCGTACGGCGTCCAGGCTGTAGCGCAGTCGCTCCACGTGCCGGTCGAGGTAGAACGGCACGCCGCCGTAAAACGGCACCACCTCGTATACTCCGTCGCCGAGCAGGAAGCCGCGGTCCTCCACCGAGACCACGGCTTCCGACTTCGGGACGAAGCGGCCGTCGAGGTAGACCGTGCTCGACATCCCTATCTCTGCTTCTCCTCGAGCTTGTCGAACTCCGAGAGGAGCTGAGCCTCGGGGATCGCCGCCGCCTCGGCTTCGGGAACGTCCTCGACGTCGGCGTCGTGCACGCCCGCGTTGCCGGCTCCGAGCTGCTTCGACTTCTCGGCGGGCTTCGGCGGGGCGATGAGGCCCATCTCGGCCTTGAGGGCCATGAGGCGGTCCTCGACGTCGGCGCCGCCCGTGCCCGCCTCCAGCTTGAGGAACTGGCTCTCGAGCGTGTCGCCCTGGATCGCTTCGGTGACCTCGGCGTGAGCGAGCGTGCGTCGCTCCTCGTCCTCGATCTTCTCGGCCATCCGGTTGAAGGTCTCGAACGCGGACGTATCTGACAGTCCCGACATGGTCTCGTGGATCCGCCGCTGCGCCTGCGCGCGCTTCTGCTTGGCCACGAGCAGGTTCCGCTTGCGCTTCGCCTCCTCGATCTTGTCGTTGAGCTGGCGGAGCGAGCCCTTCAGCTTCTCGGTCTCGGCAGAGTGCGTCTCCCACGTCTGCTGCAGGACCTGCGCGCGCTCCGTGTGCTCCTGTTGGCGGATCAGCGCCTGCTTCGCGAGGTCGTCGCGGTTCTCCTTCACGGCGAGCATGGCGCGGTGCTGCCAGTCGCGCGCCTGCTTCACTTCGGCCTCGACCTGCGACTTGAGCTTGCGCTCGTCGGCGATCGCGGCCGCCACCTCGCGCTTGGCCTTCGCGAGCTGGTCCCGCATGTCGAGGATGATCTGGTTGAGCATCTTCTCGGGGTTCTCGGCCCGAGAGATCAGATCGTTGATGTTCGACTTGATGACCGTGGACAGCTTCTGGAAGATGCCCATGGTCAGCTCCCCACCTTCGCTTCGGAGCCCGCGGGCGCCACACCCGCCAGGGAGCGTATCCGCTCCATGTGGCTCATGGCCGCCAGCTCGATGGATTCCATCGATGCGCGCAATTCGTGGAAGTCGAGCGTCTCCAGCTCTAGCGTGTCGCTGATGATCAATTCGTTCTCCTCGATGCCATAGGCGCCGTGCACCACATCCGAGGCGTTCAGCTCCAGCAACGTACGATAGAGCTCGACCTTCCCGTCCTCGGGGGTCGGGATGTCCATGAGCTTCAAACGAATGAGGAGCACCGATTCCGCGTGGTGGACCACCATCGCCAGCCCGCTGTTCCGGCCCTGGACCAGGAACATGCCGGGCTCGACCTCGCGGTATTCGAGATCCATCCGCATCAAGAAGCTCTCGAGATCCTCTCGAGTTACCATGACCCGTCCCCCTCTGTCTGTGTGCGATCCCTTCCCCTCACTGCGCTCCCTACGCCGCCCGCACGGACCCGGTTTCTCGCGGGCCCTGAAGGTAATTCGTCGTAGGGGCGACTGCACACGGACCTTACGCACGCCGCCGCGCGGACCTTCAGCGGACCGATCGCCGACGAGCCGGCGCTGCCTCGAGCAGCGGTGCCAGATGCCGTCCCGTGTGAGAGCCCTCCACTCCCGCCACCTCCTCGGGGCGGCCCTCCGCGACGATGCGGCCGCCCCCCTCCCCGCCCTCCGGGCCCAGATCGATCACCCAATCGGCGGTCTTCACCACGTGCAGATTGTGCTCGATCACGACGACCGTGTTTCCGAGGTCCACGAGTCGGTGCAGCACCTCCAGCAGGAGCCTGACGTCCTCGAAGTGGAGGCCCGTGGTGGGCTCGTCGAGGATGTACATCGTGCTGCCGGTGGCGCGCTTCGACAGCTCCGTGGCGAGCTTCACGCGCTGCGCCTCGCCGCCGGAGAGCGTGGTCGCGGACTGGCCGACATGGATGTATCCCAGACCGACGTCGTGCAGGGTCTGCAGCTTCCTCTTGATGTTGGGAAGCGCGTCGAAGAACTCCAGCGCGTCCTCGACGGTCATGTCGAGCACGTCGGCGATGTTCTTCCCTTTGTAATAAACGTCGAGCGTCTCGCGGTTGTAGCGGCGGCCGCGGCAGACGTCGCACGGCACGTAGACGTCGGGGAGGAAGTGCATCTCGATCTTCACGAGGCCGTCGCCCTCGCACGCCTCGCAGCGCCCGCCCTTCACGTTGAACGAGAAGCGGCCCGGACCGTACCCGCGCATCTGTGACTCCGGGAGGCTCGCGAAGAGGTCTCGAATGGGCGCGAAGAGCCCCGTGTAGGTCGCCGGGTTGGACCGCGGGGTGCGGCCGATCGGTGACTGATCCACGTCGATCACCTTGTCGACGAGGTCGAGCCCTTCGATCGCGTCGTGCGGCGCGGCGACGACCTTGCTGCGATAGAAATGCCGCGCGAGCGCGTGATACAGCGTCTCGTTCACGAGCGTGGACTTGCCCGAGCCGCTCACGCCCGTCACGCAGAGGAACGTGCCGAGCGGGAAGCGGACGTTGAGCTTCTTGAGGTTGTGGCCTCGTGCTCCTTTCACCACGACCGCCTTCTTGCGATCGACGGCTCGCCGGACGCTCGGAAGCGGTATCTCGCGGTCGCCTCGCAGGTACGCCGCGGTCAGCGATCGCTCGTCGGCCATGAGGACGTCGAGCGGGCCGCTCGCGACGACCTCTCCCCCGTGCCTTCCAGCTCCGGGGCCGAGATCGACGAGGAAGTCCGCCGCGCGGATCGCGTCCTCGTCGTGCTCGACCACGACCACCGTGTTGCCCAGGTCGCGAAGGCGCTCGAGCGTGCGCAGGAGCTTGCCGTTGTCCCTCTGGTGCAGACCGATCGAGGGCTCGTCGAGGATGTAGAGCACACCCACCAGGCGGCTGCCGATCTGCGTCGCGAGGCGGATGCGCTGCGCTTCGCCTCCCGACAGCGTGCCGGCGGAGCGGCCGAGCGTCAGATATCCCAGCCCGACGTCGAGGAGGAAGCGCAGGCGCTCTCCGACCTCCTTGAGGATCGGTCCGGCGATCTCTGCCGGAAGCGACGGATCGGTCGTGGCTCTCGAGCGCTTGCCGCGCCCGCCCGGTCCAACCTCGAGGCTCGCGAAGAACTCCGCGGCCTCGTCGATCGACATGTCGACCACCTCGCTCAGCGACTTGCCGCCGACCGTGACCGACCTCGAGGCCGCCTTCAGGCGGCTCCCGCCGCAGGACGCGCACTCGATGGTGGACATGTACTCCTCGAGCTGCGCGCGCACCGCTTCGGACTCCGTCTCCTTGTAGCGCCGCTCGACGTTGGCGACGACGCCCTCCCAGCGGTCCTCGTAGTGCCCCTTGAACTTCCCGGAGCCCGAGTTGTACGGGAACCGGATCTTCATGTCGCCCGAGCCGTGCAGGATCGCCAGGCGCGCCTCTCCGGGGAGATCCTCCCACGGAGCGCTGGCGTCGAACTCGTAGGCCTCTTCCAGGCCGGGGATGACGGAGCGGCGCAGGTGGCCGGAGGGGCTTCCCCACGGGATGATCACGCCCTCGAGGATCGAGACGCTGGGATCGGCCGTGAGCAGATCCGGGTTCACGTCCTTGCGAGTCCCGAGGCCGCCGCACTCCTCGCACGCGCCGTACGGCGAGTTGAAGGAGAACTGCCTCGGCTCGAGCTCGGTCATGCTCGTGCCGCACGAGCCGCATGCATACCGCTCGCTGAACGTGTGCTGCAGGGGATCGCCGCGCTTCCTGTGCTCCAGCACCTCCAGCACGCCGTCGCCGGTGCGCAGGGCGGTCTCGACCGAGTCCGCGAGCCGGTCGCGGTCCTCGTCGCGGATGACGAGCCGGTCGACGATGACCGCGATGTCGTGGTTCTCGTAGCGCGACAGCGTGGGAGGCTCGGACAGGTCGTACGTCTCCCCGTCCACGCGCACACGCACGAAGCCTTCCTTGCGGGCCTTCTCGAAGAGGTCACGGAACTCGCCCTTCCGGCCCCTTACCAGCGGAGCGAGCAGCTCGACGCGCGCGCCGTCGCCGATGGCGATCAGGCGCTCCACGATCTGGCTCGCCGACTGGCGCAGGACCGGCTGCCCGCACGTCGGACAGTAGGGCGTGCCCACCCGCGCCCACAGCAGCCTCAGGTAGTCGTAGACCTCGGTGACGGTCCCCACCGTGGAGCGCGGGTTCTTGCTGACCGTCTTCTGCTCGATGGAGATGGCGGGCGAGAGGCCCTCGATCGAGTCGACGTCGGGCTTCTCCATCAGCCCGAGGAACTGACGGGCGTACGCCGACAGAGATTCCACGTAACGGCGCTGGCCTTCGGCGTAGATCGTGTCGAACGCGAGCGACGACTTGCCGGAGCCCGAGAGGCCCGTGATGACCACCAGCTTCTCGCGCGGGATCTCGACGTCGATGTTCTTGAGGTTGTGCTCGCGCGCACCCCTCACGACGAGCTTCTGCCCCGCCGACGTCGAGCCAGTAGTCGGAATGTGGGCTGCTTTCGAGTCCGATCGAGCCATAGCCGGGGATTCTAACCGTGCGGACAAGCCCGTCTCAATCCGCGGGTGTGGAAAAGAAAAGGGGGTCGGGCGAAGGCGCCCGACCCCCGGTGCTTCCGACTCTTTGCGCCTTACACCGTCATCTGGCGGAGCCGGGCGACGCGCTCCTCGGTCGACGGGTGCGTGTTGAAGAGCCCCGCGAACGCGGGCCGCCGGCCCGCGAACGGGTTGATGATCGCCAGCTGCGCCGCAGCCGGGTTCACCGCCATCGGAATCTGGTGTGCGTAGCCCTCGATGCGCTGGAGCGCGCTCGCGAGCCCGCTCGGGTCGCGCGTCAGCCGCGCCGCGGTGGCATCGGCCTGATACTCGTTCTGGCGGGAGATGGCGAGCTGCACGATCATCGCGGCGATGGGCGCCACGATGATCATGAGGAGCATGCCGATCGGGTTCTGTCCGCGGTCGTCACGCCCGCCGAAGCCCCCGAAGATCATCCCCCACTGGGCGATGTTCGCGATCGTGGCGATCGCGCCCGCCATCGTCGCGGCGATGGTGCCGACCAGCATGTGGCGATGCTTGATGTGCGCCAGCTCGTGCGCGATCACGCCCTCGAGCTCCCGCGGCGGCAGCAGTCGCACGATCCCGGCGGTCACACAGACCACGGAGTTCGCGGGACTGCGCCCCGTGGCGAACGCGTTCGGCTGCTCGGAGGGAGCGAGCGCCAACTTGGGCATCGGCAGATCGGCGGCCTGGCGCAGCCGGTCGACCATGCGATAGAGATCCGGCGCGTCCTGGGGACCGAGCACGCGCGCGCGGTACATCGCGAGCACCGCCCGGTCGCTGAACCAGAACATGCCGAAGTTCATCACCGCGGCGATGACGAGGAACAGGACGGCTCCGTTCGTCCCGCCGAAGTACCAACCGAACCCGACCATGAGCACGGTCAGGCCGGTCATCAACAACAAGACTTTCAGCATCTGCATATCAAGGAGCTCCTGAATTCTGTTCGCGTGACCCGTATCCCCAGTCGATGAACGTCAGCACGCCGATGACCTTCTCACCGACCAGTCCTGCCTGGGCGAGGTTGCTTCCGCCCCGCAGGAAACGATCCTCCCAGAAAGCTTCCACGAACCACTCGTCGGCCAACGCGTATTCTACGCGCACGCCCCGGAAGAGGTTCTCCTCGCCGGCCAGGCCGGGCGATTGGTCGAAGGGGGTCAAGACCAGGACGACGAAGGCATCGTCGCCGATGTATCGGCCGACCTCGAGCTGCGCACGGGTGAGGCTGTTCGTTAGCGTGGTGGCGTCGCCCTGGGATATCGACAGATAGTCGACGAGCCCCGTCTCCTGGGCTATCGCGGTGCCGATCTGATTGCCGATCGCTCCGGTGACGAGGTAACCGCCCGCTGTGAAGCCCTGTTCGACGCCTCCGGTGGTTCCCGGTGCGCCCGTCCCCAACTCGCCACTCGGGACACCGAAGAGGAGGTAGGACACGAGATCGGGCTGCGAGACCCCGGCTTCCGTCGTCGTGAGCCGCACGAGCGGCTGCACCAACGTGCCGGTCACGGTCGCGCGCACCTCGAGCCGGTCGCCCTGGCGGCGGCGGATGCGGCTGAGGGCTTCGAGGTTGAGCGCGGGGTTCACGCCGGGCTGACCGAGGAAGCTCACGGTCCCCCCGTCCACGTCGAACGTCCGGCCGAGCACCTGGTACGACCCGCGCAGCGCCTGCAGGTCGCCGACCATGACGAGGTCGCCCTCCCTGCGATCGTAGCGCACGATCAGCTCGCCGCCGATCTCGACGTTCATCTCGGCCGAACGGAGCCACAGGTCGCGCGGAACGGACAGATCGATGTCCACGCTCAGGTTGTCGAGGAACGGGTTGCGCAGCGAAGCGATGATGGGCTGCGTCACGAATACGGTCGTGTCCACAGCGAACCCGTCGGCGAAGAGCGTCGGATCACGCAGGTCGACGACGCCCGCCGCCCGCTGGAACTCCTCCACGAAGAGCGTGCCCTGGTCGACCGTGAGCTGTCCCTCGGCCACCGGGCGCCGGTAGGAGCCTGTGACGGTGAACGAGCCGCTGAGCAGTCCCTCGAGGTCCCTGCGGTTCGCGGCCTGGAACCGGCTCATGCTGACGACGAGATCGAGCCGGGGATTGGCGAGCGAGTCGAGCGCGATCTCTCCGGTCACGCTCGAGCGCCCCGGGGCCGCCGCGTCGAGCCGCACGCCCACGACACGGTCGGGACGGACGTCCAGCTCACCCTGCAGCCCGGTGTGGCGCACCCCCAGCGCCTCGATGGTCCAGGCGCCGTCGGTCAGACGAATCGTCCCGCTGGGCTCCGGCTCGCGCGTGGTCCCGCCGATGCGCAGATCGGCCGAGATCGTGCCGGCCACGTCCTCGAGGGACGAGAGGTAGGCCAGCGCGATGTCCGCCCCGAGCGAGTCGGCCGTCACGCGGACGTCCATGGGGGCGTCGACCCGTCGCTGCTCCACGTCCGCGAGCGCGAGGTCGAGCGGGAGGGTGCCGACCACGGAGACGACGTCGTGGACTCCGTCCCAACCCTCGACCACGAAATTCGACGAGCGATCCCTGTAGTCGACCGAGCCGCTCAGCCTCGTGAGCTGTAGCGTGCCGTAGCGGGGCTCCTCCACCTCGAACACCGCGTTCATGATGGGACTCTCGGACGGACCCAGGACCCTGAGGTCGAGATCCACGTGCCCCGAGACGTCCAGATCCTCACGCTGCAGGATGCGTGTCGCATCCTCGACGTGGAATCCGTCCATCTCGAGCTGGAAGTCCGAGTCGCCGCCGCGCGCGAGCGTGCCGTGCGCGGTCACGAAGGCCGGGTCGTCGCCGGCGCGCACCAGCTGCATGCTATCCACGCGTATGGAGGCCGAGTCCCACGCGAGACGACTCGGCCGTTCGAGTATCCAGGCGAGGTCGTCGATCTGGAGCGAGGCATCGGAGAGCGCGACCTCACCGCCGAGTGAATCCAGGGCGAACCCCCCCGTCAGGAAGTACCGCTCGCCCGCGCGACGCAGCACGGTCAACGATCCTTCCCCGCGCTGGCGGGACATGACCCCGTCGAAGTCCACTTCCTCGAAGAGGCGCTCCTCCCACGCGATGCCGTGCGCGCGGATGCTGCCGCTCCAGTTTCCGGTCAGGTCGGGAAGGCCGCTGCCCGAGAGCACCACGCTGGCCGAGTCGACGGAGTCCTCGCGATAGGCGAAATCGTTCGCCTGGAACGACAGATCGATACCGAGATCGCGGATATGCCCCCGTACGTCGGCCGTGCCGCGTATCGATCCCTCCATTCGTACCTCGATCTCGCTGGGGAGCGTGTCGGGGTCGATGCCGCCGGCCCTGAGGAGGTCCTCCTCCAAGGTGCTCAGCCCGTCGCGCACGAGAATCGAGTCGCCCATGAACATGGGACGGAGCGACACGAGCGAATCGACGGCGAAGGCGAACGCGGCGCGCCCCTCGGCTGACTCGTCCAGCCCCACGGTGCCGCTTCCCGTGATGCGCGCACCGGAGATGTCGATCGCGAGCGTGTCGAGCGTGAGCAAACCGCCCGCGGCACGCATCTCCGCCGCGGCCGTGCCGATGCGCACGGGTCCCACGCGCGCCGACCGCATGGCGACGGACGCGACGCCCGCGATGGAGTCGAGCGCGAAGCCGGATCCCTCGAGCGTCACGCGTCCCGACAGCAGCGAGGGGTCGGGGGCCCGGTCGTTGAAGTACGCGAGGCTCACGCCTTCGGCGTCGAGATCGAGCGCGTACGCGGCGCCGAAGGATTGCAGGTCGACCGAGCCATCGAGCACCAGCCGGCCTTCTCCGGCCGTGAGCTCGCCCGCGACGTGCAGGTCCGAGAGCGTGCCGTCCACGCGCACAGGTCCCGATATCGTGCCCCTCAAGCCTTCGAAGGGACGGAACCGGTGCACGAGCCCGAGCGCGAGCGGCGCCAGCTCGCCCTCCGCGTCGGCGCTCCAGACCCCCTCCGCGTCGCGGCGCAGCACGCCGGCCGCCGTGATCCTCGTGGTCGGCTCGATGTCCGACACGTGGGTGAAGTCCGCCGTGACGCGAATGCCGTCGCTCGCGCGTCCATCCAGCTCGAGAGACCCAATGCCCGCCCCGAGCACCGCGAGCCGTGGCCACTAGGCCGCGAGGACGTCGTAGTCGAACGGATCTAGGCGCACGACCAGGCTATCCGCGCCGGGGTCGTCACCGACGAACAGCCTACCCGCGAATGCGGCGGTGCTGGAGGCCGCCTCGCCGTCGCCGGGCGTGAAGGTGAGGCGACCGTCGGCGCTCAGCGCGTCCAGCGTGCCGGAGAGCGTCGCTTCGCCGCTCAGCGTGCCCTCGAGAGGGATGTCGCGCGCGGCCCAGGGCTCCACTTCGCTCAGATCGAGCGTCCCGGCGGATACCGCCATGCGGGACAGCGTCATCTCCCCGTCGAACCGGACGGCTCCGCTCAGCCTCACGTCGCTGTCAGCCGTTCGCACCTGCACTTCGCGCAGCGAGAGCGCGAGGCCGGAGCCGGTGCCCATGGTTACCGCCCCGCGAAACTCCCCTGCCGGGACGCGGGGGTCGATCCAGGCGAGGTCCGCCAGGTCGCTCCAGTCGTCCGCGCTCACCGCGGCAGTGAACCGCCACGGTTCTCCCGGGCCTTCGGGCCCGAAGCCCAATGAGCCTTCGAGGAGCGAGCCGGGAAGGCGGAACGTGCCGTCCGCGATGCGCAGCCCGTCGTCTCCGAACGTGAGGCTCCCCACGGCAGCGCGAACGACGAACGGCTCCTCGACGACGCGCACCGTGCCGCTGAACGAGGTCAGCCGGGCGTCGAAGGCGACCGCCCCGCCGCTCCTCAGCACCGTCTCCTCGAGGTCGAGATCCACGCCCTCGAACGAGAGTCGGCGGAGGTGACTGCCGTCCGGTGCCACGATGGTCGTCCGGCTGGGCTCGTCGGCCGGCATCAGCACGAAGATGCTGCCGCCGCGAACCGAGATCCTGCCGAGCTCCAGCGGGGTGGGAGCGCCGGTCCCACCCGAGCCGTCCCCGTCCGGGAGGATGCGCTCGACGTTGAGCTCCTCGTCGCCGGGGCCGCGCGAGATCTCCAGGTCGAGGCCGTGGAGCGTGGTCGAGCTCACGCGGGGGCTACCCGCCAGCAGAGAGATAAGCGAATAGCGAACGACCACCGAGTCGGCCACCAGGACCCGGTCGCCCCCTTCGGCCTCGAGTCGCACGTCGGCGAGCGTCAGGCCGGCAAACAGCGTGGGGCTGCGAATGCTGCCGACCGACAACGTACCCGCCAGCTCGCCGCGCACACGCTCGAGAATCTCGTTGATGACGAGCCTCTGCCCCGTCCCGGTCTGCGACAAGAACGCCAGCAGGCCGATCACGGCGAGGACCAGCAGCGCGACGGTCGCGCGCACCCAGAGGGGAGGTCTCCTCTGTCCGCGCGACCGGCGAGGCTCCGGAGCCGCGTCCTCCGAGACGAGGGCGTCGACGACCTCGGAACCGTCCGGGTTCGTCGCTGTGGCGTCGCTCATCAGAAGGCCTGGCCGATCGAGATGTGGAGCTGCAGGCGGCTCTCGGACCCGCCGGACAGCACCCGGGGACCGAGCACCACGAGATCGCCCGTCGCCACGTAGAACGGCGCGGTCGAGGAAGGCTCGATCCGTTGCGTGATCACCGAGAGCGGCTCGTCTCCGCGGAAGTTGTACCCCAGATCCACCCGCAACGGCCCGACGGGGCTCAGGTACCGCAACCCGATGCCCGGCGTGAACTCGAGCGCGGCGAGGTTCACGGACTGATCGCCGCCCCACACCTGCCCGAAATCCACGAACGTGACCGCCTCGAGGTCCGTGCGGAGCGCGAAGCGAACTTCGGCGTTCCCCTCGAGGACGCGGGTACCTCCCGTGGGCTGAGATTCGAGTCGGGCACCGGTCGCGTCGCAGGTGAGATCCACGAGGTCGGTCACCGAGCAGTTCGGCACCCGCAGCGGATCGGCCTTTTGTTGCAGCTCTTCGGGATCCGTCTGTGCCAGCACCCTCGGACCCAGGCGGCTCTGCGCGAACCCTCGCACCGAGTTCGCCCCGCCTGCGTAGAACCGCTTCTGTGGGGGAACGATGTCGATCGGGTCGGGTCCGCCCGCCGAGCCCACCCAGCCTGCGCGAAGGCGCGTGGCGAGAACGGCAGGACCGAAGAGGTCCGAGTACCAGGTCCCCTCCACCAGAGCTCTGTCGTAGCGGAACTCCGAGCCGGTCCAGCGGGAGGCGTGCTCGAGGTCCAAGATGAGGCGGTAGCCGCTCGTCGGATTCAGGAGGCTGTTCGACAGGTCGCGCGTGAGGTTCAGCCCCACGGGAGCCAAGCGCTGGAAGCTGGTGAGGACGCCGATGTCCTCGCGCGTACAGACGAGAAATCCCTGGCAGAGGAGGAACTCCGCGGCGTCCACCCGCGACAGCTCTGGCCGGTAGGAGAGCGTCAGCGGCGTGCGAGGCCCGACGGCACGGACGAGCGCGAGCTGGATACCGAACGCCCGGCGAATGAAAACGCCGGGGACGCTCTGGCGCTCGCCGAACAAGGAGAGGTTGAACGAGTTCCGCGTGGAGAAGATCCAGGGCTGCGAGAAGTCGACGGCCGCCACCCAGGTCAGCTCGGCGTGCTCCCGCTCACCGACCTGCAGGCAAAACCAATTGTCGTGTAATGCAGGCGCCAGGATATTCGCCAGCCGCCCGCGCACCTGGAGCACGCGACCGCCGCCGAAGAAGTTACGGCTCGTCCAGCGGGACTCCGCGTTGAGGCACTCGGAGCGGCTCCAGCCGACGCCCGAGCGGACTCGGTAGGGATCGCCTTCCTGCACCTGCACCAGGAGCGGCACGATCGAGTCCGTCCCGGACTGGAGGTCCGGGGTGATCGTCGCGCTCGTCACGATCTCGAGGCCGAAGAGCCGGTTCTGCGCATCCACGAGCTGATCCACGCGATAGGGATCGCCGCTGCGGAATGGAAGCGTCTGGAGGATCGTCGACTCACTCAGGTTCTGGATGCCCGTGACCTCGATGTCGCCGTAGCGCGCGTAGGTGCCTGGCTCGATCTCGAACGTCACGTGAGCGTGATACGGCTCTCCCTGTGGGAAGACCGTCTGCCGCAGCACGTCCGCATAGGGATACCCTCGGCTCGTGAGGCGGCGCGTGAGCGTATCGCGCGTCGCGTCGAGCAGGAGGGTGCTCCACCGGTCGCCGGACCGAATGGGCAGGTCGGCTAGGAGGTTGATGCCCTGCACGTCCTCCGCACCCACGAAGACGATGCTGTCCGCGATGACCGGCCTGCCCTCCATCACCGTGAACAGCACCTCGGCGGTGCTGTCCGGCCTCATGGACGACTGACCGGTGACCTGCACCTCGCGGAAACCCCGCCGCTGGTACCAGATCTGCAGCCGTGCGGCATCGCGCGCGATCTCGACCTCGCGTAGCTCCGAGCGCCTCAGGACCACGCCGAAAGGGCAGAGGAAGAAAGCCGCCCAGTGCCGGCACGACGTCTCGCTCGTCACGATCGCGCGCTCGAGCGAGTCCTGGGGGAACGTCGCGTTGCCCACGAACGTGACGTTCCTCACCTCGGGGCCGATGAGCCCCCCGGCTTGCGCCGCGGCGACGCGGGGTGCGCCGACGGAGAGGACCGCCAGCATCGCACTGAGAAGCGTTCGGGAGGGCGTCACTTTGGATTTCCTGGGCTATCCCACCGGCGCGCCCTGAGCCCGGTGCCGCGGGATCACGACTGCGTCCGCCGGTGTGAAGCTCGTCGAGCCTGGCCGCAGCAGATGAGGGACGACCTCGATCTCGCGCTCCGCGACCCTGATGACGTTGAGGCTGTTGAGCCCCACCTCCCCGCCGCGCCCCCGTCCCGACGTCGTCGTGCCGCACGCGATCAGCGGGACCCCCGGGCCGGGCCGATCCGGGAAGAGAGCCCGCGAGGTCATCACGTGCGTGTGGTGCACGTGCCCGCCGAGGACGAGATCGACGCCCATCGACTCGAGCGCGTCGACGATCGCCGCCGCCTTCGGCATCGGGGGACCGGCGTGGGGATCGGCGCCAGGCACGAAGTGGTGATGCGTCACGAGCACGCGCGTCTCCTCCGGCGGAGCGGCGGCGAACGCGCGCCTGGCGAGCTCGACCTGGTGGCCGCTCAGGCGCCCGTTCACGATCGCGCGGTGAGGAGCCGACGAGTTGAGCACGACGAACGTGGCGCCGGCGACGTGCTGCACCGAGTTCAGCTCGGGCGAGATCAGCGCCTTCCAGTTGCGGTACGGCGCGGCCACGCGCTCCCATACTCTGTACAGTGGGACGTCGTGGTTGCCCGGGGTGACGAGAAGCGGCCCGGGAAGGCGGTCGAGCAAGGCGCGCGCGGCCCGAAACTCGGTGGCTTTCGCGCGCTGCGTGAGATCGCCCGAGACCACCGTCACATCGGCGCGCAGATCCTGCGCCAGCCTCACGAACGCTTCAGCCGCGTGAGCGAGAAACGGTCGCCCGTGCTGGATGTCGGACGCGTGCAGGATCGTGAGCATCGCCGGATCCCGATCACGCCGGGGCAGGCCGCGGCGCGCGCTGGGAGAGCCGCAGCGCCCCCACGACGCCCACCGTGACGATCAGGAGGCTGATGAGCTGCGCCACGGTGAAACCTGCGAGCAGGCGGTCGTCCTTGGCGCGGAAGAACTCCACGAAGAAGCGCTCGGCGCCGGCGAGCGCGAGCCATATCATGAAGAGCTGCCCGGCCGGTCTCTTGCGGCCGCGGATCCGCCACAGGAAGAAGAAGATGAGCGTGCTCAGGCCAACCTCGTAGAGCTGGGTCGGGTGAACCGGCACGATCTGGCCGTACTGCTCGATCAACGCCGGGTCGACCGTGATCCCGAAATCCCGCTCGATGACGTCCACCCG
>Ga0073934_10004922_pt1 | contig 21468 bp, 17 predicted proteins | sample LarsenN4metaG_FD_76834 | JGI IMG/M metagenome (GOLD analysis project Ga0073934, IMG submission 76834) | Hot spring sediment bacterial and archeal communities from British Columbia, Canada, to study Microbial Dark Matter (Phase II) - Larsen... ...
CCAGGTGCGGCGAGGTATAGGCATGCACCCGCTGCCCCGCCGCCTCCAGGATCGCGCGCAGCATGGCGAGCGTGGAGCCCTTGCCCTTCGTGCCGGCGATGTGCACCACGGGCGGCAGGCGGTTTTCGGGATTGCCCAGCGCGGCCAGCAGCCGCTCCACCCGCTCCAGCGTCAGGTCGATCAGCTTGGGGTGCAGCGCCTTCAGGCGCTCCAGCAGGCGGTCGCTGCCGGCGGGCACGGGGGCGGCCGGGCCGGGGATCAGGAGGCGGCGGGCAGGGCGGGCACGTCGTCGGGCCGGGGCGCCACCAGCAGGCCGATCAGGCGCACCAGCTGCTGGCGCAGCTCCCTGCGCGGCACCACCATGTCGACCATGCCGTGGTCCAGCAGGTACTCGGCCCGCTGGAACCCCTCGGGCAGCTTCTGGCGGATCGTGTCCTCGATCACGCGGGCGCCGGCGAAGCCGATGATGGCGCCGGGCTCGGCGATGGCCACGTCGCCCAGCATGGCGAAGGACGCCGTCACGCCCCCCGTCGTCGGGTTGGTCAGCACCGCGATGTAGGGCAGGCCCGCCTCCTTCACCCGGTCCACGGCGATGGTGGTGCGCGCCATCTGCATCAGCGACAGCGCGCCCTCCTGCATGCGGGCGCCGCCCGTGGCGGTCACGATCACCAGGGGCGCGCCAAGCTGCACGGCCGCGTCGGCCGCGGCCAGGATGGCGTCGCCCACCGCCATGCCCATCGACCCGCCGATGAAGCGGAAGTCGAAGACCGCGATCACCGTGGGGTGCCCGCCCATCGTGCCGTGGGCGGCCAGCACCGCATCGCGCTCGCCGGTGGCGGCCTGCGCCTCCTTCAGCCGGTCGGTGTAGCGCTTGCGGTCGCGGAAGCGCAGGGGGTCCACCACGGCCCGCGGCGGCTCGATGCGCTCGTACATGCCCTCGTCGAAGAGCTGGGCCAGCCGGCGCTTGGGCTCCACCGGCAGATGGTGGCCGCAGTGGGTGCAAACCTGCAGCGCCGCTTCCAGATCGCGCCGGAAGATCATCTGGCCGCAGGAAGGGCACTTGTCCCACAGGTTCTCGGGAACGCCGTCCTTGCGCACCAGCGCCCGGATCTTCGGGCGCACGAAGTTGGTCAGCCAGTTCATGCCGCCACCCGCGCCCCGCGCACGCCCTGGGCCAGTGCCCGCACGGCATCCAGCACGGCCTTGACCGGGTCACCCTTCCCGGCGTGGGCGGCCACCTGCTGCACCAGCGCCGACCCGACCACGGCGGCGTCGGCAACCCGGGCGATGGCGGCGGCGTCCGCCGGCGTGCGGATGCCGAAGCCCACCGCCACCGGCAGCTTGGTGTGCCGCTTCAGCCGGGCGACCGCCCGGCCCACAACGTCGGCCGTGGCCGATCCCGCGCCGGTGATCCCGGTGATCGAGACATAGTAGACGAAGCCCTGCGTGTTGGTCAGCACCCTGGGCAGGCGGCGATCGTCGGTGGTGGGCGTGGCCAGGCGGATGAAATCGAGGCCGGCCGCGATGGCGGGCAGGCACAGCTCCTCGTCCTCCTCGGGCGGCAGGTCGACCACGATCAGGCCGTCCACCCCGGCCGCCTTGGCGTCGTCCACGAAGCGCAGGTTGCCGTAGCTGTAGATCGGATTGTAGTAGCCCATCAGCACGATGGGCGTGGCCTGGTCCTTGGTGCGGAACGCCCGCACCATCGCCAGCGTGCCCTTCAGAGTCATCCCGGCCTTCAGCGCGCGCAGACCGGCGGCCTGGATGGCCGGGCCGTCGGCCGCGGGATCGGTGAAGGGCATGCCCAGCTCGATCACGTCCGCGCCCGCACCGGGAAGGCCGTCCAGGATGGCCTGCGCGGTCGCCAGGTCGGGATCGCCCGCGGTCACGAAGGTGACCAGCCCGGCGCGGCCTTCCCGCTGCAGGGCCTCGAAGCGCGCAGCGATGCGGCTCACAGTTTCACGCCAAGGTAGTCGGCCACCGAGAACACGTCCTTGTCGCCCCGGCCGCACATGTTCATGCAGATGATATGGTCCTTGGGCAGCTTGGGCGCGATGCGCGCCACGTGGGCCAGCGCGTGCGCGGGCTCCAGCGCCGGCAGGATGCCCTCCAGCCGGGCGCAGAGCTGCAGCGCCTCCAGCGCCTCGGCGTCGGTGGCCGAGACGTACTCGGCCCGGCCCACGTCCTTCAGCCAGGAATGCTCGGGCCCGATACCGGGATAGTCCAGGCCCGCCGAGATGGAATGGGCCTCCTTCACCTGGCCGTCGTCGTCCTGCAGCAGGTAGGTGCGGTTGCCGTGCAGCACGCCGGGGCGTCCCGCGGTCAGCGACGCCGCGTGCATGCCGGTCTCGATGCCGCGCCCCGCCGCCTCCACGCCCACGATCCGCACGCCCTTGTCGTCCAGGAAGGGGTGGAACAGGCCGATCGCGTTCGACCCGCCGCCGATGCAGGCCACCACCGTGTCGGGCAGGCGGCCCTCGGCTGCCATCATCTGCTCGCGCACCTCCTGGCCGATGATCGACTGGAAGTCGCGCACCATCGCGGGGTAGGGGTGCGGGCCCGCGGCGGTGCCGATGATGTAGAACGTGGACTCCACGTTCGTCACCCAGTCGCGCAGCGCCTCGTTCAGCGCGTCCTTCAGCGTCTTGGAGCCCGACTCCACCGGGCGCACCTCGGCGCCCAGCAGCTTCATGCGGAAGACGTTGGGCGACTGCCGCGCCACGTCGACCGACCCCATGTAGACGACGCACGGCATGCCGAAGAGCGCGCACACCGTGGCCGCGGCCACGCCGTGCTGGCCCGCGCCGGTCTCGGCGATGATGCGGGTCTTGCCCATGCGCCGGGCCACCAGGATCTGGCCCAGACAGTTGTTGATCTTGTGCGATCCGGTGTGGTTCAGCTCGTCGCGCTTGAAGTAGATCTTGGCGCCGCCGAAATGCCTGGTCAGGCGCTCGGCGAAGTAGAGCGGACTGGGCCGCCCGACGTAGTGCGTGTGCAGCCGCGCGATCTCGGCGTGGAAGGCGGGGTCGGCCTTGCACTCGTTGTAGGCCTTTTCCAGGTCCAGGATCAGCGGCATCAGGGTCTCGGCGACGAAGCGGCCGCCGTACAGCCCGAAGCGCCCGCGCTCGTCGGGGCCGGAACGGTAGGTGTTGAGCGGCGCGGCAGGCGCCGTGGCGACGGACATGACGTGCGTTCCTGCGGCCCGAAAGGGGGCCGCGGCTGGAAAAGGGGCGCGATCTTCGCGCCCGGAAGGCCAGTTTACAAGCCCCGGACGGCTTCCAGGAAGGCGCGGATCTTGGCCGGGTTCTTCACCCCCGGCTTGTCCTCGACGCCACTCGAGACGTCGACGGCCCTGGCACCCGCGGTCGTCACCGCCTCGGCCACGTTGCCGGCATCCAGCCCGCCTGCCAGGATCCAGGGCAGGCGGATGGCGTGCCCGGCCATGATGCGCCAGTCGAACGCTCGTCCGTTGCCGCCGGGCAGCGCCCCCGGCTGTGCCGCCGGGGCCTTGCCGTCGAACATCAGCAGGTCGGCCACGCGCTCGAAGGCGCGGGCCTGCGCGATGTCCTCGGGGCCGGCAACGGGGATGGCCTTCATCACCTGCACCCCGAAGGCGTCGCGCAGCGCCGCCACGCGCCCCGGCTCCTCGCGCCCGTGGAGCTGCAGGATGCGGGGGCGCAGGTGGGCCATCACCGCGCGCACCAGCTCGTCGTCGGGATCCACCAGCACGGCCACGCTGCGCACCGCCTCGGGCACCCGGGCGGCCAGGGCCCCGGCCTGCTGCGGCGAGACCGCGCGCGGCGAGGGCGGATAGAAGTTGAACCCCACATAGTCCGCGCCCCCCTGCACCGCCGCCGCCACGGTGTCGGGATCGTTCAGGCCGCAGATCTTCACCTGGATGGGCATGGCGTCGTGCTCGGCGAGGCTGCCCCGGTCACATCGGGGCATGGCCGCATTGGTTCAAGGGCGGGTTATCGCACCCGGCCATGCGGGCCGGCAACGCTCACGCCACCGCGGCCATTTCCTCGGCGATGCGGCGGGCGGCGTCGACGGGCTCGCTGGCGCTGGTGATGGGGCGGCCCACCACCAGGAAGTCCGCGCCCTTGCGCAGGGCCTCGGAGGGCGCGATCACCCGCTTCTGGTCGTCGGCCGAGGACCACGCGGGGCGGATGCCGGGCACCACCAGCAGGAAGTCGGGCCCGCACTGGGCGCGCAGGGCCTCGATCTCGTGGGCCGAGGCCACCACGCCGTCCAGGCCCGAGCGCTGGGCGAGGTCGGCCAGGCGCCGCACCTGGTCGGTGATCGGCCCCTGCATGCCGACGGACGCCAGGTCGTCCTCGTCGAAGCTGGTCAGCACCGTCACCGCTACGATGCGCGGGCGGTGCCCGGCGTGGTCGGCCGCGCGGAAGGCCGCCGCCATCGCGCCGCGCAGCATGGCCGGCCCGCCGGCCGCATGCACCGTCATCATGAAGGGTTTGGCCGCCGCCGCGGCGCGCACCGCGCCCGCCACGGTGTTGGGGATGTCGTTGAACTTGAGGTCCAGGAAGACCGGCTGGCCGCTCTCGGCCACCTGCGCCAGGCCCGCGGCGCCGTTGGCCGCGAAGAACTCAAGCCCCAGCTTCACGCCGCCCACCACGCCCTTGAGCGACTGGGCAAGCTGGATCGCCTGCGCCTGGTCCACGGTATCGATCGCGCACAGGAGGCGCGAGGCGGTGTCGGCCGTCGCCATGAGGTCCCCCGTCCCTGGATCGTCCCGCGCGCGCATCGCACACGCCGTCACGTCCTTATAACAGAACGATATGACGGCGGTAAGGCGGCCCGGGTGCAGGTGCGAAGGCGAACGGTGCGGCCGTGCGGCTCAGCCCTGCAGGCGCTGCCAGATGAGCTGGGCGCAACCAAGGTCCTGGTGGCCGCCGCCGCCGTTCTTGAAGAACGTGATCTCGTCGCGCGTGCGGCGCCCTTGGCGCTCGCCGCGGCAGAGCTGGAAGAGATCGCCCTGCAGATCCTCGGGCCGGATCGCGCCCGACGCGAGGGGCTGGCAGACGTCGCCGCAATAGTCCGGCACGCGCGGGCCGTCGACGTAGACGCGGGCGACGCGGGCGGCCTCGTCGTCGCACTCGCGCATTGCGGGGGTGTAGCCGCCGATCAGGTCCAGGTGCGCGCCAGGCTTCAGCCAGCGGCCCAGCACGAGGGGCCCGGTCGCCATCGTGGCGCAGGCGATCACGTCGGCCGTGCGTACGGCGCCCTCCAGATCCTCGGTCGCCGTCACGACGACGCCCGGCAGCTTCACCGCCTGGGCCACGGCCCGGGCGCGCGCGGGCGTGCGGTTCCACACCGCGACGCGGCGGATGGAGGGCCGCACGGCCACGTGCGCCGCGATGACGTGCGGTGCCAGCGCACCCGCGCCCACCATCAGCATGCTTTCGGCGTCCTCGCGCGCGAGGAAGCTCGCCCCCAGGGCCGAGTTCGACGCCGTCTTGCGCAGCGTCAGCACGGTGCCATCCATGCAGGCCAGGTGCTCGCCCGTCCTGCCGTCGATGAGCACGTAGCTGCCCATGATCGTGGGGATGCCCAGCCCAGCGTTGTCGGGGAACACGTTGACCAGCTTGATGCCCAGGAAGCGCCCGCGCTGCCACGCCGGCAGCATCAGGAAGTGCGCCTCGGCCCCCGAGGGCATGGGCTGCGAGGCCAGGTGCGATTCCACGAGGTCGACACCCTGGCGATAGAGCCCGCGCAGCGCCTCGACGGTGGAGGGATAGTCCAGGAGGCGATGCACCGCCTCCGCGTCGACCAGCCTCATGCGGCCTTGCCGGGCGGGACGACGACCAGAGCGCCGCCGCCGGCGGCGATCGGCTCGTGCGCATGGCCGTGGCCGCGCTCGTGGTTGCCGAGCTTGTCGCGTGCGCTCGCCAGATCGCGCTCCAGCCGCTCCACGTCGCGGCGCAGGCGGCGCTGGATGGCGCGCGCGCGAGAGAGCCGCCACATCCCGATGCCGGCCGCCACGAGCAGGCCGGCCAGGAAGGCCGCGATCACCACCAGATAAAGCGGCGCCACCGCCGCCCAGGGCAGCGGGTCCAGGCTGAGGGTCACGTCGTGACGGTTGGCCACGGCGAAGGCCACCGTCACCACCACGACGGGGACGCCCACAAGCCAGGTTGCGATGCGCATGCGAACCCTAGCTGGCGTTCAGGCGCTCGCGCAGCTCCTTGCCCGTCTTGAAGAAGGGCAGGGACTTCTCCGGCACGTCCACCGAGGTTCCGGTGCGCGGGTTGCGTCCGGTGCGCGCGGCGCGGCGGCGCAGCGAGAACGTTCCGAAGCCGCGCAGCTCGACGCGATCGCCCGCGGCCAGCGCCTTGGTGATCTCGTCGAAGATCGTGTTGACGATGCGCTCCACGTCGCGCTGGTACAGGTGCGGATTCGCGTTGGCGAGAAGCTGGATCAACTGGGACTTCGTCATGGCCCTGTCGCCCCCGGGATCGCGCGCACGGGACGCCCCTCGGCCCGCCGGCTCCCTCGACTACTCTCCAGGGTGCCAGACGGCCAGCAGGCCGTCAAGGATAAGTGGTTCTGGGATCAGGGTTTTTCCCGCCATTCCGACGAGCTCCCGGAGCATCCCGGCCTCCTCGCGGCCCGGCACCACGTCCTCGACGGGCAGGTCGGCCGCCACGCCGCGCTCGGCGGCGAGCCAGGCGCGGGCCTCGTCCTCGCCGCCCACCGCGTCCACCAGGCCCAGGCGCACCGCCTCCTGGCCCGAGTAGATGCGGCCATCGGCCAGCCGGGCGACCGCGGCGCGGTCCATGCCGCGCCCCTCGGCCACCATGTCCACGAAGAGGGCGTGCATCTCGTCGATCACCGCCTGGGTGGCACGGCGCACCTCGTCGGTGATCGGCTCCAGGGGATTGGGCTGGGCCTTCAGCGGGCCGCTGCGGAAGGCCTCGGCCTCGACTCCCAGCTTGTCCAGCAGGCCGGTCAGGTCGGCCGTCTGCATGATGACGCCGATCGACCCGGTGATCGTCGAGCGCTGGGCGAACACGCGCTCGGCCCCCAGCGCCGCCATGTAGCCGCCCGAGGCCGCCACGCTGTCCATCACCGCCACGACCGGCTTCTTCTCGGCCACCTTGCGGAGCGAGCGGTAGAGCATCTCGCTGCCCGGCAGCGTGCCGCCCGGGCTGTCGATGCGTACGAGAAGCGCCTTGACCGCGTCGTCCTCGGCGAGATCGGCCAGCGCCTCGTCGCGCGCTGGGTCGGCGAGGATCATGCCCTCGACGGTCAGGCGCGCGACATGGTCGCCGACGAGCCCCGGCTCGCGACCCTGCACGGCCATGACGACGGCAGCCAGGACGGCCAGTACCGCTGCCAGCCGCCAAGCCGCCAGCCCGCGCTTCAGGCGCCGGCGGTCGGCCATCAGGTCGGGATCGGGCGGGAAGCTCATGGTAGTGGTTCTCCGCCCGGGATCCGGCTTCGCCAGCGATCCCAGGCCGCCTCGCCGACCCTAGCGCCGGTCCCGGGGGATCGCGGGCGATCCCCCGCCCGGCCCGCCCCCCGGCGCGGGGGAAGGGCCGGGCGGCGCGGTCCGCTACTTCCTGTCCTTGGCCTCGTCCTTGGCCTTGCCCATGGCGGGGGCCAGGATGTCGCCCAGCGTGGCGCCGCTGTCGGTCGAGCCGTACTCGGCCATCGCCTTCTTCTCCTCCTCGATCTCGAGCGCCTTGACCGAGAGGACGATGCGCCGGGCGGCGCGGTCGATGGAGATGACCTTGGCGTCCAGCTTGTCGCCCACCGCGTAGCGGTCGGTGCGCTGTTCGCTGCGGTCGCGCGAGAGCTCCGTCTTGCGGATGAAGCCCGTGGCGCCGCCCTGGCCCAGCGCGACCTCGAGCCCGTTGTCCAGGATCTTGGAGACCTGGCAAGTCACCACGTCGCCCTTGTTCAGGTCGTTGGTCGAATCGGCGAAGGGGTCGCCCTGGAGCTGCTTCACGCCCAGGCTGATGCGCTCCTTCTCCACGTCGATGTCCAGCACCTTGGCCTTGACGTGGTCGCCGCGCCGGAACTTCTGCACCACCTTCTCGCCGGGCTCGTCCCAGGACAGGTCCGACAGGTGGACCATGCCGTCGATGTCGCCGGGCAGGCCCACGAAGATGCCGAACTCGGTGATGTTCTTGACGTCGCCTTCCACCTCGGTGCCGGTGGGATGGGTGCGCTGGAACGTCTCCCAGGGATTCTCCAGGCACTGCTTCAGGCCCAGGCTGACGCGGCGCTTCTCGGGGTCGACGTCCAGCACCATGACCTCCACCTCCTGGCTGGTGGAGACGATCTTGCCGGGATGGACGTTCTTCTTGGTCCAGCTCATCTCCGAGACGTGGACTAGGCCCTCGATGCCCGGCTCCAGCTCCACGAAGGCGCCGTAGTCGGTGATGTTGGTCACGCGGCCGCGGAACTTGGCGCCAACCGGGTACTTGGCCTGCACGCCCTCCCACGGGTCGGCCAGCAGCTGCTTCATGCCAAGGCTGATGCGCTGGGTCTCCGGGTTGAACCGGATCACCTGCACCTTGACCTGCTGGCCGATGGAAAGTGCCTCGGACGGGTGGTTGATGCGCCGCCACGCGATGTCGGTCACGTGCAGCAGGCCGTCCACGCCGCCCAGGTCCACGAAGGCGCCGTAGTCGGTGATGTTCTTGACCACGCCCTCCAGCACCTGGCCTTCCTTCAGGCTGGCCACCAACTCGTTGCGCTGCTCGGCGCGCGATTCCTCCAGCACGGTGCGGCGCGACACCACGATGTTGCCGCGGCGCCGGTCCATCTTCAGGATCTGGAACTCGTGCTTCTCGTTCATCAGGCCCGACACGTCGCGCACCGGGCGGATGTCCACCTGGCTGCCGGGCAGGAAGGCCAGCGCCCCGCCGAGGTCCACGGTGAAGCCGCCCTTGACCCGGCCCACGATGAATCCCTTCACGCGCTGGTTCTCCTTGAACGCGCGCTCCAGCACGTTCCAGGATTCCTCGCGCCGCGCCTTTTCGCGGGAAAGAACGGCCTCGCCGTTGCGGTCCTCCAGGCGCTCGACATAGACCTCGACCTCGTCGCCCACCTTGATCTCGGGCGGCTGGCCGGGGCTCGTGAACTCGCGCATGGAAACGCGGCCCTCGGCCTTCAGCCCCACGTCGATCAGCACGCTGTCGCCGCCCACCTCCACGACGCGGCCGCGCACGACGCTTCCCTCGGCGATGTCGACGGTGTTGACGTACTCCTCGAACAGCGCGGCGAAGCTCTCTTCGCGTGCGGCGCCGGCGGCGCCCTGGGCAGGCTGTGTCATTCCAACTCCCGCTCACGGTTGTCGTGATGTCGGCGAACGCCGGCGCCGACGGCCGGGCGCCGTCGCACGCTCCGCAACGGTGATGGGGCTGCGAAAGGGGGAGCGACGGCACGCATCGGCGCGAAGACGGTCCCCGCGCCGCAAGGAAGGGGCGATTCTATAGCCCCATCGCCGCCCCGCCGCAAGAGGGGGGCTCAGGCCCGGTTTGCCAGCTTTTCCCGCACGATGGCAAGGGCACGGGCGAACACTTGGTCGGCGTCCAGGCCGGTGGAATCCAGGATCACCGCGTCGGGTGCCGGCCGGAGCGGGGCCACCGCGCGGGTTGCGTCGCGCCGGTCGCGCTCGGCCAGCTCGGCGGCCACGGACGCCTCGGGAGGCGCATCGCCCTTCTCGGCCAGCTCGCGGTGCCGTCGGCCGGCCCGTTCCGAAGCTTCGGCGTCCAGGTACAGCTTCACGGCCGCGTCGGGGAATACCACCGTGCCGATGTCGCGCCCGTCCATCACGGCACCGGGCATGGCGCGGCCCCAGGCCCGCTGTCGCTCCAGCACGGCCGCCCGCACGCCCGGAATCGCCGCCACGCGGCTGGCCAGGGCCGAGACATCCTGGTTGCGCAGGGCGGGGTCGTCGAGGTCGGAATCGGTCAAGGCCGCCGCTGCCTCGGCGGCGGCTGCCTCGTCGGACGCATCGCCGCCCGCCCGGGCCAGGCGCAACGCCGTCGCGCGGTAGAACAGGCCGCTGTCCAGGTGCCGCAGGCCGAGCGCCGCCGCCAGGCGCCGCGCCAGCGTGCCCTTGCCCGAGGCGGCGGGGCCGTCGATCGCGACGACGACCGGCCTTCTCTCAGCCGTCAATCGAGGCTCCCAGCCCCGCCATCAGCCGGCCAAAGGCGGGGAAGCTGGTGGCGATGGCGGTGGCGTCGTCCACCGTCACGGGCCTCTGCGCCGCCAGGCCCAGCACCAGGAACGCCATCGCGATGCGGTGGTCGAAGTGGGTCGTCACCACGCCGCCGCCGGCGGGCGGGCGGCCGTCCGACCCCTCGACGGCAAGGTGGCTCTCGCCGGCCTCCACGCTCACGCCGCACGCGCGCAGCCCGTTCGCCACGGCGGCCAGACGATCGCTTTCCTTCACGCGCAGCTCGGCCAGCCCGTGCATCGTAGTGGTGCCCTGGGCGCAGGCGGCGGCAACGGCCAGGATCGGGTACTCGTCGATCATGGCGGGTGCACGCTCCGCCGGCACGCTGACGCCGCGCAGCGCCGAGGCCCGCGCGATCAGGTCGGCGACCGGTTCGCCGCCCTGGGTGCGCTTGTTCTCGATCCGGATGTCTGCGCCCATCTCCAGCAGCGTGGTCAGCAGGCCCGTGCGCAGCGGGTTCATGCCGACGCCCTCCAGGGTCACCGTGGATCCCGGCACGACCAGCGCAGCCACCAGCGGGAACGCGGCCGAGGACACGTCGCCCGGCACCCGCAGGTCGGCAGGCGCCAGTTCCGGCTGTCCCACGACGGTCACGGTGCGCTCGCCGCCGGCTCCGTTGGCCACGCGCACCTCGGCGCCGAAGGCGCCCAGCATCCGCTCGGTGTGATCGCGCGTGGGCTCCGGCTCGATCACCGAGGTGGCGCCCGGCGCGCCCAGCCCGGCCAGCAGCACCGCCGACTTGATCTGCGCGCTGGCCACCGGCAGGCGATAGCTGATGGGCAGCAGCTGGTCCGATCCGGTCAGCGCCAGCGGCAGCCGGTCGCCGGTGCGCGCCGTGCAGGTGGCGCCCATCGCGCTAAGCGGCTTCAGGATGCGCCCCATCGGGCGGCCGCGCAGCGAGGCGTCGCCCGTGAAGAAGGCGGTGAAGGGATGGTGCGCGACGATGCCCATCATCAGGCGCACCCCGGTGCCCGCGTTGCCCAGGTCGAGCACGCTGGTCGGCTCGCCCAGGCCGCCGACGCCGCGCCCGCGCACCCGCCAGGCGCCGTCGCCGCCCTTCCCGATGACGGCACCCATCGCGCGCAGGGCGCCGGCGGTCGCCATCACGTCGTCGCCTTCCAGCAGGCCGGTCACACGCGTCTCGCCCACCGCCAGCGCGCCCAGCATCAGGGCGCGGTGCGACATCGACTTGTCGCCCGGCACGGCGGCGCGGCCCTTCAGTGCGCGTGCAGGATGCGCGGTCATCGGCCGCGCCGTACCGTGCGGGGACGAGGGCTTGGCGGGGTCGTCGTTCATGGGCGCCTTCTAGCACGCACCCGCGGCAGGCGACAGCCGCCGGGGCCGCGGCGGGCGGCGCGGATCGCGTCCGGCGCCCGCACAGCGTCCGCACGGGGCGTTGACAGCCTCCGGCAGTCATGGCAATGGGCCGCCTGCTGTACGGCAACCCGACGAGGAGACGGCCCAGTGCCCAAGGCCGATTGGGGAACGAAGCGCCTGTGCCAAAGCTGCGGCGCGCGCTTCTATGACCTGAAGCGCGATCCCATCGTGTGCCCGAAGTGCGCCGCGGTGTACGTGCCCGAGGCCGAGACGCGCGGCAAGAAGCGCCCCTCGCCGGCCGAGAAGAAGAAGAAGGCCGTCCCGCCGCCCGAGGCTGTTGTGGCCGAGGAGGAGGTGCTCGTCGCCGAGGGCGAGGAGGAGGAGGGCGAGGAAGTGCTCGAGGACGCCTCCGAGCTGGGCGAGGACGAGGATTACGAGGAGGTCGCCGAGAGCGTCGAGAAGGAGGAACCCTGATCCCGCGGGCTTTTCGCTTGCGTCGCGCGGGGGGCGTTCCTAGGTTCTGACCGATCTTCCGCCGCGGCGGCCACCCAGGGCCGCCGGCGGTCGCGGCGCGGCGGGCGCCTGCAGGCATGAGATTCGAGGGACAACGGGGCCGTAGCTCAGCTGGGAGAGCGCTTGAATGGCATTCAAGAGGTCGGCAGTTCGATCCTGCTCGGCTCCACCAACCCGCCCGAGGGCCTGGCCGGCAACGTCCAGGCCCTCGGTTTCTTTGAGCGGCAATGAGGAAGCCTGCGGGGGCTAGGGCTTTGCCGCCCCCGGCACGCCCGTGTTGGTCGAGTACTCGAAGTGCAGCGCCTCGCCGGGGTGGACCAGAGGGTGGATCGCGTGGGCCGCCATCGCAGCCTCGGCGAAGCCGCACAGGATCAGCTTCAGCTTGCCGGGATAGGTCACGATGTCGCCGATGGCGAAGATGCCCGGCACGTTCGTAGCGCAGGTGGCGGGGTCGACGTGCAGGTGGTGCCGCTCCAGCGCCAGGCCCCACGCGGCGATCGGCCCCAGGTCGTTGGCCAGGCCGAAGAACGCCAGCAGCGCGTCGGCCTGGATGGCCTTCTCCTGGCCGTCGAGCGTCGCCACCACGACGGCCGCAAGCTTTCCGCCCTCGCCCTCCAGCCGCGCGAGCTGGTAGGGCACCACCATGTCGATGGCGCCCGCCTTGGCCAGCGCCTCCAGCTTGGCCGCGCTCTCGGGCGCGGCGCGGAACTTGGGCCGCCGGTGCACCACGCTCACGCGCGCCGCCACGTCGGCCAGCGACAGTGCCCAGTCCACAGCCGAATCGCCGCCGCCCGCGATCACGACGCGCTTGCCGCGGAAGTCCTCGCGCCGGCGCACCAGGTAGAACACGCCGGTGCCCTCGTAGGCCTCGATGCCTTCCAGCGGCGGCCGGTTGGGCCCAAAGGCGCCACCGCCCGCCGCCACGATCACCGCCTTGCAGCGGATCGTCGTGCCCTTGGACGTGCCCACCAGGAAGCCGCCGCCCGGCTGCGGCGCCACGGTCGTCACCTGCTGGCCCAGGTGGTAGTGCGGCTTGAACGGCTCCGCCTGCTCGTGCAGCCGGTCGACCAGCGCCTGCGCGTCGATGCGCGGATAGCCGGGGATGTCGTAGATCGGCTTCTCGGGGTACAGCGCCGAGCACTGGCCGCCCGCCACGTCAAGGGCGTCGACCACGTGGCAGCGCATCTTCAGCATGCCGGCCTCGAATATGGCGAACAGGCCCACCGGGCCCGCGCCCACCACGACGATGTCGGTCTCGTGCTCCACGGGCGTCGTCCTGCGGCTAGGGGGATGGGCGTCTTCTAACACGCCCGCCGTGCGCCTTGGCAAGCGCGCGCCCCACGCTCTACAACGGCGGTATGGCGGCGTCGCCGCATCTCGACCTGCTGCTCGACGACCTTGCCGCCTCCCAGGCGCTGGCGCGCCGCGTGGCCGCCGTCGCCCGCCCGGGCGACACCATCGCCCTGTGGGGCGGACTCGGCGCGGGCAAGACCGCCTTCGCCCGCGCCTTCCTGCGTACGCGCGGCGTGGCCGAGGACGTGCCCAGCCCCACCTTCACCCTGGTCCAGGTCTACGAGCTTCCCGCGGGCGAGATCTGGCATGCCGATCTCTACCGCCTGGCGACGCCTGGCGAGGCGGCCGAGCTGGGCCTGGAGGATGCGCTGGCCGCCGGCGCCATCCTGCTGGTGGAATGGCCCGAACGCTGGGGCGCCGGCCTGCCTGCCGACCGCCTGGACGTGACGCTCGCGCCAGGCGAAGCCGAAGGCCGCCGCCACGCGCGTCTTGCGGGCCACGGAAGCTGGGTGCAGCGCCTGGCAGCGCTGGACGGCGCCCATGCCTGATCCGGCGCGCGCCGCGCAGATCGAGCGGTTCCTGGCCGCTGCGGGCTGGGGCAGGGCGGAGCGCCGCCCGCTGGCGGGCGACGCCTCGTTCCGCCGCTACGATCGGCTGCGCGACGGTTCGCGCCGGGCGGTCCTGATGGACGCGCCGCCGCCGCACGAGGACGTGCGGCCCTTCATGCGCATCGCCCGCCACCTCGCCGCGGTCGGCCTCTCCGCGCCGGACATCCTGGAGGCGGACGAGGCGGCCGGCCTGCTGCTGCTCGAGGACCTGGGCGACGACCTCTACACCCGCGTGCTGCGCAGCGGTGCGGCCGACGAGGCGGAGCTCTACGGCGTCGCCGCCGATGTGCTGGCCGCGCTGCACGACGCGCCCGCGGGCGAGGCGCCTCCTTACGACGAGGCCCGCCTGCTGGCCGAAGCCGATCTTCTCGTCGAGTGGTACCTGCCTCTGCGCGCCGGCCGGGCGATGCCGGCCGAGGTGGTGGAGTCCTATCGCGCGGCATGGCGTGCCGTGCTGCCGGTCGTCCTGGCGGGGCCCCAACGCATGGTGTTGCGCGACTATCATGCCGACAACTTGCTGTGGCTGCCGGAGCGGACGGCAGCAAGGCGGTGCGGGCTGCTGGACTTCCAGGATGCGGTGGTGGGATCGCCCGCCTATGACCTCGTCTCGTTGCTGGAGGACGCGCGGCGCGACGTCGCAGGGGCCACGGTCACGGCCACGCTGCAGCGCTACCACGCCCTGGTCAACACGCGGGACTTGCAGGCTTTTTCGGCCGCCTACGCGGTCCTCGGCGGGCAGCGCAACGCGAAGATCGTCGGCATCTTCGCGCGCCTGTGGAAGCGCGACGGGAAGCCCCAGTACATGGACTATCTGCCGCGCGTCTGGGGGCACCTGGCGGGCGACCTCGCCCACCCGGCGCTGGAACCCGTGCGCCGCTGGTTCGACGCCAACGTTCCCGGAGCGTGGCGGAAATGGCCGTGATCCGCACCGCGATGGTGCTGGCGGCAGGGCGCGGCGAGCGGCTCAGGCCGCTGACCGACACCCTGCCCAAGCCGCTGATCGAGGTGGGCGGGCGGACGATGCTGGACCGCACGCTGGATGCCCTGGCCGACGCGGGCGTGGAGACGGCCGTGGTCAACGTCTGGCACCTGGCCGACAAGATCGTGAAACACCTGGAGAATCGGACACGGCCCCGGATCGTCGTCAGCCGCGAGGCGACCCTGCTGGATACCGGCGGCGGCGTGGTCAAGGCCCTGCCGCTGCTGGGAAATTCGCCGTTCTACACGGCCTCGCCCAAGCAGCTGTGGCGCGATCGCGGGCGGCCGGCCCTGCTGCGCCTGGCCGAGGCCTTCGATCCGCTCCGGATGGATGCCCTTCTTCTGCTCCAACCCCTTGAAAAGGCGGCCGGATTCGACGGAGCGGGCGACTTTGCGCTGGCCGCCGACGGGCGGCTGGCGCGGCGCGGACCCTACGCCTACACCAGCCTGCAGATCCTCCACCCGCGCCTCCTGGAGGGCGCGCCGCGGACCGGCCCGTTCTCGCTCAACCTCTTGTGGGACAAGGCGATTTCGGCGGGGCGCCTGTACGGGCTGGTGCACGAGGGGGAATGGTGCCACGTCAGCACGCCAGCGGGCCTGGCGGCGGCGGAGACGTGGCTGAAGGCGGCCGGTGGCTGAGCCGCACGTATACAACATCCCTGCCGGCGTCTCGTTCGTCGATGCGCTGGCGTCCGGCCTGCTCGACCAATTCGGCAAGAATCCCGCTGACTTAGCTGACGTCACGGTGCTTCTGCCGACGCGGCGCGCGTGCCGCGCGCTGGGCGAGGCGTTCCTCCGCCAGGGCGGCGGCAAGCCATTGATTCTGCCGCGTTTCCGGCCGCTGGGCGACGTCGAGGAGGACGCGCTGCTGGCCGTGGCGGACGAGGCTATCGGCTTGGATTCATTGGATATTCCGCCGGCGATCCCGGCCCTGAGGCGGCAGATGATGCTGGCGCAGCTGGTGCGCCGCGCGGCCCAGCCGCTGCACCTGCGCGGCACCGACCAAGTGCTTCGAATCGCAGGGGAATTGGCGCGGCTGCTGGACGAGCTGCAGACCGCGGGCGTGCCGTTCGAGCGGCTGAAAACCCTTGTGCCGGAGGAGCTTGCGGGCCACTGGCAGACCACGCTGAAGTTCCTGGAGATCGTCGGCGGGCAATGGCCCAGGGCGCTGGAGCAGGAGGGCCTGCTGGACCCCGCCGAGCGCCGCAACCGCCTTCTGAAAGCGCAGGCGGATCAATGGCTTAAGACCCCACCGATGGGGCCCGTCGTGGCGGCCGGGTCGACCGGCAGCATCCCCGCCACGGCGGCCCTGCTACGCGTCGTGGCGTGGTCGCGCACAGGCATGGTTGTGCTCCCGGGGCTCGACACCCTCTGCGACGATCAAACCTGGGAAGCGATTGAGGAAAACCATCCTCAGCACGCCCTCAAGCAGCTCCTGCGCGTGCTCGATGTGCCCCGCGCCGCGGTCGCGCCGTGGCGCGCAGCGCCGGCGACGCCCCGGCGATTCGCCTTGCTGGCCGCGGCGATGCGCCCGGCGGCGACGTGGGGAGGGGTGGCGGAGCACGCCGGCGCGGCGGCGGGGTTCACCTGGATCGACTGCCCGACGCCGCAGGGCGAGGCGGGGGTGATCGCCGCGCGCATGCGGGTGGCGCTGGAGGAGACGGCGGGGACGATCGCGCTGGTGACGCGCGACCGGTCGCTGGCCCGGCGGGTGGCGGCGGAGCTCCGGCGCTGGGACCTGGAGGTGGACGATTCGGCGGGCACGCCGCTGGCCGAGACGCAGCCCGGCACCTTCCTCAGGCTGCTGGCGCGCATGGCGGCGGCCGAGGCGGCGCCGGTGGCGACGCTGGCCGTCCTGAAGCACCCCCTGGCCGCGGGCGGCGAGGCGCCGGCCGCGTTCCGCGCGCGGGTGCGCGCGCTGGAGCGGGCGGCGCTGCGCGGACCCAAGCCGGGGAAGGGGCTTGCGGGCATCGGGCGCGCGCTGCCGGCGGGCGGCGAGCTCCGCGCGTGGTGGAAGGCGCTGTCGGCCCGGCTGGAGCCGCTGATGAAGCCGATGCGGCGCAAGCGCATCGCCTTGGCCGACATCCTGCGCGCGCACGTCGCGGCGGCGGAGGCGCTGGCGGCGACCGACGCGGAGGACGGCGCGGCCCGCCTGTGGGCGCGCGAGGCGGGCGAGCAGGCGCGCGACCACGTGGCCGCGATGATCGAGGCGGCCGAGGCGCGCGACACCCTGCCGCCCCTGCGCGGGGCGGACTATCCGGCGGTGCTGGACACCCTGATGCAGGGCGCGGTGGTGCGGCCGCGCCGCGGCGCGCATCCGCGCCTGCACATCTGGGGCCCGCTGGAGGCGCGGCTGCAGCACGCCGACCTGGTGATCCTGGGCGGGCTGAACGAGGGCAGCTGGCCGCCCGCGCCGGCCCCCGACCCGTGGCTGTCGCGGCCGATGCGCAAGGCCCTGGGCCTGGCCACGCCCGAGCGGCGCATCGGCCAGGCGGCGCACGACTTCGTGCAGCTGGCCGCCGGGCCGCTGGTGGTGGCGACGCGCGCGGAGAAGGCCGAGGGATCGCCGACCGTGCCGGCGCGCTGGCTGGAGCGGATGCGCACCCTGCTGGCCGGGGCGGGCGAGGCCCACGCCCACGCGCTGCACGGCGAGGCGGACCAGTGGCTGACCTGGCACGCGAACCTGGATCGGCCGCGACGCATCGTGCCGATGCCGCCGCCCATGCCCCGCCCGCCCCTGGAAAGCCGCCCGCGCGAGGTGTCGGTCACGCAGGTCGAGCGCTGGCTGCGCGACCCCTATGGCCTGTACGCCCAGCGGGTGCTGGGCCTGCGCGCGCTGGACCCGCTGGAGGACGACCCCGACGCGCGGGACCGCGGCGACTTCATCCACCAGGCGCTGGACGCCTTCGTGAAGAAGTACCCCGAACGCCTGCCCGCCGACCCGGACGAGGCGTACGCCGAGCTGCTGGCGATGGGCAGGGCCGTGTTCGATGCCGCCCTGGCGCGGCCCGTGGTGCGGCAGTTCTGGTGGCCGCGCTTCGAGCGCATCGCGCGCTGGTTCGTGGAGGAGGAGGGCGCCCGGCGCGCCGCGCGCGACCTGGCCGCGGTCAGGGGCGAGGCCTGGGGCAGGCTGGAGGTGGCGGCGCCCCGGGGGCCGTTTGCGGTGACGGCCAAGGCCGACCGCGTGGAGCAGGGACGCGACGGCACCATCGGCCTGATCGATTACAAGACCGGCGCCCTGCCGCAGAAGAAGGACATCGAGCGCGGGGCGTCCGTGCAGATGCCGCTGGAGGCGGCGATCGCGATGGCGGGCGGGTTCGCGGACGTGCCGGCGGGGCCCGTATCCGAGCTGGCGCTGTGGCGGCTGACGGGCGACGAGCCACCGGCGGAGCGCTGTGCGGTGGACGGGGCGGCGCTGGGCGCGCGGGCGCGGGCCGGGCTGGAGGCCCTGGCGGCGCGCTTCGACGACCCGGCCATGCCCTACCTGGCGAACCCCCGCGACGAGGAGCTGCCCTACAACGACTACGACCACCTGGAACGCAGCGAGGAGTGGCGGCAGCGCGGCGACGACGTGGTGCCGCCCTTCCGCATGCCGCGCCTGGAGGAGGCGCGGTCCGGGGATGGCTGGGAGGCGGGGCAGCGGCGCGCGGCGGACCCGCTGTGCTCGGCCTGGGTGGGGGCCTCGGCCGGCACGGGCAAGACGAAGGTGCTGACCGACCGCGTGCTGCGCCTTCTGCTGCGGGGCGTGGAGCCGCACCGCATCCTGGCGCTGACCTTCACCAAGGCGGCGGCGGCCGAGATGGCGGTGCGCATCGAGCGCACGCTGGGCCGCTGGGCGACGATGGCCGACGACGAGCTGGCCCGGCGGCTGGGCGGCCTGACGGGGCTGGCCGAGGGCCAGCGGCCCGACGACGCGACGATGGACAAGGCGCGGCGGCTGTTCGCCGCGACGATCGACGCGGCGGGCGGCCTGCAGATCATGACGATCCACGCCTTCTGCCAGTCGCTGCTGGGGCGCTTCCCGCTGGAGGCCGCGGTGGCGCCGGGCTTCGCCGTGGCCGACGAGCGCACGGCGCTGGAGGTGCAGGCGCTGGCCATCGACGACGTGCTGACCAGGGCGGCCGGGGACGGGGAGGAGGGCGGCGACGCGGAGGAGGCGGACGATCAGGAGGCCTGGCCGGTGGACCGCGAGCGGCTGCGCGACGCGGTGAGCCGCGTGGCGCGGCTGGCCCGGGACACGACCTTCCGCGGCATCGTGGCCGAGCTGGTGGCGAAGCGGGCGCGGCTGCACGCGCTGATCGAGCGCAACGGCGGGGTGGAGGGCGCGGTCCGGGAGCTGTGGCGGCTGCACGGGCTGGAGCCCGACACGAGCGAGGAGGCGGTGCGGCGGCAGGCGGCGCGGCTGGACCCGGCGCACGAGGCGGCGCTGCGCGCCGCCGTGCAGGCGGGGCTGGGCACGGGCAAGACGTTCGCCGAGCGGCGCGCCGGCATCGCGGCGTGGCTGGCGGGCGACGAGGCCGCGCGCGCGGCCGGGCTGGACGCCTATCGCGGACAGTTCCTGACGGCCGAGGGCACGGTGCGCGCGAGCCTGTGCAGCAAGGAGGCGGACCGGGCCGACCCGGCCCTGGACGCCCTGCTGCGCCGCGAGGGGGAGCGGCTGGCCGCCATCGACGGCGTGCTGCGCAGCCGGCACACGGCGGAGGCGAGCGCCGCGCTGCTGCGCTTCGCCGCGGCGCTGCTGGCGGCCTATGACGCGCGCAAGGCGGAGCGCGGCCTGCTGGACTACGAGGACCTGATCGAGAAGGCGGGCGCCCTGCTGCGGCGCAGCCAGGCGGCCTGGGTGATGTTCAAGCTGGACGGCGGCATCGACCACATCCTGGTGGACGAGGCGCAGGACACGAGCCCGGCGCAGTGGGGCGTGATCGAGGCGCTGGCCTCGGAGTTCTTCGCGGGCCAGGGCCAGCGCGAGGGGCCGCGCACCCTGTTTGTGGTGGGCGACGAGAAGCAGTCGATCTTCAGCTTCCAGGGGGCCGACCTGGAGACCTTCGCCGCCATGAAGGCGCGGCTGGCCGAGCGCGCGCGGCAGGCGGCCATGCGGTGGCTGGAAGAGCCGCTGACCGCCTCGTTCCGCAGCGTGGCGACGGTGCTGAAGGCGGTGGACGACGTGTTCCGCCAGGAGGATGCCCGGGCGGGCGTGGTGTCGGAGGGCGCCGTCGAGCACGGCGTCCGGCGCGCGGGCCAGGCCGGGCTGGTGGAGGTGTGGCCGCTGGTGGAGGCCGACGACGGCGAGGCCGCCGACCCGTGGGAGGTGCCGGCCGCCTATGGCGAGGCGGGCAAGCCCCAGGGGCGGCTGGCCGAGCAGGTGGCCGAGACGATCCGCGGCTGGATCGAGGGCGGCGAGCGCCTGGAATCGAAGGGCCGCGCGGTCAGACCGGGCGACGTGATGATCCTGGTGCGCCGACGCTCGCCCTTCATGTACGCGGTGGTGCGCGCGCTGCGCCAGAAGCACGTGCCGGTGGCGGGCGTGGACCGCATGGTGCTGCACGAGCCGCTGGCCGTGCGCGACCTGGTGGCGCTGGCGCGCGTGGCCCTGCTGCCCGAGGACGACCTGACGCTGGCCGCCGTGCTGAAGGGGCCGCTGGCCGGGGTGGACGAGGACGGGCTGATGCGCCTGGCGCTGGGGCGGCAGGAGAGGGAATCCCTGTGGCGGGCGCTGGGGCGGCGGGCGGGCGAGGACCCGGCGTGGGGCGCGGCCCACGCCTATCTGACGGGCATCGCGGCCCGCGCCGACCGGTCGACGCCCTTCGCCTTCCTGGGCGAGGCGCTGGCCACGCCGCCGGCGCAGGGGACCGCCCCCAGCGGCAGGGCGGCGCTGCTGGCGCGGCTGGGGCTGGAGGCGGAGGACCCGATCGAGGAGCTGCTGGCGCTGGCCCTGGCCTACGAGCGGCAGCACGCGCCCTCGCTGGAGGGATTCCTGCACTGGCTGGAAAGCGCCGAGACCGAGGTGAAGCGCGACCCGGAGCACGGGCGCGACCAGGTGCGCGTGATGACGGTCCACGGGGCGAAGGGCCTGCAGGCGCCCATCGTCTTCCTGCCCGACACGGCGCAGGTGCCCAAGGAGCAGGGGCCCGCGCTGGGCTGGCTGGACGAGGCGGAGGGCGGGCACCTGCTGTGGGCGGGCAGGAAGGCGCTGGGCAACGACCGGCTGAAGGACGCCATCGCGGCCGAGCGGGCCCGCGGCATGGCCGAGTACCGGCGGCTGCTGTACGTGGCCCTGACGCGGGCCGAGGACCGGCTGTACGTGTGCGGGTGGAAGTCCAAGCGGGATGGCGCCAAGGAGCGCACCTGGTACGACCTGGTGCGGTCGGCGCTGGAGCCCGCGGCGCACGAGCGGTTCGCGTTCGGCCCGTGGCCGGGCGAGGCCCTGCGCCTTGCCGGGCCGCAGACGGAGGACCCGGAGGCGCGGCCCGCGCCGCCGCGCGCGGCGGACCGCGCGCCCGACCCGCCGCCGGCCCTGCGCCGCCCGGCGGCGCCCGAAGCGGCGGA
>Ga0073934_10004923_pt1 | contig 21468 bp, 21 predicted proteins | sample LarsenN4metaG_FD_76834 | JGI IMG/M metagenome (GOLD analysis project Ga0073934, IMG submission 76834) | Hot spring sediment bacterial and archeal communities from British Columbia, Canada, to study Microbial Dark Matter (Phase II) - Larsen... ...
GGCCGGGGTATCGTTTGACCGAAATCGCGCGCGACTTCTAGTATTCGTCCAAAATGACTAGGCGCACATTTATCGCGCCGGGGGATCTCATGAAGACTACGATACGCCTATGCCGCTCGGCCGGGCTCGGTGCCTGCGCGGCTTGCTTTTCGCCGCTGGCCTTGGCGCAGAGCGGCGCCTTCGGCGGCGGGTTCGGACCGCCGCTCGAGGTCGAGAAGCCGCCGCGCGAGTTCGCAACGTCCGAGGAGCACTACCGGTATTTGCTCGAGCAAGCGAACGGCGGCACGAAGCACACGCTCGCGACGGTGCCTCGCTGGGACGGGCTGTGGCAGCCGGCCGGCAACACTCACCTCGAGATCTTCATCGAGGGCGAAGGGTTTGCCGGCAGGGTCCGCGAGGGCGTGCTGACGCCGGCTTATGAAGAGGCCTATCGCGAGCGGTGGCGCGAGCAGACCGAGCTCGGGCAGGTGAAGTACGACCGGCTCGGCCACTGCGAGCCGCCGGGCTATCCGCGCATCTTGCTCGAGCCCTACACGCACGAGTTCATCAACCTTCCCGAGATCTCGTACCAGATCAACGATTTCGGCCCGTCGATCCGGCGCACCTACATCGGCAAAGAGCACAGCAACGTCTACGGCACGCACTCCTGGTACGGCGACACGATCGGCTTTTGGGACGGCAACAAGCTCGTGAGCAACACGAAGTACGTGCTGCCGGCCGACTTCACGCGCTGGTCGCCGATGACGAGCAATGCCTTCGAAGGCACCGAGGTGTGGGAGCTCAAGACCTACCCCGGCGGCGTCGAGCGCCTCGAGGTGCAAGTCACGTTCTACGACGAGCACCTGCTGCAAAAACCCGTCAGCGCCGTCTACGCCTACCGGCGCGCGACGCAGATGGTCGAGAACGGCCATCGCGTGCAGCACTGGGAGTGCGACCAGACGAACAACGCGTTCCTCGACGACCAAGGCGTGACGAACTTCCACTTGCCCGGCGAGGAAGGCTTCAACGACGGCCGCGGCACGACGCTGTTCCCGCACCTGCCGGGACAAACGCGCGATCCGAACTTCAACACTACGCTCGGCAATTGAAGGAGCTCACGATGACCACCGTTCGCAAAACGCTCATGGCCACGGCGGCCGCTGCGCTCCTCGTCACCGCCGCCGCGGAGGCTCATCACTCCTTCGCGATGTTCGACCGCGAGCAGGAGATCGTGAAGACCGGCACCGTCGTGCGCTGGGCGTTCAACAATCCGCATTCTTGGCTGTACTTGAACATCAAGAACGACGACGGCACCGAGACGCTCTGGAGCTTCGAGGGCTCGGCTCCGCCGTCGCTGATTCAGCGCGGCATCACGGGCGCCACCTTCAAGCGCGGCGACACCGTCACGTTCATGTACTGCCCGCTGCGCGACGGCCGCCCCGGCGGCGCCATCGGTTGGGCCCAGCTCGAGGACGGCCAGTACGTCAATCCGGCCGACGGCGGGTGCGCCGGCAATGAGCAGGCCATCAACCGCTGGAAGGAGTGGCTTGCGAAGGGCTACACGTCGAAAGCGGAGGCTGAAAAGGCTCGATAGCGCTCGACAGAAGATGCCGGTGCCGCGGCGTGTGGACGCCGGGCGGCGATGGCCTTCGCGCGGCTCGCAGATGCGGCCGATTTGCGGCTGTTGGCATCCTTTTCGTGAATTTTGGCCGCCAGATGGGCGACTGACCGCGCCGTGACGGCCCCACCGTCCTGGCACGATGCTTGCTTTTCTCCCCGGCGACGCCCGCCTCTTTCGCCCACGGGCGAGGGACGGCGTGGCGAGCCGCGCTCCTCGGGAGGATTCGAATGCGCCTTGTCCCATCGTCGACCCTGCGTAGCATGGTCGTGTACGGAGCCTCGGGACTCGCGTTCCTGTCGGCGAACATCCTACTCGCCCGCGCCCTGTCGACGGACCACTACGCCCTCGTCACGCTGGTCGTCGCGCTGGTCACGCTCGGCTACTACCTCGCGCCGGCCGGTTTGGACGGCGTCGTCGCACGCGGCCGGGCCGGCGTCGGACCGCCGCTGTTGCTGCGCGCGGGCGCGGCAGCGGCCGTCGTCGGCGCAGCCCTCACGGCGGTGGCGCTCATCGTCTACGGCATCGCGCCGGCCACGGCGGCGCTGCTACTGCCGGCGTCCGTCGCCGGAGCCCTGATGCTCGTCGCCGCGGCGCGGTTTCAGAGCGAGCAGCGCTTCGCGCTCGCGCTTGCGCTGACGACGTCGCCGAACCTGTCGCTGCTGCTCGGCGCGGCGGCAACGATCGCGCTCGGCCGGCAGACGGCTCACGTGACGTTGTTGGTCCTCACGCTCGGTCTCGCGGCCTCGGCCGCGATTGGCTGGACCGTCGTGCTGCGCGAGCGGCCGCGGGCGGCGCCGCAGCCCTCCGCGATTCCTTGGCGCGAAGCCGCCGCCCTGGCGGGCCTCAGCGCCGCGGGCATGCTGTTCATTCAGCTCGAGCGTCTCGTGATTCCGCACTTGCTGCCCGTCGAGGATCTCGCGCTGTTCGGCGTGCTGGCAGCGATCGCGGGCTCGCTGTTTCGGCTGCTGCAGATGGGCGTCGGCTTCAGCCTGCTCCCGCGGCTGCGCAACGCGGCAACGGTCGTCGAGCGCCGGCGTCTCATCGCGCACGAAGCACGGTTCGCCGTCGCGATCGCGGTCAGCGGAGCCGGCGCCATTCTGGTCGTCACACCGCTCCTCGAACGATGGTTCCTCGCCGGCAAGTACGAGCTACCGGCGGCGCTCATCGTTGCGGCACTGTTCAGCGGCGTCGCGAAGATTGCACACGCGTTCGCAAGGGCCGCGGCCACGGCGCTCGGCACACCGCGCGAGCTCGCTCGCGTCAACGGCGCGGGCTGGTTGTCCGTGGCGCTCGCCGTCGGCGGCGCGTTCCTGGCCTCGCCGTGGGGCCTGACGGGCGTCATCTACGGTGTCGGCGCCGGCTGGCTCGCGTGGGCGGCCATGATGTTCGCCGTCGTCCATCGCCACCTGCGGCTGCCGGACGTGGCGGCCCGAACCGCGAGCGCGCCGACGCGCTCGAGCTAGCGCACGGCTCCTTCGAGAGCCGCTCGACGAGCCGCGGTCTCGGACCCGTTGGCACGGCAGTAGGCGGCCACGTACCGGCTCGCCGTCTTCGTGGAAGCTCCTCCGGGGCCCGGCAGCCGGGCGCTCACTCGTCGTCTGCACCTTCCGCGGCGTAGTCGTACCAGACGGCCTCGATGTTGTGGCCGTCGGGGTCGTAGACGAACGCAGCGTAGTAGCCGGGCCAATAATCGCGGCGATAACCTGGCTTGCCGTTGTCGCGCCCGCCGGCCGCGAGCGCCGCACGGTAAAACGCTTCCACCTCGTCCCTGCTCTTGGCCTCGAACGCGACGTGCGCCGGCTCGACCCTGTCGCGCTTGCCGATCCAAAAATCGGTGTTCTTGCCGTCGTTGAAACCCGTCGACTCGCCGTACTGCATCTTCGCGGTGTAACCGAGCGGTGCGAGCGCCCGCTCGTAGAACTGCTTCGCCGCGCGAAAGTCGCGGACCGCCAAACCCGTGTGCGCAATCATGAGCCCTCCTGCCGTGAGCGTCGGCCATCTGGCACGGGCTGCCGAGCTTCCCTTCGACATCCGCTCGCTCGCGGCCACGAATTCCAAGCAACGGACGTGCCAGGCCGGCCGCCCTACCTTGCCCATGGCGGCGTTCGGGCCACCGGCGGAGCTCTTCGCGAAATTCAGGACGCGCGGCCGGACCCCGGCGACATGAGCTGCCTCGAGATGCGGATCGTGCAGTTCGCCGTCGAGGAAGCGACCGCACGCACGGACGCGCCGCATCCGCCGCAGGACGGCGACGGCCTTCGCGGCAACGGCATCCGGCAATTTTCTTGTAAGCTCTGAAGAATCTCCGCTGCCGTCGCCGGGGCAATCCGCGCGACCCATGTTGCCGATGCCGACAGCTGCGCCGAACGTAACCGGACCGCGCGAGGGTGCTGCGTGCTCGTAGGCCTCGTCGTCGTCTTGCCGTTCATCGGCAGCATTTGCGCCGCTTTGATGCCCGCCAACGCCCGCAACGCCGAGGCCTGGCTGTCGGGCAGCGTCGCAGTCGCGTGCACCGTGCTCGTGGCCATGCAGTACGGCGAGGTAGCCGACGGCGGCGTCGTGCGAACCACGCTCGCGTGGCTGCCGCGGTACGGGCTCGACTTTTACCTGCGGATGGACGGCTTCGCGTGGTTGTTCGCGCTGCTCGTGTCGTTCATCGGGGCGCTCGTCGTGCTCTACGCGCGATATTACATGTCGGCGCAAGACCCGGTGCCGCGCTTCTTCTCGTTCCTGATGGCCTTCATGGGCGCGATGCTCGGCACCGTTCTGTCGGGCAACTTGATCCAGCTCGTCGTGTTCTGGGAGCTGACGGGCCTCACCTCCTTCATGCTCATCGCGTACTGGTATCACCGGCCGGACGCGCGCCGCGGCGCGCGGATGGCGGCCATCGTCACCGTCGGCGGCGGCCTTGCGCTGCTGCTCGGCGTGCTGGCGCTCGGTGCAATCGTCGGCAGCTACGACTTGGACGTGGTGCTCGCCGCCGGAGAGCAGATCCGCAATCACCCTTGGTACCCGGCGCTGCTCGGGCTGATCTTGCTCGGCGTTCTGACGAAAAGCGCGCAGTTCCCGTTCCACTTTTGGTTGCCGCACGCGATGGCCGCGCCGACGCCGGTGTCCGCCTATCTGCACTCGGCGACGATGGTCAAGGCAGGCGTATTTCTACTGGCGCGGCTCTGGCCGGCGCTCGCCGGCACGGACCTGTGGATCGGGCTCGTCTGCGGCGCCGGCGCCGCGTCGCTCATCGTCGGCACCTTCGCCGCGACGTTCCAGCGCGACATGAAGGGCGTGCTCGCCTATTCGACGATCGGTCACCTCGGCCTCATCACGTTCTTGCTCGGGATGAGCACCGAGCTCGCGTTGCTCGCGGCCGTGTTCCACATGATGAACCACGCGACGTTCAAGGCGTCGCTGTTCATGGCGACGGGCGTCGTCGACCACGAGACGGGCACGCGCGACCTCGCGCGGCTGAACGGTTTGCGTCACGCGATGCCGATCACGGCCACGCTGGCGTCCGTGGCGGCCGGCGCCATGGCCGGCGTGCCTCTCTTGAACGGGTTCTTGTCGAAGGAGATGTTCTTCGAGGAGTCGATCGCCTTGGGCGGGAACGCGGGGCTGCAGATCTTGGTGCCGGCGATCGCCACGCTCGGCGGGCTGTTCAGCGTCGCTTACTCGCTGCGCTTCATCCACGAGGTGTTCTTCGGGCCGCAAGCGCACGATTTGCCGCGAGTGCCGCACGAGCCGCGCAGAATGCTCGTGCACGGTGGGTTGCTCGTGCTCGCCTGCGTGCTCGTCGGAATCTTTCCGGCGTGGACCGTCGGGCCGCTGCTCGCGACCGGCGGCGCGGCGATCTTGGGCGAAATGCCCGAGTACCGGCTCGCGGTGTGGCACGGATTCACGCCTGCGCTCCTGATGAGCTTCGTGGCTCTCGCCGGCGGCGTGGGCTTGTACCTGCTCTTGTACGTGAAGAAGCAGACGCTGATCCAGGCGCCGTTCATGTCGCGCTTCGACAGCAAGCGCATGTTCGACATCGCGAACGTGGCCGTCACGCGGACCGCCGGTCGCGCCGTTCGCACGCTCTTTTCACGCCGGCTGCAGTCGCAGATGGTGCTGATCGTGTCGAGCGCGATCGTCGCGGCCGCGTTGCCGTTGTCGGCGGGCGGCTGGCTCGGGATCGGCATGCTCGGCGAGATCGATCCGCTGTTCGCCGCGTTGTGGATCGTAGGATCGGCTTGCGCGATCGGCGCCGCCTGGCAGGCCAAGTATCACCGCCTCGCGGCGCTGATCATGGTCGGCGGAGTCGGCCTCGTCGTCTGCGTGACGTTCGCTTGGCTGTCAGCGCCGGACCTCGCCCTCACGCAGATCGCGGTCGAAGTCGTGACGATGGTGCTGTTCCTGCTCGGCCTGCGCTGGCTGCCCAGGCGCCTCGAGATCGACGACCCGGAGCGGCGCAGCGCGCGGGCACGTGCGAGGCGCGCTCGCGACGCCGTGCTTGCGGCGATCGCCGGCATCGGGATGGGCACGCTCGCCTTCGCCGTCGTCACGTTGCCGCCGGCCGGCTTGGTGGCGCCGTTCTTCTTCGAGAATGCGCTCCACGCCGCGGGCGGCCGCAACGTGGTGAATCTGATCCTCGTCGATTTCCGCAGCTTCGACACACTCGGCGAGATCACGGTCGTCGCGAGCGTGGCCGTTACCGTGTACGCCCTGCTCCGCCGGTTTCGGCCGGCGCCCGAGAGCATCGCGGTGCCGCGCGCGCAGCGTGCCGAGGCAGCCGCCGGAACCGTGTCCTCCAAGCCCCACGATCTCCTTCCGGCCGGCGAAATGCGCATTCCCGCCGTGCTCGCCCGGCTAATACTCCCGATGGCAGGGCTCGTTTCGATCTACTTTTTGCTGCGCGGCCACAACCACCCCGGCGGCGGCTTCGTCGGCGGCCTCGTGATGGCGACGGCGATCATCGTGCAGTACATGGTGAGCGGCACGGTGTGGGTCGAGGCTCGCCTGCGCATTCATCCCCAGGTCTGGATCGCGTTGGGGTTGCTGGCCTCGGCCGGCGCCGGGCTCGGCGCATTGCCGGCTTCACGGTCGTTCCTGGCCTCGTTGTCGGCCGATCTCGATCTGCCGCTGATCGGCGAGCTGCACTTGTCGAGCGTTCTCTTGTTCGACCTCGGCGTCTACATGTTGGTGGTGGGCGCCACGATTCTGATGCTCGTCGCCCTCGCTCACCAATCGCTGCGCAGCCCCCGGCGCGTCGTCACGCCGTTGCCGGCGGAAGAGGAGTCCGAGCGCGGCGAGGCAACGATCTGATGGAAGTCGTATTCGCGATCGCAATAGGCGTGCTCGTGGGCTCCGGCGTGTGGCTCGCGCTGCGGCCCCGCACGTTCCAAGTGCTGATGGGCCTCACCCTGCTCTCGTACGCGACCAATCTCTTCATCTTCGGCATGGGCCGGCTGAAGATCGGCCGCGCGCCGATCATTGCCGAGGCCGGCCCCGACGCCGCGCTGTATGCGGATCCCCTGCCGCAAGCGCTCGTGCTGACGGCGATCGTGATCGGTTTCGGCACGACGGCGCTGCTGCTCGTCCTGTTGCTCGCGTTGCGCGCCCTCAGCGGCACGGACCACGTCGACGGAAGGGACGAGGGCAGCGAAGCCCGACGTAGAGCGACGCGGGCGAGAGCGGGGATGCCCGTGCTAGCGCAGCGCACGGACGCCGGCATGGATGCCGGCGGCAGAGCAACGCAGGCGCGGGCGGGAATGCCCGCTGTAGAGCAACGCAGGGAGCAGTTGCCGGGAGCAGTTGCCGGGGAGGGACACTGAACGCTCTGCTGGAACAGCTCGTCGCCTTGCCGATCATCGTGCCGTTGCTCGCCGGCGCGACGATGCTGCTATTGACCGAAGCGCGCCGCGCGGCGCGTACGGCGCTCGCGCTCTTGTCGAGCGCGATTCAGCTCGCCGTGGCGCTGACCTTGCTGTACCTGACGAGCGAGGCGGCTTGGTTCATCTGGCCCGAGGGCATCGGCGTTTATTCCCTCGGCGACTGGCCGGCGCCGTTCGGCATCGTGCTCGTCGCCGACCGGCTGGCTGCCGTGATGTTGACGTTGCAAGCGGTGCTCGGCCTCGCGGTGCTCGTCTACTCGATCGCTCGCTGGGATCGGCCGGGGCAGCCGTTCCACACCTTGCTGCAAGCTCTGATGATGGGCGTGAACGGCGCGTTCTTGACGGGCGACCTGTTCAACTTGTTCGTCTTCGTCGAGATCCTGCTCGCCGCATCGTACGGCTTGATGCTGCGCGGCGTCGGCGCCACGCGCGTCGGGATGGGGTTGCACTATCTCGTCGTGAACATCATGGCGTCGCTCCTGTTCCTGATCGGCGTGGCCATGATCTACGGGGTTGCGGGCACGCTGAACATGGCCGATCTCGCGAGCCGCTTCACGGGCCTGTCGCCCGACGCGCGGGCGCTGTTCGACACCGGCGCAGGCATCTTGGGGGTCGCATTCCTGATCAAGGCCGGCAGCTGGCCACTGAATTTCTGGCTGCCCGGCACTTACTCGGCCGCCGTCGCGCCCGTCGGCGCCGCCTTCGCGATGCTGACGAAGGTCGGCGTCTACGCGCTGCTGCGCGTCGGAACGTTGATGAGCGAGGACGAGGCCGCGGCATCGATGCTCGGCGTGATGATGTTCTACTTCGGCCTCGCGACGCTGATCGCGGGGACGGTCGGCATGATCGCGTCGCACCATCTGGCGAGACTCGTGAGCCATTCCCTCGTCGCGTCGACGGGTATCCTACTCGCCGCGCTGGGCCTCGGTCTCGAAGCGTTGACCGCACCCGTGCTCTTTTATCTGATCGTGAGCGTGCTCACGACCGGCATCTTCTTCATGGTCACGGGGATGACGGACAGGACGCGCAGCGTGCCGTCGGCGGCGCAACCCGTCGAACCGCCGACGCCGCAGGCCCCGTTCTACACTGCATTCGGCGTTCGCGAGCCCGACCCCTACGGCACCGACGAAGAGATCGGCGTGGCGATACCGCGCGCGATCGTGTTCCTGGGCCTCATGTTCGTGAGCTGCGTGCTGCTCGTGACCGGTCTGCCGCCGCTGCCGGGCTTCATCGCCAAGTTCGCGCTGCTGTCCACGGCGATTGCGGCCGCGCCGCTCGCGGGCCTCGAGCCCGCCGCGTGGACGCTCGCGACGGCCGTGCTCGTGAGCGGCTTCGCGGGCGTCGTTGCCCTGACGCGCGCCGGCATTCGTCTCTTCTGGACCGTGACGGCGCGGACGACGCCGCGGCTGCGCGTTCTCGAGGCGGCGCCCGTATTTTTCCTCGTGATGCTCTGCATCGCGCTCGGCACCGCCGCGAGCCCGATCATGAGCTACCTGGAGCGAACGGCCGCCTCGCTGCACGAGCCGCAGGACTACATTCGTATCGTGCTGGCGCCCGGGGGCGCCGTCGTCGAGGCCGCGCCATGACGGCTGCAACGCGCCGCGTGCCCCCCGTCCTGACGGCCTGGCTCCTCTTGATGTGGCTGTTCTTGAACCAGACGGTATCGCTCGGTCACCTCTTGCTCGGGGCGTCGCTCGGCATCGCCTTGGCCGGCGCAAGCCGGGCCTTGCGCCCGCTGCAACCGCGCATCAAGCAGGCGTACGTCGTTCCCGTGCTGTTCGGCGTCGTGCTGCTCGACATCATCCGCTCGAACGTCGCCGTGGCCGGCATCGTGCTCGGCTTCGTGCGCGGCCGGCAGTTGCGCTCGGGATTCGTGAAGATACCGCTCGAGCTCGAAGACCCGCACGGCCTCGCGGTCTTGGCCGGAATCCTGACGGCGACTCCGGGTACCGTGTGGGTCGAGCACGATTCCGCGACGCGGACGCTGACGTTGCACGTGCTCGATCTCAGGGACGAAGGGGAGTGGATCGAGTGGGTCAAGAGCCGCTACGAGCGGCTGCTGCGGAGGATATTCGAATGACGGCCTTCCTCGAATTCGCGGCTTCCTTCGCGTCGCTGTGCTTCGCGCTCGCGATGGGGTTCGCCGCGGTGCGCATGTTCATCGGCCCGGCGGCGCAAGACCGCGTGCTGGCGCTCGACGTCCTTTACTACAACGGAATGCTGCTCCTGCTCGTGTTCGGCATACGATCCGTTTCCACGGCGTACTTCGACATGGCGCTGCTGATCGCGCTCTTCGGTTTCGTGAGCAGCATAGCGCTCGCGAAATTTCTGCTGCGCGGCGAGGTCATCGAGCCATGAGCGCCGTCCCGGCCTGGGCCGCGTTGCCCGCGGCGATACTGCTGATCTTGGCCGGGCTGCTCGCCGTGCTCGGCGCGCTCGGTTTGCTGCGGCTGCCGCACTTCTTCGAACGCATGCACCCGCCGACGATGGGCACGACGCTCGGGACGGGCTGCGTCTTGATCGCGTCGATGCTCGTGTCGTCTGGAGCCGGGTCGCGGCTCGCAGTGCACGAGCTCTTGATCACGGCGCTCGTCGTCATGACGGCCCCCGTGACGGCGATGCTGCTGGCGCGCGCCGCGCTCTATCGCAGCGGTAGACGCAACGGCGAGCGATCGCGCGAGTAGCGCGGCGTGCTGCGACTCGCGACTGGTGCGTGGATGGCGTCGAGCGTGCGAAGTCTCGCGGCTTGTTAAAGTAGCGCGATGTTCCCCATCCGCGACGACAATCCGCACTTCCTGACTCCGGTCGTCACGTACGGCCTGATCGCGGCGAACGTGCTCGCGTGGGCGTTGCTGCAAGGCCTCGGCACGGAGCCCGGCCTGTCGGCCTCGGTCTGCCGGCTCGGCCTGATCCCGGGCGAGCTGCTGCAGACGGCGCCGCCGGGCGCCCGCTTCCCCGTGGGCCCGAACGCCGTCTGCGTTCTCACCGAGCCGGCCTGGTACACGCCGCTGACGTCGATGTTCATGCACGGCAGCTGGTTCCACCTGCTCGGCAACATGTGGTTTCTCTGGATCTTCGGCAACAACGTCGAGGACTCGATGGGCCATGGGCGTTTCATCGTGTTCTACGTGCTCTGCGGCTTCGCCGCGGCCGCGGCGCAAACGCTCGCGGACACCGATTCGATCGTTCCGATGGTCGGCGCGTCGGGCGCGATCGGCGGCGTCATGGGCGCCTACGTGCTGCTCTACCCGCGCGTTCACGTGCACATGCTGCTCGTGCTCGGCTTCTACGCGACGACGATCGCCGTGCCGGCCGTCTTCATGCTCGGGTATTGGTTTCTCGTGCAGCTCTTGAGCGGCTGGACGTCGATCGGCGTCGAGGGCGGCGGCGTCGCGTTCTGGGCACACGTCGGCGGTTTCGTCGCGGGCGCCGTGCTCGTGCTCTTGTTCAAGGACCCAAAGCTGCTCGAGCGCCACCCGTACTACGGGATGCGGCGGCGCTCGCCGACGCGCAGCTGGCACCGCACGCGCTGAGCCGGGGCTCGAGCCGATGCCGCGCCTGCTCGTCTTCCAACATGTCGCCGTCGAGCCGCTCGGCACGCTCGACGACTTGATCCGCGCGCGCGGGCACAGAATCCGCTTCCACAATTTCGAGCGGCATCCCGATGCCGAGCCCGACGTCGATCGCTATCGCGGCCTCATCGTGCTCGGCGGGCCGATGAACGTCGAAGACCAGCATCGGCGTCCGCACTTGAAGACGGAGCTCGAGGCCATCGAGCGCGCGCTCGAGCACGGCAAGCCCGTGCTCGGCATTTGCCTCGGAGCGCAGTTGCTGGCCCACGTGCTCGGCGCCCGCGTGCGGCGCCACGATCGGCCCGAGCTCGGCTGGTACGAGCTCCATATCAGCGCCGCCGGACAGCGCGACGTCGTGCTCGGCGCGGCCGGCGCTCGCCTGCCCGTGTTCCAGTGGCACTCGTATTCGTTCGACTTGCCGCACGGCGCGACGCACCTCGCGAGCACCGAGACTTGCGAGCAGCAGGCGTTTCGCTTCGGCGACAAAGCATACGGCTTTCAATTCCATCTCGAGGCCGACGAGGCCGTCATCGAGCGCTGGCTCGGCCTGCCGTCGTTCCGCCCCGAGCTCGCGGCGCCGGGTCTCGCGACGGACGAGCGCTCGATCCGCGGCGAGACACCGAAGCTCGTTGCGGCCACGCGCGGCACGGCCGCGGCGGTGTTCGACAATTTCCTCGATCTGATCGGCCGCCCCAAGCGGCGGCGACCGCTGCCGTCGCGCGGGATGCCGGCGTGGTCGGAGTAAGCGGCGGCGGAGACGGGCTCTACGGCGTGAGGCCTTCGGTGTTTCCGAATGTTTTGCCGCTCTCGCCCGCGGCGCCGACGAGAAGACCCGCCGGACGGCCGTCGCGCAGCGGATTCGTTTTCACCGTGACGGCGTCGCCGGCCTGCCAGTGATTCGGCGACACGCCGATCCGGCGCAGCCGCGGCGGCGCATCGAGCTCGAACCCCCATTCGGTGACGGTTCCATCCTCGTTACGCACGTTGACGTACAGCCAAGAGTGCGGGTTCACGTACTCGAACCGCGTCACGGTGCCCGAGAGCGTGAGCGTCTTCTGAAAGTCGAACATCGCGGCCGAATGGTGTGCGTGCAAAGCGGGCGCTGCCGCGAGAAGCAGCGCCAGGACGACCTGGCCGAGCCGCCGGACGCGAGGTGTTGCGTGTTCGTGCGTCATCGTTACCTGTGGACGATGTCCTCGTTGAACCAAAAATCGGGGTTCGTGATGTCGGGTTTCTCGCCCGGAGCATACTGACTCACGACACCCTCGTCGGTGATGTACCACTGCGAGCCTTCGACGCAGTCCCACTGATGCGGCCAGATCCGCTCCTTGGCCTCGGCCGTGCGATCGTCCTCCTTGTAAAACGCCGCGACCGTGTGCCACGGCTCGACGAACGTCGGGTCGTACATCGTGATCTCGATCTCGATGCGCTCGTTCGCGATGAAGTCGGAGCCGAGCGTGTTCGGGGTGATCTCGACGCCAGCCGCGACCGGATCCACCTTGCGCCAACGCTCGATCACCTCCATTTCGTTCGTCTGGCGCGGCATGTTGCGCTGGAGGATTCCTTCCTTGATGCCGCGCGTCCAGACCGTGAGCACGTCGCCGTCCCAGAACCCGATCGAGTAGCCGAGCCATTCATGCGTGAGCCACTCGGGCGAAGGATGCGGCCGGCCGTCGGTGAACACGCGCCGAAATTCGTTGACCATCTCGCTGCCGAGCAGCGCCTTGTCGGGGGTCAAGAAGTGCTCGCGAAAGCCGTATTCCGTGAACCAGCGCGGAAAATTCGGCGGCAGGCAAAACGAGATCGGATCGATCGCATGCCCTTCGTCCCACATGCGCCTGTCGCGCAGAAAGACCTCGCGGGCCTCGGGCTTCAGGCGCGCGGCCATCCCTTCGGGCGTGGAGTTCAAGCCGACGATCGCGACTTCGCCCGTGCTGTTGTCGGTGCCCCAATGACCGCTCCAGTCCGGCAAACTCGCGAGCGTATGACGCGTCGGTCCGCCACGACGCCGGGCGTCGTCGAGCAGCGCGGCGTAATGCTCGGCTGCGGACGCGTAGCCGCACGGGCCGCCCGGCAGCTCGAACGATCCCCAAACGGTCTTGAACGGACGGCGCGCCGAGATGCTCTGCTCGGTGCCGAGGTTCGGATGCTGCTCTGCGAGCGGCGTGCAGTCCGGGGAGTCGCGCTCCCCTTGCGCGGCAGCGCCGAACCAACAGCCCCCGGCGGCCACGCACGCGACCAAGGCCAAGACTTGGCTCGGCTGGCGGAGACCTCGAACCCTGACGCTGGTCAGCATGCGCGCTCCCCTTTGCCGCTAACAGGCTGCGCCGGACGTTACCGTGCAGCGTAGGAGGAAGTCCATGGGCAGCGCTTTCAGAAAATCGACCTCGTTCGACAGGTTCCTGACCCGCCCGGCGCTCAATCGGGCAGCGCGAAGACGTACAGGTTGTTGCCGAGGCTGGGCGTAAGCTCCGGCGTAAGCCTGTTGGCGCCGGCGGCCGTCAGCGACGAGCCGGTGCTGACGGCGACGTACTGTTTACCGTCGACTGCAAAGCTGATCGGGTAGCCGGACACCGGCGAGCCGAGGTTGATCTCCCATAGCACTTCGCCCGTCGCGGCGTCGAGGGCGCGGAAGCGGCCGTTCGTATCGCCGCCGAACACGAGCCCGCCGCCCGTCGACAACAGCGACATGACCGCCGCGCGCTGCTCGTACGTCCACAGCGTTCGACCCGTCTCCACGGAGATCGCATGAATGCTGCCAACCGTCGAGCCGTTTCCTGCGATCCGCTGCGTCGTGCGCAAGCCGTACAGCGACTCGAGGCTCGGCCGGCTCAAGGTCGGCGCGGCCGTCATGCAGGTGTTCTGCAGCGGGAAGAACATGACGTTCGCGGTCGGGCTATACGCGCCCGCGGGCCAGTTCTTGCCGCCGAGCGCCGTCGGGCACACCTCGCGCTCCTGGCCGATCTCGACGAACAGGGTCTCGGGATTGACTGTCGCGTCTCCGGTCGCGCCGTCGATCCGCAGCAGTACGTTTTGCTCGACCGTCGGCCGCGCCCAGAGAAACTCCCCGGTCTTGCGATCGAGCGTATAGACGACTCCCGTCTTCCCCGGAATTCCCGTAACCACCTGCCGGCGCTCGCCGGCGCGAAGACGCGGATTTATCCACGGTACCGTGTTCGCGTCGGGCGCGACGGCCGTGTCGACGAGCAGCCGCTCGAACGGATGGTCGAGATCCCAGTGATCGACGAGATGCTGGTAGTACCAGGCGATCTCGCCCGTATTCGCGTCGAGGGCGAGCGTGGAGTTGTGATAGAGGTACTCGTGCTCGTTGCCTGCGAGCGCGAACTTGGGCGCGGGCGAAGTGACCGACGTCCCGACGAAGATCAGATCGAGCTCCGCGTCGTAGCTCGGCACGAGCCAACTGCCGACGTGCCAGCGCTGGTCGTCCGGCAACCCACCCCAGGAGTCGCCGCCGGGCTCGCCCGGGGCCGCGATCGTGCGGCGGCGCCAGAGCTCGCGGCCCGTGCGCGCATCGTGCGCGGTGATGACGCACGCTTCCGGACCGCCTTCGGGCTCGCAGCCGCGTCCCGAGACGATCTTGCCGTTCGCGATGATCGGCCCTGAAGTCTGCTGAGCGCCGCGCCTGTAATCGAGAATCTGCGTTTGCCAGCGCAGCTCGCCCGTGCGTGCGTCGAGCGCGAAAACGTAGTCGTCGGCGCTCGTGTCGATGATCGTGTCGCCGTAGATCGCGAGGTTGCGGTTGATCGACGGCACCGGGAAGTATTCGGCCAAGTCGCTAGGCAGCGAACGGCGGTACTCCCAGAGCAAGTCGCCGGTTACGGCGTCGATCGCCTGCACGACGTCGCTCGGGTTCGGAAAATACATGACACCGTCGTACACGAGCGGCGTGCCTTCTTGCATGCCTGCGCCGAGTGCGCGCGTCCATACCAGACGAAGGCCGGCGACGTTGCGCCGGTCGATCCGGTCGAGCGGGCTATGGCCCCAGGAGTCGAGCGTTCTACGCCACATCAGCCAATCGGCCGGATCCGGGTTCCGCAGCGTTTCGTCCGTGACTTGCGCGAAGGGGAGCTCTGACTGCGCGTCGGCGGGCGCCTGAAGCGCGGCCATGACGGCCGCGACCGCACCGGCGATCGGAGCGCACCGCTTCGGCCGCCATGCCACGACACGGCAAGCGCGCGCTCGCGGCGCCGGCGCGAGGGGATAGCGGCGGGCCGCGAGCGCGGCTTGGAAGCGCAGCTTTTTCGTGAAGGTCATCGACATATCGACGCGCTCCTCATGCAGCGCTCCGCACCGCGAGCGTTGCGTCGCGCGATGCGTCGAGCAATAGCGGGAATCACTCAGCGATCGCCATGTTAGCGCCAAACCGCGGGCGTGTTAGGTGGTTTCCGCTATTGCTGCATCGCGGACCCCCAACTGACATTTCGTGCTTCGAGTCGACGCGGATCCATCCACCGAGTGGGTTCGCCACAACTTGCACATGCTTCGCGGAAGCCGGCGCGCGCGTCCGATCACCGCACAACCTCGAGGGGAACGTCGTGAACAGTCTTGCTCGCTTCGCAGTCGTTGGGGCGTTGTCTGCGGTTTCTGCCGCTCTCGCTCAGGAACAGGGGCTCGAGGAAATCGTCGTCACGGCGACGAGGCGCGCCGAGAGCCTCCAGGACGTCCCGATCGCCGTGACCGTCGTGTCGAACCAGGCAATTCAGGAAGGCGGATTCGCCGACGTCGAGGACCTCTCGGCTTTCCTGCCGAACGTGACGATCACGGACGGCTTCCAGGGGCAGACGCTGCTGATTCGCGGCATCGGCACCGACACACGCAACGAGGCGTTCGAGCAAGCCGTCGCGCAATTCAGCGACGGCGTCTACTACGGCCGCGACAACCTCGTCCTCGGCGGCCTGTTCGATCTCGAGCGCGTGGAGGTGGTTCGCGGCCCGCAGCTCGTGTTCGCAGGTCAGAGCGCAACGGCGGGCGCCATCAACTCGCACAGCCGCAAGCCCGGGGACTCGCTCGAGGGCGGCGTCACGCTCGCGTACGGCAACGACGAAGAGGCGAGCGTCGAGGGCGGCGTCGGCGGTCCGATCACCGATACGCTCGGGATCCGCGTGGCGGGCCGCTACTACGACCTGCCGGACGCGGGCTATACGCAGCTCGTCACGGGCGAGAAGATCGGCGCGACGGAAAACCAATCGCTGCGTGCAATCCTCGCGTGGCAGCCGACCGAGCGCTTCGATTTCACGTTCAAGTACGAGTACCAGAACAGCTTCCAGAACGGCACGCCGGCGGAGTACGGCCGCTGCGACATGGACCTTGCGACGAGCAGCGCGGGACCGCTGGCGCCGGGCGTGCCCGCGCTGTGCACGCTCGAATCGCTCTACGGCATCGCGGATCTTTCGGTCTACAACCGCGAAGCGCACTCCGGCGGGACGATCGATCTCTATAGCACCATCGACTTCGTGAACGCGAACCTCGGCACGAACATCGCGCCGCTCGCGCCGATCCCGCGCGGTCTCAATCTCGTGAACGAATACAACCATCCCGAAAGCCGCGAGACGGACGCCGATATCTACGTCGGCACGCTCAACTGGCAAGTAGGCCGCAACACGCTGTCCGCGATCACGGCGTACGTCACGTTCGACAAAGAAGACTGGCTCGATCCCGACGAAAGCGCGTTCGCGGTGTTCACGGACCAGCGCTCCGAGGATTTCGAGCAGGTGTCGCAGGAAATCCGCCTGACCTCGCCGCTCGACCAGAAGTTCTCGTGGATGGTGGGCGCGTACTGGCAAACGCACGAAGCGGTCCTGCAAATCAACGTTCATTACCCGTTCGTGCTCGGGCCGCCGGCGCCCGGCAACGCCACGAGCTCCGATGGCGGCCGGCTCACCGAGAGCTCCGATTGGTCGTCGGTGTTTTTCACGGGCACCTGGAACGCGACCGACGCGTTCCGGATCAACATCGGCGCGCGGTATCAGGAATCGAACAAGAACGGCGTCTACGAGATTTCGCGTGCGTTGCTGCCGTCCGGCGCAACGGCGTTCGGGCCACGCGTCTTCCGCCCGACTCCGGCGCTCGAACGAGATGTCGATTCCGACGACGTTCTGCCCGAGGTCGGCGTGCAATGGGACGTGGCCGGCGACGTGATGCTCTACGCGAAGTACTCGGAAGCGTTCAAGGCCGGCGGGTTCGTCATGAACCCGCCGCTCGGCGGCGTACCGCCGGATCCGTTCACGTATCTGCCCAGGAGGCGAACGGCTACGAGATCGGCGCAAAAGGCGCATTCCTCGACAACAGCCTCGAGCTCAACATCGCGTACTTCGACACGGATTTCGAGAACCTGCAGGTGAACTCGTTCAACGGCACGACGGCGCGCTTCGAGGTCCGCAACGCCGCGAGCTCGAACACCAAAGGCGTCGAGATCGACGGCCGCTGGGCGCCGGCCGAACGTTGGTACTTGGGCTTCAGCGGCGGGCGGAACGACGCCGTCTACACGTCGTTCCCGAACGGCCAGTGCGGCGCGATCCAGGCGCGCGATTGGGCCGCCGCCGGCAATCCCGGCACGTGCCGCGTCGACATTTCCGGCCGCCGGCCCACGTTCTCGCCGGAGTGGCAGCTAAGCCTCTACCCGGAGTATCTCTTCGAGCTCGGCCGCTTCTCGGGCAAGGCCGGGCTCAACATGACGTGGATCGCGGGCTCCGTGCCGGCCAACAATCCCGGCGACACCCTGAACACGATCGCCGATCGGCATCGGTTCGACCTGCGCCTCGCGTTGGCTCCGCCGGACGGCAACTGGGAAATTGCGCTTTACGGCCGCGACATCACCGACCAGGAAGCGCACGTCGGGGGACTGCAATCGGGGTTCTTCAATCAGACGCGCGGCACGAGCTCGAGCGACGTCCACCTCTATGGCGTCGGCGGCCGCCGCTTCGAACGCGGCGCGCGGTGGGGTCTGCAGGCGAGCTACAACTTCGGCCGGTGATCGGCCTGGAGGACGCCGTCTCCGACGCGACACGCCCGCCTGAGTGATTTACGCTATTGCGCAGCGCGTGCGTCTATGCGAGACGGACGCATCGGCCTGGAAAAAGGGGCTTTCGTGGGGAGCGCGGCGGACGAGCTGAACCGAGCCTCGGAGCTGTGCGGGCGGATCGGTTGGTCCGGCCTGTACGACGACGTTTCGCCGGCCGTGCTCGAGCCGGTCGCGGCGTTCCTCGGTGCCGAGACGGCATCGTTCCGCTCGTTCGCGGACTCGCAAACGGCCCCGACGCCCGTCACGCTCGGCATCGCCGCCGCCGTGAACGAGGCGTACGTGGCGCGTTTTCACAAGCTCGATCCGGCTCGACGCCTGATCGGCCGCCGCCTGACCGAGCCCACGTTCGCGGCGCCCGCCGGCGACGGCGCGTGGGCACGCGAGCGCCCCGCGCCCGAGCAGCTCGAGCGCTACCGAGCCGAGTTCGACCGGTATCGGCGCGAGTTCCTGCTGCCGAGCAATTTCTACCATCACGTCGGTTTCTGCGTTCCGGATGCGGAAGGCCGGGCGCTGCTGTTCGATTTCCACCGGCCCGCAGGATCGCCGGCATTCGGCGCGCTCGAGCGCGCCCGCGCCCGGATCGTCGCGGTGTTCCTACATGCGAAGGTCGTTGCTCGCCGCAACCCGTCCGCGGGGAGCACGACGGAGCTCGACGATCGCTTGAGCGCGCGCGAGACCGAAGTCGCCGAAGCCGTGGCGCACGGGTTATCGAACAAACAGATCGCCGCGACGCTCGACATCAGCGTGCGCACCGTCGAAAACCACATGCGGTCGATCTTCGACAAGCTCGGGGTCACGACGCGAACGCGGCTCGCCGCAAGAGTCCATGCAGCGAACGGAAACGGCGCGCCGGAGACGCGCGCACTGACGGAACCGGCCAGCCCGCTTTTCTGACGGACGCCAGGCTTGCGTAGCCGTGGCGGGCGCTCACGATTTCAACGCCGCGGCCGCAATCGCCTTGCGCGGCGCCGTCTCGCGAAGCCACAGGCACACGACGATGCCGAGCGCGACGCCGACGAGGGCGACATTGAGCACGCTCGGCAAGCCGTACGCGTCGGCGATGCCGCCGGCGATATAAGGAGCGACGCCGCCGCCGAAGATCTCGCCCGCGCCGACGACGATGCCGATCGCGGACGACACGAGCCCGGCGGGCGCCGACTCCGTCGCGATCGGTCCCGTGATCAGCGCGACGTTGCCGAGGCAGAAGAACGAGCAGACGAAGAGCGCAACGAACAGCGGCAGCACGGCGGCGCCGGTGTTCGCGAACCACCAAACCGCCACCGTCGCGCCGGCGAAGCCCAAGATCGCGAGCGGCTTGCGGCCGAAGCGGTCCGACAAACCGGGCCAACCGAACTGCCCGAAGAAGCCGCCGAAGCCGATCGCCGACGTCACGACGCCCATCTCCCCGGCCGTCAAGCCGAGCACGTTGACGAGGTACACGGGCACCATCGCGCTCAGGACGAACACGCACGACATCGCACAGAGCAACGCGAGCATCGAGACGAGGATGTTCGGCGCACGCAGCACGTCGAGCCAGCTCGCGTTGCTTTCCGTGGCGCCGATCAGCCGGCCGCCTTGCGTGTCTTTCGGCTCGCGCAGCACGAAGAACAACAGGATACCGACGACGAAACCGGGGATCGCGACGATCCAGAACACCCAGCGCCACGACGGCACCACGTTCATGAGCTGCGTGGCGATCAGCGGGCCGAGCGCAAGGCCCAAGAGCGCGAACCCGCTTTGCTGCAATCCCTGATTGAACCCGCGGCGAACGGGCTTGGAGGCGGCCGCGACGGCCGTGAAGCTCGTCGGACAGTAGGTTCCTTCCATCGCGCCCATCAGCGCCCGAATCACGATCAGCGCCGTGAGCCCGTACGCCATGCCGGAGAGACCGGACATCAACGAAAACAGCAGAATTGCGGGAATCAGCACCTTACGGTGGCCGATCTTGTCGGATAGGCGCCCCGAGAAGATCGCGAAAACTCCCCAGAGCACGCCGAGAATGCCTGCGAGCCGGCCGGCGTCGCCTTCGGCGAGCCCCAGATCCGCCGCAATGAACGGAAAGAGCGGCGCGATGATCCAGCGGTCGAGCCCAACGAGGCCGAAGCCGAATCCCAAGAGCGCGACGGCTTTCCACTCGTACGACGTGTCCCAAGCCACCCCCTGACCTGCCTGTGCCTGCATCGCACGTCCCCCCGAGAACGCTTTTGCGTCGTTGTGATTCGTTGTCGCGCGCCGTTACCAAAAGGACTGGGGCGCGAGATGCTCGAGGCGCTGTTCGCGATCGAGCGCTGCATAACGGCTGCCGTAGAACAGTAGCGGCGCTCGGTCGTCGGCCGCAAGATGCACGATGCGGCCGACGAACAACGTGTGATCGCCGCATCCGATCGTGTCGGAGAGCTCTGCGCTCAAGGTTCCGACGCCGCCTTCGAGCACCGGCACGCCCCCGAGCCGCCGAAAGACCGGTGCGACGGGCACGGACGGGTGACCCGCGAAGCGCTGCGCGAGCGGCGCCTGCGCCTCGCTGAGGAAGGATACGCCGAAGTAGCGAGACGCCTCGAGCCGGGCGTGCATCTTCGCGCCGCGCCCCAGCGAGATCACGCATAGCGGCGGGACGAGCGAGCCCGCCATGAACGCGTTCGCGGTCATCCCGAAAATCTCGCCGTCGACCTCGGTCGTGACGACCGTGACGCCGGTAGCGAACCGGCCCAAGACCCTGCGAATGAGCGCGGGCTCGGGCGCGCGCTCCACGGCGCGGGCCCCGGCTTCAAGCAGCGCCGCGGCCACGCTTCAAGACCACGCTGACGTCGCCGGGATCGATCAAGTCCGGCACCGTCCAACCGTCCAGGCCGTACTCGGCCATGCACGCTTCGGCAAAGCCGCGGTACTTCTTCGCCTGGCCCATCATCTCCGCGACCATGACGACCTCGGTGCGGATGTTCTCGTGATTCCCGAAGTAGTTGCGCTCGTACAGGGCGTGGCGGCTGCCGAACTCCGTGCCGACCGCGTCCCACATGAGCTTCATGAGCTTCACGCGATCTTCGGCGCCGTACCCGTTCGAGCCGCGCACGTAGGGATCGAGGTACTTGCGGACCTCGGGCACTTTGAAATCGTTCGCGTGCGAGGGCAGATAGATCAAGGCACTGGCGAGCACGTTCTCGACGATCTCGCGCAGCCTCGTGTACGCGATATTCGACATCACGCGGTACGCCAAACCGTACTCGAGATTCGGCAGCACGTGCCCCGGCGTCCACGGCGTCACGGTGCGCGCCATCGCATCCGTCAGGCCCCAGAAGAGGTTCCGGAACGCGAGCACCTCGCCGACCTGCGCCTGCACGCCGCGGAAATCCTTCGCGCCCGTCGCGTCGACGGCCTTCAGCAACAACC
>Ga0073934_10004924_pt1 | contig 21467 bp, 22 predicted proteins | sample LarsenN4metaG_FD_76834 | JGI IMG/M metagenome (GOLD analysis project Ga0073934, IMG submission 76834) | Hot spring sediment bacterial and archeal communities from British Columbia, Canada, to study Microbial Dark Matter (Phase II) - Larsen... ...
GCAGCTGAAAGAATGCGGCGAAGCGCCGTTCTACACGCTCGGGCCGCTCACGACCGACATCGCGCCGGGCTACGACCACATCACGTCGGCGATCGGCGCGGCGATGATCGGCTGGTTCGGCACCGCCATGCTCTGCTACGTCACGCCGAAGGAGCATTTGGGCCTGCCCGACCGCAACGACGTCAAGGCCGGCGTGATCGCCTACAAGATCGCGGCGCATGCCGCCGACCTCGCCAAGGGGCATCCGGCGGCGCAGCTGCGCGACGACGCGCTGTCCCGCGCGCGCTTCGAGTTCCGCTGGGTCGATCAGTTCAACCTCTCGCTCGACCCCGACACCGCGCGCTCCTACCACGACGAGACGCTGCCGAAGGAGGCGCACAAGGTTGCCCACTTCTGCTCCATGTGCGGGCCCAAATTCTGCTCGATGAAGATCACGCAGGACGTGCGCGACTATGCCGAGAGCCTCTCCGCCAACGAGAAGGCCGCGCTCTATCCGGAGGCGGCACAGCAGGGCATGCGTGAGATGTCGGAGAAATTCAGGGCCATGGGCGGCGAGGTCTATGTCGACGCGGATGCGGTGAAGGAGAGCAACAAGGCGCTGTGACGCCCACTCTTTCGGCCGAGGCGCATGATCCGCTGCGACGAACATGCGGATTTTCAGATTGCGCGCGGCCGATTGCGAAGGCATGGATCGAAGAAACGATCCGCGACCTGGACGAAACCGAGACGACGGGCCGCGCTCTCCCGTTCCTGAAATTCCTGCCTGACCGGAATGTGCTTTTGCGGGTGGTGACGCCCGCTTCCGGACCGGAGGATGTGACCACCGCCTATTTCGAAGGGACGAAACCATGCACACGATGATCGATGATGCGGCGAAGCGGCCTATCTCAATCTGACCGACCACCCGGTCAAGGACGGCGACGCGGTCAATCAACAGCCGACCCTCGCACGCCTGCGCATCGAAATGGCGGGACGGCTGTCGCCGCCGACGTGTTCAGAATGGCTTGAGCAGGCGCGGGAGACATCGTAATTTCGCGCGCGAAATTCGATAGGTAGCCCTTGAGCTCTCGTCCGGCTCCCCGGAGGCGGCGATGTCGAAATTGACGAATCGCATTACGGTCGAGCCTGGCAAGTGCGGCGGGCGTCCTTGCATTCGCGGCCTGCGCATCCGGGTGAAGGATATTCTCGACATGCTGGCCGGCGGCGCGACGCGGGCGGAAATCCTGCGCGATTACCCCTACCTGGAGGATGAGGACATCACCGCGGCGCTCGAGTTCGCCTCGCGCGCAACCGACCATCCTGTCTTCAGCGCCGCCGAATCGTGAGATTTCTCGTCGACGCCAACCTTCCGCCGGCGCTCGCGCACTGGCTGGCGTCCAAGGGTCATGTCGCCGACCATGTCTTTGACCTGGGCATGGCCAATCTCTCTGACGCCGCCATTTGGCAGCGCGCGCGTGACATGGATGCATGTATCGTGACCAAGGACGAGGATTTCGTGCTGCTGCATGCGCTGGACCGTGGCGGCCCCGCCGTGGTCTGGATCAGGTTCGGCAATGCCTTGCGCCGAGAATTGATGCGTCGCTTGCCGGAGTTCTGGCCTGCCGTGATTGCGGCGATCGAGCGCGGCGAGCGCGTCGTCGAAGTCGCGTAACCGACTCACACCTGCGGCGGCATGGCGACCGAGCCCACCGGAAGCTTGGCAGTCAGCCAAACCCATCGCCAGCCGCAAACGTTGGCTTCGATGCGCGACCCATCCTCCAGGTCGTGAGCCCCCTCAATCCCCAAACACCCACCGGATGATCCGCGCATCGCGCGCATAGCCGCCGTTCCTGGCGAACGGCTCCTCGTTCCAGAACTTCTCCGCCGCCGCGCGGTCGGGCAGTTCCAGCAGCAGGGCTGTGCCGATGTTGTCCGACCCGTCAGCGGAGCGGATCGGCCCGCGGAAGATGAAACTGTCGGCGTAGGAGGCGAAGTAGGACTCGTGCGCGTGCAGGTGCGCACGATAGAATTCCGGGCTCTCCGTCTTCGGTCCCGTGCAGAGGAACTGCTGCAGGCCCTTGCGGCGATGGTCGGCCGCCCGCTTCTGAAAGCTGTTCGACCAGCGGTGCACTTCAATCCGGGCGTAGAGGCCGGCCTTGTTCAGTGGCTCGTCGGCGACGAACCGGTCGGCCGCGGCGCGGTCGTCGAGCTGCATGAAGAACGATGAGCCGAGCGTCTCGCGCCCGTCGTCGGACACGAAATGTCCGTAGCCGACGACGCGCTCGCCGAAGCCCTGCACGTAGCGCTTCTGCGCCGGCACGAGCGCCCGTCGCTTCTCCCCCGCGCCGGCTTTGTCCCAGCAGTAGATCGCCCATTGCGCGGGCTTGGTCCGATAATAGTTCTTCAGCGCCTCCCCGCTCAGTCCGAAGCGGGGGTCGCCCGGCAGATATCCGCCTGGATCGCCCGACATGTCGTCTCCGCGTTCGCCCGGCCCCTGACTCGCACGCGCGCAGCGTAACCGCCGTGCCGCAGGCGCGCCATCACCTCATGCGGAAAAATTCCGCCCGCCGCCCGGCCCAACGTCGCAGGGAGCGGCGAGCCGCGACGCCGGCCGTTCGAGGGCACAGGCGGGCGCCGGCGCAATCCTGTTCGCGCCCTCTGCCCGCGCTCTCTCAGGCCAGAAGCCAGCGGAATTTTTCCTCCGCTTTCCGCGCGAACTCCGGGCTCGGCTTGTTGATCTCCGGGAACTCATCGCGCCAATGATAAGGCACGCAGGCGTCGATGATCAGCCGCGAGTTGACGAAGTTCCTCTGCGCGCGGTCCTTGGGCGACAGCCGCGGGTCCGACACCGCCCCCTTGCCGATGTTGACGAGGTCGATCGAGGTCGCCGGATCGCTGCGTGCCAGCGCGGCCCAGATCAGTTCCTCGAGGTTGCTCACGTCGATGTCGTCATCGGTGACGATGACCCAGCGGTTGCCGTCCACACCCGCCTGGCAGTGGCTCGCGACATGGCCGGCCTGCTTGGCGTGTCCGGGATAGCGCTGCTTGATGGCGACGCCGATCAGCATGCGCGATCCGCCGCATTCGTGCGCCCAAACCTGGCGCACGTCCGGCACGCCGGCCGCCTCGATGTTGCGCAGCAGCACCGCCGAGCGGGTGATGGCGCGCATGCGCGAGAACTCGTCCGGCAGGAACTGCGGCGGAAAGCCGAGGATGATCGGATCATTGCGGTAATAGATCGCCCCGATCTCGACCACCGGATTGACGCGGCCGCGCTCGGTGTAGGTGCCGGTCCAATCGCCGAACGGACCTTCGGGCTCGATGCGATCGGCGTTGACATAACCTTCCAGCACGATCTCGGCATTGGCGGGAAACGGCAGCCCGGTGAGCTTGCCGCACACCACCTCGACCGGCTTGCCGCGCAGGCCGCCCACGAGATCGTACTCGCACACCCCCTCCGGCACATCGGTGCCGCCCAGAAAGAAGGCGAGCGGATCGCCGCCCACCACGATCACCATCGGCATCTTTTCGCCGCGCGCGCGATACTTGGCGAGGTGAACGGCGGCATGGCGTCCGGGCAGGACATTGTGCCCGACCGTCTTCCTGTCGGTGATCATCACGCGATAGGTGCCGAGATTGACCCAGCCGGTGTCGGGATCCCGCGTGACGTTGTAGGAGCCGGTCCCGATGTAACGGCCGCCGTCCTTCTCGTGCCATTTCGGCGTCGGGAATATTTCGAGGTCGACATCGTCCTCGGTCACGATGTTCTCGAAGATCGGGCCGTCCGCCACCTCGACTGCCGGGATCAGATTGCGGTCATGTGCGTAGACCGCGGCAAAGGCCCGGCTCAGCGCCACCTTGTCGAGCGAGGTCGGAAAGCCGAGGCTCATGGCCTTGCGCCTGCCGCCGAACATATTGACGAGAACGCGAAAGCCCGGCGGAAAGCCCGGCACCCGATCGAACAGCAGCGCCGGCCCGTCGTCGCGCCGGCTGACGACGCGGGCAGCCATGCCGATGTCCTGCTGCCAGGAGGCTCCCTCGATGCGGCGCAATTCGCCGAGCCGCTCCGCCTCGGCGATCCAGTCGCGCAGGTCGTCGTAGCCAATCCAATGCCGGCGATTGTCGCCCGTGCTCGCTCGCGCATCCACTTGCGCGCTGCTCATCGTCTCTCTCCTTCGGCTCCTGCAGGGACCGTCCGGCACCAAAAACCGGCGCCGCCGCAGGCGCAACCCAGGGACTTTGCGGAGGCGCGGGCGCCGACATGCGGCCTGTCGCGCTGGCGGTCGCCGCTTTCCACACGCCGGGCGTGCTCCGGCGGCGATTACACGCCCGCATTGTGCACGGGTGGCGCCCGAATCCGGGCGGGTGCGTCTGCACGGCGCTATCGGACGGGAGTGCCCTGCGCTACCGCGGGTTCGGACGCCTTTCTTGACGACGCAAAGGATCTCCCATGCCCAAGCAAATCGTCACCTCAGACCACGCCTACAGGAGCCCCCTGCCGTTTGCACAGGCGACCGTGGCGGGCGGCTTCATGTTCGTATGCAGCGTCGGCTGCGACCGCGACGGCCGTTTCGCCGTCGGCGACGCGCGGGCGCAGACGCAGGCCTGCCTCGACAATATCCGCGCCCTGATCGAAGCGGCCGGCGGCAGCATGCGCGACGTGGTCAAGTGCACGGTGTATGTGACCGGCCGCGAGCACTGGCAACCGATGAACGAGGTGTTCTTCGCAAACTTCACGGAGGAGCCGCCGCACCGGGTCTCCTGCATCGTTGCGGGTCTCGGTTCGCCCGAATGCCTGGTGGAGATCGACGCCACCGCCTATCTCGGACCCGACCGATCGGCTGCCTGATCGATGCCGCCGAGACCCGCCTCCGCGATCGCCCGTGCAATGGTGTCGTCCGCTTTCGCGCGCGCCACGAAGTCACCGAGTTCCGCGAGGAGCGGAGCGCCCTTGCGCACAGCGAACGCGATCACGTTGCGCCCGTAGGCGTCCGCAAGCACGCGCAGTCCTGATGCGCGCGCGGCATAGGCGATCAGGCCCGGCCGGATGCCGGCGAGCACATCGGCTCCGCCCGTGCGAAACAGGTCGAACGCCGCATCCGGCGTGTCGGCATAGACACGCGCGGCCTGCGGGACCTTTCCCCGCAGCGCCGTGTCCATGGCGTGATGGCGCACGAGCGCGATCCGCACGCCGGGTCGATCGGCGTCGGCGATCATGCGCACCGCGGAGTGCTGCGGCACCATAAAAGTGAAATCGGCGGCAAACAGCGGCTCCGAGAAATCGACCTCCGCCGCCCGCGCGCGATCGATGCCGAGCAGCACCACGTCGGCTGCGCCCGCGGCAAGCGCGCGCACCGCATCAGGCGGCGCGGCATACTCGGCGACGGACAGCGCGGCGCGGACATGCTCGGCCAGAGCGTGCGCGAGCGCGATTCCCGCGCCGCGCAATTCGCCGCTTGCGGGATCGCGCCGGTAGAAGAACGAAGGAAACAGCGCAAGCCGCAGCGCGCGATCAGCGCCGGTAAGGGGCCTGGCTTGCGGAGCAGCGTCGATGGCCGAACCTCCCAATCGATCGGGGCCGCCGTCCCGCATCGGGCAAACGGCTGTTCGGAGACCCGTGTTCGTTTTAGGATAGCATGCATACGGCGCACGCGATCAACCAGCGCCGCAGGAGGAAACGCAATGTCACGGCTGACGCTCGCGCTGACCGCGGGCCTGCTCGCCGCGGGTCTTGGCGTGCCCGCAACGGCGCAGGACTATCCGACGCAGACCATCAAGATGATCATCTCGTTCGGCCCGGGCGGCGGCTCCGACATCATCGGCCGGATCATCGCGCAGCGCATGCAGGAGAAGCTCGGTAAACCCGTGGTGGTGGAGAACAGGGCGGGTGCCGGCGGCATGATCGGCAATGAAATGGTCGCCAACTCGCCCAAGGACGGCTACACGCTCGGCGTCATGACCGCCGGCCAGATCATCGCCCCGGTGATGACCAAGGCGCCGCGCTACGACACACTCAAGGCCTTCGACGGCATCGGGCAGATCGCCACCGCGGGCCTTCTGATCGTCACCCGGCCGGACTATCCCGCCAAGGACGTCAAGGACATCGTGGCCGCCGCCAAGGCCAATCCCGGCAAGCTCAATTTCGCGAGCCCCGGCTATGGAGCCACCCAGCATCTCGCTGCCGAGCTGTTCAAACAGGTGGCCGGCATCAACGCGCAGCTTGTCCAGTTCCGCACGTCGGGAGAGGCGCTCGCGGCGCTGCTCGCCAGTCAAGTGGACGTGCTGTTCGATACGATCACCGCATTGCTCGGGCAAGTCGAGTCCGGCCAGGTGCGGGCGCTCGCGGTCACCGGCAAGGACCGCTTCCCGGCGACGCCGAACGTGCCGGCGGCCATCGAATCGGGTGTGGTGCCGGGCTATGACGTCACCACCTGGTACGGGCTGTTCGGACCCAAGGGAATGCCCAAACCGGTCGTCGCCAAGCTCAACAGGACACTGAACGAAATCATCGCCGAACCGGCGGTGGGCGAGCGCCTGACCAAGGCCGGCGTTGTGGTCAAAGGCTCGACCCCGGAGGAGTTCGACGCCTTCATGGCCGGCGAATATGCCAAGTGGACCCGCGTGCGCGAAGCGGCCAACCTTCCGCAGCGGTAACGCCGTTTGCGGCATTCTGTCAGCCGGTTCGCCGGGCGGGCGCGCTGTATAATGCTCCGGTCGATCCAGAGCCGCGGCCACAAGCGGCCGATCGTTCTCCAGGGAGGAACGCATGAGACGGCAGCAGCACGGTTTCGCGACCGTCGCACTGACGGCGATGTGCGCGGTCGCCGCGGCCGCCACGGCGGCGCATGCGGACGCAGTGGCCGGCTTCTACGCCGGCAAGGAACTCACCATCCTGGTCGGCTACGGCGCGGGCGGCGGCTACGATACCAACACGCGCCTGTTCGCCCAGCACCTGAGCAGGCACGTTCCCGGCAAACCGACCGTCGTGGTGCAAAACATGCCGGGCGCGGGATCGATGAAGGTGGCCAACAACCTGTTCAATGTCGCCCCGAAGGACGGCACCGTGCTTGGCGTGTTCGCGTCCTCGACCGCGCTTGAGCCTTTGTTCGGCAACAAGGCTGCGGCCTACGATCCGCGCAAATACGAATGGATCGGCAGCCTGCACCGCGACATCGCAAGCTGCGGCGTCTGGAAGGGGGCGGGCCAAGGCATCACGTCGCTGCCCGATCTGATTGGCGCCAAGCGAACGGTGACCTTTGGTGCCACTTCGCCGACCGCCATCACCAGTCAGCATCCGCTGTTCCTGAAGAACATGTTCGGCGCCAACGTGAAGGTGATTTACGGCTACAAGGGAACCAAGGACGTGTCGCTGGCGATGATGCGCACCGAAGTCGACGGTAGCTGCGGCATGTTCGAGTCGTCGGTGCGGGCGGCCTTCGATCAGCACATCAAGGCGGGCGAGTTCAAGATCGTGGTGCAGTTCGGGCTCGACCGCAAAGTGCCCTATTTCGGTGACGCGACGCAGATGGCAACGCTGCTCAAGATCGACGAGCAGAAGCGCATCGCCAACCTGATCTTCCGCCAGACCGAGTTGGCTCGTCCGCTCGCGGCGCCGCCAGGGACGCCGAGGGAACGGGTCGCCGCGCTGCGCAAGGCGATGCTCGATACGCTGAAGGATCCGGCCATGCTTGCCGACGCCGCCCGCATGCAGGTCGAATTCGACCCGGTGCCGGGCGAGGAGGCGGCGCAGATGTTCGAAGACTTCTACAAGACGCCGCCCGACCTCGTCGCCAAGGCGCGAACCTATACCGAGCCGGACAAGAGGTAGCGGTTGCCGGATCACACCGCGCCGTCGGCGGTGCGATCCGGCAAAGGGCGTAGGGCGCACGTGGGCGCCGTGACGCGCTCGCACCCGGCCGGTCAGGCGCCGGCGTGACGGAGGGGACCGCGATGATCACGCGACGCATGCTGCTTGCGGCCGGGCCCGCCTTGGTCACGCCCGGCCTTTTCCACCTGCACGACGCACGCGCCGAGAGCTGGCCCACGCGACCGGTACGCCTGATCGTGCCGTTTCCCCCGGGCGGCGGCACCGATGCGGTGGGCCGCGTCCTCGGTCCACGCCTGTCCGAAATCTGGGGCCAGCAACTCGTGATCGAGAACCGCGGCGGTGCCGGCAGCAACATCGGCAACGAGCTCGTGGCGCGCGCCGCCCCCGACGGCTACACGATCCTGTTCGGTGCCTTTCCGCTCGGCACCAACAAGTACATTTATCCGACGCTCGCCTACGACCCGGTCGCCGATCTGGCGCCGATCACCTTGATCTGCACCTTTCCCAACGTGATGGTGGTGCCGAACGCATCGCCGGCGAAATCCGTCGCCGAATTCCTGACCCATGCCAAGGCAAACCGTGGCGACATCACCTTCGGTTCGGCCGGGATCGGCACGTCGCTGCACCTGAGCGGCGAATTGTTCGCGCGCATGGCGGGCATCGAGATGACGCACATTCCCTACCGCGGGGCAGGTCCGGCGATCACCGACCTGATCGGCGGCCGATTGAGCGTGATGTTCAGCACGGCGGCATCGGTTGCGCCGCACGCGCGCACAGGACGGCTGCGCGCGCTGGCGGTGACCTCGGCCAAACGCTTTGCCCCGCTCCCCGACCTGCCGACGATCGCCGAAGCCGGGCTGCCGGGCTTCGACGTGTCGTCGTGGTACGCACTTTTTGCGCCGATCAAGACGCCGCCCGAGATCGTGCGCAAAATTAATGCCGACGCAGTCGCGGCCCTGCGCGAACCGCAGGTGCGCGAACGGCTGGAAGGGCTCGGCCTCGAAGTCGTGGGCTCGACGCCGCAGGAGCTTGCGGCCTTCCTGAAAGCGGAAATGACCAAGTGGGAGCCGGTCATCAAGGCGGCCGGCATCACCGCGAAATGAGGCAGAACATCCTGCACTCGTTTCTCCGGTAGGAGATTCTGACTGCGCACCCCGGCGGCCGGCGATCAAAGCTTGCGCACGCCGATTGCCGACGGCGCCTGCTTTCAATCGCCCGCGGCGCGCCTATATTCGAGCATCGCCGCATCGCGTCGCCCCATCCGCAGGGAACCACCCATGTCCTCCAAGAAGCTGCACTTCAACGCCTTCATGCGGCCGGCCTCGATCCACACCGGCGCGTGGCGCTATCCGGGCGCCTGGCCGGACATGAATTTCAACTTCGCGCATCTCAAGCGCTGTATTCAGCGGCTGGAAGCGGCCAAGTTCGACGCCTTCTTCATGGCCGACCACATGGCCGTGCTCAACATGCCGATCGATGCGCTCAAGCGCAGCCACACCGTGACGTCGTTCGAGCCGTTCACGCTCTTGTCGGCACTGTCGCAAGCGACCGAGCGCATCGGGCTTGTCGCCACCGCCTCGACCACCTTCGATGCGCCCTACCACATCGCCCGCCGCTTCGCCTCGCTCGATCACATCAGCGGCGGCCGCGCCGGCTGGAACATCGTCACCACTTCCAATCCCGACGCTGCGCTCAATTTCGGCATGGACGAGCACATGGAGCACGACGAACGCTATCGTCGCGCGCGCGAGTTCTACGACGTGGTCACCGGACTGTGGGACTCGTTTGCCGACGACGCCTTCATCCGCGACGTGGAGAGCGGCATCTTCTTCGATCCGGAGAAGATGCACGTGCTCAATCACAAGGGCAAATATCTCTCCGTGCGCGGCCCGCTCAACATCGCCCGGCCGATCCAGGGCTGGCCGGTGATCGTGCAGGCGGGCGCATCCGACGCCGGCCGCCAGCTCGCGGCGGAAACCGCCGAGATGGTGTTCACCGCCGTGCCGAACATGGCGGCGGGCCAGACCTTTTATGCCGACGTGAAGGGGCGCATGCGCAAGGTCGGCCGCAATCCCGACCACATGGCGATCATGCCCGCCTGCATGGTGATTCTGGGCGAAACGGTCGAGGAGGCGCGGCAGAAGCGCGCCCTGCTCGACAGCAAGGTCGATTACGCCAATGCCATTGCCTCGCTGTCGATCGCGCTCGGTCACGATGCCTCGAAGTTCGATCCGGACAAGCCGCTGCCCGACGACATCCCGGAAAGCAACGCCTCCAAGAGCGGACGCGAGCGCGCCATTGCGCTCGGCAAGCGCGAGAACCTCACGGTGCGGCAACTCGCGCAGCGGCTCGGCGGCTTCGGCGGGCTCGCCATGGTCGGTACGGCCAAGACCGTCGCCGACGAAATGGAGGCATGGCTGGCCGGCAACGCCTGCGACGGATTCACCCTGCAGTTTCCCTATCTGCCGGGCGGGCTCGATGACTTCTGCGACCAGGTTGTGCCGGAACTGCAGCGGCGGGGACTCTTCCGCCGCGACTACGAAGGCAGGACCCTGCGCGAGCATCTCGGCCTGCCGCGACCGGAGAACCGTTTTTTCAAGCATGCGACCGCAGAACGCGAGATCGCCTGACCGTCCTTGCGCAAGGGTCGTCCCATGGCCGCGATCGAGAGCTTCCACGCCCACGTCTATTACGACGCCGCCACTCGCGATGAGGCACTGGCGCTTTGCGCCGCGGCAGCGGAAAAATTCGGCGTCAAGGTCGGCCGCATGCACGACCGGCCGGTCGGACCGCATCCGCGCGGCAGCTGCCAGCTCACCGTCCCGGTCGAAAAATTCGCCGCGGTGATCCCTTGGCTCATGCTCAACCGGCGCTCGCTCACCGTATTCGCACATGCGCAAACCGGCGACGCACTCAAGGATCACACCGCGCACGTGCTCTGGCTCGGTCCCTCCGAACCGCTTGACCTTTCCGCTCTCAAATAGCGACGCGCTCAGCCGGTGCGACCCAAGACGTTGGCGAGATCGTTGTAGATCGTGTGCAGGTGCTGTGCCTGTGCATCGACCGAGCCGAGTTCGATGACGAAGGAGTCACCGATGATCCGGTAGCCGAACGCGCGTTCCGGCGTGTTCGGCCCGTACCAGGCGAAATGCACCGCCTCACGGTCGCCTGCGCGCACGCGCGCCCGCTGCGCCGTCGCGAACGCGGACGGCAGGTGCTCGACGGCGTAGGTTTCGACGAGCTGCCAAAGCAGATCGCGCTGCGCCGAGGTCATGTCGGCGGCTGCCGCTCCCACCTTCCCGGCATTGGCGCGCTCGGCGCCGGCGGAGGACAGGATATTGCGCAGCGCGCTCTCCGACACACGCGCCCGCCGCTGCAGGTCCGGAGCGAGATCGGCGATGAGCCTGCGCGCCAGCGCTTCCTCCTCCTTCAACGTGTTCAGCCCGGCGTGGGGCCCAAGCGTGACGCGATTGGGATACGAAGAAAACGACGACGGCGTCACCGAAACGACCCGGTTGTCGCGCACCGCGACCGATTGCGTCAGATGATGGCCCTCCACGCGGAAGCCCCAGGGGCCGATCTCCGACGGCTCCCCGAACACGGCGAGCGAAAAACGCTGCGAAGACCGCTGACCGGTGCCGTTGCCCATGGCCGCCAGCACGTCCTGCAACAGCATGACGTTTCGCGCCTTGGCGGCGCCGGCGGGCGACCAGACCGTCGACAGGACGTCCCAGGCCTTCTCCTTCTGCGCCGCATCCATCTGTTCGAGCCGTAACCCCGGCTTGATGTAGCCGCCGATACCGAAGTAGTTCCAGCCGCGCCATTGCGGGCCGTCCCAGGCAAACGATGCAGCTCGGCGCTGTTCCGGCTCCAGCGCAGCGAGGAAGGCCCGCACCCGCGTCAACAAGTCGGCGGCCGGGGCGAGGTCAGACCCGCCCGCAGCCGCTGCCACAGCGGGCACTGCCGAATATCCGAGCAGCGCCGTGCCTGCGATGAGCAGCCGACGACGCGTGGGACCGACGGGACCGGACGTGCATCGAGACATCGGAGTCTCCATGGAGCGAGTTGTGCATGGTTGAAGTATAGGGCGCGGACCGCGACGCCGGTTTCACAGCGGCGTGAAGCGCGCGACACATCTTGCGGGAGCGACGCCTGCGCCCAGCGCATGGCGGCTCAATGATTGCCCCGAATATTGCAGGCACGGCATTTCACGCTAAGGTCGTACCTTGTTCCGCCTCAGCGGCCGGACCAACCGGCCGCTGTCCCCAAACCCTTCCAAGGGAATCCGCATGACCACTCGCCGCCATTTCATCCGCCTTGCCGCGGGCGCACTTGCCGCCCCTACCCTTCCCGGCGTTGCCGCGGCGCAGGCCTATCCCTCGCGCACCATCAAGACCGTGATCCCGTTCACCGCCGGCAGCAGCAGCGACATCGTCGGCCGCATCGTGATGGACGGGCTCTCCGCACGTCTCGGCGTGAACATCGTGATCGAGAATCGCGGCGGCGCCGGCGGCTCGATCGGCGCGGCGCAGGTGGCACGCGCGGAGCCCGACGGCTATACGTTGCTTGCACATTCCTCGGCGCACTCGGCTGCGCCGGCGGCCTTCCCCAACATCAACTACGACCCGGCCGCGGATTTCACCGGCGTGGCCATGTTCGGCACCGTGCCGAATGTGATGATCGTTTCCCCGTCCAAGGGCTTTGCCAGCGTCAACGACCTGGTCGCACGCGGCAAGGATGGAAAACTGACCTTCTCCTCCGCCGGCGTTGCCAGCGCCACGCACTGGGCCGCCGAGCGCTTTCTGCTGAGCGCCGGATTCAAAGCCACCCACGTGCCGTTCCGCGGCGGCCCCGAGGCGATCACCGAGGTGATGACCGGCCGCGTCGATTTCACCTGCATGGGGATCTCGTCGGCGATGCCTTTCATCCGCAACAAGCAGGTCGTGCCGCTCGCGGTCAGCACGCCCAAGCGATCGACCGCTCTGCCTGACGTCCCCACCACGCTCGAACTCGGCTTCAAGGACTCCGATTACAGCTTCTGGATGGGGCTGTTGGTGCATGCCAAGACCCCGCGTCCCATCGTCGAACGGCTGCGCGCGGAGACGCTGAAGGTGCTTGAGGCACCCGACACGATCGAGCGACTGAAGCCGCAGGGTCTCGAGCCGATGCCCCTGACCATTGAGGAGTTCAACGCCCTGATCCGGCGCGAGGTCGAAGCCAACAAGGCGCTGGTCAAGGCCGCCGGCCTTAAGTTCGGTTGAGCGCAGGCGGCATGGACCATCTCCTGCCGCTGGCCGAGAAGGTCGCCGCACGCCTGATCGCGCGGCAGGAGACGATCGCCGTCGCGGAAGGTTCCGCCGGCGGCCTGATCGCGGCCGCCCTGCTCGCTGTGCCCGGCGCCTCGGCCTATTTCGTCGGCGGCGCCGTGGTCTATACCGCCGCCGCGCGCGGCGCGCTCGCCGGCATCGCCGCCGAGGAGATGAAGGGGATTCGCCCCGCGAGCGAACCCTACGCCGCACTGCTGGCGCAGCGACTGCGCGCACGGCTCAACGCCAGCTGGGCGCTGGCCGAAGCCGGCGCGGCGGGACCGAGAGGCAACCGTTACGGCGATCCGCCCGGCCACACCTGCATCGCAATCGACGGGCCGCTCGTGCGCGCGATCACGCTGCGAACCGGCAGCACCGACCGCCGGGCCAATATGCGGGCGTTCGCCGCCCGCGCCTTGGAACTGTTCGCCGAGACTATCGGGCTGCCCTGAAACGCCGCGCGCGGCGCCGTATCCGAGCACGCTTTGGTCGGTCAAGCCCGTGGCGTGTTCCGGAGTCCTTGCATGTGCGCTCGTCCTGATCGGCGAATCGCTCCCCACTTCGCCGGGACATGCCCTAGCCGCGCGCTCCCAGGTCGAGCACGACCTTGCCGCGTGCGTGACCGCTCATCACATGCTCGTAGGCCTTGGGCGCATCGGCAAAGGGATAGACGGCGCTGACCGTGGACCTGATCGCCTGGCTGCGCACGAGCTCGGAAATCCGGTCGAGCAGCTCCGTGTCGTACTTGACCGGCGCGGCCGTCACCTGAACGTCGCTGCGCGGCGGCTGTTGTGTCATCGGCGGCACGGAGATATGCACGATGCGGCCGCCGGGCTTGAGCACGGCAAAGGACTTGTAGCGCACGTCGCCGCCGATGAGATCGAACACGAGGTCGCAGTCTTTGATCGCCGTGCTGAAATCGGTCCGCGTGTAGTCGATCACCACGTCGGCGCCAAGCGCGCGCACGAATTCGAGATTGCCGGTCCCGGCCGTGGCCGCAACCGTGGCACCAAGCCATTTGGCCAGTTGCACGGCGATGCTGCCGACGCCGCCGGCACCGGCATGGATCAGCACACGCTCCCCGCGCGCAAGCTTGCCCGTGGTGACGAGACCGGCATAGGCGCTGAGCGCGGCAATCGGCAGCGAACCGGCCTCGGTGTCGCTGAGGCCGGCGGGTGTGCGTGCCGTCGTCGCGGCCGGCATGGCAACGAATTCGGCGTGCGTGCCCCAGCGCGCGGCATCGGCCACGCCATAGACCTCGTCGCCCGGTTCAAACGTGGTGACGGCCCCGCCGACCCTGACGACGACGCCGGAACAGTCGCAGCCCAGTACATGCGGCAGCGGGCGCGCCGTCCCGGCGTAACCGCGCGTGATCTTGCAATCGACCGGATTGACGCTGGCCGCGCGCACTTGCACCAGCACATCGCCCCGGCCGGGCTCCGGTGCTGCAACCTCGGCAAAGCGCAGCGATGCCAGACCGTCGTAACCGTTCAACGTCAATGCCTTCATCGGGCCTTCCCTCGCCACCTCGATTCCCGTTGCAAACCTAGCGCGAATGGCATGACAGGGAAACTTGAGAGCGTTTCCCTCGCCCCGCGATTGCGTATTGAACACGGCCGCGCGGCCGGCCATCATTCTGCGCCCGCTTCAAGCCAAAGGAGCCCCATGCCCGCCGACATCGATCCGCACTCCGGCTTCCGTCTGCCGCTGCCTCGGCGCGAGGATCTGGACGAAGCCGGTCGCAAGGCCTATGACCGCGCCACCACGCCCGGCGCAACCATCGCCGGCCTGCGCGGGCCGGCGGGGCTGCAACTCTTCAGCCCGAAGACCGCGCCGCACCTTGCCGCGCTCAACCGTTATCTGCGCTTCGAATCAGGGATCACGCCGCGCCACCGCGAAATCGCGATCCTGATCACGGCGCGCGAGATGGACAGCCAGTTCGAGTGGGTCGCGCACGAGCCGGAGGCACTGAAGGCAGGCGTGCCGCAAGCGGTGATCGACGTCATCAAATATCGACGCAGCACCGCGGGCCTCGACGAGATCGACGCCCTCATCATCGAACTCGGCCGCCAGATCTGGCGCGATCACAAGGTGACATCGGAAACGTTCGCCAAGGCCCGCGCCGCGTTCGGCGCCAACAAGCTGATCGACCTTGTGCTGTTGATGGGAAACTACGCCGGCACGGCCGCGCTCCTGACCACCGTCGACATGCAATTGCATCCGGGAAAGGAACCGCTCCTACCTATTCCCTAGCGCCGAGCGGATGACGCTCGACGTCGCGCCGCAGTTTCCGCCCGCGGCCCGCTGCGACGATCTGCAGCCGCGCGCACCAAGGCGCGCTCTGGCCCGAATGTTTCGGCTTGTCTATGATTGCTCCAGCGGAGGACCCCGACATCGTGGAACAGCGCGTAAGCCGCGACATGGCGGCGCTATTTGCCGAACGTGAGCGCGATCGATATGTCATGCACAGCCGCCATCTCAACGAGCAAATGGTGCGCGTGCTGCGCACGCTCGGCTACGATGTCGGATTCTGCCGCGGCCTCGGCCCGTATCTCTATGACCGCAACGGCGAGCGATATCTCGACTTGTTGAGCGGCTTCGGCGTGTTTGCACTGGGCCGCAATCATCCGGCCGTGCGCGGCGCGCTGGAAAGCGTCCTGGCAAGCGAGCTTCCCAATCTCGTGCAACTCGATGTTCCCACGCTGGCGGGGATTTTGGCGGAGCGACTGCTTGCACACGTTCCCTATCTCGACAAGGCCTTCTTCGCCAATTCCGGCGCCGAAGCAGTGGAAGCGGCGATCAAGTTCGCCCGCGCGGCGACCAGGCGCCCCGGCCTGATCTACTGCGAGCACGCCTTTCACGGCCTCACCTATGGCGCGCTGTCGCTCAATGGCGACGGCATTTTCCGCGACGGTTTCGAACCGCTGCTGCCCGACTGCACGCGCGTGCCGTTCAACGATCTGGACGCGCTCGAGCGGGTGCTTGCGCGGGGGACCGCGGCCGCCTTCTTCGTCGAGCCTATTCAAGGCAAAGGCGTCAACATGCCCGCCGACGGCTATCTGAAGGCCGCGGCCGAGCTCTGCCGCCGCCACGGCACGCTGTTCGTCGCCGACGAAATTCAGACCGGCATGGGGCGAACGGGACGCTTTCTTGCGGTCGAGCATTGGGCGGTCGAGCCGGACATGGTTCTTCTGGCCAAGTCGCTGTCCGGGGGGCATGTGCCAAGCGGCGCCGTGCTGATGCGCAAACCGATCTTCGACAAGGTGTTCAACCGCATGGACCGGGCCGTGGTGCATGGCTCGACCTTCGCCAAGAACGACCTCGCCATGGCCGCCGGCATTGCCACGCTCGACGTGATCGAATCGGAAAATCTCATCGCGCGCGCCGCGCGCCTGGGCGAGCGGCTGATGGCCGGGCTGTCGGCACTCGTCCCGCGCTACGAACTGATGACCGAGGTTCGCGGCAAGGGACTGATGCTCGGCATCGAGTTCGGCGCGCCGCGCTCCTTCAAGCTCAGGGCGTCGTGGAACGTGGTCGAGGCGGCGAGCAAGGGATTGTTCTGTCAGCTCATCACCATCCCGCTGTTCAAGGACCACAAGATCCTGTGCCAGGTGGCGGGGCACGCCAGCCACACCATCAAGCTTCTTCCCGCGCTTGTGATCTCGGACGAGGATTGCGACTGGATCGTCAGGGCCTTCGATCGGGTGATCGCCGACGGCCATCGGGTGCCGGGCGCGGTCTGGTCGCTCGGCCGGACGCTGGTCGATCACGCCATGCGCGCACGCGCAGCGCGCTGAGCGGCGCACGGCCACCCATCGACCTGTTCGCAGCCGGGCGCAGCGGAACACAGGCGCACCGTCTGACCGGCGCCACCGCAATCCGGCCGACGGATCGAACGCAGGCGCGGGCCACTCCGGAACGACCACTGGAACCGGCCCAATCTGAACCGCCATTCATATGTGCGGCGGCGGTGCGGCCTGCACGCCGGCTCGCACTGCCACATACACGTGTCATCAACAAATTTCCGACAAATTGACCCCGCCTACTTGCGCAGGCTCGGGGCGAGCCCGACGGCCATTCCAATTCGGATGTTCCCGCGATCGGCGAAGGGGCCGGGCGGATCGAGGAGATGACCATGAGAAAGACGATTCTTGCTATCGCGACGAGCGCCGCGCTGGCCGGCGCCGTGGTGACGCCGACCCCGGCCGCCGCGCACTGCCGGGGCTGCATCATCGGCGGCGCGCTCATCGGCGGCGCGCTGCTGGGCGCGGCCATTGCCAGCTCACGGCCGGTCTACGCGGCACCGGCGCCGGTCTATGTGGACGAGCCGGTCTATGTCCGGCCCGGCCGCTGCTACGTGCACGAGGAGGTCTGGTCGCCGCGCCACCGCGCCTACATCGTGGAGCGGGTGCGGGTGCCCTGCTACTGACCGCCGCGAATTTTGGCGCGTTTGACGGGTGTGGACCGGCCGGTCGATTGCGACCGGCCGGTCCGTGCTTTTGAAGCGAACGCACCGTCGATTCAGTTGCGAACCCGCGCGCCGCGCATGTGCGTGAGCACGCTTGCGGTCGGCCAGCAGTCGATCTTCAGGCCGTTGGCCTTCTGATAGGCGCCGAGCGCCGCGCGCGTGAGCATGCCGGCTTTGCCGTCGATCCTGTCGCGGTAGAGGCCGTGCGCGGCCAAGGTGCGCTGCATCTCCTCCACCTCCTCGGTGCGCAACTGGGTGTTCTTGCTCCAGGGCGTTTCGAACGGGCGTCCGCCGGCGATGCGGTCGCTCAGGTGACCGACGAACAGCACGTAGAGGTCGGAGAAATTGTAGTCCTTGATCACGTAGTAGTTCTTCGGGGTGAGGAAGGCGGGCCCGTAGGTGCCTTCCGGAAGCAGCAACGACGCCGGCACGCTGAGTTCGGCGGCCGACGGCTTGCCGTCGTAGGCAAGGCGAAAGCCGCGCCTGATCCATTCTCCCAGCGCCAGCATGTGAGCGGGCTCGGCGATCGTGCAGTCTGTCCCGGCGGGCATTCGCACCTCGTAGGCCCAGCGTCGTCCGGGCTCCCAACCCTTGGCGACGAGCTGGGCTGCGGCCGAAGCCAGGGCATCGGGAACCGAGTTCCAGATGTCGCGCCGGCCGTCCCGATCGAAGTCGACCGCGTGCTTGAAGAATTCCGACGGCAAAAGCTGGGTGTGGCCCATGGCGCCGGCCCAGGAGGAGCGCATATCGGCGAGCGTGACGTGCCCCTCCTGCAGGATCTTGAGCGCGAGAAGGAACTCCTGTCGGAACATGTCCTTGCGGCGGCCGACATAGGCCTGGGTGGCCAGCACGCGGATGGCGTTGTGCGGCAGCCTGTGGCCGCCATAGGCGGTTTCCCGGCCCCAGATCGCGAGGATCAGCGACCCCGGCACGCCGTAGCGCCGTTCGATTTCGGCCAGGGTCGCGCCGTGCGCCTGCCGCAGCGTGCGCCCCTGCGCCGCAAGCCGCGCGATTGCGCTCTCGCGCACGTAGGCCGCCGGTGTCTGAACGAATTCCGGCTGCGGCGGGGGCCGTCGCTCGGGACGACCGGGCAGAACCAGATCGGGCAGCGACAGATCGGGCTCCAGTCCCCGCGTTGCCGCCTCGAACAGCGGCCGCGCCACGCCGAGCCGCTGCGCCTCGGGCCAGAGCGATTGCAGGAACGCGGCGAAGGCGGTATCGGCGCGCACGGGCTCCGCCACAACCAGCGCGGCGACAGCCAGGGCCAAGAGCCGACCGCGCGGCGCCCCGATGCGCCTCCGACGCTTGCCCATGACGACCGGCGGCCCGCACACGGCGGCGTCCGGCTCAAGGCCGGTGCTTGCTGTCGTAGACCGGCTGGCTCAGCCGTTCGACGAGGGCGATGCCGATCGCCGAAAGCACGAACATGCCGTGGATCACGGCCTGCCACATCACGCCGGTCTCGGTATAGATGGCGCTATCCTTGCCGAGCTGGCCGGCGTAGAGAAACGTGCGCAGCAGATGGATCGAGGAGATGCCGATAATCGCCATGGCGAGCTTGATCTTGAGCACGCTGGCGTTGACATGGCTCAGCCACTCCGGCTGATCGGGGTGCTTTTCCAGCTCCAGCCGGGAGACAAAGGTCTCGTAGCCGCCGACGATGACCATGATCAGCAGGTTCGAGATCATCACCACGTCGATCAGCCCGAGCACGACCAGCATGATCTCCTGTTCCGAGAACTTGGTGGCGCCGAGGACGAGGTGCCACAGCTCCTTGAGGAACAGCACGACATAGACGCATTGGGCCACGATCAGCCCGAGATAGAGCGGTAGCTGCAGCCAGCGCGAACCGAAGATCAGTTGCGGCAGCGGCCGCAGCCCTTCCCGCAGTCCGGGCGGAGGTACGGGCGTTTCGCCAGCCATCGACATGGCAAATCCCCTGCAAAAGAACACGATGTGCAGGCCGCCGCGGGCGGCCGATTTCGCAGCACTTATACGTGATTCGATTGAGCGAAATTGCGACGCAACGTCAAGACGAGCGGCGCAGATAGGCCTCGGCGGAAGCGCGCATCTGCGGCGGCAGCTCTCCCGACCTTGCGATGATGACGAGCCGCGCTTCGGTGGTTGCCAGCCGGATCCTGAGCAGCGGCGCATAACGGTCGGAAATGTAGAAGGCGAGCGCGTCGGCCGCGCTCGGGAACTCGATCAGCACCACCCGCTCCGGCACGAATGAACCGGCGATTGGCGTCACCGTTCCGCCGCGCGCGAGAAAGCGTCCGCCGAAGCTTCGTACCACTTCCGGCACCGCCGCCGCATAGGGGCGGAAGCGTTCCATGTCGCGCATGATGTGACCGCCGAGGACGAACGCTTCCCCGTCGCCGGTCTCCTCCAGTCCCTCCACAGCAAAGGCATTGAAGGGTGCGCCGGCTCGCGCTTCCGCCCTGAGCGCATCGACGTCGGCGCCGTCGGCAAGCCTGGCGATCAACGGCGAGCCGAAGCTCCAGGGCCGCTCGAAGGAGATCATCCCGCCGTCGGCCACGACCTGGCTGCCTGCGGGCAGGCGGCCCGCCGCCGACTTTCCAGCCACCAGATAGGTCACCATGCGCGCAGGACGGAGAAGCCGGCCGTCAGCTCGCAAACGACGGGTCAAGCCGCTCGGCCAGGCGCAGCCAGTAATGCCAGGAGATGTCCTCGCGCGGGGCATTGCCGATGCGCTCGGTCATCTGCCGCTTGGTGTGCGCCTGCAGCTCCTCGGGAATCGGACGCAGCGTTCCGCCGGTCGCCATCACGCGCGCCTGCAGCGCGCAGGCATCGATCAGCGTGCGCATGAAGCCGAAGGCCTCGCCCAGGGTCGCACCGATGCTGAGCAGGCCGTGATTGCGCATGATCAGCGTATGCTTGTCACCGAGATCGGCCAGCATGCGCGGCACCTCGTCCGCCTCCTGCGCAAGACCTTCGAAATCGTGGTAGCCGACCTCCTGGTAGAGCCGGCATCCGCCCTGGGCGAGGATCACCAGCGGCTCCTGGATGGCGCCGATCACCGTCCCGGCGGTCTCGTGCACGTGCATGACGCAGTTGATGTCGGGGCGCGCCTTGAGGATACCGCTGTGGAAGTTGTAGCCGGCCGGCTGCACCTTGAGTCCGGTGTGGCTCAGCACATTGCGGTTGTAGTCGAGCGTGGACAGCGAAGATGCGGTGATTTCGTCCCAGCCGAGCCCTTGCGGATTCATCAGGAACGTGTCGGTGCCGGGGATGCGCAGCGAGATGTGGTTGAGCGTGTCGACGTTCCAGCCGAGGTGGTGGGCAACGCGGAATGCGGCGGCAAGCTCGACGCGCAGCTTCTGTTCCGTGTCGCTGACCTTGCGATCGAGCGCCACGCCGCCGATGCGGGAAACGGGCATGCGGGTGTTCATGACGAAACGCTCCTCCTTCGCTGGCACGCCGGTCTTATGCCGACCCTGCCGGCATGGTAGTGTGGCGCCCGGCCGGGGCAAGAGCGATCAGGCGCCGTCGACCCTTGGCGGTCGGGCCCGCGGTGGGCGAATTGTGTGCCTTTCGCATAGTGCAAGGACGGAGCGCCGGACTCGTGAGGGGCTGCATGCGGCGGCAACGGCCCGTTTTCCAGGCGAAGTGCTCGATGCCGTCGTCACCGCCCAGCCGGCACGGCCGCCGGCGGCCTACCGGCTGAACTTCTTGTACTTGATGCGCTTGGGCATCACCGAGTCCTCCCCCAGCCGACGCATCTTGTCTTTCTCGTATTCCTGGAAATTGCCCTCGAACCACTCCACGTGACTGTCGCCCTCGAATGCGAGGATGTGGGTGGCGATGCGGTCGAGGAACCAGCGGTCGTGGCTGATGATGACGGCGCAGCCGGCGAAATCCTCCA
>Ga0073934_10004927_pt1 | contig 21464 bp, 18 predicted proteins | sample LarsenN4metaG_FD_76834 | JGI IMG/M metagenome (GOLD analysis project Ga0073934, IMG submission 76834) | Hot spring sediment bacterial and archeal communities from British Columbia, Canada, to study Microbial Dark Matter (Phase II) - Larsen... ...
CAGATGGATGCACCTTTGCTGGGACATTGTTTCCTCGTGCAAAGGGAAATGTGTTTCATGTGAGCGTCGCATTCGAAGGCGGGGTCTGTAGCAACGGAACGGATACGGTCAATGGAATCGCATTTTATGATACCGCAACTCAACGGCTGTACAGTGCGGCTCTCAACAGCGCCAGGACCAACGGCTTTATATTTATGAGCATCAAGCTGTAAGCCTTTCTGTCTCAATTTTCTGTCAGGGTTTCATTTTTTGAGGGGATTCCCTTTTGAGGCGCGTTTGTTTTGGGAAGTCCCCCGGTGTCCTGCCTGGGTAAGGGTACTCTCTGTGTTGATGGCTAGTCGTCGGAGTCTTCAAAAGGCGACCCGCCTGCCGACGAAAGCTGGGAGGCTTCTCAGGCCTGGAAGGCTGAAAACCTTTTCCGGTTTCTGTCGAAGGCAAGTGTGCGTCTCAATCAAGAGCGCCCATTCTTGGATCGGGTTCCGTTGAGGGCTGAAGGTTGCGATTCTTCCTGCGTCTTGTTGGTAGCCATGTGGTAGAAGGTCTTTTTAAGATATTGTCATTTCAGGTGATTTCAGGGGGGACAGCAAACTAGCAAACCGCAGGTCACTGGACCGCGAAATCGGGGTGCGCGAGCATGAACGCAGTGCCGAAGGGACCGATGGTCGGAATGGCTTTTACGAGCGCGACTTCGTGACCTGGCTCGGCACCGGCAGCCGGGAGGGCGCAAGCGGGTGCAGTTCTTGGTGGCCTATGGCGTACGGGCTGATGGGACGCGGCAGTTGCTCGCCTTCGTCCGTAGCCGGGGTGAGAGTCAAGTGGCGTGGGAAGGCCTGCTCGACGATCTGTATCAACGCGGCCTCGACGGCCACCAGCTTCAGCTCATCGTCACCGATGGATGTCCCGGGTTAGCAGCCGCGCTGCAGCCGGTTTATCGACGGGTGCCCCATCAGCGCTGTTGGGTCCATAAGCTCCGCAATGTGTTGAGCGGGGCTCGGCGGCGCGATCACGCCGCGATGAAGGCGGACGCCCAGGCGATCTATCAGGCGGCCAGTCTGGCCGAGGCGGAATAAGCCGCCCGCGCGTTCGCTCGCCGGTGGCGGGACGCGTATCCGCCGCTCCTGACGCAGTTGCTGCGGGACCTGCCGGAGTTGCTCGCGTTCTTCCAATCTCCGCGAACGCTTTGGCGCAGGTTGCGGACGACGACTGTGATCGAACGCGGTTTCGTGGAGGTGCGTCGGCGGACGCGCCCAATGGTGTGCTTCGTCAATGTGCAGAGCGTGGAACGGATTATCTTTTCGATCTTTAACCGGTTTAACTTGGAATGGAGCCAGCGCGCCCTTCGGCAATTTACACAAGCGGCTTTGACATCACCCTAAGAGTCAATCATTGCTTACCTTTTCCGACTCAATAGGTTAGCTTCCCCGAACGCCTTTAGAGACCCATCATAATTATGTATCCAAAAAGATCCAAGTATCCAAAAAGATTCAGTATGTAATTAGATTCAATCTCAATGAGGAGAAGATATTTCATCGTCCCAGCTCAAGATAAGGCTTATTTGTGAGACCGAAATCTGTATCCGAAGATGAGGAATGATTCCTGCTTTGAGGGATCGCAAATTTATCCAATTTGCAACTCAGAACAAGGGAGACTCATATGAGTAAGAACTGGCTGAGTCGGAAGTGGATTAAGACCGTGTTGTTGGGCTGCTCTATTATCAGCCTCTGTGGTACCGCGTATGCGCAGGGGGTTCCCGGGTTTTCTTTGAGTGTGGAGGGCAACCCCCAAGTCTTTTCAACGGGCGGAACTGCCGTCGATGGAGGGTTTAACACGGGGAGCGTACAGACAGTTGGTCCCTTGACCAGGTCAATTAACCTTCTGTCCTCTGGACCTAGCAGCAGCGGGAGTTATAACTATAATATCTCGGCTGAGCTTGGCCACCTAAAAGGAACGGCACTGGCTATGGGTAGGGCCACGGGTAGTACAGCTAACAGAGGCAGTGGAAGTGGCACCCTGACCCTGTTCATGAATGATACGCTCACTTCTAATGGGATTGGAGATTTCCAGATCACTTTGACGTTGAGGAGCCGTGTCGTCCATACGCCCGTAAACGACGGTAATTGCACAAACTCCACCTTTACAAATAACGTGCGTGCCGCCCTCAGCGCGCCGACTCCCTTGCAGCTCATACGTACGTGTTCTTCCGACACCGACGTCAGTGTGCAAACTGCTACAGCCTCTATTCATAGCCCCTCCCCAGGAACGAGATTCCCGTTACAAGGGTTTCTTCAGTTGATAGCCAGTGCTACTGCAGTCGGCACGACTATCCCGGCTGTCGATACGCTGGTTGAGACGGACGCATTGGTAGACCCACCAGACATGACGGTCAAAGTCGATCCCCTCACCCCAGGCCTCACCTACACGACAGCCAGCGGTCGGTCATATTTATCTGCGGTGCCGAACCAGCCGCCGGTGGCGGACGCCGGACCGGATCAGACAGTGCGCATTGGTCAGACGGCCTTACTAGATGGCTCAGCCAGTTCGGATCCTGACAACAACACACCGCTCACGTATGCCTGGAGTTTTGTAGAGAGACCGGCCGGCAGTACAGCCACACTGTCGGATGCCGATAAGATGCGGGCGTCCTTTACACCCGATGCAGTAGGCAATTTCCGCATCAAACTAGTTGTTACGGATAGCCTCGGTGCGACGAACAAGCCTGATGAGGAGCTGAATTTTGTGACCGTCAGCACTGTCAACTCCGCGCCGATTGCGGACGCGGGACCGGATCAAGCCATTACGCTGATTGGGACGACCGTGCAACTCGACGGGCGTACCAGTTATGACCCGGACGGTGACCCTATCACATACCTATGGACGTTGACGCAAAAGCCGGAAGGCAGCACGGCGACGTTGTCGAGTGCTTCCAGTTCCACTCCAACCTTCGTGGCGGACAAGAACGGAACGTATTTCGCCACGCTGATCGTAACCGACAGCCGAGGCGACGCGAGCGCGAGTGATTCGGTGACCATCAGTTTCGACAACGTGAAACCTGTGGCCGATGCGGGTGGCAATCAAGCAGTGACGCTCGGCCAGACTGTCCATTTGGATGGGAGCGGGAGTTCCGATGCCAACGGCGATGCGCTCGGCTATGCCTGGCATATCGTGTCGGCGCCGGTCGGCTCGACGGCTGCTCTCGTTGGAGCCACGACCAAGACGCCGAGCTTCTTACCGGATGCAGCGGGTACCTTCGTCATCAGCTTGATCGTGCACGATGGATTCCTGAACAGCGATCCGCACACGGTGACGGTGGAGGTGACGACCAGGCAATCTCAGGCCATCACTGAGGTGCGCGGGGCAATCACCGCCATCAACGGGCTGAGCGACGGTTCGTTCAAGAATCCAAACCTACGCAATGCGCTGACCAACAAGCTCAATGCGGTGCTGCATGACATCGACCAGGGGCTCTATCAGGACGCCCTCAACAAACTGCAGAACGATGTCCTAGGTAAGACCGGCGGTTGTTCTTCGATTGGATCACCGGACAAGAACGACTGGATCACCAATTGTGCCTCGCAAAACCAGGTGGTGCCGGCGCTGCAAAGGGCCGTTGCACTATTGCGCGACTTGATCTAGGTGAGTCGGTCCAGTGGCAGTGGCGATAACGCTGCTGCCACTGGAACGTGGATTAGCTAGGGAACGACTTCAGTATCAAGAGCCAGTACTCGTTGTTTCAATGTTGAGATTGGTTTTGTCCTGCTCACTTTGTGCTACCACGATGCTACCTGGATAGGTCAAACCAGCCCCTCTCGCCCCATTTCGGGGGAGTCCTGTTTTGTGGTTTCTTGCGGGGTTAGATTATCTGAGGTAGGGCTTGTTGAACTTTGTAAACCGCAGGTCGCTGGTACGATTCGGGTCGCCGGCTCTAGAAAACGAAAATTGAACCAGCGATCTGAGGGATTCGAAGGATGTGTCGCCTTCGTGGGTATTATACATGGGGGTTCGCGACGCGAGGAATAACGAGCGTCAAGTTTGCGAACGCCGGCGAGATGGTGAGCCGGCCGGAACGGGCCCCCTCGTAGGAGTCGTGAGGCATGCCTCAGGGCCGACCTGATGACTGGTCACCCGGTCAATCCTGGTCGGCGGCTCCAAACCGCACTTCGTGTGTACCGCCGGTCTATTTATCGTTTTATCGTGATGACGACCGGCGGATAGAGGCCAACAATAATCTCTTACCTCCAGGAATTCCGCTTCAGCGTGAAGTAGCTGCGGTCAACCTGTGGGCGCTGCTCGCATGGTCATGAGCAATAGTGCGATGCCGAATCACAGCCATTAGCCTGCGACGCGCACCACCACTTTTCCCATCGGACCCTGTGCCAATCGTGCGAACCCTTTCTTGACCTCCTCGAATGAAACGATGCTGTCCACCAGTGGACGGCGTCCGATCGTTTCCAGCCGATCGACGATTTCTTTCCATGCAGCTTGGGCTGCCTGGGCCGTATAGTCACCGACCGCGACACCACCTATACGAATGCGACGGAACAGCAAGGTCGCCGTATTGAACTCGGGGACCGTGCCTCCGCTCCTGCCGACGATGCTGACCCGCCCGCCGTAGCCGAGGAGGGCGATCACACGAGGCAACAACTTGCCACCTACGCAGTCGATAATCACATCCACTTTCCTCGGACTGATCGCAGCAGAGACAGACTTCGTTAGACTCCTATCCTCCGGATCAAACACGAAATCGGCTCCGAGCGTGTTCAGCTTGGCTCGCTTCTCCGCATCGCGGGACAAGCCCACCACGATCAGGTTCATCGATTTTCCGAGTAGCACTGATGCCACGCCGACTCCGCCTGATGCACCGGTGACGAGGATCACGGATCTTTCCGGTGGCGGAGCAGATGGGTCGCTCCATTGTGTGAGGGCCTGCCAGGCGGTTAGGAAGACCAGCGGAGCGCCGGCCATTTCTTCGAGAGACCAGCCGACAGGGATTCGGACGAGACTTTCGGCGGGCGTCACGACTTTCTCAGCCAGAGTGCCTGGCATGTCTACTCCCGCCGAGCAGCGCAGGACCCCGACTGTTTCGCCCACGCGGATGCCATCTACCTCGGTTCCTATCTGTAACACGTCACCCACCCCGTCACGTCCGAGGATGTGTGGCAGGATGGGTTTTGCTGGATACAGTCCTTGTGCCAGAAATGCATCCGCGGGATTGAGCGCGGCATACCTCACTTTGAGCAACACCTCTGTCGGGCCCGGCTGAGGATCCGGCACCTCGCCAAGCCGCAACTGTTCCACTCCGCCATAGGAGTCCATCAACCAGGCACGCATAGGCCGATCTTTGCTTTAACGAATCTTGTGATTGGATAAGAGTTTCCGTACATTCTCCCGGAACGTCTTATGGGAATCAAACGACCTTACGCATATGTTCTTCGTCGGCCTTCAAGGTTCGTTCTCGTCTCACATAGTCTTGAAGCCCACGCCGTATGATTCCGTTATGAAGCTCAGCATAGCGACCGCTGAGGGCTTTGACTCCGACGGACGTCACTCCCGCGTCCTGATTACGAATGAGTTCGTGGAGGTTTTGTTCGATACGGTCTTTGGCTTCTCGAAGACATTCTTCTGCGAGATCCCAAACCTCCGGATGTGCACCGATCCGTTCCTGCGTTTCGGCGTAAAGAGCGGTTGTTGCGATCGCCAGCAGATCTTCACCGATCATCTCGATCCGGTTTTGCCGGCCTTGATCGTCTCGAAGCGCCTGCCGATGAAGCAGCATGGCGTAAAATATCGTTCGGGCCAGTCGACGACTGGCCCGTTCGACGAATAGCAAGTTGGAGCGGACCTTCGGATGGTGGAACGCTGGGTGAAGCGGTAATCGACGGCCTCTCCATTGGCTCACGTACCAAGGAACATAGAATTTCAGGAGTCGCCGAAACTCGATGAATTGACGAATGCCCGTGGCTCGTTCGTCGAAAAGATGGCCGGCCCGTTCCAGATGCAGGTTGAGCCCCTCACGGGCGACGAATGGTCGTAGGATATCAGTGGCACCTTCTCCGATTCGGTACATCTCCGCATCGCGGACCAGCTGTTCGATGCCGAACGCAGGCTCTCCACGAAGCCACTTCGAATGGGCTGTTTCGTACCCCATTCCTCCGAAGATGACTTGGGCGTCTTTTAAGAACTGAATGGTCTTCTCGGAGCAGAAGAGTTTGGCTAGGGCGGCCTCGATCCGGACATCAAACGTGTGTTGATCCGCCATCCGCCATGCCGTCAGTGCGAGCGCCTCCATGGCGAAGAGATTCGAAGCCATGCGGCCCAGCCTCATGCGTTGCGTCTGCCTGGTACCCAGAGGTTTCTGGAAGGTGAGTCGTTGGTTGGCCCGATCGAGCGTGGGTTGCCAAGCTTGTTTAGCCATGCCCAAGCAAATGGCGGGAATGCTGACCGCCCGGCCTACATTGAGGATGGTCAACGCGTACTTGAGCCCTCGACCTACTTCACCGATGACATTCTCCGTCGGAATGTGAACATCCGTGAACGTCATGTGGGCGTTCTCGATGCCCCGGCAGCCCTCGAACTGACAGTGCTGTCGAATATGAACACCGAATGTCTGCATATCGAGGATGAAGGCGGTGTGAACCTGCTCATCGGCCCCTTCGCCGTTGGGAACCGGTTCCCACGCGGTCTGCCCGTTCTGTTGTGTCCGTTTGGCCGGCACCCGTGCGATCAGCGTCACGTAACGGGCGATGGGGCCGTTGGTGCACCAGAGTTTCTCGCCGTTCACGACAAACGCCGTCCCATCGGAATTCAAGATCGCTTCGGTCGCAATGTTTGCGGCGTCGGAACCGGTCATTGGCTCGGTGAGTGCAAAAGCCGAAACTGCTTCCCGTGCCACGAGCGGTAGGTACTTACGCCGCTGCTCCTCGTTCCCGAACATGAGGATCGGCATCGCGATGCCGATCGATTGCGGCACGGCGACGGTGAGAGCCAGCGCGTTGCTCCAGCTTGCCATGAGCATGAGGGCGCGTCCGTAGTTCGTGTACGAGAATCCGAGCCCGCCGTACTGTCGGGGGATCTTCATGCCGAAGGCGCCGAGAGCAAAGAGCCCTTTCAAAACGGAGTCGGGGATCCTCGCGGTCCGTTCGATTTCATCGGGATCGACATGGGTCGTGAGAAAAGTTTCCAGGCGTGGGTGGAATTCTTCCCAGTCAGCCTTCTCTTCCGGTGACTCTTCCGGCATGAGCAGGAGTGAAAAGTCGGGCTTTCCGGCAAAGAGCCCCACCATAAAACTCTGGCCTGTTAACCGCTGCCGGGCCTCCTCGATCCGCTCGAACCCTTTAAAAAGGGTGGCCATGATGATTCCTCAGAGAGTCATCGGTTCCAGGGATGGTGATGCTTGCAGTTCGGCAAATCGCGCCGTGAAGTGGCGCAGCATCGGCGCTTCATAGGTCAAGGTCAGGCCATGAATCCGGTCACGTTGTCGGTGGAGCTCGATAATCGCTTCTGCGACATAGGTAATCTGCATGTTCGTGTAGACACGCCTCGGAATAGCCAGCCGGACCATCTCAAGTTCGGGATGAATCGTGCGGCCGGTTGTCAGCTCCTTCTTTCCGAACATCACCGTGCCGATTTCGACTCCTCGAATCCCATATTCCCGATAGAGGGCGACGGCCAACGATTGTGCGGGAAAGTGATCTTGCGGAATGTGCGGAAGAAACGCTTTGGCGTTGAGATAAACGGCGTGGCCGCCGATCGGTTTGAGGATGGGCACGCCTGCTTGATCCAGCAACTCTCCCAAATAGCGCACTTGCCCGATCCGGAAGCTCAAGTAATCCTCGTCCAACACTTCTTGCAACCCTCTGGCCATCGCTTCAAGGTCACGGCCCGCCAATCCGCCGTAGGTTGGAAAGCCCTCGACCAGGATGAGCATGTTCGTAATGTCCTGCGCCCATCGCCCGTCGTTCAGGCTGAGAAATCCACCGATGTTCACGAGGCCGTCCTTCTTGGCAGACATTAGTACAGCCGTCTCCATAGCTGAAAAGTTCCCGTGCGATGTCGAGGATGGATGTGTCGGCGTATCCTGGTTCACGCTCTTTGATGAAGTAGCAGTTTTCGGCAAATCGACAGGCGTCGAAGAACAGGGGGATTTCGTAGTGATCGAGCAGTGCCTTGGTTCGTCGGATATTCTCCATCGAAACCGGTTGACCTCCACCGCTGTTATTCGTGATGGTGATCATCACGAGCGGAATACGCTCGCGGCCTACACGATGAATAGTTTCCTCGAGTCGACCGATCTCCATATTCCCCTTAAAGGGCCACTCGCAATGCGGGTCGTAGGCTTCTTTGATCACCAGGTCGAGTGCCTCGGCGTGCTGATGCTCGACGTTGGCCCTCGTCGTGTCGAAATGGATGTTGTTGGGCACGCACATGCCCGGCTTGACGACCGTTGAGAAGAGAAGATTCTCGGCCATGCGCCCCTGATGTGTCGGAATAACATGCTTGTACCCGAAAATGGACCGAACAGTCTCTTCGAAGTGGTAGTAGTTCTTGCTGCCGGCGTAGGACTCATCTCCCAGCATCAAGCCCGCCCACTGATTATCGCTCATGGCCGACGTGCCGCTATCGGTGAGCAGATCAACGTAGACACTCTCGGCGGGGACCTGAAAGAGATTGTATCCTGCCTCCCGGAGCGAACGCTCCCGCTCCTCGCGCGTTGTTCGGCGTATGGGTTCCACGACCTTGATCTTGAACGGCTCGGTGGGAAATTTCATCGGACCGACCTCTGAAATCGTGTCAATTCCGTCCTGAATGCGTGAGGGTCGCTATATTCGAACACATACCGGGTCATGTCGAAGAGGGGAGCCGGATCGAGATCGCGCAGCAAGTCCGGTTTCCAGGTGATCTCCAATTGGTTGATCATCGTGATGGGTGTCGGCGGGCCGACCACCCCCAACTGCACCTGGCCGTAGGATTGAGAGAAAATGAGTATTTCTCTGTCGAACATGGCGGCATTGAGATCTCTCGCCGCGCCTTGTCGCCTGTAATCTTCCTCGAAGCGCTTGAACGCAGGAGCACGTTCCAACTCCTCTCGAAACGCGTAGCATATCTTGATCCCGGTCCGCTGTTGGTCTTCCATGACCTGTATGGCATCAGCCACGACCGGCTCCTCCGCCATTTGTTCCCGTGTCAGGACCAGTAGGCGGCGAATGATCACGCCGCGCTTCACGGCCTCCTGGTTCGCCAAGAGGTAATTCGGATAGAGCGCCTCGCCCTTCTTCCAGATATTCCATCGCTCCATCAAGGCATCGACCGAATGTTCGGCCGTTTGGACCAACCGGACGGCCTCGGCATTCGCCTCGGCTCCTTGGTACGTCAAGGTCTGCGTTTCAAGTTCTCGCAGCTCTTTGCCGATGGCTTCCACTTTACGGGGAATGTATTTAGGGTGCTTGGGAACATGGAGCATGACGTCGACTGCCGTCAGGGCGAGGGTCCAGTATTCCTTGGCTTGTTTCGGGGCCTTGTCCTTTTGAGCGATCAGGAGGAGTTCGACCGGGTTCTTATTCAGGAGTTTTGCCATCTTGATGCACAACTCCGGCTTCGGGATTTTGAGTCCACGGCGCATCAAATTGGCTTCCGGCTGAGCGATCCCCAATTTCTCCGCCAACGCGTAATCGCTACTCAACCCATACCGATCCTTGACCAAGTCGAAGTATTGTGCAATTTCCGTCATGCCGACCTCACCATGGGGTGATCTTCATATCTGGCAGGATGTTGAAAAAGTCCTCCAGCTTCGTTCTCGCATCGCTCAGAGGCTCAACGTACGGCAAAGAGTACGCTTCGCCTCTTCGCTCACTGCGGCCTTGCCGGAAGGCCTTTTTGAACATCCTGCTAAGGGCGATCTGGAGAAACGCCCGCTCCAACTTCTCTCGCTCAGTGCTTCATGCGAAATCCGGCTAACTGTTCGCCCATCGTGGACGCGAGCTGGTCGTCCCGACTGTGTCCGGGCGGATGCCAGGCCACGATTCCGTCTTCCAACCACTCAGCCTTCCCTGCAAGAATATCCTGTGCTAAACGGAACACGTGCGAGTCGTCCTGCCATAGCGACCGTCTGAAAGAGAGCAAGGGCTTCGGATTGAACTCGTCTTCAACCTGTGTACAAAAGTGCTGTACGAGCCCATCGGCCAACCGATGATCCTGGGAGACTTGCTGTTGCGATGCGTACCATAATAACGATTCCATCGCAAAGAGTTGCATTCCGGCTTTGACCAAGCGCGCCGTCAAGAGTTGCTTACGTGCAAGGCCTTGACGATGACGGGCTGCAGCCCACAGCGACTTCTGTGCGAGTTCTCGGGACTTCGTTGTGACAAACCTCTCCCACGTCGATTCGGATGCCGCAGAAGCCGGCCATCCTGCGATCCGAGGCAGGCGGTTGAGGGAGCGGCTCGCGACTTTGGCGAAGAACGGCAGCGCCCGGACCATCTCGCTGATCTGAAATTCAAAGAAGGCTCTACCTTGTGAGACGTATTCACCCAATCCTTCACGCCCGATCCAGAGGGTCAAGATACCGTTCGTCCCTTCCCAAATAACATTAATCAGTGAGTCGCGAACCATGCGCTCGATCGGGACTGGAAGGTCTCCATGAAGCCGGAGCGATTCCGACGTTTCGAACCCACGGCCGCCATAAATGCGGAAGAGATCGAGCACGGACTCGAGCAGCCATTCGGTCGCAAAGATTTTGGCGGCAGCTGACTCAAGCCGTACATCGACCTTGGCATCGGCCCAGACTCCTGTGATCATGACCAATGCTTCCAGCGCCAAGACGCGCGAGGCCATGCGCACGATCTTGGCCCCGATATCTGTGTGCTCGCCGATCGGATGATCATACTGCACGCGCTGTTGTGCCCGGCTTCTGGCCAGCCACAGGCATTGTTTCAAACTTCCCAAACAGGCGGCGGGCAGGGTAAGCCGACCAACGGTCAAACTTTCCAATGCCCGTCGCAACCCCTCTCCCTCTTCTCCTAACCGGTCGGCCACCGGAACAAAGACGTTGTCAAACCGGACTGCGCCGTTGTAGATGCCGCGCACACCCATATAATGGAGCCTGGTGCAGTGGCATCCCCGTGTCTGGGTATCGACGACGAAGGCCCCGAACCGGCGTTCCGACTTAGGGCGAGTCACATCCTCGGGGGAGGTTACAATTTGAGCGATCACCACCAGGAGCGACGCCAAGAACTCATCGTCCCGTCTGGGCGCGTTCGTCGTATACAATTTTTCTCCGGTCAGTCGATAACCCACCAGGACACCGTCCTTGCGGACGGGGATGGCATAGCTTCTCAGATCCCATATGTCGCACCCGGCTCCCTTTTCCGTGAGCGCAAAGCCGGAAATGTCGCCACGCGCAAGGCGCGGCAACAATCGTTGTTGTTGCTCGCGGTTCCCGATGAGCTTGACTGGTTCCGCTACGCCGATCGAGTTGTGCGCTGAAATCAGCACCGTGGTCGCGGCATCATGGCTCCCGAGCAAGGTCGCCACACGGTGGTACTCCGACTGGGTAAAGCCGAGTCCTCCATAGATAGTGGGAATTTTCAGACCGAAGGCGCCTATGTCCTTGAGCGCCGCCAACACATCCTCGCCAAGTTCCCCCTTCCGGTCGATGCTCTCGGGATCCACTTTCTCGATCAGAAGGAGGCGGAGACGTTCAAGGAAGTCCTTCGCCGTATCGCGGAGTGGCGGGATCGATTGCGCTCGGAAGAGGTCTCGGCGAACCACTCCCTCGAACAGGCCGGCCAGAAAGCCCGAATAGGGAGTCCGATCCCGTGAGGCTTCTGCCACGGCGAGGGATCCTTGAAAGAACGGCCTCTTATCCGATTTTGCCATCGCATCCTACTTTGCTTGGTGTAAGGCGGCACGAGAAGGGTCGAGTCCCATCGTGACACCCTTGCCCGCTCGCTGTGGTGAAGTGGAAGCCGCGACGATCTGATCAAGTTGTGCCAGGCGTGATGCAGCACGGTCCTCAAATGCGGCTCGTTCGAGAGTGATCCCATGGCGTGCGAACTGTGCTTGAACGTTCTCGTAGGCATCGCGTACCAATGTCACCACCGACAGGTAGCCGGCTCGCAGGAGGTGTACGCGGTCTTGATAGCTCAGAAAACTTCGCTCAAACAGGAGTGCATCGTAGGGACCGGGTGTGACCATCAGTAGTTCTTTATCGGGGTAGTTCTGGCGGAACATGGTCAGCGCCTGCGAAATACGGGCATCGAGATTGATGCGGCCGGCCTGCTCGCCGATCGTCAGGAATCCCTTGTCTCGAAGGCGACATGAGCGCTTCGAGGGAGTCGTCTCTTGCCATGACGAATTGGGGAGCGGAATGCGAACCATCGGATTGATCATGACCATGAGATCCACCTGTTTGGCGATGGCCAGGTCGAAGAACGCGGGTCGCCCGATGCCGGCATCGATATAATCGCGACCCTGGATGCGCACGGGGCAGAAATAGATCGGTGCGGCGGAGGAAGCGGTGACGGCCTGGGCGATCGAAACATCGCGCCAACCGTCCTCTCCGAAGATGACGCTTTCCCCGGATTCCAAATCAATGGCCGGGATATAGAGGTCCTTGCGAAGGTCTGCAAACCGAAGCCCAAGCCCCTTGGCCGCGAACGTTTTCTCGAGGTATCTGGCGAAGGGCTCCAATCGGTAAATGCCGCTGGGCAGTGCGTCCTGAGCCTTGTCCAGCAGGTCGATGAACGTCATCTCCTCATAGTTGCGCACATACAGCCTCAACAACGGGATCAGTTGCTGGATCACCCGCCAGATCGTCTTCACACCTTCTCCGATCGCGGGTCTGAAGATGTCCCGGTGGTCGAAGTAGTAGGGACGCTTTCCGGACAGATTGGTTTCGAGTATCTCTTCTGGCTTCACTCCTTGTGCAAGCAAGGCAGCGACTGCCGACCCAGCGCTCACGCCGACATACATGTCGAAATCGTTGGTGGTAAACGACTCACCAAGAAGATCATCCAACGATGTCAAGGCGCCGACTTCAAAGAGATAGCCCGTGAAGCCGCCTCCGGCCAGCGCCAAGGCCAATTTGGTCGGACGTTGAGCCTGCATCACATCTCCTCGCCGTCTTCTTGGAGGCTAACGGTTTTTGAACCGAGGTTGCCGTTTCTCCAAGAAGGCCGCCGCTCCTTCTTTTCGATCTTCGGTATCACACAACTCGCCGAACAGACGAGCTTCCACGGCGAGGCCGTCGAAAAGCGGCAGCTCTCCGCCACGACGGATCGCCCGAAGCGACGCACGGAGCGCCACTTGGCTTTTCATGGCCAAGGTGCGCGCCAGTCCTTGCGCTTGTCGCAGCAGGTCATCAACAGCCACCACCTGGGACACTAACCCTAGATTCATGGCTTCTCGAGCTGAGATAGGTTCCCCTGTCAGGATCAATTCCATGGCCTTGGATTGACCGATCAGCCGAGGAAGGCGTTGAGTACCCCCGAATCCCGGCATGATGCCCAGGTTGATTTCCGGCTGGCCAAGTTTGGCGCCTTCTGCTGCAAGACGGATATGACAGCACATCGCCAATTCCAAACCTCCTCCCAAACAAGCGCCGTTGATCGCCGCAATGACCGGTTTTTCGAGGGCCTCAATCTTGTTCAACATCATCTGCCCCTGCCGGGCCATTGCTTCGCCTTCAACCGATGACGGAATGGAGGCCAGCACTCGGATATCAGCCCCCGCGACAAAAAAACGGCCGGCACCGGTGAGCACGACACTCTTCACGGCATCATCCGTGGCAAGCGAGTCGAATGTGCCGGCCAGCTCGGTCAGCAGTTCGGGTGTGAGGGCGTTGACCGGTGGATGATTGAGCGTCACCAGTGCAACGCCTTCTTCAATCTTGCAACTGTGCATGGCTCCCGTCATCGTGGTCACGACACGCCTCCTTCTAGCAGGATGTTGAAAAAGCCTGTCAGCTTTGTTCTCGCGGGACACCGCCGCCTCACCAGCTCGGCGCCGTTCACAAGCGTGCCGCGCTTTATTCAGCGCGGCGTGAACCTCAGAGGCTCAACGTACAGCTGGGAAAACGCCTGTTCCGACAGGCGATGGGTGGGCGGGTGAGAAGGATTACGCCTCGACCTCCAAGACACTGGGCGCTCACCGACTCGCGCCCGCCCGCAGACGTGACGCTCATTCTTCTTCGCGTCGCGAGCCTCGCTGCGGCCGCGCTGACAAACTTTTTGGACATCCTGCAACCTCACAAGTGGGCAAGACGGAGACTGTCAATACGTGAAGAATCCCCGTCCGGCCATCTGTCCCGTGAATCCTGCGTCCACCATTCGCCGCAACATCGGTGCAGGCCAGAAGCGTGGTCCCAACGTCTCGGCGAAATCCTCAAGCTCGTGCAGAACCTGATCAATGCCCAGCCGATCCGCGAAATGCAATGGACCTTCTTTTTCCTTGGGATAGCCGATCCCGGCCATCATCGCCAGATCGATATCCGCTGCGGAGGCGATCCCTTCTTGGAGCGCCATGACGGCCTCATTGGTCATGGCCAGGAGCAGTCGTGACCGGCTCCATCGCGTCACGCCTCGTTCGCCGCGCGACCGAACTTCGTTGAGAAGTTGTTCCATCCCCTGATCGCGACCGCCTTCCTCTCCACTGACATAGTCGTAGAAGCCGTGGCCCGATTTGACTCCCAGACGGCCCGTCTTCAACATGGCTTCAAGCAGGGGAGCCGGCGTCATGCGAGGCCCATAGTGGCGGTACAAGATACGTGCGACCTCAAACGAGATATCGAGACCCACCGTATCCAGGAGGGCGAGCGGGCCGATCGGCATGCCGAAGGCCACCATTTCTTGATCGATCTCTTGTCGCGTGGCGGCTCCTTCTTGCAAGGCACGAACAGCTTCGTTCGCATAGGCCATCAGGACGCGATTGACCAGGAAACCCGCACACTCCCTTACCACAATCGGCAGTTTCCCGATGCTCTCGACGAAACTCACGGCATCGTCGACGGTTTGCGGGGAGGTGGCCAACCCCGGCACGACCTCGACGAGCCGCATGACATAGGCCGGATTGAAGAAGTGGAGACCGAGTACCTTGTCAGGGCGTTTCGTCGCTGCGCCGAGCCCGGAAATCGATAGCGCCGACGTATTGCTCGCCAAGATCGCGCCTCTCGGACAGACCCGGTCCAACTCGCGGAACACCAGTTCCTTCAACTTCATGTCCTCCGAAACCGCTTCGATCGCCAAATCGACATCCTTGAACTTTTCCAGTCCCGATGATGGAGACACGAGCAACATCTTCTCTTCCAATTGCTCCTGGCTCATCTTCCCCTTGTCCACCCGAGCCTGATAGATCGCGCGCACGGCGTCGATCCCCCTTTGCGCGAGTGTCGGATTCACATCGGCCAGTACGACCGGTACTCCGGCGTAGCTCACTACTTCCGCAATTTGTGCTCCCATGGTGCCAGCCCCGACGACGCCGACTTTATAGATATACATGGCTCGCTCCGGTCCATCTGTTTGCTCCTAGGCATCTGCATCGAGTCATCGACCGCGAAGCGAATGCCGACGCCTCAGGCCCGTTTTTACACCTGCTCCAATATCATCGCCGCTCCTTGTCCGCCGCCTACGCACATCGTCACGGCGCCCAGTGCCGCGCCGCGCCGGCGCATTTCATAGAGCATCGTGATGACGAGTCGGGTGCCGGTCATTCCGACCGGATGACCCAACGCGATGGCGCCGCCGTTGACGTTGACGAGCTCTCGCTTGAGGCCCAACTGCCGTTCGACGGCCAGGTACTGAGCGGCGAACGCCTCGTTCACCTCGATCAGGTCGAGGTCCGCCAACTGGATGCCGGCCCGTTTGAGCGCCGCCGGAAGCGCCTGCACCGGTCCGATGCCCATATGCGCCGGATCGACTCCCACAAAGGCATAACTTCTGATGCGGCCGAGCGGCTGCAGGCTGAGGTCTCGCGCCCGTTCAGCGGACATGACGATTGCCGCCGCTGCCCCGTCGTTGAGCGGGCAACTGTTCCCTGCCGTTACAGTGCCTCCCTCCTTGAAGAGAGGCGGGTAGAGAGCCAGTTGTGGTTCGGTGAGCGCGACGTTCGGGCCTTCGTCCTGCGTGACTACGAGCGGGGCGACCTCACGCCCTCCGACTGATTTGGATACCGCGACCGGGTGGATCTCTTCTTTCAGCCGGCCTTCACGAACCGCTTTGAATGCACGGCGGTGGCTTTCGACCGCAAACCGGTCCTGTTCTTCCCGAGTGATCTCCAGCTCTTCAGCCAAGGTTTCCGCCGTCCGTCCCATGAGCTGGCCGCAAACGGGGTCTGTCAATCCTTCCCAAATGCTGTCGATGAACTCAGCATGTCGAAGGCGCTTGCCCCATCGCATGTCCCGAGAGAGAAACGGCGCACGACTCATGCTTTCGACGCCGCCCACGATCTGCACGTCCGCATCGTGGCTTTGAAGGTTTTGGAAGGCATTCACGAACGGCTGGAGTCCCGAGGAACAGTTGCGCTGCACGGTGTACGCCGGAGTCGTGAGGGGGAGTCCGGCTTGGAGGGCAATGACACGAGCGATGTTGTAGGCCTCGCTCGGCTGTCCGACGCAACCGAAGATGACCTCTTCAATTAGGCCGGGATCGAGTCCGCTCCGCGCGACGACTTCACGGACGACCAGTTCCCCGAGCCTGTGAGCCGGGATATCTTTCAATGCGCCGCCGAAGTTGCCCATCGGCGTCCGCACACCGGCCACGATGACGAGGTTTCTCACAGGGGCCTCCATCCCAACTGCTCACACAGCCTGCCGTTGAAGCTGTTCCTCAGCACTTGCCTGTGCCGCCTCGGCACGCATCGTCCGGCGCAGCACCTTGCCGATGATCGTTCGTGGCAGCTCCTGACGAAATTCCACGGCCGACGGAATCTTGTATCGCGCCAACAATCCCGCGCAGTGTGCGATCAATGCCTGCTCGGTGATGAACGATCCCGGCTTCGCCACGACGTAGGCTTTGATGACCTCGCCGTAGTCGTGGTCCGGGACGCCGACCACGGCGGCTTCGGATACCGCCGGGTGTTGACGCAAGATTTCTTCGACCTCCCGCGGATACACCGTTTCTCCACGCGACTTGATGATGTCCTTCTTGCGATCGACAAAGTAGAAGTATCCGCGATCATCCCGGCGCACGAGGTCGCCGGTGTAGAGCCATCCGTCGCGCAGCACCGCCCGCGTTTCTTCTTCCTTGTTCCAGTAGCCCCGCATGACTTGAGGCCCTCGCACGATCAATTCGCCTGTTTCCCCTACCGGTACTTCTTCCAGCCCGGCGTCCGGGTCCACCACTCTCGCCTCGGTATCGGGGAATGGAAGGCCCATCGAGCCCGGCGGGTGTTCCCCATGCAGGGGGTTACAGTGGGTTGTGGGACCGGCTTCAGTCAAGCCGTAGCCCTCTGAAACTCTTGCTCCAGTGAGGCTTTCGAACCGCTCCTGCACGTCTGCAGGAAGCGGGCTTGCCCCACTCAAACACACACGCAACGAGCGTAAGTCATAGCGGCTGGCATCCGGATGTTCGACGATCATCGAATACATCATAGGCACGCCAGAAAATATGGTAATGCGATGTGTATGGATGGCCTTGATGGCTTCGTTCGCGTGAAACCGAGGGAGGAGCACTATCGGACAACCTGTCGCGATGGCCAGGTTCTGACAGGTGGCCTGACCGTAGCAATGGAAAAATGGAATAGCACCCAGAAAGATTTCCTGGCCCTCTCTAAAATCCGGGGACCAGTATCGACCCTGCAGCGTGTTGACGACCACATTACGGTGTGTGAGCATCACGCCTTTGGGCGTCCCCGTCGTCCCACCGGTGTATTGCAGTTGTGCGAGATCGGTCGGTCGCACGTGAGGTAGACCGACGGAATGATCCGCACCAATTGCGGAACTCGTGCGAAGGAGGTCGAGGAAGTCATACACGGGTGGAACTTTCTCGACGGAAACCCACCGTTTGGTTAACCGGGCCTTGATGGGATAGAGGAGTTTCTTGAAGAAGGGGAGATAGTCCTGAACGCCGGTGACGATAATCCGTTTGGGGAGCGTCGTTGCCTCCTTCACAGCCCGAACGCGAGGATACAGCAGGTCAAGGACCACCATTGTCTCTGCTCCAGCATCGGTCAGCTGCGTCTGAATTTCTCGCTCGACGTAGAGCGGATTGGTCGGCACCACAACGGCGCCCGCTTTCAGAATTCCGTAATAGGCGATAACCGTCTGTGGAATATTTGGAAGCATGAGGGCGACGCGGTCGCCTTGGTTGACACCGAATTGTCGGAGCGTCAGCGCAAATCGAGTCGTGAGATCGTCCAGTTCCTTGTAGGAGATGCATGTGCCATAAAAGAAAAGTGCAGGGAAGTTCGAGAAACGGTCGGCTGAGCGTCGCAGGAGATCGTGCACAGTCCATTCCGGATAGTTGAAGCTAGGGAGAACTCCTGGATCGTACTGGCTGATCCAAGCTCTTTTCTCCATCTGACCCTCCTGACCCTCCAGACGACATGGCCCTGGCTGTCTTGCCCCGCGCCTTAACTCACCTGCTGGCGAACTAACCCTGTCCACGTGTAGGCGGAGTTTGCTCTTTGCTGTTCCAGCCCCATCCAAAACCCCTCCAGATACCCGAGCACTGCGCTCACGCCGTACCGAAAGTCGTTTTTCTCCTGCTCCGACATTCCGGTATCGGAAGAACCTTGGATGGCTGCCACCGCGTGTTCCATCGCTTCTTCATGGGTCGATTCGAGTTGTCGGTGAAACGTGAAATAGGTGAGATCCATCTGAGGCTGACGAGTCGCTTTCAGATGCATGAGGCCGGGAATCAAGTGATCCCACATGGTGATGGCCATATTTTCGAGACCGAATGAGGCACCCAAGGCCTTCGCATGATTGCCGTCGCTGTAGAGTTGCTCCATGCCCTCTATGTAGGCTTGAGTGGAAGGAAGCATCGGGCGAGACATGGCCATATGCACATCGATACTGATGGATCGTAAGAAATCCCGATAGAGTAGTTCGTGGCGACGCCGAGTTTCTCCATCACCCAGTTCGGAGTACAACACCTTTGTCAGCTCGTCGGCGATCTGTTCATCCTCAGTGTTCACGAGCTGGGACACCAGAATCCTGGGGAAAAAGCGAGCGAAGTTATAGAACTCGATCGCGAATTCTGCGAGCTCTGTATCGGAAAGATTTCCCGATCGAAAACGACTCAGGTAAGGATTATTAATGGCCCCATGCCCCAGAACGAGTTGTCTCATTTCTTGATAGAACGTCATGGGTACCTCCTGAATTCAGGATACATAATATAGTTTTTATATCATCATAGCAATAGGCAGAGGAAGCATAATCTAGCTTAATATAGGCTATAAACTCGAAATAGTTTAAAGCATCGCTACAGATCTCCTTGTAACGGGTAAAAAATAATAGTAGTATTGAATCACACAATAGAGAGTATGGAGATGCCGGGATCTTCTCAGTAAAATGGGGCGAAGTGGAGGCACCATGGAACAGGCCCGTTTTGATCACGTCACTCTCTGCGTTGACAATCTTGAAGCCGCAGAATTCTTGTTCGCGAAGATCCTCGGGTTTGAAGTGATCTGGTCGGCTAGAGATGTGGGAAGCAACATGTCGTCGATGGACACCGTTGTCGTGCAGCGTGGGAGTGCCAAGATCGCTCTCATGCAAGGTCGAGACAAGACGGGGAAGTCCCAAATCAACGAATTTATCGAAAAGTACGGGCAAGGTGTACAACACGTCGCCCTCGAAGTCGATGATATCGAGGCGGTGTGTCGAGAGTGGGAGGAACATGGTGTGAAGTTTAGTGGACCGGTGAAAGAAGGGAGGGACGGGTTTGGACCGCTCAAGCAACGCTTCACCTATCCTCTTTTCGCGCGCAGCGGACTGTTCATCGAGTTGACCCAACGGCAGCACGGTGAAGAGGCGGCGAGGACGTTTGTCAGAAGCACGGTGGAGTCACTGTACAAGGATATCGAACGAGACCAAACATCCGGGGTCGAGAAGACCATCATTGATTACGACGCATCGTCGATGCCCGGACACAAGCAGAAAAAGCCGCTGAAAAAGGCGTCATAACCAGGCGGTCCACTCTTTCTTGGAGCCGGCCATGTATCTCAAGCGGAGAGGAAAAGTTCCCAACCAGGCCCATGTCGGCATTCCCGAAGGGCTGTACGAAGAAGAACATGGACGAAACGGTTTTTCGGGATCGGCTTCCCATCTCTACCGGACACACCCACCGACGGGGTGGATCGATATCGACGGAAAGCTGAAGCCGCGGGCCTTTGCCTGCACACAGGTTCCCGAGACTGTATGTTCCATCACCACACAATCGCTGCTGATGATGCAAAGCCAGGATGTAGGTCTCTACATCTCCTGGCGACGAGAGACGATGCCCTATTTCGTGCGTAATGCGGATGGGGATGAGGTGTATTTCGTCCATCAGGGCAGAGGTCTATTTGAGACGGATTATGGCGTTCTGTCTTACGAGCCAGGCGATTATGTCGTGATCCCCAAGGGTACAACCTATCGCACTCACGGCGATGGAGCGCCCTCTTTTTTCCTCATCGTCGAGACACCGGTTCCATTGGTGGTGCCGGAGCGTGGAGCGTTAGGGCAACATGCGCTGTTCGATAAAGGCGTGCTGCTTGCTCCCGAGCTGGAAGCAGTGGAATCGCTGGAAACGGAGGGTCGAGCGTGGGAGATCTACATCAAGCGCCAATCCGACTGGACGCGAGTGGTCTACCCCTTCTATCCCATGGATGTCGTCGGGTGGAAAGGGGATCTTTGGGTCGCGAAGCTCAATGTGCGGGATTTTCGGCCGGTCGTCAGTCCCCGCTATCATCTGCCGCCGAGCGTTCATCAAACATTTCAAGCCGGCGGGTGCTTGATCTCCACGTTTGTTCCGAGACCGTTAGAACTCGATCCAGAGGCGTTGCGTGTCCCCTTTTACCATCGAAACACCGACTACGATGAAGTGCTTTTCTATCATGATGGAGAGTTCTTCAGCCGCGCAGGGATTCAACCGGGAATGCTCACGTTGCACCCGCAGGGCATTCATCATGGACCGCAACCCCAGGCGGTTCAAGCCAGCAAAACGAAGACGTACACAAGCGAAGTGGCGGTGATGGTCGAGTCCAAGGCTCCCTTCATGATCAAACCGGAGATGGAGGCGGTGGAGATCAAGGACTACGCGTTGAGCTGGAGCCGTCCATGAAACTCGTCACCTTTCGAGTCAAGACCCCTATCGGCATCTTCACGAGGGTGGGAGCGATACACCATCAACAGGTCGTGGACCTGAATATGGCTTATGCAAGGTGGTTGGCGGATCAACAGGAAGCGCAACCTTATCGCCTGGCCCATGCGCAGGTTCCACCGAACATGTTGGAGTTCCTCGAAGGGGGAGCCTCCACAATGGCGGCAGCACGCA
>Ga0073934_10004929_pt1 | contig 21457 bp, 17 predicted proteins | sample LarsenN4metaG_FD_76834 | JGI IMG/M metagenome (GOLD analysis project Ga0073934, IMG submission 76834) | Hot spring sediment bacterial and archeal communities from British Columbia, Canada, to study Microbial Dark Matter (Phase II) - Larsen... ...
CCGCAGAGAAAGCAGACGATCCAGCGGAGGGCAAACGGAGCTCTCAATCCCGGATACAGTCTTCGAATACCGGCGGATGCGCAATGCCGCCCTGGACCACGCCGCTGGGTTCCGCCGTGGGGCTGATTCAGTTCTGAGTCCGGCGTTATTGCAGCGGATTGCTTGGGCCCTTATCGGAAGCGCCGATAATGTCGCCGTTCACCACGATTTCCACGCGGCGGTTTTGCTGGCGATCGGCGGCAGTGTCGTTCGCCGCGACCGGATGCGTCTTGCCGAACCTCCGCGCGGTGATCGACTCGGGCAAGACCTCCCTGCTCAACGAGGTAATCGCGGACCGCAGTTGCACGTTGCTCGGAGAGTTTCAGGTTGTACTCGTCGCCGCCCGCGCTGTCGGTGTGACCTTCGACCTGCAGTTTCAGCTCCGGATACGCCAAGAGGATGCCCGAAATCTTCGCCAGCTTCTCGCGCGGCAGGCCGCAGCGTGTAGCAGCCTGTATCAAACAGCACGTCCGAGATGTTCACGATCAACCCGCGAACGGTATCGCGAGTTTGCAGGACCATGTTCAACTGCTTGAGCAAGCAGGTCCGCAGCTCTGCTTTCTCGCCCTCGGCTTGCATTCGCTGGCGTTCGGCTTCTTCAGCAGCCTGGCGCGCCTTCGTCGCCGCGTCCTCTGCCTCCTGTTTCTGCCTCAGAGCGGCCGCACGCCCGGGTTCGGCGTCGGCCTTCGATTTGTCCCCGGCGCATGCCGGCACGCACTCGTTCGAAGATCAGGCTGCGATCGAGCTCAGCCAGCATGTTGATTATTACCACGACCGCTCTTCCCAGTGGCAGGGCAGATTAAGTTGCATCCAGAACAAAATGAACTCGCTGTTCGTACGAGCTAATGCGTTAACACACTCAAGCAACTTTCGGACTCAATGCTACGTTCCGAAGATCTTCAGCTCCCCGATGCGCCAGATTGAAAACGCATGGGGCCCTTACGCTCTTGGGATGCGTGCGAATTGTTCACTGTGAGAAGTTCGGTGACAAAGCCTTCAAATCTATCGATCGCACGGCGCTTGTGCTCGGGAGTGGGATGGACGTAGCGCATGGTCATCTGGATTTGCGAGTGGCCGGCGAGTTCCTTGAGGGTGGCAAGATCGATCCCTGCCATGGCCATTCGCGTGAGAGCCGTGTGGCGCAAGTCGTAAAGCCGGAACTGGGGTTGAATGCCACTGCGCGCGATGGCCGCATCGTGGGCCTTGCGCACACTGCCCACGGGCTTGAGCGGATCAAAAGGACACGGAAAGAACCAATCGGAGGGGGACTCTTCCACTCGGGCATGAAGCACAGCCAATGCCCGTGCGGTGAGCGGGATGAAGCGCGTCGCATTTGCTGTCTTGCCTGTTCTCACATGGACGCTTCGAAGGCCCACGTCCACATCTTCTCTGCGCAGTCGGTAGATCTCGCCGGGGCGCATCCCGGTTTCTAGCATCACGATGGCTACGTCCTTCAGCACAGGCGAAGCAGAAACCAGATAACGCACTTCTTCGTCGGCGGTCAGCACGCGCATGTGGCTCTGGTGCTCGCGAAAGAAGCGCACTAGCGCGACGGGGTTTTTCGCCACAATGCCGAGCCGGACGGCGTAGTTGAAGAGGATTCGAAGAACTGCCAAGTCACGATTCACGCCGGCCGCCGTGACTAGGCGCCCATCACGCGCGTTTTTCCGTTTTTGCTGGCTGCGATGGATTTTGTACTTTTCAACCACTCCAGCATTGATGGCCTCAAGAGTTTGATTCCCAAAGAATTCCTTCAAAGCTTTCACGCTGCGCATATAGCGCGCATATGTGGAAGGCCGGTCGTGGTGCTCCACCGCGCACCATGGATCGAATTCGGTCCTGACGAAGTCGGCAAAACGCAGTGCAACTCGGGGCTCTTTCTGCCTGGCCTGAAAAGACCCGAGTTCAGCTTTGCGCGTGGCTTCGATTTGCAGAGCCACTTCCCGCGAAGTGGCTCTGGTGGATTCCTGGTAGCGAACTCCCTGGAAAACGAAGTTGCACCACCAGGCGCGGCCTCGCTTAAACACGCTCATTGGCCGATTCCCATGCGAGCGCCTTGCGAGGCGTGACTTGTGAAGCAAGGGTGATTCGCGTAGGCTGGTTTTCAGCCATGGCAACCTCCGTCCTAAACCGACAGGTTGTTGTGGTCAGGGTGCACCGAAGCTGACACTTCGGTGCGCCCGCTCTTACTCAGCTGCTTTTTTTCGTCCTCGTCCTTTGCGGTAAAAACGTTCCTTGTACTTCTTTAGTCGCTCGACGTCTAGGTCGGTCCATAGACGGTAGGTTTGGCCTCCGATCTGAACTTTCTTCGGGGACTTCACCTTTCCTTTGCGCAGCCATTCCTCCAAAGTGACCCGATGAATACCGACCTGCGCCGCAACCTCCTTTGTGGAAAGGGGACTCATCGCAACACAGTGTAGTCTATATTAGTCAGGAAGTCAAGTCAAAAAGAGTGTAGTGAGATGTAGCGACTTTTGGGCGTTCAAGGCTGCTCGGATCAGCCTTCTGCAATCCGCTTACCTGTCTCCAAGGTCCCCCGTAACTCATATTTGGGACGAAACATACCGCCACTTCCCCGCCACTCTCGCCACTCCCCGCCACTCGGCCTACCTCCCCGGACGAGGGTCACATAATCCCTAGGTCGTGGGTTCGAGTCCCACCGCCGGCACAATCTTGTGAACCCCCTCCAGTACGCTTGTTCCCCCCTAGGCCCCAGTGTGGTGGCCCTTGCGCCCAGGAATTGCCAGTTTCCCTCGACAGTGAGGTTGGTGGCAGCGCCTTGTTGAACGCGTCGTGCTGCGGAAGCTCAAGTCCTCTTCCAGTCCCGGAAAACCTGTAGCAGCTCCATTTTGAGTCCTCAAGGTAGTCCCGGAAATGCTGAACCAGCCTTGCCTTCTCTTCCGCCGGGACAAAGTCTTCTCTCAGGTTTCCGAGTCTCCCGATCGTTAGGCGCATCTGTTTTAGATAAGTCCGGGAACCGGGACACGAGGACAGGTGGCTCTCGAAGCGCGCGCGAACCCCAGGTGCAAGGGTGCCCTCGAGATAGCCAGTGACGAGTTCCACCAACTCTTTGCAGCTCAAATCGCTAGGTGCGTTGCTCATTCTCTCCTAGCGCCGGGTCAAATGGCGCTCCAGGGCGCGGCGCACACTGGACTGGGCACGGTGCAGTAATAACTGCTGCTTAGTCTCGCTAATGCCGAGAACGTTACACACTTCTTCGGAGTTCCACTGCTCGATGTCGCGCAGGGTGATGACCTCGCGCTGGCTGGGGGGCAGGGATTCGATAGCCTTTTGAATGTGTTTGCGTGTCTCCGCGAAAAGAGGGAGCTTTTCCGGGGAACAATCGGCACAGGATTCTAGAGGGCCGCGGGGCGGACTTCTTTTACGGACCACGGCTCTTAGCCCTAGCAACGAAACGGTTTCCGCTGAGTTGAGACTATTCCCTGGAAAGAGCAATCAAATGGGAAGAAGCAGTTGAAGCGCTCGGAGGACTCTATGTGGCGCGAGAAACCACCTTGGTTTGCGGTTGTGTTCAGGATTTGGTATGCGTGTCTGGTGCTCTGGATGGCGTCCCTAACAGCTCTGGCAAACCCGTTCTCGCGAAACGACCTGTAGGCCACATGTTCTTCGGAAAACGCATTCTGACAATCGCGCTGCTGGCTTTGGCAAGTCCTGCCCTGGCCCAAGGCAATCCGTCCGACCCCGCCGAGCCAGATCAACTGATAAGACTATTGGCTCAAAGAAGGGCGCTTGTGGTCAGGGCGGCGGAGCCGCGCACGGGAGAGATCTGCCTGGTCTGCAATAAGCCCGTTGGCGATGGAGACGTAGCATACCTGGTGAACGGTCAACGCGCGCCGGTTCACAGCAGTGTTTGCGACGGCCAGTTGAGGGCAAACCCGGCCGCGGTGCTTGCGCCGCTCCGGCCACATGGCGCCTTTCTCGGCGCGGAGACAGAGCAGCCGGCGCTGGCCAGCAGATGGTTTGTCTTCGGACTTTATGTTTTGATTGTACTGTTCTTCGGCGCACTGTGCGCGCAACTCGCACTTCATACTGGCCAGAAGCCCGTGCCGTGGTTCCTGGCCGGTCTGGCGTTCAACATCCTAGGATATGCCGCGCTGCGGAGCCGTCCGCGGCAGGCATTCCTGGCGCCAGGCGGCATTTCTGTGGGGCGCAGCAAAATCCCCAGCACTCACGCCCCCGTCGCATGCGCGATATGCGGCGCCGCAGTTCATCCCACGGCCTCCAACTGCCCGGGCTGCGGCGCTGAACTCAGGCCGAGAGCAAGATCGGAAGTCTCCCTGGTATTGGGCACGAGGTGAAATCTCGGGACTGGAAAATAGATGCTCAAGAACATCAAAGCAAAGATTGACGCGATCCTTTCGAGCGGCAACATGCCGCAGCGTCGCCCCGCGCTCCGCAAGAACAACGAGAGCAACATCCCCGGTCTGTACATCATCGGCGACCTGGCCGGAGCGCCCGTAATCAAGCTGGCCATGGCCCAGGGCTTCGAAGTAATTGAGCATATCGCTGCTAAGCCCGATGCCCGTGCGAACGATCCGGCGGCTTATGACTTGATCGTTGTCGGCGCCGGTGCTGCGGGATTGAATGCCGCGCTGGCCGCGAAAGACAAGGGCTTGCGCACACTGCTCTTGGAGAAAGGAAAAATCGCCAATACCATCGAAAACTTTCCCGAAGGCAAGTGGGTCTATGCCGAGCCGGACAGCTCACCGCCCAAAGGAAAACTCTGGCTCGACGGCGCGCGCAAGGAAGACCTGATTAGACGCTGGAACCAGATCGTCGGCGAAAACCAGCTCGACATCCGCACCGAAGAAGGCCTGAAGTCGCTCGAACGGGAGGAGAATGGCGGCTTCCGCGTTGTCACGGAAAAAACAGAGTACCGCGCACGGAGCGTGGTGCTGGCTACCGGGCAGCGCGGCAACCCGCGCAAGCTGGGCGTGCCGGGCGAAGACAAAGAGCACGTTTATCACCGGCTCTACAGTCCGAGGCACTACAAAAACGAGAACCTCCTGGTGGTCGGCGGCGGCAATAGCGCCGTCGAGGCCGCGCTGGTGCTCGCCGAACAAAACCGTGTGTGGCTTTCCTACCGCGGCAGCGAACTGAGCCGCCTCTTCAGGGATAACGAACGCAAGCTGAATGAAGCTGTCGCGCAGAAGCGTATCGAACTGATCCTGAACTCCACCGTAAAGGAATTCGGCGCGAAAACGGCGACGATCGAGGTTGATCGCGGAGGACACCGGGAATCATTCCCTGTCCCGTGTGATCACGCCTTTGTGCTGGTTGGTGCCGACCTGCCGGTCGCCTTCCTGAAGTCGCTTGGCATTCGCTTGGAGAACGAATGGACCGGCAGCCTGCTGCGCGCCACCGCGCTTTCAGTGCTGACGCTGGCCGGGCTGTGGTTTTTCGGCGGGCAGGCTACCGATTTCGCGCGCATCCCCTTCGGCGCAGTGCCACAGTTCGCAGGCGGGCTGATTGCGCTCGGCGCCTTTGCGGCACTGTTGCTCACCGGCTTCCGCGGCGATCGCTATTCCTGGTTAGGTGTGTCCTTTCTGGTCTGGTACGCGGTCTATGGAATCAAGTCGCCCGGCCCCGGCGCTGAGTTTTGGCCCTTCCGCGGCTGGGGTTTCAAGGTCACATCGCTTTTCGGGCGCCCCACGACGTTTTGGTACACGGTGATGTACACCGCACTGATGACCGGTTTTGGCATTCAGGCAGTGAAGCGCTGGGGCCTCGACCGCAAGGACAAGTTTCAGATCTGGCGCTATGTCAGTCTGCTCAGCTTCCAGTGGGTCTTCTTCTTCCTGATCCCCGAGTTTCTCTTCCAGTGGGCCATCAAGTACCAGTGGGTGGGCGCGCAACTGGCCAGCAACCCGCAGTTCGCTGATCAAGCCTGGCGCAGCTATGGAATTGTTTATGCTTGGCCGCTGTTCTTCTATTCGTTCTTCTATGACCCGCACAAGATCTGGATCATCTGGGGCGTCACGCTGACCTTTGTGTTGATCCCGCTCTTTGCCCTGTCCAACGGCAAGCGTTATTGCTCTTGGATCTGCGGCTGCGGCGGCCTGGCGGAAACCTTTGGCGATCGCTGGCGTCACCTAGCCCCCAAGGGACGCACCAGCATCAAGTGGGAGTGGATGAACCTGGTCGTGCTTGTTCTCGCCGCGGGGATCACGCTGGCCATGCTGTTGCGCGATTCCGTGGCGTGGCTGCGCGCCCCGGCGACGGCGGGGCTCGAGCTGTACCACCTCTACGTGGACCTCTGGCTGGTCGGCATCCTGCCGGTGACGCTTTATCCCTTCCTGGGCGGCAAGGTGTGGTGCCGCTACTGGTGTCCCCTGGCCAAGCTGATGCACTTCTTCAGTGCGGCGTACACAAAGCTTGGGGTCAGCCGGTTTCAGATTGTCGCCAACGACAAATGTATCGGCTGCATGGAATGCACGCGCAACTGCCAGGTGGGCATTGACGTGATGAGCTACGCGCTGAAGCAGCAGCCGCTGGACAACGCCACATCCTCCTGCATTGGCTGCGGTGTCTGCGTCAGCGCCTGCCCCATGGATACGCTCAGCTTCGGGACGCGCCAGCCCGCCAGGACCTTGGTGCACATCCAGCCCCTGGCCCCGGCGCCACCTGCCGGAACAATCCATGCCTGATCCTGAATCGAAGCAGTTTCATCAACTCGCTGTGCGCGCGGCTGATGGGCGACCCCGGCCAGCGCGTGCCTCGCCGGCGTCGCACCGGAACGGCGGCCACCGCCCCGGTCATCACGCGCGCCGAGGATGTGGACGGCATGTGCCGACGCATGCGGCGCAGGTCCAGTCCCGTTCATCGGCACCCATCCCCAGGCCGAGCTTTCCTCCACCACACGGACTTTTTTCGCACCCAAATATCATTCTATTCTGCAGACATCAGTAGTTGCAGACAATTGGAGCGGCATTAGCAGTTTCCGGGTCGTGCTTCGGTCCGCTACACGGTCCGCAGAACTGGTCGGTTCTGTCAAAGTGAAGGATATTGCTGCCTGGCCCAACAATCGCTCGAGCGAAGCTTACGGAATTGAAGTCTTTGTTGGAAGAGCCGCTCTGAATTTCGTGCGCATCGCGGCCGGTGGCTTACAACACGGTGCATCCACGCAGCAGCTTGAGACATCAGGTTCCGGCAGAGTTTGCACAAAAAGCGGCGGGGCAGGGCTGTTGGACAAGACCGAATGCCTGCCCCGGTGTGGCGCATGACGAATAAACTCCAAAACGGGGGAAGGACAGAGCCTCACTCAAGCGTTGGCTTTCACTCAGTCTGGATTTTGGATTCGGCGCGGCGCACATCCAAGTCCTCGGCCGCCCCCAAGCCGATGGCGCCAACGGTGGCCTGAGCAGCGGCACCTTCAGGGGTAATCTCCGGACCCGGCAGATAGGACTTTACGCGCTCGGCAACCTCCTTCAGGGCCACCTCGCGACCTTCCTGCACTTCCCAGATAGAGACAATAGGAAAGAACTTGGTGAAGAGCATGTAAAGGAAGATGAACGTGGCACCGAAACCGAGGGTGATTCCAATCTCCACCCAGGTGGGTGAGTAGAAAACCTTCGCCCAGGGAACGCGGGGCCGGGACAGTGTCGGCACAACGATGGTGAACCGCTCCAGCCACATGCCCACTAACACGAAAACGGAAGCGACCACTGTGCCCGTGACGGTCCGCGTTTGCCGTCGTCCCAGGATTCCCACCGGAATCAAAAAGCAACTGACCACCATCGCCCAGAACAAGTGCGCGTAACGCCCGGTCAACTTCGAATAGAAGACCACCAGGTGCGCCGGGTCGTGGCCGTAGTAGGTGGTCAGGTGTTCGGCAAACGTGAAATAGAACCACAGCAGCGCGAAGACCAGCAACAGCGTTCCCAGGTGATTAAAGTGGATTTCCTTCAGGTAGTCCTGCAAGAAATAAATTCGCCGAATCAGCGCCATGGCGATGATCAGAGAAGCGATGCCCGAAAAAATGGCTCCCACCACGAAGTAGGGTCCAAAGATGGTGGAATGCCACATGGGCTGCACGGTCATGCCAAAGACCCAGGAGACCACGGTGTGCACGGAGATGGCGATGGGAATGACGAGCACCGCCATCACCGCGATGCAGCGGTCGAGCAGCCTTCGCTGCCGCTCTGTTCCTTGCCAGCCCAGCGCCAGAAGGCGGTAGAAGCGAGTGTACTTTGCGCCGTGATCGCGAAGGATGGCAATGTCCGGGATCAGCGGAAGGTAAAGATAGATGCTGCTGGCGAGCAGGTACGTTCCCACGCTGCACACGTCCCACAGGAGCGGCGAACGAAAATTCGGATGTTTCAGCACGTTCAACATACGGTCGGGCCGCCCGAGATCCACGATGATGCTGCCTACGCCGAAGAAGAGCACCAGCACGGTAATCACTTCCGCGGCCCGGGTGATGGAACGCCGCCACTCCGCATGGCAAAGTCGCAGGATCGCGGAGATCAGCGTGCCCGCATGACTGATCCCGATGAAGAAGACAAAATTAGTGATGTAGTAGCCCCAGTAGACCGGCACGTTCAGCCCGGTCGTCCCGAGCCCCCAGCGCAGTTGGTGCAGCCAGGCAAAGAAGGCGAACGTGGTGAAGCCGAGAAGAACCAGCGCGAGGTGATAGAAGGAGCTGCGCGTGGCGATGATGGGCTGGAGCAGGACCACGTCGTTCCCCAGCCCTTGCGGACTACCGCTGTGCTTCTTTTCCACCAGCCCATTCTCCTTCGCTGAGGTAGATCACTTTGGGTTCTGTGCCCAGCTCTTCCAGATAGCGAAATGCACGGGGACTCCGGGCGAGTTCGGCGACCCTGCTGGTCGGTTCGTCGAGGTCCCCGAAGTACATGGCGTTGGCGGGGCAGATTTCGACGCACGCCGGCACATAGTCGCCTTCCGCGAGGGGCCTTCCTGCGGCGCGGGCCTCTTCCCTGGCCTGGATCAGGCGGTGACTGCAAAGCGTACACTTTTCCACCACGCCCTTCGGGCGCACGGTGACGTCCGGATTCAGCGCCTGCGGATACTCGCCGGGAAACTCCGGCTTGTACCAGTTAAACATCCGGCGCGTGTAAGGACAGGCATTCGTGCAATAGCGACACCCGATGCAGCGCGCAAAAGTTTGTCGCACCACCCCCTCGGGCGTAATTCCCGTGGCCCCGACGGGGCAGACACGGATACACGGCGGGCTATCGCAGTGCACGCAGGGCAGCGGCAACATGCGCATCGAGATGCGCGGATATTCCCCGCTGAGCTCGGGCAGTACCGCGAGCCAGGCGAAAATGCGACCCAGCTCCGCTTGTTCGGGCTCCACACAGGGCACGTTGTTTTCACTCTGGCAGGCGACCACACATGCCTGGCACCCGGTGCACTTGGCCAGATCGATCACCATTCCCCAGCGCGGCATCGCGTGTTCCTCAGCTCCGGTAAACTTTCACGAAAGTCGGCGGGGCCGGCAGCCATGCCGTCTGCGCATCGCGCTCTCCCGCGAGCAGGTGCAAAGGATTCACCCCGCGGCAGGCCCAATGGCTTCCCTGGGTGCGACCGTATCCCAGCGGCAAGTGCACCACACCCGGCCTGCTGCCGGCGTAGAGTCGCAGGCGCACGCGGGCGCGGGCGCGTGACGATTCCACCCACACCCACTCCAGGTCTTCGAGCCCGAGCTGCGCGGCCGTCTGTGGATTCATTTCGAGCCAGCTATCCCAGTGCTCAAAAAGATGGTGGCCGGCAATTTGCTGCAAGTATGGCAGTTCAGCCCCTTGGCCGCCGGCCAGCGGCAAGACTTCGACGGGAACCAGCAGCAGCGGGAATTCTTTGGGGGGTTCAGATACAGGGAGCTGGTGCGGCAGGCAGAAGCGATCGTCGCCGGGTTGAAGTCCACAGGCCCTGACTGATTCGGGGTTCCGCGCCGACCATTCGGCGAGTCTCTGCGAGTAGAACTCGAATTGACCGGAGCGCGTGCGCAGAACGCGATTCCATTCGCCAAAGTAATAGGTGGGCTCCCACCAGCCGCCCTTCTCCTTCATCTGCTCCCAGAGCGCCTCTCGCGTGGAGTAGGTGGGCACCCACCAACCCGAGCGCTCGGACATGCGGTTCCAAGTCTCTTCCAGGCTGGTGCTGAAGATGTAGCCTACTTGGGCCGCAAAAATCTCATCAACTTCGTGCCGCAGGAAGTCCTCGAACTTTGCCTGTGGCAGTGCGGAGGCAACTTCCTCCCCGAGGGCATGCGCGAGCTCCAGCAGAACATCAGCCGTGTCCCGCGTCTGGTGAAGTGCTTCCACGACGGGAGGCGAGATGGAAAGCAGAGGGAAGGCGAACGTAGGCGGCGAAGCCGATTCCTGCCACTTTTCCAGACCGGTGTGATCGGGCAGGATCAGGTCTGCGCAGGCAGAAGTTTCGTCGAAGAAGGATGCGAAGGAGACCACCAACGGCACGCGTTTCAACGCCTGCCTGAACTGCTGGCCGTTGGGGAGCGTGAAGACCGGGTTCGCGCCGTGCACAAACACGGCCTGAACGGGATAGGGTTTCCCGCTCAGAATAATGTCCGGCAGCCGACTCCAGTCAGCCTGGGGAAGCAGGGATACTTCGGAGGCAATCACGCCTGCCGGACGGTCATCGCGCCCCCGCTCCGGGGACACATCATCACCCGGGAGTTCCGGACGAACGAGGACCCCACCGGGAACCTCCAGGCTGCCCACCAGTGCGTTCAGGCTGTGAACGGCCATGGACGCATGCAGCTCTTCGCGCAGCGCGCCGGCAGAGCTCGCGCCGACGGCAAGCGCCGGGCGATTGCGGCCGAACTCACGAGCGAGCCGCAGAATGGTCTCGACCGGGACTTGCGTGATGGCGGCGACATCGTTCAAGCGGTACTCGCTCAGGACCAGTGACCGGAAACCCATGTGCGCCCTGCCGCTCGCGTCGCGCCAATCTTCAAATCCGAAGGTGTGCTCCTCGAGGAAGCGTGTATCGCACAGTCCTTCGGTGATCAGCACGTAGGCAATCCCCAGGGCCAGGGCCGCTTCTGTTCCCGGGCGCAGGGACACCCATTCGTCGGCGCGCGCGGCGGTAGGAGAAAGACGCGGCTCGATTTGAACGAATTTCGTGCGGCGCCCCGCGCCAGCATCACGCCAGCTTCCGAAGGCGCGCATGGTACTGACCGGAGAGCCCCACCCTTCCAAGAGATTCGCGCCGAAACTCAGCAGGTAGCGTGTTCCCTCCAGGTCGCAAGCGATGCCTTCAGCTACGCCCTGTTGCAGATATGCGGCTGTCTGGATCCCACCCAAGGTGGAAGGGGAACACAAACAGTTCGGCGAGCCGAAGGCACGCATGAAGCGTTGAAACAGACGATGACGCAGGTGACCCGACGGCCCGCTCAGGAACACCAACGAGCGAGGCTGCTGTCGTTTGCGCAATTCGCCCAGGTGCTGCGCCACTGCGTGGATCGCCTCCTCCCAGGAGATTTCTTTCCACTTGGGCGCCTCGCGGCTTCCCACATTTCTTTGCGGCGCACGCAGGCGGTCCGGATGGTAGAGCACTTGCAATCCGGCCACGCCGCGCGGACACAACCCGCCACGGTTTACCGGATGTAGCGGATTCCCCTGGATCTTCACGGCTCGTTTGCCGAGGGTGCGCACGCGCAGCCCGCAGCCGGCCGGACAAAGCGAGCACACGCTCAGCGACCAGGCTTCGGGCCCGCGCGGGACGTGAACCTCCTCGCTCTCGATCGCCGCGTTGAGTGTGCTCAGGCCTTGCAGCGTCACGCCGGAAGTGGCCACGCCCAGGGCCCCTCCGCCCGCGAATCCCAGAAACTTCCGACGATCAACCCGTAGATTCATCGGCGCAACCCCGCCGTGCGCTTTTCCGGCTCACCCTGGTTGAGATATTCCATGAGATCCACCACTTCTCCCGGCCGAAAGACCGGCCACGGCATGCGTTGCTCGCGCATGTGCCCGAGCATCACCGGGCCGTGATTCCACATGGCCGTGGCCAGGCCCACGGGGGACACCTGGCCCCTCCAGCGGGCTAAATCGGGTGCGGAACCTTTTCCTCCCGGGGCGTGGCAGGAGGCACAGCCCTTCACTCCGAACACGCGTCCACCTCGCCCGGTATTGCCGCTGGGCTCGAAGTAGCGCTCAGCGAAGAGGTACGCCACCAGATCGGCCATCTCTTTATTGGAGAATTGCGGGCGCGGAATATGCAGCGTCTTCATGCTGGCCCACATCACCGGGCTGTGGTTCCACATCAGCGCCGCAAACTGGCCCAGCGTGCGCGGCAAGGCGCGCGTCCCCAGGTCGGGCGCGGCGGCGCGGCCAGTGGCGCGCAAGCTGTGACAGTTGGAACACCCCTTTTCCCGGAACAGCGCACGGCCCGCTTCCGGACTGGCAGGCTGCAGGTAAAAATGCTGGCGCTGGTTGGTGGCCTGCGTCCGTACGTAGGCAATCAAGTCAGCCACGTCGTTGCCCTGAAATTCCGGCCAGGAGTAACCTCGCGCCTCCATCTGCGCCTGCATGGCGGGAGCGTGGTTCCACATGGCTTGAATCCAACTGACCGGGTTGCGATAGGCGCCCCACTGCCGCAAGTCCGGCGCGCGCGTGCCGCCTGGGCCGGCGGTCTTATGGCATTCCACGCAGTGTTTCTCGGAGAAGAGCCGCTGTCCGCGGTCGGCGTCACCCGGCTCGTCCATCGAACGAACCGAGTACAGAAACGCGAAGAGATTGGCCATTTCGGATTCAGTGAAGCCTGGTGGCGTCACCTTTTCCTGCTCCATGCGCGTCCACATCTGCGGAGCGTGGTTCCACATGGCGGCCACCAGTTCAGCCGCGCTCAGGTGACCCGCAGGGGCGCGGCCTAGGTCGGGAGCGCTTTTTCCGCCCTCGCCCAGGACAGCGTGGCAACGCACGCAACCTTTGTCGAAGAATGTCTTCATCCCCGCTTTGGCGTCGCCGGGAATCACGAAGTAGCCCGTGCCGCCCAGCCCCTGCGCCGCAAGCCGCGCCACGCTGAGCAACAGAAACAGCGCTGCGACAATGGCGAGGACAACTTTCCGGCGCTGCCCACAGGAGCGTTCAGCGATGACAGTCGTTGCAGTCATAACTGGCTTTCCTCTGCTGATGGCACTGCACGCAGTCGTCCATGTTCAGGGGCCGAAAGGGGCGGCGAGGCGGCTCAGTCAGGTTCTCCATCGGCCCGTGGCACTCGGCACACTTCATGCCACCCAGGGTGACGTGCCGCCGATGGGAGAAATAGACGTGCGCGGGGATGCGCGTGAGCTGCGCCCAAGGAATCTCCCGGCCGGCGCGCGCGAAGGCCCGGATTTTTTCTTCCTCCGGCTTCGGCGTCACCGCCTCCTGGTGGCAACCCAGGCAGATGTCCAGGCCCGGCAGCGTCGCCTTCTCTTTCGTGAGCGCGCCCGCATGGCAGTCCTCGCAGGTGAGGCCGCTCGATACGTGAATCGCGTGGTTGAAAAGGATGGGTTGCGTGGGGGCCTTGCCGGACCACACAGTGCCGAACAAGACGGACCCCAGGCCGAAGAACACGCCGAAGCCGAGGAGCCAGGAAGCTGACTTGGATGGAACAGTCCCATTCATTGGTCTGGTTTTTCAGGCGGAGAGTTCAGAAAAGCCAGCAAATGGTCCAGATCGCTCTCTTTCAGCGTCGGCCAGCCTACCCCGAGTTGCTCGGATTTCCGGTACATGTTGGGTCCATGGGACCACAAGGCTCTGGCCATGTTGACCGGCGTGAGCAGCCTGCCGCGCTTGCGCAGCCGCGGGCCAACCTCGCCGCCCTGTCCGTCGGGGCCGTGACACTGGCTGCACTTCCGCTCGTTGAACAGCTCTTTCCCGACGAACGGCGAACCTCCCAACTCGAAGGAACGCAAGCTATAAAGGAACGCGATGACGTCTGCCATTTCCCGGCCCGCAAAGGAGGGGCGCTCGAGGCCTCCCTTTTGCATCGCGGCCCACATCTCGGGCGCATGGTTCCACATTTGACCGGCCACCTGAGTAAGAGTGGGAGGCAGCGGGCGTCCCGAACCCAAGTCGGGGCCCGCACTCCCACCCTGCCCCCTCACTGCGTGACACGAAATGCAGCCTTTTTCCTGGAACAACTTCCAGCCACGATTCGGGTTGGCAGGCAGCAGGTCGAATTCGCGTTGCGGCCCGCTGCGTTCCTCGCGAATGTAGGCCAACAGGTCGTTCATCTCCTCGCCGTCGAAGCGTGGCCAGGTCAGCTTGAACTGACGCATGTGGCTTTCCATGGCTGGCGCGTGGTTCCACATCTCCTGGGCCCAAAAAATGGGCGTAACAACGGGCCCAAGGCTTCTCAGGTCGGGGCCCACTTCGCCGCCGCTGCCATCGATCGAGTGGCAGCGCCGGCAACCTTTCTTGGCGAATAGCAACCGACCTCGCGTCGCGTCACCCGACTCCTGCGCGTAGCACGCGGCGTACAGGTAAGCGAACAGGTTGGCGGTTTCCTCCGCGCTGAGGTCGGGGTAGGACTTTTCTTTTGCTTCAATCTGTTTCCACATGATGGGGACGTGGTTCCACAGGCGGATCACCAACTGGTTCATGTTCGCGCCGGCGCTGCGCTGCATCCCCAGGTCCGGGGCCAGCTTGTTTCCTGTCCCGCACAGCGCGTGACAGTCGCTGCAGCCTTTTTCCCGGAAGGTGCGCACACCGGCTTGCGGGTTGCCCACCAAATAGGTGTTCCATCGCTCTTCGAGGCCCCGGCGCTCCCACAGCAGGATCGCAATCAGAAAGATCAGAGCCGCCAGGGCGGCGGCAACCCAGGTCAGCAGTTGACGCCGCGCAGTCATGGTTGACCTCCTTCAATCGTGCTTGAACTTCAGGCCCTCATGCGCGTGAGTTCCCTGTTGAAGCCGCGCCTGGAAATCAAATGGCTTGTAGAAAGGACTTTTCTTGTTGTGACATTTCTGGCAGGTCTCCGCCGTCGGCACAACCATGCCTGCCGCTACCAGCTCGCTGCGCTTGTATTCCTTGTTCTGCAAACTCATCAGAGCGGGTTTCAGGTAACCGGCACCGGGTCCGTGACACGCTTCACACTGCACGCCCGCAAGGTTGGGAGTTTTCTCGATGCTGGTGAATCCGCCCGGCTGGCCGAAGCCGGTCACATGGCAGGTGAGACAATCAGGATCATGAGTGTAATCCTTGGCCGGGTCGAGGTTGTGCGCGCGTTTGACTTCGACCGCCACGCCGGGTTTGAGGAGTTCAAATGCCTTTGCCATTCTGGTTTGCTCCCAGCTCTTGCTTTGCGGCAGGTGGCACGGCCGGCAACGCCCCACAGCGACGTATTGAGCGTGGCTCGCTCCCAAAAACAGGAACAGGTTGACAAGCAGGAACGTGGCGACAGCGGTGATTCGGTCTCCTTGCATGCGTTCTCCTCCGAACCTGAGCATGCCTTCCTTTCAGTGCACTACCTCTTTCCGGTCACCCACACTTGTTGTCCTGCAGGCACGTGGTTGGCCAAAACAGCTTCCCATTCCACTTGGCCAAGCGCACCCCGAGAGTTGTCCAACACTGCCCTCGGCAACGACTTAACGGACTTGCCTGAGGTTCAACTGTGGGGATGTCTGCTTCGGTGGGATCCGGATCATTGTCCGAGAAAGCGGCACTTGTCCGAGAATCGGACTCCGGGTACGTTCAGGCCCGCCCCGGCAGGCGCTCATCATTTTTCCTTCTTGGGCTCGCGCAGTTTGCGGTAGAGCGTGTCGCGGGAGATTCCAAGTAGCACGGCGGCCTTTGTCCGATTTCCCTGGCAAACAGAGAGGGCATGCTGGATCGCGAATCGTTCCAGGCGCGCCATGGAGAGTGGTTGCTCACCGGTGACCACGGGAGCGACGAAATCCGCGGATTCGTTCAGCAGCGGTTTCAATTCCTTGTCGCTGATGGTTTGCGAGTCGTCCACGCAAAGGGCCGTGGCACCCTCTAGGATGTTTTGCAGCTCGCGCACATTGCCGGGAAAGGGGTAATTGACCAGCAGGTCGAGCGCTGCGCGGCTCAGTTTGGGCTGCCGGCCGTAGCGCCGCGCCAGTTGACTCAGGAAATGCTGTGCGAGGGCCAGAATGTCTTCCCTGCGCGCCCGCAGCGGCGGCAGCTCAATCACCACGGTGGCGATGCGGAAATAGAGATCTTCGCGGAGCTGTTCGCTGCGCAACGCCGAAAGCGGCCGATTGGACGCCGAAACAACGCGTACGTTTACCTGCACCGGCGTGGGGCTGCCGACGGGTCGCAGCTCTCCCTCCTGCAAGACCCGCAGCAATTTCACCTGGACTTCTTTTGGCATCTCGCCGATCTCGTCCAGGAATATTGTGCCGCCCGCAGCGGAGGCGAAAATTCCGGGCGCATCAGCGTATGCGCCGGTGAAGGCCCCGCGGCGAAAGCCGAAAAGCTCGCTCTCCACCAGGTCGTGGGGAAGGGCGCCGCAGTTGACGGGAATAAACGGACGGCTGGCCCGCAGGCTGGCCAAGTGCATCGCTCGCGCCAGCATTTCCTTGCCGGTGCCTGTTTCCCCCAACAACAACACCGCCGCATCTGTCGCCGCGGCGGCGCGCGCGCGTTCCAGCACGCGCTGCATCAAGGGAGAAACATGGACGAAACTCTCGAAGCAGGAGCGGTTCTCCAGATTCGCTTCCAGTTGCGCCACCCGGCTCCGCAAGGTGAACACTTCCATCAATCGGCGGATCTTCTTGCGTACCGCCTCGTGTTCAAACGGCTTCGTCACATAGTCTTCCGCGCCGCGTTTGATGGCCTCCACAGCGGTTTCGATGGCCCCGTAGCCGGTCATGATGATTACCGCCAGATCCGGGTTGCGCCGGTGGAGCTGTTCCATCAACGCCAGTCCGTCGGTGGGCGACATGATCAAATCCACCAGGGCCACCGAGAGATTCGGGTGGCGCCCCTGAATGGCCAGCGCCTCCTCTGCAGAAAGGGCCATCTCCACCTCATATCCTTCCCCGCGCAGGAACTCCTGCAGTGTCCGCGCCATCGTTGCGTCGTCATCCACCACCAGGATCGCGCCGGAGCCCGTCGTGTCTGTCGAGTTCATGGTCATTTTCCTTTTTCCATTTCGCCGGCTCGATAAAGCGGCAGTTGCACGATCGCCGTGGTGCCTTGTTTCGGCGCGCTCTCCAGGTGAATTGTGCCGCCGTGCTCCAGTGCGATATTGCGCGCGATGGCCAAGCCGAGCCCGGTGCCTTTCCCGGGTGCCTTGGAAGTGAAGAAAGGCTCGAACACACGGGGAAAATCCGTCGCAGCGATTCCGCAGCCGTTGTCCTGGATCTGAACTTCGACCCAGCCCGGCTGCTGTTCCCGGCACCGGATGGTGACTCTTCCCTCCGGCTCGATGGCATCGAGCGCATTGCTCAACAACGCCAGGAAGAGCGCCTCAATCTGGTTGCGGTCGGCGAGGACGAGCGCGCCGCTTGCCCCGTCGGTGTCCAACGACAGGCAAGCGCGCTTGGCCAGCAGGGATGGCGAAAGAAAACTCACCACGGAGTGAAGGATCGGCGCAATTTCTTCCGGTTGCTTTTGCGCGGCCGGACGCCGGCTGAACTCGAGCAGTCTCTGTACGAAGTGCTGGCAGACCCGAACGCCCACCTCCATCCGTTCCAGGTCGCCCTCGCAGGGATGGTGATGCTGGCGCGCCCGCATCATCTGCAGGCGCAGAAGCATGGCTGCCAGGGGAGTGTTCAGGTGGTGGGCTGTCCCGGCGGCCATCCGGCCCATGCTGGTGAGCTTTTCAATTTCCAACATCTTTTGCCGCATGCGCACGCGTTCGCGGATGTCGGAGGTCACCTCCAGAAACAGCTTCTGCCCGCCGGCCTGCCGGTAGGGAAGCAGGTTGAGTTGCACCTCGAAGGCGACGCCGTTTTTGTTCTGTCGCATGCTCTCCAGTTCCTGAATCAGATCCCCTTTCTCGACCCTTTGCAGCAGTTCCCTCAGTTCCTCCATTCTTGCTGGCGGCACCGTCGGAAGCGTTTGTCCGACCACTTCCTCCTTGCTGAAACCGTACAGTCGCTCGGCCGTCGCGTTCCACTCCGTCACACGCAGTTCGGCATCATAAAGCGCCACGGCACCGGGGGACGCCTCCAACAGACCTCGATAGTGCTCCCGCGAACGACGGAGTTCCTCCTCGTGACGCTGCCGCTGCCTCAGCACGAACCAGGCCGCCCAAAACGCAAGCAGCATGGAGGAGGCCACGCCGCGGGTAATGTAGAGATAGTGCAACGTGGCGTAGTCAATGTCGCGGAAGAAGTGATTTTCCAGTAGCTCCCACAGTCCAAAGACAAACGCCACGATGGTCACGCTGGAGAGAATCAGTGTGGCCCAGAACCATCGCCGTTCGCGGGCACCCTCTTCCACGGCCTACCCCTGGTTCTTAACTTGTGCTCTCGTTTCTAGCACCAGGCTGGAGAGCGATCTGGAAACACAATTCCTCACCCCCACACGGTACAATCCGTATGCCAAACTCCAGATTTCATTTCATTCCCCTATCGCACTTATTTTCATAAAGTTACAAGAAGGCTTCCATTCTGTAAGGACTGCAAAGTCGGCCGAATGTCGTATTTTCGGACGCCGTAGCGCTATTCCACTCAGCGCCCAGGTATGCCAATCAATTGCACCACCGAGCGGCTGCGCAAGAGATGGAGCGCCCTCCACCGGGTCTGTCAGGGCCAGAGACCATGGCCTAGTTTCCATAGAGAATTCAGATGTTTGCCCGCGACGCGCACCACTTCCCAGGCTGGTCCAGTGACCTGCTGCCTGCGCATCGTTCCGGCGAATAGGCGTCTTTCCAGGTGAAGGAAGCAAGAGCGAGAGCGTCGGCCGACGACAGCTTGACACTTCCACGCGCGCGGCGCATCCTGTGCGCCGCCTTTCCCGTATGGATCTTTCCACTCGGACGCTGGTTCTCGTGAATCCTGTCTCGGGCGGCGGTCGTGCCCGCCGCGCGCAGCCTTCCGTGGCCGACTACCTCCGCAAACGCGGCCTGCGCGCCGATTTCATCCTCACCGAAAGCTCAATGGAAATGCAGCAGCGTGCTGCGGCGGCAGCTTCCCAAGGATATGGCTGTGTCGCTGCTCTCGGCGGCGACGGCACGTTTCACCACGTCATGACCGGGGCGTTCCGCACCGGCGCCGCCTTGGGCTGCTTGCCTGCCGGTGGCGGTAACGACATTGCCGTCGGCCTTGGCATTCCCACTGATCCCCTGGCCGCTGCCCATGCTCTGCTGCGGTGGAATTCCCGTCCGGTGGACGTCCTCCGTGTCAATTTTCCGCGCGGCCCGTCGCGCATATACATCGGCGCGGGCGGGATCGGCGCGGACGCCGAAGCGGCGCAGCTCGCCGCGGGCCGCTTCCGCCCTCTTCCTGGCGCGTTTCGCTATGTTGCTGCCATACTCTGGGCCCTACGCACGTTCCAACCCTTCCAAGTGCGCATCGAGGCGGACGGTAAGCAGTTCGTGGAGTCAGCGTTGTTTCTCTCGGTCGCCAATGCGCCGGTCTATGGTTCCGGCGTCAAGATTGCTCCCGCCGCGGTCATGGACGATGGCCTTATGGACCTGACCCTGGTCGGCGATCTGCCCTGGACTCGCATCTTCGAAGCCGTGCCTCTCATTCTCCGCACCGGTGATCTGCGCTGGCCGGAGATCCACCGTTTTCGCGCCCGCCGCGTGCGTCTGGCCGCTGGCCGCGCGGCGCTGTTCCACGGCGACGGAGAGATCCTGGGCGAAGTGCGCGCCAGCGAATGGATTGAAATCGAGGTTTTATCGGGGGCGGTTCCGGTGGTTGCCCCGCCCGTTCGCCGGGCCATGCCGTAGCCGCGGGCGGGTTCGGCGGGATTATTCCTTCTTCTTGTCCACTTTCAGGTTCACCACAATGTCCTTCCGGCTGTCGAAGCTCGAAACCGTGCGCTTCGTCGAAGTCATGCCCTGGTGCTCGGCATGGATTTGATAGTCCACGTTTGGGTCCAGCCCGCTGAAGCGGTATTGTCCCTCTTCTTCCGCGATGTAGGTCTTCACGGCCTGTGTCTTCACATTCTTCAAGTACACCACGCCGCCGGGAAGGTTATTCTCCTCTTTGTCCACAACGACGCCCCGCACCGTGCGCAACTGCGACTCGCGCTTCTTGTCCTGCCCCGCCGCGCCCGCGGCCAGGCACAGCCCGGCGATCAGAGTCGCCACGAGGACGCGCTGCACTCTCATCTCTTCTTTCCTCCTGTTTCGGGCGCCATCCGGAAGGTCAGGTTTTCCGCCGTGCCCGCTTTTCCGTTTACCTTCTGCTTCTGCTCTTGGTAGCCCTTTGCCTTCACTTTTACTTCGTACTCCGCGCCTGGCGGCACGCGGATGCCAAACTCGCCTCGCCGGTCGCTGATCGCTTCCCAGCGGCTCTTGCGTTCGCCCGTGCGGTTCACCCGGATCTCTGCTCCCGGCAGCAGGTACCCTTTTTCCGTGAACACTGTGCCGGTGATGATGAATTCCGGCGTTCGCTTCCGCTTCTCCTTCCCCGGCTCGTCCGCCGTCTCGGCCCCGAGTGAAGCCGCAGCCAGACTCAGCAAAAGCAGAATCGCGGGTAGCAACATCCGGTAGATAGGATGGCGCGCTCCCGGGAAGGGATGCCGCGGGCGTTCGTAGTGAGGACTACCGGAGGGCCTCGTCCTCATCTTCTTCCTCTTCTTCTTCCTCTTCCTCTGCTTCAAATTCCTCTTCGCCCGCTTCCTCTTCTTCCTCTGCTTCGAGCTCGTCGGAGATCACGTTCAAGTGCACCGGGTTCACTTGCACAACCTCCAGTTCCACCTCGCACTCCGGGCAGCTCATGATCTCGCCTTCTTCCACCTCGTCCTCTTCCACGTCTAGAACCGCCGCGCATTCTGGACACTTCAACATGGATTCACCCCCTATCTGTTCTGAGCTTTCCGGCAGGACGGGCGTATTATATAACGCCGGTGTCAAGGATTTCCTCTGGCGGAAGCAGGACGATGAGCCGCAATCGCGAGTTTCCTGATTATCCTGTGGTGGGCGTGGGCGGCGTGGTGATTCTCGACGGCCGCGCGCTGCTCATCCGTCGCGGCAGCGAGCCTTTGAAAGGTCAGTGGTCCATCCCGGGTGGAACGCTCGAGCTCGGCGAAACACTCGAGGAAGCCGTCTGTCGTGAACTCCGCGAGGAAACTGCTCTGGAAGTCCGCGTGCTCGAACTCATCGATGTTTTCGAGCGCATTTTCCCCGACCCGCGTGAAAACGTGCAAACAGACAGCGCACAGCCTCTCCGCCCGCGCTACCATTTTGTGATCGTGGACTATCTCTGTGAAGCAATTTCCGGCACGCCGCGTCCCGGCAGCGACGTCACGGACGTGGCCCTGGTAGGCGAAGACGAACTGGCACCCTA
>Ga0073934_10004934_pt1 | contig 21451 bp, 21 predicted proteins | sample LarsenN4metaG_FD_76834 | JGI IMG/M metagenome (GOLD analysis project Ga0073934, IMG submission 76834) | Hot spring sediment bacterial and archeal communities from British Columbia, Canada, to study Microbial Dark Matter (Phase II) - Larsen... ...
GGCGATCAGGACGACGGGGCGGTGGAAGCGCTCGACCAAGCGGGAGGCCACGATCCCGATCACGCCCTCGTGCCAGCCTTCCTGCCAGAGGACGTAGCCGCGACGGGCCCGCTCGCGCGCCGGCAGCTCCTCCACCTGCGCGACCGCCTCGCGCAGGATCCGGTCCTCGACCGCCTGCCGCTCCCGATTCAGCCCCTCCAGCTCGAGCGCGAGGCGGCGTGCCTCCTCGCCGTCCTCGCTCAGGATCAGCTCGAGCGCGACGTCCGGGCGGCACAGCCGGCCGGCTGCGTTGAGCCGCGGCGCGAGCCGGAACCCGACCGCTCCCGTGTCCACCGCGGCCGGATCGACGCGCGCGCTGCGCATCAGCGCCTGCAGCCCCGGCCGGCGGGAGGCGGCGAGCGCCCTCAGCCCCGCCGCCGCGAGGGCGCGGTTCTCGTCCACGAGCGGGACGACGTCGGCGATGGTGGCGAGGGCGACGAGGTCGAGGTGCTGCCGCAGCGCGGGATGGTCGGGGCCGAGCAGCGCCTCGCCGAGCTTGTACACGACGCCGGTCCCGGAGAGCTCCGGGAACGGGTACGCCGAGGGGCGGGTCGCGACGACGGGGCAGTCGGGCAGCGTCGCGCCGGGCCGGTGGTGATCGGTGACCACGACCTCGAGCCCGAGCGTCCGCGCCTCGGCTACCTCCTCGACCGCGGTGATCCCGCAGTCGACGGTCAGCACGAGCGCGACTCCCTCCTCGGCGAGCCGCGCGAGCGTGTCCCGCGAGACGCCGTAGCCCTCCTCGAAGCGGCTGGGGAGATGCCAGCTCGCGTCGGCGCCGAGCTCGCGCAGGATGAGGAGCGCGAGCGCGGTCGCGCAGATGCCGTCCACGTCGTAGTCGCCGTGCACGCAGATCCGCCCTCCGGCGGCGACCGTTGCCCGCAGCCGCTCCACCGCGACCGCCATGTCGCCCAAGAGGAAGGGGTCGTGCCCGGGCAGGCGCGCCTCCAGGAAGCGGCGCGCGTCCTCGGGCTCGCCGTACCCGCGGCGCACGAGCACCGAGGCCGTGACCTCGCTCAGCTCCAGCTCGCGCGCGAGCCGCTCGACCTCCCGGCGCTCGCAGGCCGCGATCGTCCAGACCCCGCTCACGCGCGAGACGGTACGGAGGGGCCCGGACAGACCCCCGTGCAGGTCGGCGGCCCGGGGGCGCCCTAGCCCCGGCGGCGGCGGAGCGAGTCGCGAACGACCTTGACCCAGAGCACGGCGAGCGCCACCGTCGCACCCACGACGACGACGGCGATCGGGGTCAGGTAGGCCATCTGCTCGAGCGAGTACTTGGTCACGGCCGCGCCGGCGAGCCAGATCGCGACGACGAGGGCGGACATCCCGAGCCAGAGGAGACGGCGTGACACGGCGGGAAGGGTAGATACCCTGCAAGGGATGCTCACCACGAACTACCGCTCCGGAGACGACTTCGTCGTCGAGTTCCTCGGACACCGGTTCGAGTTCAACGCCGAGGACTTCGGCGAGCGCGTCGTCGCGGCTGCGGTCAAGCTCGGTCTGCTCGAGTCGAACGACGTGGACGAGGAGGAGCGCGCCGACCTCGTCGAGCTGGTCGCGGACGGCCGCGTCGCCGAGCCCCGCAGCGGGCTCGGCCTCTACCTCGTGCGCCACTGGGAGCGCCTCTCCCTGCTCGAGGGCGAGTCCCTGGTCTACTGGCTCCGCAAGCTCGTCTTCCGCGGCGCCTGGCTCGACCATCGCGTCAAGGAGGGCCTGCTCGACGTCAACTTCGAGGACGACACGGGCGACTTCGGCTACGCGGAGCCGAACGGCGGCCGCGCGCTGCTCGAGCTGGCGCCCGTGCCCTCGTGGCACGAGCACCGCTACCGAGGCCTGGGCCGGTGACCGAGCCCCCCGTCGAGGCGAGCGACCTGGAGGAGGTCGTCCCCGGCCTCTTCCACTGGCGGATCGAGAACCCCCTGATCGGAGGCGGGTGGAGCAGCTCGCACGCGATCGCAACCCCCGAGGGCCAAGTCCTCGTCGATCCCGTCCCGCTCGCCGAGGCGGCGCTCGCCCGGGTGGAGCCGGTGGCGGCGATCGTCCTCACGGCCGCCTGCCACCAGCGTGCGGCGTGGCGCTACCGGCGCCGCTTCGGCGCTCCCGTCTGGCTGCCGCACGGCTCGCGCGCGACCGAGGAGGAGCCGGACGAGCGCTACGGCGACGGCGACTTCCTCCCCGGAGGGCTCCGGGCCGTCCACACCCCGGGGCCGGAGCTGCCGCACTACTCGCTCCTCTTGGCCGGCCAGCCGGCAGTGCTCTTCTCGCCGGATCTCGTCCTGCGCGACCGGGCAAGCGGCGAGCTCCGCTTCGTCCCGCCGCAGTACCACGACGACCCGGCCGAGACCCGGCGGAGCGTCGAGCGCTCGGCCGCCCTCGACTTCGAGCTGCTCTGCCTGGCCCACGGCCCTCCGCTTCGGGACGGGCCGGCCGCGCTGCGGGAGCTGCTCGCCCGAACGGGCTGAGGGAGCGCGGCCGCTCCGGGAGCATCCGCAACCCCTATCGGTGGCGCCCCCGATGCGCGCGAGGAAAGCTGGAGCGAACGTTCCGCCGATGGAGACGGTCGTCGCCGAGCGGGCCTCGCACCTTCGCGAGCTGATCGACAGGCTCGCCGGGGTGCACACCGACGCAGGCGTGCTCTCGCTCGCCGTCGGGATCGATCCCGGCGCGCCCCTGGGGGGCCGCCCGGCCTGGGAGATCCAGCTCGAGAACGACCTCGCCCAGCTCGTGCGCGATCCCGCCTACGGCCGGGCGGTGGAGCGCCTGCTCGCGCGCGAGGAGGGCTTGGTCGAGCAGCTCGCCGATCCGGCGCTGCCGGGGCTGGGGCGAGCCTGCTACGTCCCGCTCGGGTCGGAGACCTCCACCCTCGTCCTGCTCCGGGAGCCACTTCCGACGCTGGCGCGAGCCGGCCGCGTCGCGCACCTCCTGCCGCTGCTCGGAGCGCTCGACGCCGGCGAGCCCGCCGGCCTGGTGACGGCCTCGCGCGATGCCCTCCACGTGCTCGAGACGGAGCTGGGAGTCGTCCGCGAGATCGAGCGCTTCGAGCTGGAGCCGTGGGTCGGCGACTGGTGGCCCGAGATGAAGGCGGCCGCGCGGGCGAACCCGTTGCGCGGCCAGGAGGTGGTCTCGCACCGCGACCGCTACCAACGCCGCCTGGCCGCCGCGTACGGCCGCGCCTTCGCCGACGCGCTCGAGCAGGTCTCCGCCCTCGCCGGAAGGCGCGGCTGGACACGGGCCGTCCTCGCCGGCGATGCCCGCCGGGTCGAGCCACTCGACGAAGCCCTGCGCAGCCTCGGTCTGGCCACCGCGGCGGTGCTCGCCAACCTCGAGGGCGTCCGCGAGGAGGAGGCGGTCGCACGGCTGCGCGAAGCGCTCGTCGGGCTCGTGGCGGATCAGGCTCTTGCGCGGGTGCGGGCGGCCGTCGACGAGGCCCAGGCGGGCGGGCCGGGTGCCTGTGGACTGGAGCAGGTGCTCGCCGCGGCCGGCGAAGGCAGGATTGCCCACCTGCTCGTCGATCCCTCCCGGCCCTTCCTCGGGATCGTCGGTCCGGGAGAGACGCTGATCGCCGCAGCCGAGCCGGAGGGCGCGAGCGACCTGACCGACGTGCTGGTCGCGAAGGTGCTCGCGACCCGGGGCGCGGTGACCCCGGTCCGGGACGACGCCGCGCGAGCGCTGGCCGAGCACGGCGGCATCGCCGCGCTCCTGCGCTGGTGATCCTGCCCGCGGCCGCCTGCGGGCCGGATGAGATCAGAAGAGCCCCTCCGGCTCCCCCGTCGCAGCCTGGATGTGCTCGCGGCCGAGCGCGGTGATCACCCGCCCGCGCGGAGTCCGCTGCAGGAAGCCGAGCTGGAGCAGGAACGGCTCGTACACGTCCTCGACGGTGTCGGGCTCCTCCCCGAGCGAGACCGCGAGCGTCGAGAGCCCCACCGGGCCGCCCCCGAACTTGTAGGCGATCGCGCCGAGCAGCTCGCGGTCGGTGCGCTCCAGCCCGGCCTCGTCCACCTCGAGCAGGTCGAGGGCCTCCCGGGCGATCGCGAGTGTGACCTTGCCCTCGTGGCGCACCTCGGCTACGTCGCGGATCCGGCGGAGGATGCGGTTCGCAACCCGCGGCGTCCCCCGCGCCCGGGCTGCGATCTCCTCCGCCGCCTCGCCCTCGAGCTCCACCCCGAGGATCCCGGCGGAGCGGCGCACGATCGAGGCCAGCTCGCCCGGCTCGTAGTAGCCGAGCCGGAAGGTCATCCCGAAGCGGTCGCGGAGCGGCGTGGTCAAAAGCCCGGTGCGGGTCGTCGCCCCGACCAGCGTGAACGGGGGCAGGTCCAGGGTGAGCGTGCGCGCGCCCGCGCCCTGTCCGACCACGATGTCGAGCCGGAAGTCCTCGAGGGCCGGGTAGAGGATCTCCTCGATCGCCCGGTTCAGGCGGTGGATCTCGTCGACGAAGAGGACGTCGCGCGGCTCGAGCCCGGTCAGGATCGCAGCCAGGTCCCCCTTGCGCTCGAGGGCCGGGCCGGCGACGGTGCGCAGGCCGACGCCGAGCTCCTCGCGGATGATCACGGCCAGCGTCGTCTTCCCCAGGCCGGGCGGCCCGACCAGGAGGACGTGGTCGAGCGCGTCCCCGCGGGCCCGGGCCGCTTCCAGCGCGATGCGGAGCTGCTCCTTCGTCCGCTCTTGGCCGACGAAGTCGTCGAGGCGCCGGGGCCGGAGCGTGCGCTCGACCTCCTCGTCGCCTTCCTGCAGCGCCGGCGCCAGGAAGGGCGAGCCGCTCACGCGGCCCTCCGCAGCGCCTCGCGGACGCGCTCCTCGGGCGGCAGCGCAGGATCGACGGCGGCGAGCGCACGCTCGGCCTCGGCGACCGAGAAGCCCAGCTCGACGAGCGCCTGCCGCGCCACGAGATCGCCCGGAGCGGGCCCCGCCCCGGTCTCGACGGCAGCGGCGAGGGAGCCCTTCAGCTCGAGCACGATCCGCTCCGCCGTCTTCTTGCCGATGCCCGGGATCGCCTGGAAGCGCGCCGCGTCGCCGAGGGCGATCGCGCGCCGCAGCTCGCCCGCCGGGCCGCTCGAGACGACGGCCAGGGCGACCTTGGGCCCGATCCCGCTCACGCCCAGCAGGTGGACGAACAGCTCCCGCTCGGCGGCGTCGGCGAACGCGTACAGCTGGAGCGCATCCTCGCGCACGTGCAGGTACGTCTCGAGCGTGACCTCGCGCGCGCCCTCGGCGAGCGCGAGCGCGCGGGGCGTGGCGGCGAGGAGGTAGCCGACTCCGCCGACGTCGAGGACGAGCCCGTCGGCCGACCGACCGGCGGGGAGGCCGCGCAGGCGCGAGATCACCCGGCCACCTCGAGCAGGGGCGGGGCGAGCGCGTGACAGATGGCGACGGCGAGGGCGTCGGCCTCGTGGGAGGAGGCGGGCTCGGACTCCAAGCCGAGGACGAGCTTGACCATCCGCTGCATCTGGGCCTTCTCGGCCCGCCCGTAGCCGCACAGCGCCTGCTTGACGCGCGCCGGGGCGTACTCGGCGCACTCGACCCCGGCGGACGCGGCTGCGACGAGCACGGCGCCGCGCGCCTGCCCGACGGAGAGCGCGATACGGGCGTCGGCACCGACGAAGGACTCCTCGAGCGCGACGGCGTCCGGCGCGTGCTCCTCGATGAGCCGCGCCACCCCCTCGAAGATGGTCAGGAGGCGCAGGTGCAGGCGCTCGCCGGCCGGCGTCCGCCAGTGGCCGGAGACGACCGCCCGGAGGCGCCCGTCGCTTCCGTGGACGATCCCGTACCCGCACGCAGCCGTCCCTGGGTCGATGCCGAGGACCTTCACGGCGAGAGGGTAGGCGCCGCTCCGGACGGCCTCGCCCGGCTACCTGCCGCTCACGCGAGGTGCTCGGCGAAGAAGCGCACGATCGCCTCGTAGCAGCGGATGCGGTTGGCCAGCTTGAGCACGTCGTGGCCCTCGTCCTCGAACACGAGGTACTCGACGGTTCGCCCCAGCCCGCGCAGCTCCTCGACCAAGTCGCGCGACTCCCGCTCGACGACGCGTGGGTCGTTGCGGCCCTGGATCACGAGCAGCGGGCAGGCGAGGTCACGGATCCACGTCCGCGGGGAGCGCTCCACGAGGAAGTCGCGGTCGCGCTCGGGGTCCCCGACCGCGAGCGCGAAGTACGGCTTCCACGTCTCGGGGATGCGCTCCATGAACGTGAGCAGGTCGTAGGGGCCGAACATGTCCACCGCCGCGCGCCACAGCTCCGGATGGCAGGAGGCGAGCATGAGCGTCATGTACCCGCCGTAGGAGCGGCCCACGACCCCGGCCCGCGAGAGGTCGAGCCGCCCGTCCCGCGGGAGCACCTCGGTCAGCGCGTGGACGTGGTCGAGCCGGTCGCGGCCGCCCCAGTCGCGGTCGACGTGCTTCGCGTAGGCGAGGCCGTACCCCGTCGACCCACGGGCGTTCGGGACGAAGACGGCGAAGCCCTCCAGCGTGAGGATCTGGATCAGCGGCATCGAGAACCAGGCGAAGTTGGGGCGCTCCTGGGACTGCGGGCCGCCGTGGACGTAGGCGACGAGCGGCCGCGGGCCCTCGTAGCCGAGCCGCGGGGAGGGCAGGTAGAGGCGGGCGGAGACGCGGAGGCCGTCGTGCGAGACGAAGGACGCATCCTCCCCCGCCGAGAGCAGCTCGGGGGCCAGCCCGAGCGGCCGCTCCCGCGTCCTGCGCTGCGGGCGCGACTCCGGCCCCGGCTCGAGGAGGTAGAGCTGGGTCGGGGTGGTCGCGGTGCAGAAGGAGACGGCGATGCGGCCGCTTCCCTCGTCCAGGTGGAGGCCGTGCAGGACCCCCGCGGACAGCTCTCCTCGCCCGACGAGCACGCGCTCCACGAGAAGCCGACGCGACGGCTCCTCGAAGCGCGCCTCGTAGGCCCACGAGCAGCCGTCGATGTTGTAGAGCGCGGCGTAGCGGTCGCCCTCCAGGTGCTGCAGCCGCTCGAGCTCGCCGACGCCCTCGTGGACGAGCCCCTCGATCGCGACCGGCTCGAGCTCTCCGGGCCGGTCGAGCTCGAGGTAGGCGGGCGTGCCGGTGTCCGCGAAGAGCGTGGTCACGCAGAGCAGCCCGCCGTCGGCCCTCAGGTGCCCGGAGGAGAGACCCATCAGCGGGTACGCGCTCCCAGCCTCCCGCTCCTCCAGGAACGTCCCCGCGAGCGCCCGCCGGCCGCCTGCGCCGTCCGGCTCGTAGAGCACGACGTCCCCGAGCGTGTACCCGTCCGCGAGCACGACCCGCGCGTGGTCGGGGCTCCAGGCGAACGGGTAGGCACCGTAGGGGCTCCGCCAGAGCTCCTCCACGCTCCCCGTCCCCACATCGACCCGGAGCGCATGGATCAGCCGCTCCCCGCGCGACTCGCCGGCGAAGTAGGCGATTCCCGAGCGGTGGTCGACCTGGGCCAGGTGGGAGCGGAAACGCCCGAAGACCTCCGGAGCCAGCGGCTCCGGGAAGCCGCCCTCGAGCGGGACGAGGAACGGCTCGTAGTTCTCGTCCCCGTCCCGGTCGATCATGACCACGAGACGCTCGAGGCCGGGGAGCACGTGGAAGAGGTATCCCCCGACCAGCTCCGGGTTCTGGAGCGCGATCCGGGGCGGGAGCAAGGGCTCGGGCACCCCGCCTCCGGCGTCCATCGCGTACAGGCCGAGCTGGCCGGCCAGGCTGGAGACGAAGACGAGCCGGTCCCCGGCGAGCTGGGGCTCGAGGAAGAGCCGCGCCGAGAGGAGCGACTCGATGCGGCTCGCAGTCGTCGCCGGCACGAGCCTAGGACGCTACCGCTTCCAGGACCGCGTCGGGGATGTCGACGTTCGTGTAGACGCCCTGGACGTCCTCGTTGTCCTCGAGGGCCTCGACCAGGCGCACTACCCGGCGCGCCGTCTGCTCGTCGGCGATCTCGACGGTGGACTTCGGCACCATCGCCAGCTCCGCGGACTCGACCGGGAAGCCGGCAGCCTCGAGCGCCTCGCGGGCTGCGGCCAGGAGCTCGGGCGGGGTGGAGACGACGAAGCTCTCTCCGTCGCGCTCCACGTCGTCGGCGCCCGCATCGGCGGCGGCGAGCAGCAGCTCCTCCTCGTCCACCCCCTCCGCCGGCACGACGACGACCCCGCGCCGCTCGAACTGCCAGGCGACCGCGCCGGTCGCGCCCAGGTTGCCGCCGTGCTTGGAGAACAGGTGCCGCACCTCGGAGGCGGTCCGGTTGCGGTTGTCCGTCAGCGCCTCCACGAGCACGGCCACGCCCTCGGGCCCGTAGCCCTCGTAGACCACGGTCTCGAAGCCCGAGCCCTCCTCCCCCGCACCCGCACCCTTCGCGATCGCTCGCTCGATGTTCTCCTTCGGCATCGAGTACGAGCGCGCCTTCTCGATCGCGTTCTGGAGCGCGAGGTTGGCGGCCGGGTCGGGGCCGCCCTCGCGGGCGGCGACGATGATCGCGCGCGAGAGCTTGGAGAAGAGCTGGCCGCGCTTGGCGTCGGTCGCCTTCTTCTTGTGCTTGATCTGCGCCCACTTGGAGTGGCCGGCTATCGGGACACCACCTCCCGCTCGGGCTCGCGAGCCAGCTCCAGGAAGCGCTCGTGCACCCGCAGGTCGTCGGTCAGCTCGGGATGGAAGGACGCGAGCAGCAGCCGCCCCTCGCGGACGAGCACAGGCTCGCCGTCCAGCTCGCCCAGCACCTCCACGTCCTCCCCGAGGTCGCGCACGCGCGGGGCCCGGATGAAGATCCCCCGCAGCGGCCGCGCCTCGCCGGCCAGCGTCACGTCGGCCTCGAAGCTCCGCACCTGACGGCCGTAGGCGTTGCGCTCGACGGCGAGGTCGGCCAGGCCGAGGTGCTCGCGGTCGAGCACGATCATGCCGGCGCACGTCCCGAAGATCGCTCCCGGGAAGCGCCTGATCGCCTCGTCGAGACCGGACGCGCGCGCGAGCCGCATGATCGTCGTCGACTCGCCGCCCGGAATGACGAGCCCGTCGAGACCCTCGAGCTCGGCGGGGCGGCGCACCTCGACCACCTCGGCGCCGAGCCGGCGCAGCGCCCGCGCGTGCTCGCGGAACGCACCCTGCAGGGCGAGCACACCGATCCTCGGCTTGGCCATCACGCTGCTTCCAGTCTAGATCCGGGGGTTCCCGGCCACGTGCGGCGGGAACGGGGGCCTACCAGCCGCGCACCTCGAGCCGCTCCTCCTCAGGGAGCGAGCTCGCGGCGATGCCGACCATCGGCTGCCCGAGGCCGGTCGAGACCTCGGCCAGCACCTTGGGATCGGCGAAGTGCGTGGTCGCCTCGACGATCGCGCGCGCGCGGCGGGTGACGTCCTCGACCCAGCCCTCGCGGTCGACGAGCGGGTCGCGGCCGGACTTGAAGATCCCGGAGCCGACGAAGACGCCGTCGGCGCCGAGCTGCATGCAGAGCGCGGCGTCGGCCGGGGTCGCGATCCCGCCGGCGGTGAAGGTCACGACCGGCAGCCGCCCGTTCTCCGCCACCCAGCGGACGAGCTCGTAGGGCGCGCGATGCTCCTTCGCGGCCGCGTACAGCTCGTCCTCGCGCATGGCCTGGAGCTGCCGGATGGCGCCGAAGACGGCGCGCATGTGGGTGACGGCGTTGACGATGTCGCCCGTCCCTGCCTCGCCCTTCGTCCGGATCATGGCCGCGCCCTCGGCGATCCGCCGCAACGCCTCGCCCAGGTTGGTCGCGCCGCAGACGAAGGGGACGGTGAAGCGCCACTTGTCCACGTGGTGCTCGAGGTCGGCCGGGGTCAGCACCTCGGACTCGTCGATGTAGTCCACCTCGAGCGCTTCCAGGATCTGCGCCTCGACGAAGTGGCCGATCCGGCACTTGGCCATCACCGGGATCGAGACCGCCTCCTGGATCTCCTTGATCTTCTGCGGGTCGGCCATCCGGGCGACCCCGCCCTCCTTGCGGATGTCGGCGGGAACCCGCTCGAGCGCCATCACCGCGCACGCGCCGGCCTCCTCGGCGATGCGCGCCTGCTCGGCATCGACGACGTCCATGATGACGCCGCCCTTGAGCATCTCGGCGAGGCCCGTCTTGACCCGGAGCGTCCCGTACTCGGCCACGGGCGGAGTGTAGCCCGGCGCAGGTTGTGGACGAGCGGCACGAGCTTTCCCCAGGCCTGTGGACGACGCCCACGGACTTTGCCCAATTTGCGGGTTTCCCGGTGTGGAAATCCGCTGGAGACGCTCGCGTCCGTCCGCACGATGTGCCAGAGATACCGGCTACCGGCGCGACTCCTCTCCCCGCAGGCGGATCCGCCTGGCCCCGAAGTTGCGCCGCGACAGCAAGGGGCCCGCCCACCCGGGCCCCTTGTGCTGCTCTGCCGGTTGGCCGCCGCTCGAGGTCGAGACGCGACACGGCGTGCTCATGGGTGTGCGAGGATTGCTCCTCGAGGATGACGAGCGAGAGGACGACGCTCGGGGAGCTGCTCCGCGCGGCCCGGAGCCGACTGGCGCGCCTGGGGCCCGAGGAGGCTTTCGCGGCGCAGCGCGCCGGCGCCATCCTCGTCGACACCCGCTCGCACGACGAGCGGCGCGAGCACGGAATCATCCCAGGCTCGCTGCACATCCCCCGCTCCGTCCTCGAGTGGCGTCTCGACCCCGATGGGGATCCCGCCTATCGCAGCCCGCACGTGGAGAGCCTCGACGACTGGATCGTCCTCGTGTGCGCGCACGGCGAGTCGACGAGCCTGGCCGCGGCGACGCTGCAGGACCTCGGCTTCTCCCGGGCGACCGACCTGATCGGCGGCTTCTCGGCCTGGAAGGAGGCAGGGCTCCCGGTCGTCCCGGCGCCCGAGCCGGCTGCGGGCGCCGTGCCGGGCCTCGGACCGCCGGACGCCTGACCGAGCGACCGCGGACGCACCGTAGAGTCCGCACATGCCCGTCGTCCTCACCGGCTCGACGCTGACGCTCGACGAGGTCGTCCGTGTCGCGCGCTCGCACGAGCGGGTCGAGGTGCCCGAGTCCACGCTCGCGCGGCTCCGCGAGGCGCGCACCGTCGTCGAGGAGGCGATCGCGAGCGGCTCCGTGGTGTACGGCGTGACGACGGGGTTCGGCATGCGCCGCGAGGTCGCCGTGACCGCGGAGGAGATGGCCGTGTTCAACCGCTCGACGATCGCAGGCCACTGCGCCGGGCTCGGGCCGCCGGCGCCGCGGGACGTCGTCCGCGCGGCGCTCCTCCGGCTCGCCAACGGGCTCGCCGCCGGCTATCAAGGTGCGCGGCCCGCGCTCGTCAGCGCCGTCGTCGCCGCGCTGAACGAGGATCGCCTGCCGACCGTGAGCTCGCTCGGAACGCTCGGCCAGGCAGACCTCGCGCAGGCGGCAGAGCTGGCGCAGGCGGTGCTCGCGGATCTTCCGCTCGAAGCCGGGGAGGCGATCGCCCTGCTCGCGACGAGCCCGTTCGCGACCGGCCAGGCGGCGCTCGCGATGGCCGATGCGCGCACCTTCCTCGAGACGGCGGACGTCGCGGGCGCCCTCGACTTCGAGGCGTTCCGCGCGAACGTCGATGCCCTTCACGCGGAGATCGCGCGGGCGAGACCGTATCCCGGGATCATCGAGACGCTCGACCGGCTCCGGGAGCTCCTCGCCGGGAGCGCGCTCTGGCAGCCGGGGGCGAGCCGCTTCCTCCAGGACCCGCTCTCCTACCGCTGCGTCCCGCAGGTGCACGGAGCGGCGCGCGACGCCCTGCGCTTCGTCGAGGACCAGCTCGCGATCGAGCTCAACGCGCACCAGGGAAACCCGCTCGTCGTGCCGAGCGAGCGCAGGCTCGTCTCCGTGGGAGACTTCGACACGCAGCCGCTCGCGACCGCGCTCGACCTCGCCCGGCTCGCCCTCGCTCCCGTCGTGACCGCCTGCCTCGAGCGAACGCTCAAGCTGCTCAGTCCGCGCTTCAGCGGCCTGAGCGAAGGACTGGCACGGGCCGCGGGAACGTGGGAAGACGGCCTCTCGGGGCTCGGCGTGGCGGCGCAGGCGGTCGCAGCGGAGGCACGGCTGCTCGCCCAGCCCGTCTCGTTCGAGCTCGCCTCGACCACCCAGGAGTCGGGGGTCGAGGACCGGACGGCGCTCGCTTCGCTCGCCGCGCGCCGGCTCGACGAGATGCTCGCCCTTGCGCGGCGCGTCGTCGCCGTCGAGCTCGTCGTCGCCACGCAGGCGATCGACCTCCGCGACGAGCTCGCCGAGCTCGACCTCGGTGCGGGTGCTGCGAGGGCGTACGCCTTCGTCCGCGAGCGCGTGCCCTTCGTGGACGCGCCGGACGTGATGCCTCTCCCCCTCGAGGAGCTCGCGCTGGACCTCCGCGACGGCCTGCCGGCCTCGTAGCCCGATTGGCCACGTACGACCTCCACCAGCACCTGTGGCCGGAGCCGTTCCTCGCCGCGCTCGCAGCCCGGCGCTCGCCTCCGTCCCTCGAGGGACACGTGCTCACCACGTGCGCGGGCCGGTTCGAGATCGACCTGCGCGCGCACGATCCCGAGGAGCGCCTGCTCGCGCTCAGCCGGGACGGGATCGACGTCGCGGTGCTCTCGCTCCAGCCGACGCTGGGGCTCGCGACCTTGGCGGAGGCGGAGCGCGCGGAGCTCGAGGAGCTCTGGAGCGAGAGCGTCCGGCAGGTCGTCCGCGCGAGTGGCGGACGCTTCGCCGCGTTCTCGCCGGGGGGCGTCCGCGAGGGCTTCGTCGGCGTCTCCGTCTCGGCGGCGGCGCTCGTCGAGGGCGGGCCCGAGGAAGACGCGCTCGACGGCGCGCACGAGCTCGGGCTGCCTGTCTTCGTCCACCCGGACGCAGGCAGCCCGGCCGAGGGGAGGCCGCCGTGGTGGGAGTGGGTCACCCGCTACCCGGCACGCATGCAGGAGGCGTACCTCTCCTGGCTCAGCTCGGGGCGCTCGCGGTGGCCGAGGCTGCGCGTCCTCTTCGCCATGCTCGCCGGAGGAGGGCCCTTCCAGCTCGAGCGACTCTCGCTGCGAGGCGTCGATGTGCGCTCCACCCTCGACGCCGGCGTGTTCTTCGACGTCTCGACGCACGGCCGCCGCGCCATCGAGCTCTGCATCGAGACCTTCGGCGTCGCACAGCTCGCGTACGGAAGCGACACGCCCGTGGCCGATCCCGCACCCACGTTGCGCGCAGTCCGGGGATTCGGCGATGCTGTAGCGCACGTGATCCAGACCGAGACGCCAGCGAGGTTGCTCCGATGCACGACTTGACCGCCTGGCTCGAAGAGCGGCTCCTCCCCGACCGCGACCTCGATCGCGCGCAGCTGGCTGCGCTCGCCGCCGAGCTCGGACGGGCCGAGGAGCTCTGGAAGCCCTACGAGCGCCACGACCACGAGGCGCGCTTCTACCAGCAGCTCTACCGCGACCCGAACCTCGATGTCTGGCTCATCTGCTGGGTGGATGGACAGAGCACCGGCTACCACGACCACGACCGCTCCTCCGGCGCCGTCTACGTCTGCCGCGGCACCCTGCTCGAGGACTGGTTTCGCATCGAGGAGGACGGCTGGGTGCGCGAGCGCACGACGACGCACGAGGCAGGCCACGGCTTCGACTTCGACGCGGGGGACATCCACGGCGTGCGGCACCCCGGCCCAGGCGCGCCGCCTGCCACCTCGATCCACCTCTACTCGCCCGCGCTCTGGCGGATGGGGCACTACGAGCCGGGGCCGCGCGGCATGCGGCGCGTCGGCATCACGTACGCGGACGAGCTCCTCGGCGCGGCCTGACCCGTCTCGGAAACGCCGGCCGCCCGGCTCGCCTGCGCTCGCTCACTGAAGGCGCGGTGGGAAGCCCGGCGCGCGCAGGTCCTCGCCGACCTCCTCCTCGAGGAGCTTGACCACCATGGGCGACCAGGCCGACCCGCCGTACCGGGAGTGGGCCTCGAGAAACCTGGCCCGGACGGCGGACGCGAGCTCGAGGGGGACGCCGACCTCCTCCCCGAGCTGGGCCGCCAGCCCGAGGTCCTTGAGCGCGAGATCGAGCGTGAAGCCGATGTCGTAGCTCCCGTTGAGGATCACTTGGCCCTCCGTCTCGTGGACGAAGCTCGTCCCGGAGCTCGCAGCGATCACCTCGTACGCGTCACGGAGATCGAGGCCCGCTCGCTTGGCGAGCATCAGCGCCTCGCCGCAGGCGACGAGATGGATGAACGCGAGCATGTTCGTGATCACCTTCAAGTCGGACGCGCGCCCGAGCGGCCCGACGTAGAACACACGGCCGCCCATCGCCTCGAAGAGCGGCATGTGCGCCCTCGCGACCTCGGGCTCGCCGCCGACGATGACCGTGATCTCGCCCGACGCCGCGCGATGCACGCCGCCGGTCACGGGCGCCTCCAGGGTCGCGACGCCGTGCTCGGCGGCCAGGCCGGCGAGTCGGCAGAGCTCGCGGCGGTCGTTCGTGCTCATGTCGATCCAGGTGCCCCCCGATCGCAGCCCGCCGAGAACGCCCTCGTCCCCCGCGACCACCTCGGCCACGACCCCGGGGGACGGGAGGCAGGTGATCACCGCATCGGCGTCCGCCGCGGCGTCCGCGGGAGACGCAACGATGCGCGCCCCCTCACGAGCAATCCGAGCCGTCGCCGCGTCGTCGCGGTCGTGGACGGCGAGCTCGTAGCCGGCGCGCAGCAGGCTCGCCGCGAGGTGCACGCCGAGGCGCCCCACGCCGATGAACCCGAGGCGCATCATCCCACGACGGGCGTGTCGAGCGGGCTCAGGTGCAGCTCGTCACCCTCGTACGGGTGGCGGGCCGCAACCTCCTCGTTCAGCTCGATTCCGAGGCCGGGCTCCTCGGGAGGGACGACGTACCCGTCCTCCCAGCGGATCGGCCGGACGAGGAGCTCGGCGTGGAAGCCGCCCCAGTCCAGGATCCCCTCGAGGACGAGGAAGTTCGGCGAGCACGCCGCGAGCTGGATGTTCGCCGCGCCGACGACCGGCCCGCAGTAGAGGTGGGGCGCGATCTGCGCGTAGGAGGCCTCGGCCATGCCGGCGATCTTCTTCGCCTCCAGCAGCCCGCCGATGCGCCCCAGGTTGGGCTGGAGGATCGAGGCCGCGCCGGTGGCGAGGACGCGGGCGAACTCGTGCTTCGACGTGAGCCGCTCCCCGGTCGCAACCGGGATCGACGTCGCGCGCGCGACCGTGGCCATCTGCTCGGGGCTGTCCGGGGGGACGGGCTCCTCGAGCCACAGCGGGTCGAAGCGCTCGAGCCGGCGCGCGAGCCGGACGGCGCCCGAGGGCGTGAGCTGCCCGTGCGTCCCCACGAGGAGATCGCAGCGGTCGCCGACGGCCTCCCGCACCCGCGCGACGTACGCCTCGGTGCGCGCGAGGGCCTCGAGCGACGGCTGCCGCGGGTCGAACGCCGAGTAGGGCCCGACCGGATCGAACTTCAACGCCGTGAACCCGCGGGCGACGTAGGCCGCGGCCCGCTCGGCGGCGAGGTCGGGATCCAGGTAGACGTCCGCCGCGTCTCCCGGTTCCCGGTAGAGGTAGGTGTACGAGCGCAGCCGCTCGTGGACCCGCCCGCCGAGGAGCTCGTACACGGGCTTGCCCGTCGCCTTGCCCACGAGATCCCAGCACGCCATCTCGATCCCGCTCAGCACCCCCCCGAGCGACACGTCCGGGCGCGCCGTGTAGCCCCGCATCGCGACCGTGCGACACAGAGCCTCGATTCGGAAGGGGTCGGCGCCGAGCACGTGCCGTTCGAAGACGTCCTCGACCGCCCGCACGACGACCGAGGGATGCAAGGTCGCGGCGTACACCTCCCCGACGCCCTTCACGCCGTCGTCGGTCGTCAGCGTGAGGAAGACGAAGTACCGTCCTCCGAGCTCTGGCGTCGGGTTCCCGACGACGAACGTCCGCAGCTCGACGATCTTCACGAGCGCCCCGCGGCCAGGCTCACGGCCTTCTCGACGAGTACGACGGCAGCCAGCCCACGAGCTTGGAGAGCTCCCGGGCGAGCGCGAGCAGGTCGGAGACGATCAGCTCGCGGCGCTCGGGAGTGATCCTCGAGGTGGGCACGAGCGCGGTGAGCGCCGCGAGCGTCACTCCCTCGTCGTTGACGACCGGAGCCGACGCCGCGTACAGGCCGTCCGCCGTCTCCTCGACGTTCTCGGCGTACCCGCGCTCACGGACCTCCGCGAGGATGGCCTGGAGCTCGGCCACGCCGTTCAGCCGTCTTCCGGTCGGCGTGACCAGGAGCTTGCCGCCGAAGGCCGCAGCGATCGCCGCCGGCGGCTGCGACGCGAGCACGACGCGGCCGCTGGCCGACGCGAAGGCCGGCGTCTTGGAGCCGACGTGGGTCACGAGCCGTACGGGCTGCGACGTCTCCTCGAGCGCGATGAAGAGGGACTCCGCGCCGTCGAGGACCGCGAGCGCGATCGTCTCGTCGTGCCGCGTGAGGAACTCGGCGGCGACCGTGCGAAACGCCGTCACGATGGGAAGCTCGGCCGAGGCGGAGCCCATGCGCAGCGCGCGGATCCCGAGGTCGAAGCGCCCGTCGCGGTCGCGCACAACCCAACCACGCTCGAGAAGCACGGCGCAGATGCGGTGCAGCGTGCTCTTCGCGATGCCGAGCTCGCGCGCGAGCTCGGAGAGCCCGAGCGGGCTGCGGGCGGCGAGCAGATCGAGCACGGCGAGCGTCGCCTGCACTCCGGCGGACGATGCCGGCTTGCCGTTTCCGGTCCGGCGCGCGGTGCCTGCTCCTCCCTCGGCCTCGAGCACGCCCCAAGCCTAACAGGGTTCCAGAACTCTGATCCGCATACAGAACGAGACTTGACGAACGCTGACCGGATCTGCGATAAAGCAGCGCATCAGGGTGGAACGCGACTCCGTCAGAAGGACGCTCGCCGGCGCGGCCCTCCGCCACTGCGAGGGACTCGGCGCTCCGCCCGCTGCCGCCGCGCACCGCGCAGGCTCGACCCGATAGGAGGAACGGATGGACCGCCATACGCGGAGACTGGTCGAGGAGTACCGGCGCAACGACGCCGGGCCGCTCGAGAACAACCTCATCGACGAGCTCGTGGGGGGCGAGCTCGACCGGCAGGAGTTCCTCCAGCGGGCGACGATGTTCGGCCTCGGGGCCGGCACGATCGGACTGCTCCTGCGCTACCTCGGAGAGCCTGCCTTCGGTGCCGGGTTCGCCCCGGCCCAGGTGCGGCGGGGCGGGACGATCCGCGTCGGCATCCCCGTCTTCGGCGGCTCCCTCGAGCCGTACCTGCTGAACGAGGGCGGCTCGCTCGCGTTCGCCGGGATCCCCGGCGAGTACCTCACGTTCACGAACCCGAAGGGCCAGGTCGTCCCCTGGCTCGCCGAGAGCTGGAAGCCCAACGCCGACGCGACGGTGTGGACCTTCCAGCTCCGGCGCGGAGTGCGGTTCCACAACGGCCAGGAGATGACCTCCCGGGACGTGGTCGCCTGTCTCAAGCACTACGTCAGCAAGGAGTCGAACGCGGGGCTCTCGCCCACGTACGACGCCTCCGGCGTGTCCGCGCGCGGCCGGTACACGGTGGTCGTCCGCCTCAAGTCGCCGACAGGGGTCTTCCCGTACCTGCTCAGCCAGACGACCTACCAGGCGATCATCCAGCCGGCGTCGATCGTGGCGCGACCGGGAACCTGGGTCGAGAGCGGCATGATCGGGACCGGGCCCTTCAAGCTCCGGCGCTACGTCGACAAGCGAAGCGCCGAGCTGGTTCGCAACGACCGGTACTGGGGCGGGTCCCCGCCGCTCGACGGAGTGAAGATCACGTTCTTCCAGAGCACGGCGGCCCTCGTGCTGGCCCTGCGCGCCGGGCAGATCGACCTCGCGATGCAGCTCTCCCCGCAGGAGGCGCGGCCGTTCAAGAACAACCCGCGGTACACGTACTACTCGCTCCCGACCGCAGCCCACCGGCAGGTCTGCATGCGGACGGACATCGCGCCTTTCCGCGACCCCCGCGTCCGGCGCGCCGTCGCGCTCACGATCAACCGGCCGGAGCAGATCGAGCGCGTGATGCTCGGGGCGGCGACGGTCGGAAACGACAATCCCTTCTGGAAGGGCTTCGCCTCGTCGGACCCGTCGGTCAAGCAGCGGACGCAGAACCTGCAGCTCGCGCGGGCGCTCTTGCAGGCGGCGAACGCCGAGAACCTCGAGTTCAACCTCACGACCTGGAACTTCCTCGACCACGCCGACCATGCGGCGTCGATCCAGGCGTACGCGCGCCAGGCGGGCATCGACGTCGGGATCGAGATCATGGACGTCAGCAAGTACTACGACGCCGAGCCGCCGGGGGCGGACTACTTCACGACGACGCCGTGGCTCAACCGTCCGTGCACGCTGACCGAGTACGGCGCGCGGGGGGTGCCCAACATCTACATCACGCGCTGCTACATGTCGACGGGTGACTGGAACGCCTCGCACTACAAGAACCCAGAGTTCGACTCGCTCGCGCGCACGTACCTCGCGGCGGCGGAGATCACCGCGCAGCGCGCCGCGACGAAGAAGATGGCCGGCATCCTCCTCCGGGACACGCCCGTCATCACCGACTACTTCATCAACTACGTCACCGCGAGCTCCTCGAAGGTGAAGAACTACGTGCCCGAGGGGATCTCGCACATCCGGCTGGCCAAGGTCTGGCTCGCGTCGTAGACGCAATGCTCGGCGGGCAGGCGGCACGCACACGGCGCCTGCCCGCCGAGCGGGAGCCCCGCTCATGATCCGGTTCGTCCTCAAGCGCCTCGGGCTCGCGCTCGTCACGCTCGTGCTGCTGAGCATGGTCGTGTTCGGCGCCTCGACGATCCTGCCCGGGAACGTCGGCCGGGCCGTGCTCGGGCCGTTCGCGACGCAGGAGTCGGTGGACGCGCTCAACGAGCAGCTCGGGGCCAACCGCCCCATCGTCGAGCAGTACCTCGAGTGGGCGGGAGGCGTCCTCCAGGGCGATCTGGGCACGTCGCTGACGAAGCAGGTGCCCGCGTGGCGCCTGCTCGAGCCGGCGCTCGTGAGCTCGCTGAAGCTCGCCCTCGTCGCCTTCCTCGTCTGCGTCCCGATCTCGATCCTCGGCGGCGTCGTCGCCGGCCTGCGCTACGGGCGCGCGACCGACAAGGCGATCACGATCGCCGGCATCTCGCTGGCGGCGATGCCGGAGTTCGTGACCGGGATCATCCTCATCCTCGTCTTCGGCATCTGGCTGCGCTGGCTGCCGGTGTCGGCGCAGTGGGAGGAGGGCGCCGGCCTGGCGACGCAGCTCGAGCACCTCTTCTTGCCGGCCTTGACCCTCACGCTCGTCCTGTTCGGGTACATCGCGCGCATCACCCGGGCCGGCGTGATCGAGGCGCTCGAGTCGGACTACGCGCGCACGGCCTACCTCAAGGGCCTGCCCTCGTCCATCGTCATCGGCAAGCACGTCCTCCGCAACGCGCTCCTCCCGACGATCGCAGTCGTCGCCGTCCAGATCGGCTACCTCGTGGGCGGCCTCGTCGCGGTCGAGTTCCTCTTCAACTACCAGGGCATCGGATTGCTGATCTACGAGGCGGCGCGCCAGAAAGACCTGCCGCTGCTCACGGCCGGAGTGCTCGTCGTCGGTATCACGTACCTCGTCGTCACCCTGATCGCCGACATCCTCTACGCCGCGCTCAACCCTCGGATCCGCTACGGAGCGGCCGAGTGACCGGCATCGCCACCCCCACTCCGTCGCTCGCACTCGACGTCCGGAGCGAGTCGCGGGCGGCGACGGTCGAGCGCCTGCGTCTCCTCGCACGCTCGCCGACCGTGATCGTCGGTTGCGTGATCGTCCTCTTCTGGCTCGTCTGCGCAATCTTCACCGGGCCGGTCACCCCGCACGACCCGATCTTCGACAACCAGTTCCCGACGAACGAGCAGCCGAGCTGGGCCCACCCGTTCGGTACCGACACGAACGGCCGGGACATCTTCTCGCGCGTCCTCGCAGGCTCGCGCAACGTCCTCCTCATCGCTCCCGCCGCGACCCTGCTCGGCACGGTGCTCGGGACGCTGCTCGGCCTCCTCACCGGCTACCTGCGCGGCGTGTTCGACGACGTCGCGAGCCGCGTCGTGGACGCAGTGCTCTCGCTGCCGCTGATCGTCACCGCCATCCTCATCGTCACTGCGGTCGGGAGCTCGTCGCGATGGGTGGTGGTGCTCATCATCGGCTTCATCTTCACGCCCGTCGTCTCGCGGACGGTGCGCGCGGCGGTGCTCTCCGAGGCCGAGCTCGACTACGTCCAAGCGGCGCGGCTGCGGGGCGAGAAACCCCACTACATCATGGCCTCGGAGATCCTCCCGAACGTCCTGCCGCTCGTCGTCGTCGAGTTCACCGTGCGGCTCGGGTACGCCATCTTCGCCGTCGCCACCCTGACCTTCATCGGGTTCGGCGTCGCACCGCCATCTCCCGACTGGGCGGCGCAGATCAACCAGTACTGGACGCTCATCGACCCGTACTGGTGGATGACGTTCTTCCCCGCGCTCGCGATCGCGAGCCTCGTCGTCGCCGTCAACCTCGTGGCAGACGGGGTGCGAGAGGTGTACGAGCGGTGAACGGCGAGCGGGTGGCTCCGCCGGCGCTCGAGGTTACCGACCTCGAGCTCGTCTACCGCGTCCGCGGCGTCGACCGCCGCGTGCTGCGCGGCGTCTCGTTCTCGATCGAGCGGGGCCGCTCGTACGGGCTGGTCGGCGAGTCCGGCTGCGGGAAGTCGACGGTGGCGCTCGGGATCGTCCGCTACCTCCCCCGCAACGGGCGCGTCACGGCCGGCTCGATCTCCGTCTCCGGGAGGGACGTGCTCGCTCTCGCCGGTCCGAAGCTTCGCGAGTACCACGCGCGGACGGTCTCGATGGTGTACCAGAACCCCGGCGCCGCTCTGAATCCCGGCCTGCGCGTGGGAGCGCAGGTCGCAGAGGCCTTCACCGTCCTCGGTGTTTCGAGGCGAGAGGCCGCCGAGCGCGCGCGCGAGGCCCTCGCCCACGTGCAGATCGCCGATCCGGGATCCGTCATGGCGCGCTACCCCCACCAGCTCTCCGGGGGCATGCAGCAGCGGGTCGTGATCGCGATGGCGCTGGCGAAGAAGCCGGAGCTCTTGATTCTCGACGAGCCGACCACCGGGCTCGACGCGACCGTCGAAGCCGAGGTGCTCGACCTCGTCGCGCAGCTCCAGCTCGAGCTCGACATGGCTGTGCTCTTCATCAGCCACAACCTCGGAGTGATCTCCAAGATGTGCGGGCGGGTGGGAGTCCTCTACGCCGGCCGGCTGGTCGAGGAAGGCCCCGTCGACGTGGTGCTGCAGGACCCGCGCCACCCCTACACCGTCGGCCTCCTCCGCTGCATCCCGCGTGGGGGCGTCCGCAAAGACCAGGGGAGGCTCGACACCATCCCCGGCTTCCTCCCCGGCCTCGGCGCCGAGATCTCGGGCTGCGTCTTCGCCGATCGCTGCGCGTTCGCCGA
>Ga0073934_10004935_pt1 | contig 21450 bp, 22 predicted proteins | sample LarsenN4metaG_FD_76834 | JGI IMG/M metagenome (GOLD analysis project Ga0073934, IMG submission 76834) | Hot spring sediment bacterial and archeal communities from British Columbia, Canada, to study Microbial Dark Matter (Phase II) - Larsen... ...
CGTTTACGGACGTCACCGAGCGGCGCCGCTCCGAGGCGCAGATCATGCACCTCGCGCGCCACGATGCGCTGACGGGTCTCGCAAATCGCGTCGTGTTCCGCGAAGCGCTCGAACAGGCCATCGGCGAGGGCGAGCGCAATTTCGCTGTGCTCGGCATCGATCTCGACCGCTTCAAGGTCGTCAACGACACGGCGGGCCATCCCGTCGGCGATCGCCTCCTCAAGATGGTCGCGAAGCGCCTCAAGGCGACGCTCCGCGAGTGCGATCTCGCGGCCCGTCTCGGCGGTGATGAATTCGCCGTGATCCAGCACGAAGTGTCGGACCCGGAAGAGGCCGGCGCGCTCGCCGGGCGGATCTGCCATGCGCTCTCCCGTCCCTACGATATCGACGGCAAGCCGCTGTTCATCGGCGCGAGCGTCGGAATCGCCCTCGCCGATGGATCGAGCGCCGACGCGATGCTGAAGGCCGCCGATCTCGCGCTGTACGAGGTGAAGGCTGACGGGCGCGGGTCGTTCCGCTTCTTCGACCCGGAAATGAACGCGCGCTTCGATGTGCGCCGGCAGCTCGAAGAGAGCCTGCGGGGCGCGCTCGACGGCGGCCAGCTCGAGGTCTATTACCAGCCGAAGATCGACATCGAGACGCGGCGTATCTCCGGCTTCGAGGCATTGCTGCGCTGGCACCATCCAGAGCGCGGTTTCGTTTCTCCGGCCGAGTTCGTTCCAATCGCTGAGGACATTGGCCTCATCGTGCCGATCGGCGCCTGGGTCCTGGAGCGCGCCTGCGCGGACATCGCTCAGCTCCCCGATGGAGAGGGCGTCGCGGTCAACTTGTCGTCGGCCCAGTTCCGCAGCGGCGATCTCGTCGAGACGGTGCAGCGGGCGCTCGAAAAGTCGGGTCTCGCGGCGCATCGGCTCGAGCTCGAAATCACGGAGTCCCTGCTCCTCGAACGGGACGAAAAGACGCTCGAGCAGCTCTATGCGCTGCGCCGTCTCGGCGTGCGGGTCTCGATGGACGACTTCGGCACTGGGTACTCGTCGCTCAGTTATCTGCTGAGTTTCCCGTTCGACCGCATCAAGATCGATCGCTCGTTCGTGCGCCAGCTCGCCCACGGCGGGCCGTCTGCCGCGATCATCCGCGCGATCGTCGGTCTCGCGCGCAACCTCGGCATCGCCACCACGGCGGAGGGTGTCGAGGCCGAAACCGAACTCGCCACGCTCAAGGCGCTCGGCTGCACGGAAGCGCAGGGCTTCGCCTTCGGAAGGCCGGAGCCCGCGCACATCGCCTTCGCCGCCCTGCTGCGCGGCGTCGTTCCGGCGGAGCCGGGAGACGCGTCCAAGACGGCTGCCGCTTAGAGCTGTGTCATCCGCGTTCGCCTCGTCCCCTCCCCCCAAGACTAAGCGTTGTGGGGGGGAGGGATACGATGAGCCTCAGCTTCAGCCGAACGCGTCCTTGGTGATGCTGGCGTACCAGGCGTCGGCGTACTGGGCTTCGAGCTTGCGCTGGTTTGCCTGCTCGGCGAGCGGGCCGCGTGGCGACACGCCGCCCGAGTTCGGGGTCTCGACGAAGCCCTTCTCCGCGGGCCGGAATACGCCGACGATCGAGATGCCGTAATCGTCGCCGACGTGGCTGTAGCAGGTGTTGAAGTAGACCGGTGACGCCGGCACCGGCTCTCCACGCAGGGAGGCCATGGCGGCCGCGACGGCCTGCTTCGACGTGCTGTTGGCGATGTAGCCGGACTTCGGCATCGGTGCGCCGATGTTCGCATCGCCGATGACATGGATGTGCTCGGCCTTCGCCGACTCGAAGGTCGACGACTTGACCTCGACCCAGCCGCTGTCGTTCGTCAGGCCGCTGTCGATCGCGATGCGGGCTGCCGACTGCGGCGGGATGACGTTGCCGACGTCGACCTTGATCTTCTTGCCGAACTCGGTCTCGAAGACTTTCTCCTTCGCATCGACGCGGACGACCTTGCCGTCCTTGCCCAGCGGCACCCACTCGATCATGTCGCCGTAGAGTTCCTTCCAGCCGTCCTGGAAGAGCCCCTGCTTGGAGAAACTGTCCTTGGCGTCGAGGGCGAGGATCTTGGACTTCGGCTTGCTGCGCTTCAGGTAGGCGGCGATCATGCTGATCCGCTCGTAGGGGCCGGGCGGGCAGCGGAAGGGGTTCGCCGGGATGGCGATGCCGACGACGCCGCCGTCGGGCATGGCTTCGAGCTGGCGGCGGAGCAGCGTGATCTGCGAGCCGTCGCCGCCCATCCAGGCGTGCGGGAAGATCGCGCTCGCCGCCTCGTCGTAGCCTTCGATCGCATTCCAGCGGAGCGCGATGCCGGGACTCAGGATGAGCTTGTCGTAGCCCAGCGTGCGGCCGCCGCGCAGGCGGACGGTCTTGCCGGCGGCATCGATCCCGTCGACCCAGTCCTGCACGACCGTGACGCCCGCCTTCGCAACGTTCTCGTAACCGTGCGTGATCTGATCGAGCGTCCGGCGTCCCGAGAGCAGCACGTTGCCGTAGGGGCAGGTGATGAAGCGGGCCTGCGGCTCGACGAGGGTGACGTCGAGGCCCTGGTAGCGGGTCGCGGCAAAGCGGGCCGCGGAGGCGCCACCGAAGCCGCCGCCGACGACGAGGATGCGCGGGCGGGCCTGGGCGGTGACGACGGCCGGCGCGGCGATGAGGCCGGCTACGGTTCCGCCTGCGAGGCGGACGAAAGTGCGGCGAGACAGACGGGTCATGGCATCACCTCACTTCAGACTCGAGAAATAATCAGCCAGCGCCGCAACTTCCTCGTCGGTGTAGCCGCGGGCGATGCGGTTCATGATGGTGGCCGGGCGTTCGTTGGCTCGAAATTGACCCCAGACTTTCACGAACTCGGCCTTGTCATAGCCCCGGATACCGGGGACTCCGTCCTGGCCCTTGGCTGCGGGGCCGTGGCAGCCGAGGCAGGCCTCGGCGGTGAGGGGGGCCGGCTTGGCCGGAGATTGAGCCCACGCCACCGCGGTCGCGGTGACGGCCAGGGTGGCGACGGCCGCGGACAGCAAGATCCGCCGATTGGTCGTCTGCACGGAGGTCTCCTTGAAGGTTCCTGGGCCCGCGTGATGGCGGCCCGCGCCACTCCGATAGGCGATTGTCGGGTGCGGCAGAAGGGGGCAGCAGGCGGAGACCGTTTCTTCGGCCCGGTCCGTTTCGCCAAAGCCTTCCTGAGCAGTCGGCTTTTGGCGGGGAGATTTTTCGCGCCGGGGGCGGTCCCGGCAATCGGTTGCTTTTCTTGCAGCGCGACGCCGCGGACGACCCGTCGGCCCGGAGCCAAACATGGTCATCCAAGCGCTTGTGTCGAGGATCCAACTGGCGGCGGGTAGTTCCGGTAGAGATCGGTGCCTGCGGCTGCCGCTCGTGCTTCCTGGCGCCAGCCTCGTCCGCTGATGCCGTAGAGAATGGCCCGGGCGGCCTTCCTCGGGGCCGTTGCAGATGTCCGGCGACCTCCGTTCGAGGAGCCCGCGGTTGGTTCCCACCGCTCGTTGCGTATCGATGTCGCTGACCTGCCAGCCGGGCTGCGTGCTATCGCACGCGCTGCTCGAGGGGGCTCCATGAAACGCATTGCGGTTGTCGAAGACGAACCGGTCATCGCGCTCGACATTCTCGACGCGATCAAGGTGGCCGGCCATATCGCCGTCGGCCCGGCCACGACCGTGAGCGCGGGCATCACGCTCGTCGCGCAAGGGATCGACGCCGCGATCATCAATTACATCCTGCGTGACGGCACGGCCGATCCGCTCATCTCGTCGCTGATCGACGGGCGCATCCCGTTCCTGGTGGCGAGCGGGGCGTCGATCGTGCCGCCCATGCCCGAAGGAGCGCGCTGCGCCCTCATCCAGAAGCCGTTCGGATCGACCGCGCTCGTCGAGCGCCTGATCGCTCTCATGCTCGAGGGGCGGGGCAGCGCTGCCTTGAGCGAAGCGGGCCGCGCGGGCTAAGAAGTCCGCCATGAGCACCCCCGCCGTGACCACGCCAGCCATCACCATGCGACGGGCGACCGAGGTCGACCTGCCGGCGATAGTCGCCATGCTCGCCGACGATCACCTCGGCGCCAAGCGCGAGGATACGCGCCTCCCGCTGGTCCCCGGCTACCTCTCGGCGTTCCGCGCCATCGAAGCCGATGCCAACCAGTTCCTCGCCGTCGCCGAAGTCGCTGGCGAGGTAATCGGCACGCTGCAGCTGTCGTTCCTTCCGGGGCTGTCGAAGCAGGGCGCGTGGCGCGGACAGATCGAGGCGGTGCGAGTCGCACGGAGCAAGCGGAGCGGTGGCATCGGCCGGTTCATGATCCTATGGGCGATCGACCGCTGTCGCGAGCGCGGCTGTCGTTCGGTGCAGCTCACTACCGATCTCTCTCGAACGGACGCCCATCGCTTTTACGACCGGCTTGGCTTCATCGCGAGCCACAAGGGCTTCAAGCTATCCCTCGACTGACGTTTTGCCTGACCGCGCGCAGACCCGGCGCATCAATTGCTTGTCGGCCTAGGCAGCATCGTGCTCAAGTAGCAGACGGGTGGCGTCTGAACGGTTCAACGCAGGGGACGCCGATGAACGCCGCGTGCGGATCTACCGGTTGCGCGCTCCTCGATCGCCTCGCGGCTGCCGTGAGCACGGTCGATTTCGAAGAACCGCGCCTTCAACTCATCGTCGGGTTCAGCGCGACGCATGCCGCGATGCTGGTCGGCTTCGTCTGTATCGCGCATGTCGTCCTGGAGCGTGGTCTCTTGTGGGTCGCGCCGGTGACCGGCGAGCCGGGGCAGTCGTTTTCGAAGTCGGACCTCGCCGGGGTGACCGATCGATTGTTTCGGCTGGCAGCGGAGCACCTCGCAGGGCGCGCCCGGGCGTAAAATGCGTCTACTTGGTCGCGCGGGGAGCCGCCTGCTCCTGGGCGACGTGGCGCCGGCCGGCATCCTGTTTCGAGGCGACGATGGCGCCGACGACCATCAGGCCGACGACGGCCGAGGCGATGAACAGCTTCTGTTCCATGGCGAACTCCGAAAGCCGCGGCTGATGTGTCACGAAGTTCGGGCCGGCGAAATCGGCCGGAGGTCTTAGAACGGAGGCACCGGGGCTGCCCAGGGTGCGGCATCTGGACGCGGCATCCGGCAAAAGCGCGCCCCCATATACGCGGCAGAGGCAGGACTTACAGTGCTTGCGCGCGGGGTCGACCTACCGGTACAGCCCCGCGCCACGGCGTCGAAAGCCTGCCTTTTCAATCTGTTATCGGCTATTGCTCACCGCTTCTGCGCAGCGTCGCCCACCCCTTCCCATTTCCACAGGCATCGTTAAGCCGGTTGCTGCTGCACGTTCGGCGGGCCACCCTTCGAGTCCGCGTGCGGGAGGGCGGCCCACCGTGCCACGTGTGTCTCGCGTGGTGGCTGCGGCGGGGGCCGTCCTCGGGCCGGGTCCAGAGCCGTCCCGTGCGGAACAGCCGAGCCAGCCGGACCGTGATTTCCTCTTCAGGCAACCCCTGGAGAAGGTCATGGCCGGCCGGATCGTCGTCGCTTCTGTCCTCTTGGGACTGTTCGCTTTCGGACTGCTGAAGGCCGCGCCGCCCGACGTGCAGCGGACCGTCTGGCGGGCTTATTTCACTGCCAGTTTCTTCATATCAGTCGGCGTGCTGTTGCACGGTCTCGCCTGGCGTCGCGTGCCGCTCCGCGAACTCGCGACGGGCGACGCCTGGCGCAGTCTCGCGCTCGCGGGACTATTCTGGCCATACCTGCTTCTGTCGCTCGCCCTCGAGCGCTGGCTGCCGAAGCCTGACGGCAGCGGTTCCTGACCGTCTCAATGCGCCATTGACCGCAGTGCGTCCTGGCAAGCGTCTCGGCAACCGGCGCAGGCCTCGGCGCAGATCCGGCAATGCTCGTGGTGCTCGGCGTGGTGCCGGCATTCGTCGGCACATTGGCTGCAGGCCATCATGCAGACGTCGAGCATGCGGCGGATGAGTTCCTCGTTCGAGCCGGTGCGCCGGGTGGCGACGGCAGCGGTTGCGGCGCAGATATCGGCGCAATCGAGGTTCAGGCGGATGCACTGGCGGAGATCGGCGACGGCGTCCTCGGCGAGGCAGGCGTCGGCGCAGCTGATGCACGTCTGCGCACAGTCGTAGCAGGCGTCGATGCAGCGGATCAGTGCGTCGTTCGTGCTTCCTTTGACGTCGGGATGGGTGCCGATGACTTCGTGGGTATGCACGGCGTCCTCCGAGAGCGGAACTGAAAGTTCGGGCTCAACGTGACGGTTGGCCCGCGGTTTCGCCCCTCTGGGCGCGCCAGAAAAGCAATCGGGAGTCTCGTCCGGAACAGCCGGCGGGGCGCGGCGGGCCTAAACCTCGGAGCAACATCACTCGGAGGACACCGCCATGACGCTCTCTCGCTCACTCGCTCTCATCGCTGCCGCCACCGTCGCCGCGTTCGCTTCCGCCGCGCCGGTCTCCGCCCAGACGACCGTCTGCAAGAACGGGCTGCCGGACTGGGCCGCGAGAGCTTATTCCGCCGGTGGCCGTCAGGGCGGCTTCCACTGCGAGCCGGCCGGTGTCGTCCAGAACGGTCCGCATGGCTGGAGCGGTGGGGGGTACGCTGCGCTGCGGGCGCAGCAGGCCCAGCAGCAGAAGCTCGCCGAAGCGAAGCGTCTCCAGGCCATCGCGGCCGCCAGGGCCGAAGCGGCTGCGGCTGCGCGCCAGCAGGCCGCGGCTCGCGCGGCGGCTCAGCAACAGGCCACCAAGGTCGCGGCTCAGGACCCCGCTCAGCCGTCCGGTCCCGTCGCCAAGGAGACGGCCAAGGAAGCCGTTGCCGAAGCCAAGTCGGCGCCGCGTAAGGAGACCGAAGCGAAGACAGCCGCCAAGCCCGACTGCCGCCGCTTCATCCCGAGCCTCGGGGCGACCGTCGAGGTTCCGTGCGGGCAGTGAACGAACTTGCCGACGACGCCACCAGCGTTCCGAGCGCTCGATCTGACGGTCTGCGTCCGATCGGGCGGACCCGGAGCGCTGCCGGGTTCGCCCGCAGGCCATCGAAACGCTGTGTCTGATCGTCGTAGGCTCGACATCACCCCGGCCTTGTGATCGTCCGCTATCTGAAAAATCGTTTGGCTGGGGTGGGTGGAGTTCGCCCGTTTCCCTTTCACGCCGGACGCGACGCGGTGGGTATTCCCCGACCCCGTTTCGTGTTAGTCTTGTTTATCGGCCTTCCCGTTTTGAGCCATCGGTCGACTGAAGGACACGGCTGTGCCTCCGCTCAATGTGGGAGGATGCCGTTATGGGCGCCGCCTTTTCGCCGCAACAACTCCATCGCATGTTCGAAGCCTTCGACCGCGCGCGCCGTGTGTCGTCCGAAGATCCCGACACGATCGCCGCCCGCATCATCAATGCCGCCTCCGTCGGTACCACCGACGTCGACGGTCTCTTGACCGCTGCGGTCAGGCCGGTCGACGGCAGCGTCGGCGCCGATGCGGGTCAACCGCCGCCAAACGGGGCCGGACGGACGCAGCCGGTTCCGCGCCGTTAGACTAGCTCGCGGCCGGCTACCTCAGCCGTGCAGGATCTTGCGTCCTGCCTCACCGATGGCCAGCCAAACGACGGCGATCGGGAAACTGAACACCAGGACGAGCGGCGCCAGGTTCTGGTCGGCCGTCAAGCCGAAGGCGGACCAGACGGAGGCCGCCGCCACGAGCGCCGCCGGAAGCATTGCAGCGCACCATCCGACCAGGCCCCGAGCCCTGCGGATGGCGCGCCACTGGAGCCAGCCGTAAACGGCAGGGCCACCCAGCATCACGGCCAATCCGATCAGGCTTTCCACAGGCGACGCTCCTCTCCGGTCGTGGAATTCTATGCCGGCGCGGAAAAGGATCCGTGAACAGGCCTCGTTCCGATCGTCATCAGTGCGCACGGCAACTCGTGATTATTGTCGGTATTTCCCGGCGGTGGCATGCGCGAGGGGCCGCTTGCTTCCATGCCCGTGCCATGGGCGCGACAGGTTCGTGAGATCGGATGCGATCCGAACTGAGCGTGTGACAAGCTCTCGTCGATGAACTAACCAGTGCGTGTTCGCCATCAGCCGCGCCGCGCGCGTGCCAAGCAGGGACCACGTGCAACGTGCAGGCAGACAACGAGACCGCGAGGGGGCAGAACTGGACCCCCATCCTCCGTGGCTATCGCGAAGCCGATCATGGCCGCAGCCTCCTCGAGATCGCTCTGACGGTCGTCCCCTTCGTGCTGTTGTGGTTGGCGATGTTGGCGAGCCTTCAGGTCTCCTATTGGCTGACGCTGCTCTTGGCCCTTCCGACGGCCGGTTTTCTCGTCCGCTTGTTCATGATCCAGCACGACTGTGGCCACGGATCGTTCTTCCGCAATCGGATAATAAACGATTGCGTCGGTCGCTGCCTGAGCGTGCTCACGCTGACGCCCTACAGTCACTGGCGGGAGAGTCACGCGATCCACCACGCGACGTCAGGCAAGCTCGATCAGCGGGGCATCGGCGACATCGACACCCTGACGGTCGCTGAATATCGCGCCCTGTCGCGCTGGGGTCGGCTGCGCTATCGCCTCTACCGCCATCCCCTGGTGATGTTCGGCGTCGGTCCCGCCTACGTGTTCCTCCTGCAGAACCGCGTCCCGTCGGCCCGGTTCTGGGCGACGCGACGGGCCTGGGTCAGCGCACTCACCACCAACCTCGCGATCGCGGCCGCCTTTTTCGGCGCCATGTGGCTGGTGGGTGTGGTGCCGTTCCTGCTCGTCCACCTACCCGTCACGGTGCTCGCTGCCTCGATCGGTGTGTGGCTGTTCTTCGTCCAGCATCAGTTCGAGGACACCTACTGGGACTGGAAGCCGGACTGGAGCCATCACGACGCGGCGCTGCAGGGGAGTTCGCATTACGTGCTGCCGGCGTGGCTGCAGTGGATGACCGCGAACATCGGCATCCATCATGTCCACCATTTGAGCAGCGGCATTCCGTTCTATCGCCTGCCGGCGGTGCTGAAGGACCATCCCGCTCTCGCCGAAGCCGGGCGGATGACGATTAAAGAGAGCCTGCAGTGCGTGAAGCTCACGCTGTGGGACGAGACGGAGCGGCGGCTGATCTCGTTCGACGAGTTCCGCCGGCTCGAGGGCCAGCGGGCCGGCGCGGCCCTGGCTGCCTGACGGCGGTGATCTCGCTTATCAGCGCCTCGCGCCGACCCGAGACGCTGCCGACAAGTTCATCGACGCGCGCCTCAAAGCGCCGTTCACGGCCGATGCCAACGACTTCATTTATCAGTGGCAGTCATCGGCAATTTACAATCCGGAGCCGGAAATAGAAAACACCAACGCGCACGTGCTCGCCATCAACTCAGCGGAGGACGAGCGCAATCCGCTGTCCACCGGTCTGATGGAGGCGGCGATGAAGAAGTTGAAGAACGGCACTTTGTACTCATCCCGGCCAGCCCGACGACCGGTGGCCACGGCACCACCGGCGCCATGGCAAAGCTCTACGCTGCCCAGGTCAAGGCCTTCCTCGACGCCGTGCCGAAAGGGGTGAATTAGCTTCGGGTCGTTTCAGAACAATAAGGCGGTTGGCCATCACGGCGACGAGGCCGCCGCCGCGACCAGATCTGCAACGACCGGGCCCAGGCATGCGCTGTCATGGCGGCCACCTGCCATGAGCTTTCGCGCGAACGGCGTTTGCTGCCCGATCGGAAGAGCGCGAAACTCCCGTTCGATCGCCATCTGGCGCAGATGCTCGGCGAAGGCGTAGCGGCCGGAACCGCTGGGCTTGTGCATCAGATCACCTTGGCGCCTAGTGGCCTCGGTGAGGGTGAAAACCGTTTGTCCCTCTTTGATCGTCTCGACCACCTTGAGCGTGTCGAGCGTCTCGGGGTCGATCGCGGTCGGATCGCCGGAGAGAATGACGAGATCGGCGAGTTTGCCGACCTCGATGGAGCCTTTGGTCCGCTCTTCGAAATGCTGGTAGGCCGACCATAGCGTCATGGATTTCAGTGCCGTGATGACATCGACGCGCTGGTCGGGGCCGATGATGTCACCGGAACGGGAGCGGCGCGTGACGGTCGCGTCGAGCACGCGCATCGAGTCCGGAAAGGCGACGGGAGCGTCGTGGTGGCTCGTGAACCGCATACCCCGTTTCACCGCCCACCCCGTCGGGGAAATGTTATTGGACAAGGTCGGACCAACCGTATGGTCGCGATGCCAGTCGCCCCAATAGAAGGTGTGCATGGGGAACAGGGACGGAATGACTTTCAGCCGGTTGAAGGCGTCGATCTGATCCTCGCGAGCGAACTGGCCGTGGATCAGAACCGCTCGACGATCGGTATTGCCGTGGGCGCCGCTCGCTTTTTCGATCGACCCGATCAGCAGGTCCATCGCGGCTTCGCCATTCGCATGGGTGATGATCTGGACCCCGTTCGCAAACGCCCAGCCGATGGCATCGATCACCTGCTCGTTGCTCGCCGAAGCGTATCCCACATACCCAACCGGATAATTGCCGACAGGCTTATGGTAGGGCCGGTCGCGCCAAGCGGTGAAACCCTGGGGCGAGCCGTCGATGGTGAGTTTCGCGCCGCCGACACGGAAGCGGTTCTTATAGTCAGCCGTGACGCTGGCCTTGATGTAATCGCGATCCACGAGCACGTCTGGATACGTGACGACGTCGACTTTGAAGGCGCCCTCGGCTGCGGCCGCTCGCATAGCTTCTGCGACGGGCGGCACCGACCGCCCTTCCTGCGTGGTCGTGTATCCGTAGCGTGTCCAAAGTTCGGACCCTGCTTTGGCCAGGGTTTTCATGCCCGCTGGACCAGCGGCCTTCAATATCTTTGGGATGACCTGGAAGAGTGCGGTCTCCTCGAGCACACCGTTCGGCTCCTTGCCGCCGTCCCGACGCTGGATCACGCCGCCTGCCGGGTTCGGTGTGTCCTTCGTATAGCCGAGCATGTCGAGAGCCTTCGAGTTGACCGATCCGAGGTGGCCGGACTGGTGGATGATCACGACGGCCAGGTCTTTCGACACGGCATCCAGATCATCGCGCGTTGGATGGCGGAGTTCCTTGAGCTGAGAATTGTCATAGCCGAAGCCGATCACGAGCTTCACCTCGTCGACGATCGCCTTGTTGGCCGCCATCCACTGACGAAGCGTTTGCTGCAGCGACGGAATGTCGGTGACGTCTCCGTCGGGCGGCGCCAGCATGTTCGCCGCGAGCGCCTGAATTCCGCCCATGAAAATGTGGCCGTGCGCGTCGACGAAACCGGGAATGAGCGCGCGGCCGGCGAGGTCGATCACTTGCGTCTTCTCGCCCTTCCTCTTCAGCACGTCATCCCTCGAACCAACCGCGAGGATTTTGCCGTCCTTCACGGCGACCGCTTCAGCGCGCATGGCGTCGTCGTTCATGGTGAGGACGGGGCCGCCGATCCAGATCTTGTCGGCCGTGTCTGCCCACGCGGTTTGCGCAACGGTGAAGCATGCGACTGCCGCGATTATGCCGCGCACGAACATAAAGCCCCCAGGCAATAAACTCATTAACCAAGACCTGCCGTCCAGGTGTGAAAGGCTAGCGCGTCAAACGACTGAGGCGCAAACAATATCTCCCCTCTCTGGCCGCGAAGCGCAGGGTCCCGATGATTTTCTAAGGGCGAGCGCGCCCGCCTCGGCAGGCGGACGCGCGTGCGATCGACAATGTTTTCCCGAGAGGCTCACGCGAGCTCGGCTGCAGGCGCCTTTCTCAGCGGCCAGACGAAGGCAGTGAAGATCAGCAGATTTATGACCACGTTCATCGGCGCACCGGCAGCCATCGAGCCGAGGCTGTCGGCGACGCACCAGGCCGTGAGGCCGGTGAGAATGATGGCCCGCGCTGCGGCCGGGTCACGCTGGTAGAGGCGGTCGGCGACGATCCATACGAAGGCGGCGAGGCCAACGGTCACGCCGCCGGCGATCGCCGCGAAAAGTCTCGTCTCGGGCGCGGCGATCGTCTGGCGTCCATCGAGCGGCCAGAATGCGAGATCGGTGAAGACGTTGGCGATCGCCGACAGGCCGGTCAGTCCCGAGAAAACGAGCGGGACGGCCGACAGCGCGGTGACGATCGACACCGCCTTGAGCCAGTTCACGGTGGATTGAGCGGACATGCTTGGGTCTCCATGATGCGTGTTGGGAGGAGTGTGGCGCTCCCCGGTGCCTGCCGCCAATGACCTCAGAGGTAAGTGAAGGCCTCCCGAGTTTTGCTATGGTCGGCCGATGGACTCGACATTCGGAAGCATGTTGAAGCTCTGGCGCGAACGCCGCCGCATGAGCCAAATGGATCTCGGGCTGACCGCAGAGGTCTCCGCCCGTCACATCGCGTTTCTCGAAAAGGGGAGGGCGCAGCCGAGCCGGGCCATGGTCCTGCGCCTCTGCCGCCATCTCGACGTTCCGCTGGCGGAGCGCAATGGTGTGCTGCAGGCCGCCGGTTTCGCAGGTCACTACAAGGCGCGGCCGCTCGACTCAGCCGCGATGACGCCGATCCGTGTCGCCATCGAGCGCATGCTCGCGACGCACGAGCCCTATCCGGGCTTCGTGCTCGATCGCCACTGGTGCATCCGGCAGGCCAACGGCGTGGCGACGCGCCTCTTCGGAGCGATCGGCGTCGGTCTCGGCAGCAGCCTCATCGAAACGTTCTCGCACCGGGATCGTCTCACCAAGACGTTCGAGAACGCGGACGAAATCCGCGCGCATTTTGCGCGTCGGCTGCGGACCGAGAGCGTGCACTACGGTGGCGACCCGGTCCTCGAACGCGCCGCTCGCGTCATGGCCGAAGGGCTCGATCTGGACGAGCCGGGTCCTCCCTCGGCGACCATCCCGGCGCGCCTCAGAACGCCGGAAGGCCCGCTGTCGTTCTTCAGTGTCCTCGCGCATTTCGGTTCCACCGAGGACATCGCCGTGGCCGAACTGAAGATCGAACTCCTGTTTCCCGAAGACGAGGCCACGAAGCGGTGGCTAATGGGATAAACCGGTTTTCTTCTGCTCATGGATCAGGTTTGAACGCGGCATGGGCGCAGCGCCGCCCGCCCGCGTCGACGGCGGGCTAGGATTTTTTCACTCCACTCTCTCCGACGACGACGAACGGGGCCCAGTAAGCCGGATGCCAGTACCTCTCCTCGGTCCCGCCGAGCAAAGCCAGCATGGCCCGTCGCATGGCTTCCGAAGGTCCGAGTGTCGGATCGGCGCCGAGTTCGGCCACGGCACCTTTGATGAGCGCGACCGTCGAGACGCTGTCGACGTACCAGTGCGATACGAGGAGTGTCCGGGCGCCCGCATAAAAGAAGGCGCGGGCGAGACCCGACAGCGCTTCGCCGCCGCTCGCCTCTCCAGCGGCCGTATTGCAGGCCGATAGAATGACCCAGTCCGCATCGAGCCTCAGCTCCAGGATCTCGGATGCGGCAAGATAGCCGTCATCGTCGGCCGATACGGGGTGGCCCGGAGGAGGCGGGGTCAAGAAAAGACCGGGTTCGGATGAACCTTCCACTTCGCCGGCCACCGCCCCGTGCGTCGCGAAATGAACGGTTCGGTAATCACCGAGGCGTCCCTCCACACTGAGGCGCCGGACCTCGTGCTCGGTACTGCGTGCAGCGAGCAGAACGTCGGTCTCCGCGGCACCGAGCAGGCCGGCGACGTCGCACACTTCGTCGGCCGTCTCCGGGAGCGGCGATGCGCGACGCAATTCGGCGACATCGGCGACACCGCTCCGCAAGGCCGGAGCGCGCGCACCGGGCGATCGTGTATCGGCCGCCGCCACTTGCTGCGAGCGACCACAAGACGTCCGTTCCCGAGCTGCAGCTCGCAGTCGGCTCCAGCGCTCGTCCGGGCCGTCCAAGAGCGGATTCGCAATGCCGATGTACGGGCGCGTCGCGCGGCTGGCCTTGGCGTTGTGCCGGAGCGCGAAGAGCGACGAGACCGCTGGAAAGACCGCGAGTGCGTGCGTGCGTGCGAGCCATGCGGTGGTCCGACCCGGATGCTGGTTCTCGGGCGGACGCGTGACGAGGACGTGCAGCGGAAGCTTCGTGAGGGCGCCCGAAGGGACGACGAGGAGCCGCCGCCCGGCGATCAGTGCCTCCGCCTGGCCGAGCAGGGCGCGGTAAAGGGCGTGCGCGCGCTGCGCATCGAAGGGTAGTGGCCTGCCCAAGGCATTGTCGTTGGCCGTGTATGTGCTTCCCGTCAGCTCTCCGCAGCGCGAGTCCGCAATGTCCCAGGCCCCGAGATAATCGAGGCCGCACCGCAAGGCGGCCACTTCCCGGGCGATGAACGTCGGGCCGACGTCGAGCCGGAACCACCGCCGTTCGGTCTTCGTCACGACAAAGACGAACATCTCTTCGGGCATCGCCGGGAACGCTGCCGTATCGAGAAAGAGGATGAGGGCTTCGTCGGCTGCGAGATTGGCGGCGGCTGCATCGAGGGGCAGCGGCGCCGGTCTCGCGAGCGCCGCATACTGAGGGAATTCAGCGGTGATGCGATTGTCGAGGTCACGGATGCGGGTATCCAGCGCGACGAGCTTGCTTCGCACACTGTCCGCAGGGGCTGCCGATGCCGCGGGGTCGGCAAGCGAAGCCACGAGATCCTTGTCGACTCGAGTCCACTCTGCGACGGCGTCCTGCCGTGTTCGGACGACGGCGGCCAGTGCCGAATCGCCGCCCGCATGGCGGGATGCCATCTGCGCCACGGACGCGGCCGCCGCAGAATCGATCGCATATTGAGCCGCGAGAAATGCCCGGCCCACGTCATTCGGCGCATGGCGATGCAGCGCCTTCACGAGTTTGCCGAAGACCAGCCTGTTGCGCGCGATGTCGTCACGCAACGCGGTGCCGCGACTGTCGGTCTGGCGCCGGGCCCGCGCGACGTAGATTTCGGCGGCCGCATCGAGTGCGGTCACGGCGCGTGCCCAGTCGCCTCGCCGGATCCAGAGATCCGCCATTTGATTATGGGCTTCCGCAATGTCGGGGTGATCGGCAGGAAGCCGTCTGACCCGCGTTGCGAGCGCGCTTGCGAGCAGCGGTTCTGCTTCCTTCAAGGCGCCGACGTCGCGCAGCAGCGCACCGAGGTTGCCTTCGGCGGTGGCAATCTCCGGGTGGCCATCGGGGTAGGCGCGGCGGAATAGACCGATCGCCTTGGTATACTGCTCCGCGGCCTTCTGGACTTGCCCCTGCTGCCGCAGGAGATAGGCGAAGTTGTGCGTGTTCTTCGCGATCGCCGGAAGGTTCGTCGGGGCATGGCGCTCGAACAGATCGAGCGCGCGACCTTGATGCGCGATGGCCCCGGCCAGGTCATTCGCCTTCTGGCGGTTCGTCGCGAGATTGTTGAGTACGATGGCCGTCTGCAGGCCACCTGAAGGTTGGAGGCGCTCGAAGAGTGTCAACGATCGCTCCATAAGACCGCGACCGTCTTCCAGGCGTCCCATGAGTGTGTGGTTGCTGCCGAGCATGAACAGCGCGATCGCAAGGCTGCCCTCGTTGCCGGTTGCCTTCGCGACCTGCTCCTGGATCTCCAGGGAGCGGCGCATGTAGGGCTCTGCATCCTCATAGCGTCCCTGACCGTAGAGCAGACCGCCGAGACCCGACACGAACATGCCGAGCGAAGGGTCATCCGGCCGGACCGCGGACTCCTGGGTCGCCAGACCCTTTCGGTAATGCTCCTCGGCAGCCGGCAGGTTTCCGAGACTTTGAAGTTGCACGGCGATGGAGAGATGAGCCTGCGCCACCGCTGGTGAGCGTGGGCCGAAGCTGCGCTCGGCGAGCGCGAGCGCCTGTTCGGAAAGCCTCAGCGCCTCCTGGAAGCGCCCTGACTGGTTCGCCTGGAAGACGCGCTGCTGCAGCGTCATCAAGTCGTTCGATTGCGCGAAGACTGAGCAAGGCGCCGCAATGAAGAAGAAGTTCGCGGCTATCAGTAACGTCCGAACGCGTGTCGCGAAGGTGGCCAGGGACATCCGTACCTCCGCGACCAGCGCGTGCAGCATCATGCCGACCGATGCCACGAACCGCCGTTGCTCGGATTATAGATCGGTCTTTCCGTCTCTCTCAAGAATGGGCGTGCCGAGCCAGCGTCGTCGGCCATAGTATGTCAGGGGAACGCGCGGAACTTCACTCACGCGGCACGGCGGGCAGGGGAGCAGGCACATGTATCCGTTCGTGGTCATCGGCGGGCTCATGACCCTGACCGCCGTCGCCGCCGCGGTGCGGCGGCCGGGACCGGCCCAACTCCTGGCGCTGGTCTTGTGGGCGGCCTACAGCGTCTACGAATACTACGTGGCCAACGGCACGCTCTGTGACGCGAACTGCAACATCCGCGTCGACCTCATCTTGTTCATTCCGCTCCTCGCAGCTGCCACCTACCTGGCGTTTCAGCAGGAGCCGAGCATCGGCGCCACCACCGTGCTTTACGCGATCTGCCTCGGCCTCGTGGCATTGGGAGCGTTGATGTTCGGCTATCCCGTCGCGGCCGTGATCGCCGGTGTCGGTGCCTTGGTCGTGGTCGGTCTCGGGCTCAAAGCGCAATTCGCTCGCTCGAAGGGCTGATCGGTCTGCGCGTTCCACTCTGCTCGAAGTGCGTGTCATCCCGTCCTGATGCATGCCGATAGGCAATCGGCAGCGGAAGTTCGTGCCCCCAAAATGAACTAGTGAGCAGCGGCCTTTCTGCGCGCTTCCGGGCTCCATGAGCGCTTCGTCGGCTCGTACGCCAGTCGCAGAGCGAGCGTTAGGGCTGCAGCTCGAGGCGAATGTCTACCTCACGCTCGACGAATTCCCACTCGCGCGTCGCCCGCAATAGTCCGACGAGATCGTCGAAGGCTTGCTGGTCGGTACGTCCGTATTCGAACCATGTGACGAAGTCGAACTTCTCGCCCAGGTCCCGCGAATGATAAAGTTGCCGCGCAATGGCGGGCAGATAGCGCATCCCGATTGCCGTGTGCTTCGACGTGTCCTCGAAGATGGCGCGTCGCTCGTCCTGAGCGAGATCCCACCATGCGGCGGATTTCTTGATCGGGATCATCGACGCGATCCGAGCGTGCGATCGGCCGAGTGACTCCTGCTTCGATCTCAGCGCCGTCAGTTCCGTCCGCGTGGCGTAACGGAGATTGCTGATCAGGCCATCGATCCGCCAGGCAGACGAGGTGGCCATCGGCGCGTCCGCTTTTCGGACATCGATGTGCGAGATGGCGGCCAGCTGCTCTCCGCGGACCGACTGCATCGATGTCACGAGCCAGTTGCCTGAACTGCCGCCAAGGAATGCGAAGCGATTGCGCACATCGATCTCCATCGGACAGCTGCGATCACCTTCTCACGCTCCACAGGCAGGATTTGTGCCAGTTCAGGCTATCTCCCGGACTCGCTCAGGAACGTCGCAGGCCGAGGTGCGCAACTAGCAGAGAAGTCAGCAAGATGTCGACCGATGCCGTGAGACGCTGGCACGACTGCGCACCCGCGTGTCGATGTGATCTTTATGCGGAAGTGCTTTTGACTGCTTTGTCCGTCGGAGCTCTGCGGCGTCCATCGGCCCGATCATGCGCCGAAGATTTGCCTGGCTGCGACAATCGGTAGAGTGCGGAGGGCTGTCACCTTTTTGTTCAGCTTACGCAGCGATGCTCAGCCTTTGACGCTCTGGTGAATGGCGGGGTCTAGCGGCAGGCGCTTTCAGACGTGACGGCGAAGCAGTCCGGTTGTCAGTCTGGCAGGTTGGTTGCGGGCGGTTCGAATCCATCCTCGTGAGCGTGACACCGAGGTCCCGCATCATTCCAGTCGAGAGCATGAGCCCGCGCGCCAGTTCGTGCGACAAGCGCTCTTGTGTTTCGACCAGCTCGGAAAGCGTTTGCTCGAGCCGCGCTCTCAATGCTTCGAAGTCGGACATGTCCATCTCCCGTCTACGCGAGCAACTTTGCGGCTCGAACTTTTCGGAAGCTGGAGGGCTAGGCGAGTTCGTCTAATTGAACTCTGCTCATAAGGCTCGCGCTAGCTCATCGCCGGTTGGCCTGTGATTGGGCACGGCACCGGACTGCAAGATGGCGGTGATGATGTGCTTCGCCGGGTGGCTCGGCCGCCTCTCCGATGCGAAGGCTAGAGTACCGGCTGGCAATTCAATCTGCCTGCGTCGGTTCCGGTCGGGGACGCAGCAAATCTCGGCTGAGGGTCGGCTGTTCTGCGTGTTTCAGAAGAATGGTGCCCAGGGCCGGAATCGAACCAGCGACACTGCGATTTTCAGTCGCATGCTCTACCAACTGAGCTACCTGGGCGTGCTCTCGAACGACCACTCCACAGGGAAGGCGACGACAAGCTCGGGCCTTATAGAGGCTCGATTTTCGCGTGTCCAGCGCCATCGTGCCGAGCTGCGATGGCGGCCTGTCCCGCCGCCCCTCGATCGGTCGCGGGCGCGCTCACGATGGGGCGGGCCCAGCCCGGCGGGCTAGTGGGTCCGCGTCCGCGGATCGAGCCGGTGGTCGGCAATGTCGTCTTCGGCCTCGTCACCGTCCTCGTCGTCGTCGGCGCCGCTCGTCGGGATCGCGTAGGCGCCCGCTAGCCAGCGGCCGAGGTCGACGTCGGCGCAGCGCCGCGAGCAGAACGGGCGGTATTCGAGGGTCGCTGCACGGCTGCAGATCGGGCAGCGGCCTTTGGGGGCGCCCGGCTTTTCGGTCGGATCGTCAGCGGACATCGGCTCACTCCGGGTCGGCGTCGGCAGCCTCGACCCAATTGCCGTGCACCGGGTAGTTCTCGCCGGAGAGCATCGTCGAGACCTCGGCGAGCGGCAGCCCGACCACGTTGGTGTAGGAGCCGACGATTTTCTGCACGAACCCGCCGGCGACGCCCTGGATCCCGTAGCCGCCGGCTTTGCCGCGCCATTCGCGTGCGGCGATGTAGGCCTCGATGTCGGCCCGCGACAGGCGGCGGAAGCGCACACGGGTCTCGACCACGCGCATCCGCAGCCGGTCGTCGGGTGTGAGCAGGCAGACGCCCGTCAGCACGCGATGGGCGCGTCCCGACAAGAGCTCGAGCGAGGCGACCGCCTCCTCGATGAAGCGCGGTTTCACGAGAATGCGGCGGCCGACCGCGACGACGGTATCGGCAGCGAGCACGAAGGCGTCGGCCAGCACGTGATCGTTGGCGATCTGGTCGCGCGAGGCTTCCGCCTTGGCGCGGGCAAGGCGCGTCACCAGCGTGCGCGGCATCTCTCCGCGCCGGGGCGTCTCGTCGATCGACGACGGGCGGAGCGCATCGGGGGTGATGCCGATCTGCGAGAGCAGCATCAGCCGGCGCGGCGAGGCGCTCGCCAGCACGAGGCGCGGGCGGCCCTGGGTGTCGCGGCCGGAGGAGCGTTCGCGGGCGAGTTCGCGGCGCAGCGTGTCCCGCCGTGCCCCCTCGCCGCTACTTGAAGCGATAAGTGATACGGCCTTTTGAAAGATCATACGGCGTCATCTCGACCTGGACTTTGTCGCCCGCGAGCACGCGGATGCGGTTCTTGCGCATGCGTCCGGCCGTGTGCGCAATGATCTCATGCCCGTTGTCGAGCTTCACGCGGAACATCGCGTTCGGCAAAAGCTCGGTGACGACGCCCGGAAACTCGAGGAGTTCCTCTTTCGCCATAAACCCTCTCTCGATGGAATTCGGGGCGGACAATGCTCCCGCTCCCCGGCGAAAGCAAGGGTTCTCGACTTTAACCGCAGGAATCGTCGGCTGAGCCGTCCTGTGGCCGCTCACGTCGTTCGATGCTACCTTCGGCGTCCCTACTCTTCAATCGTTACTGCAAGGGTTTTTCCGATGCTGGACCGGCAATCCGTCGCCGATCTCCTCGCGCGGACCCGCCTCTTCAAGGGGCTCGACGCCGCGCAGCGGGGCGAGGTGGCCCGGCTGATGCGCGAGGTCACGTTCACCAACGGGCAGGTCGTATTCTCGCGCGGCGAGCCCGGTCGCGAGGTCTATCTGGTGATCGAGGGGCGGGTGCGGCTGTCGGTCGTGACCGTCGAGGGGCGGGAACTCGCCTTCCACATGGCCGGGCCCGGCGACGTCTTCGGCGAGATCGCCGCCCTCGACGGGGGGACACGAACGGCGTTCGCGACCGCCGTCACCGCGGTCAAGGCCGCCTCCCTGTCGCACACCGATTTCCTTCGGCTGGTGGCGACGACGCCGCCGCTCGCCGATGCCGTCGTGCGGCTCCTCTGCCAGCGCCTGCGCGACGCCGACCAGCAGCTCGAAGGGGTGGCGCTGCACCGCATCGAAGTGCGGCTCGCGCGCTATCTGGTCGGGCTCATCCAGCAGCGCGACCCGGAGCTCAAGAGCAAGCGGGCGGTGCTCGACATCGGCATGTCGCAGGGCGAACTTGCGCTGCTGCTCGGGGCGACCCGGCCGAAGGTCAATGCGGCGCTCGCGGCGCTCGAGGACTCGGGTGCCATCACGCGCACCGATCAGAAGATCGATTGCGACGTGGAGGAGCTGAGCGCGCTCGCCGAGGTCGAGTGATGGTTCGCGGCGGGGCAGACAGCTCGGCCGCAGCCCCGCCACCCGGCCGATCCCTCCGTGCACGTTTCGCGATTCTCAAAGGTGTTCTTCGCCGCATCCCGGGGGCCAGCGCAGTCGGGCGATTTCTCGGCCGGGCGGTCGAGTTCGGCACCGAGCGCTACGACGAGGACACGCGCCGCCGGCTGATGATCCTCAACGTCGTCGCCTACCTCATCGCGGTGGCGACCCTCGTCTATGCCGTCCAGCACGTCTTCATGGACTATCAGGTCTGGCGGCCCGTCGTTCTCATCAACTCGACGCTGGTCGTCGCCGCGCTCGCGGTGCCCTTCCTCCATCGCATCAACGAGATCGCCGGTGGCGTCTGGCTCGTGGTCGCGGAATACGTGGCGCTGTTCGCGCTGACGTCCTATCTCGGCCGCGAGTCCGGCGTCCACGTGCAGTACATCATCGCCTCGGCGGCGCCGTTCCTCGTGTTCGGGCTCGCGCGTATCCGCCTCGTGCTGGCGATCGTGGCGGTCGGCACGGTCCTGCACATCATCGCGTGGTTCTCGTTCCAGCGTCCGCACATCGCGGCGCGGCAGGACGACATCGACGCCATCTACGTCTCGGCGGCGCTGACGACCGTGGCGCTGATTGCCGGCACCGTCTGGTACGCGTTCCGGCTCGTCGAACGGGCGCGCGGAGAGACCGAGCGGCTGTTGCGATCCATCCTGCCGGGCAAGATCGTCAGCCGGCTGAGGGCCGAGCCCGGCGCGATCATCGCCGACGACATGGCGGAAGTCTCGGTGCTATTCGCCGACATCAGCGGCTTCGTCGAGCTCTCACAGCGGCTCGGTGCGGACGGTGTCGTCCGCCTCTTCAACGAGATCTGCCGGGAGTTCGACACCCTTGCCGTCAAGCACGGGGTCGAGAAGATCAAGACCATCGGCGACTGCTACTTGGCGCTCGCCGGCGTGCCGGAGCCGGTGCCCGATCCGGCCGTCAGGC
>Ga0073934_10004937_pt1 | contig 21450 bp, 27 predicted proteins | sample LarsenN4metaG_FD_76834 | JGI IMG/M metagenome (GOLD analysis project Ga0073934, IMG submission 76834) | Hot spring sediment bacterial and archeal communities from British Columbia, Canada, to study Microbial Dark Matter (Phase II) - Larsen... ...
CGGCCGGGTCGCGTCCGGATCATAGGCGCGGCGCCGGTTCGGGGTCGAGCAGGCCGTGTAGCACGCCGCAGCGGCCGTCTGTACTATGAGGCCGTGACCCAGGACGCAGCGCAACCGGAGAAGCCCTGGGGAGGGCGCTTCACCGAAGCCACCAGCTCCGCCGTCGAGGCTTACACCTCCTCGCTCGCGGTCGACCAGAGGATCGCGCTCGAAGACGTGCGCGGGTCGATCGCGCACGCGCGTATGCTCGGCAAGCAAGGGATCATCCCGCAGGCGGACGCGGAGGAGATCCTGGCCGGCCTTCTCCAGCTGCGGGAGGAGATCGAGCAGGGGCGCTTCCAGATGGACGAGCGCCTCGAAGACGTGCACATGAACGTCGAGGCCCGCCTGCGTGAGATCGTCGGCCCGGCGGCGGGACGGCTGCACACGGCCCGCTCCCGCAACGACCAGGTGGCCGCGGACCTGCGCCTCTGGATCAAGGAGGCCGTCGCCGAGAGCATCGCTTCCCTCCACGAGCTGCAGATCGCCCTCGTGGAGCAGGCGGCCGCCAACCGGCGCGTCGTCCTTCCCGGCTACACGCACCTGCAGCGGGCCCAGCCCGTCCTCCTCGCCCACCACCTCCTGGCCTACTTCGAGATGTTCGAGCGCGACATCGGCCGCATGGCGGACTGCTACGCCCGGGCTGACGTCTCGCCCCTGGGCAGCGGCGCCATCGCCGGCGTGCCTTACCCCATCGACCGCGAGGCCGTGGCCCGCGAGCTGGAGTTCGCGGCCATCTCCGCCAACAGCATTGACGCCGTCTCCGACCGCGACTTCGTGGTGGAGTACCTCGGGGCCTGCGCCATCGCCATGATGCACGTCTCGCGCATGGCGGAGGACATCGTCCTCTGGTCGACGGCGGAGTTCGGCTTCGCGGAGCTCCCGGACGCCTTCGCTACCGGGTCGAGCATCATGCCGCAGAAGAAGAACCCGGACGTGCTGGAGTTGGCGCGGGGCCGCACGGGCAAGGCCTACGGGGCGCTCTTTTCCGTGCTGACGACGCTCAAAGGCCTGCCCCTCGCCTACAACCGCGACATGCAGGAGGACAAGGAGCCCCTCTTCCTGGGCCACGACACGCTGAACTCCACGCTCGCCGTGCTGTCCGACCTGGTTTCGCAGCTAAGGTTCCGGCCGCAGGCGTCCCGGCGGGCCTCCGGCGGCCTACTCCTCGCCACCGACCTCGCGGACTACCTGACCAAGAAGGGCATGCCTTTCCGGGAGGCGCACAACGTGGTTGGGCGGCTGGTCTTCTACTGCGAGTCCCATCGCAAGGACCTGCGACAGCTGACGCTCGAGGAGTACAAGAAGTTCTCCGACCTGTTCGATGCGGACGTGCTGCAGACCAGCGTCTGGAGCTCGCTGCGGGCGCGGGACGTGCCCGGGGGCACTGCGCCCCGCCGCGTGGCGCAAGCGATCCGGCGGGCGCGCCTCATCCTCAGGCGTCGCGAGGCGGAGGCGTAAGTGGGGGCTTCCGCTTTCGCGACATTCTCCCAGAGGGCGATACGGTCGGCCCGCACGGCGTCGGCGGCGCAGCGGCCGTGATGGCAACGTGGCGCCCGTAAAGCTCGCCCCCTCGATCCTCACGGCCGATTTCGGCCGCATCGCCGAGCAGGTGCAGGAGGCGGTCGCTGCCGGCGCCGACTACGTCCACCTCGACGTCATGGACGGCCACTTCGTGCCGGTGATCACCTTCGGCCCGGCGCTGGTCGCCGCCGTGCGCAAGGCCGTCGACGTGCCCCTCGACATCCACCTGATGATCGACCGGCCGGACGAGCACCTTGCCGCGTTTCGCGACGCCGGCGGCGACATCCTCAACGTCCACGCGGAGGCCAGCCGCCACCTGCACCGGACGCTCGGCCAAGTGCGGCGCCTGGGGGCCAAGGCGGGCGTCTGCCTCAACCCGGCGACGCCCCTGGACGCGATCGCCGAAGTCCTGGGTGAGGTCGACCAGGTGATGATCATGGCCGTCAACCCCGGCTGGGGCGGCCAGAAGTTCATCGAATCGAGCGTGGACAAAGTGCGGCGGCTGCGGCAGGCGCTCGACGGCCGCGGCCTGTCCGTCGATATCGAAGTCGACGGCGGCGTCAACCTAGCCACGGCGCCGCGCTGCGCGGCCGCCGGCGCGGACGTCCTCGTCGCCGGCTCGTTCGTCTTTAACGAGCGCGCGTCCGTGGCTGAGAACCTGAGGGCGCTCCGCAAGGCTGTCGGGGGCGCCTAGGAGCCTGGGTTCGGGTTTGCGCCGAACCCCGGACCGGCGCCGGCTGTCCGCGGACGCCTGCCTCAGCGCAGCGTCGGCTCCAGGACCCGCTCGCCGATGCGCACGGGCTCCGCCGCGATCAGCACCGACGCCAGCCGGCAGACGCGGCCGCTCTTGTTCTCCCAGGCATGGTTCGTCCCCCGCTGGACGACGACGTCTCCCGCCTGCAGGTGCACCCACTGCCCGCCGTCCAGTTCCATGTCGAGCTCCCCTTCGAGGATGAGCACGTAATCGATCGTCTGAGTGCGGTGCATGGCCGAGCGGTAGCCCGGCAGGATGTCGACGATGCGCAGCGCGCTCCCGCCCGGGACGGTGGGGCCGGGCTGGGACGTGCCGTAAGCCCAGTCGTCCTTGTTGTTGGACGGGAGCTCAGCCGTGCCCCAGACCTGGGTGACGGCATCCCCCTTGACCGTTTCGGCCAGGGCGACGACGGCAAGGCCTGCTTCGTTGTGTCCGGTAACGACGCGGCGGATGGCCGGAGCTGGCATAGCAACCTCCCTTGAGTAGTGCAGAGTGCAGAGTACAGAGGGCAGAGTGCAGAGGGCAGAGTGCAGAGCCCAGGGCGCTCGATGGCGTCGGGGGCCGCGCCCAGGGGCGATGAGCGCGGCTAGCTGACCTTGACGGTGTTGCGCAGGCAGCGCGTGCAGATGTGGATGCGGCGCGTCTTGCCGTTGACGCTTATGCGCTTGGCGTGGACGTTCGCGTGGAAGGTGCGGCTGGTGCGCGGCGCCTTGCGCTGCCACCGGCCGGAGTGCTGGTGGCGGATGTTTCGCCCGAACGTCGTGCCGCGGCCGCAGATGTCGCAGGTGGTTGCCATATCGAAAGGCAGCGTAGCAGCTTCGGGCTTCGAGCTTCAAGCTTCGCCTCATCGGCGCCCGTGCTACCGCCGCCCGCCTGCCTCGCGAGTCGCGGCGTTACCCCAGATTCACCCCGGCTGCCGCCGTCCCGACATTTTCGTCCGCGGTCGCGGCGAAAGGCCGTGAGCGACTGCTATGCTGGCGCAAGAGGCCGCGCTTGAACCGCGTCGTCAACCGAAGGGCCCCCGCCCGGCGCACGTCCGCCTCCCCGCCTGATGGCGAGGCCTTGGTCCGCTTCCGCAAGGTAATCGGCCTGGAGCTGCGCCGCGGCTGCGACGACCGCGCCGTCGTCGGCGGCATGGACCGCTTTCTCGACGTCGCGCGGGCCGACAAGAGCGTGGCGGCGCTGCTGGCGGCGGCGCCGAGGGGCGAGAAGCCCTACCGCGAGATGGCGCCGGCGGAACGGGAGGGCTGGCTGCGGGCCGTCCTGGGCGCGAAACCGGCCCGCGCCGCCGCGCCGCAGCGGTCGAGGGCGGCGCCGGCGGGAGCTGGCCAAAAGGCCGCCTCGCCGCCAGGGCGGGCAGCCGCTCCGGACCCGCTCGAGGCGGACGTCACCGCCGTGCGGGGCGTGAAGGGCGCCATGCAGGCGAAGCTGGCCAAGCTCGGCGTCCGCAGCGTGCGCGACCTCCTCTACCTGTTCCCCAACCGCCATAACGACTACGCCAACGTCCGGACGATCGCCGAGCTCCAGCCGGACGAGTACCAGACGGCGGTCGTCAACGTCTGGAGCGCGGCGATCGTGCGGCTGGGGCGGCGGCCGGGCACGCAGGCCGTCGTCGGCGACGACACCGGCACGATGCGCGTCGTCTGGTTCAACCAGCCTTATCTGGCAGACCAGCTCAAGACGAACGACCGCATCGTGATTGCCGGGAAGGTCTCGCTGTTCAACCGCGGCAGGACCATGGAGAACCCGGAGTGGGAGCGGGTGGGGACGGAGGACCTGACGCACACCGGGCGGCTGGTGCCCGTCTACCCGCTGACCCAGGGGTTGAGCCAGCGCATGCTGCGGCGCGCCGCCAAGGAGGCCGTCGACCGCTTCGTCAGGTTCGCGAAGGACCCGCTTCCGCCGGCGCTGCGCGCCCGACACCGGCTGCCGGACTTGCAGACGGCGCTGCGCCAGATGCACTACCCGGACTCGATGGAGGCGTACGAGCAGGCCCGCCGCCGCGTGGCCTTCGAGGAGCTCCTCTGCGTGCAGCTCACCGTCCTGGAGCAGCGGCTGGCCTGGCAGGAGGGCCGGGCGCCGGCGTTGGGCTCTCAGGGCGTCCTAGAGGCCTACCGTCAGCTCCTTCCCTTCTCGCTCACCGGCGCGCAGGAGCGCGTCCTCGCCGAGATCGTCGCCGACCTCCGCCACGCCCGCCCCATGGCCCGCCTCCTCCAGGGCGACGTCGGCAGCGGCAAGACGGCCGTGGCCGGCGCGGCCCTCGCCATCGCCGCCGCCAACGGCTATCAAGGGGCGCTCATGGCCCCGACGGAGATCCTGGCGGAGCAGCACTACAAGACGCTGACGGGCCTGCTCGGCCGCCTCGAGGTTGGCGGCAGGCGGCTGCGCATCGAGCTCCTGACCGGCTCGCTCGCCTCGAAGTCGAAGCGGGCGGCTGTCGAAGCGGTAGCCTCCGGCGAGGTAGACGTCGCCGTCGGCACGCACGCGCTCATCCAGGAAGGCGTGACCTTCCGAAGCCTCGGCCTCGCCATCGTCGACGAGCAGCACCGCTTCGGCGTCATGCAGCGGGCCGCGCTCAAGGAGCGGGCGCTGAACGGCGGGCCGGTCACGCCCCACCTTCTCGTCATGTCCGCCACCCCCATCCCGCGGACGCTGGCCCTGACGTTCTTCGGCGACCTCGACGTCTCCGTGATCGACGAGCTGCCGCCCGGCCGCCTGCCCGTCAAGACGATGTGGGTCCCGCCGGACGACCGCGACCAGGCTTACGGCTTCGTCCGCGAGCAGGTCCGGGCCGGAAGGCAGGCGTTCGTCGTCTGTCCCCTGATCGAGGAGTCCGCGGCCCTGCAGACGCGGTCGGCGGTACAGGAGTACGAGCGCCTTTCCCGCCACGTCTTCCCGGATTTGCGTTTGGGCCTCCTCCACGGCCGCATGAACGCCGCGGACAAGGACGCCGTGCTCCAGGCCTTCCGCCGCGGCGACCTGGACGTCCTCGTGGCGACGACCGTCATCGAGGTCGGGATCGATATCCCCAACGCCAGCGTCATGGTCGTCGAGGGGGCGGACCGCTTCGGCCTGGCGCAGCTGCACCAGCTGCGCGGCCGCGTCGGCCGGGGGGCGGAGCAGAGCTTCTGCCTGCTCCTCTCGGACGACCCGTCCGAGGGGGCGCGCCAGCGCCTGCAGCTCATGGAGCAGAACAACGACGGCTTCTCCCTGGCCGAGGCCGACTTGCGGCTGCGCGGCCCCGGCGACTACTTCGGGACGCGGCAGAGCGGCCTGCCCGAGTTCCAGGCGGCCGATTTCTCCGACGTCCGCCTCATTGAGACCGCCCGCGGCGAGGCCATGCAGATCCTCCGGGACGACCCCGCCCTCTCGAAGCCGGAGCACGCGGAGCTGAAGCGCGCAGCCGCCAGGATGAAGCGGAGCGTGACCGGCGAGGTAAGCTAAGGCCGGAGCCGTGGCCACGCAGGATGACGTCCGCCGCATTGCCCTGTCCCTGCCGGGAGCTCAGGAGTCGCCGGAGGGCTTCGCGTTCACGGTGCCCCACAAGGGGCGGCCGAAGGGTTTCGTCTGGGCTTGGCGCGAGCGCGTCCATCCCAGAAAGCCCCGCATACCCAGCTCCGCGGTCGTCGCCGTGAGGGTTGCAGACCTCAGCGAGAAGGGCTTCGTCCTGGCGATGGACGAGCGGAAGTTCTTCACGGAGCCCCACTACGATGGCTATCCGGCCGTCCTCGTCCGGCTGGCCGAGGTCAGCGCGGACGAGCTGGAGCAGCTCATCGTCTCTTCATGGCGCTGTCTCGCGCCCAGAGAGCTCGCCGCGGCTTTGGACGGAGAGGGAGGGCGCAGGCGTGAGAGGACGCATGACGGCCGGTGAGGCGCTCGGGCTGGTCACCGTCCAGGGGACGAACTACGACGGCAGCATCCACTGGAAGCACCCGGCGACGCTGCTCCAGGCCGGGCCGGGGTTGGTCCAGACGCAGACCTCCGCCGGGCTGGAGATCAAGCGCGAGGCCGGCATCTTCGTCTCGCGGTACAACACTCGCGGCCACTACTGGCCGGACCGGTGGTTCAACGTCATCCGCCTGGAGCTCCCGGGCCAGGGGCTCTACGGCTTCTACTGCAACATCGCCACGCCTGCCCGCTTCGATGGCGAGACCGTCCATTACACCGACCTCCAGCTGGACGTCATCGTCCGCAGGGACGGCGGGGCCGGGCTCGTCCACAGCGTCGTCGACGAGGACGAGTTCGAGGAGGCGCGGCTGCGCTACGGTTACGACGCCGGGCTGGTAGCGCGCTGCCGCGCCGCCGTCGACGAGCTGATCGCCATGGTGGGGCGCCGCGCCTTCCCGTTCGACGGGTAAGAAAGGATGCCTCTTACGAAGTTAGAGCTGTGTATCGCAGTACGCTCGTACCAGCAGTCGCCAGGTTGATCAGCGGCTGTCCAACCGGGGGTATGGGAAGCTCGAATCGGTAGACGAGCATGGATTCCACGCGGTCCGGCGCACCCATCGAGTCTCGAATGTCCTCGATCCGCTCCATAGCGTCCGCCTTGTAAACGCGTTCGCCGCAGTTTTCGCAAACAAGAGCAGGCACACCCTCGATTTTGATCGCGGGCGACGTGTCACACATGCATACCGAAACGCGTCGTTGGACGAGAGGTCGTCCGCACCTGGGGCAGTTCATGTCATCGTCTCCTAACCTTGAACTCTTCGTCAGCCCAGTCGTCCGGCCGGGCGTCTGGCCAGTAGGCCGTGATGACGATGGGATGATCCTGAGGGTAGGTACATAGTACGTGAATAATCCTCGACTCAACTTTAGACCAAATTAGGCACGCCGGGCTGAAGTGATGGGAAGCGTAGTCTTCGATGACCTGAGCCTCAGGCCAGAGGAGCGCCTCGCGGATTTGCGTCACTCGGGGGCGACTGGCGTCAGCGAGCCGGTCACGCAGGTAGTGATCGCTGAATAGCAACTCGCCTGCCTCAACAGCGGCAGCGATCGCCGCAAGGCGAGCTTCGAAGACCATCCTACCAATCTTCTTCTAGGTTGATTTCCCTCTTTTCCAGGATGGACTTCGGCACCTTGATAGGCTCCCCGCGTTGTTTTTCCCACTCCTTCACGACGCGCTTTAGCAAGATCGCAAGAACTTTGACGTGCTCAGGCGAGAGCTGTATGAGCGCCAAGGGCTTCGCGCCGGCGCTTCCCATGACTCCGAAGAGCATGTTGAACGTATAAGTCGTAGGCCCGAACAAGACGATATCGGAGTAGCATTGATACTCCGGGGTTTGGCCCCCCAGCACCTCGTGCATAGGCCTCGCCTCAGATTGGGCGTCAGCCTGCGGGGAGTGTTCGGGCCTGCTCTCTTCCGATTCGGCCAAAGCTTCTTCCTCGTTCACCGACTCGCAGAAAGTGTACTCCAGCGGCCGAGTATGTATCGACGCTACTGCCAGAAGGCCATTGGTCCTACCCGGGCTCCCTTCGAAGCCGCCGGGAACCGAGTCCTATTCCGACTTCGTCGCGACCAGGATATGGAACCGGGAGAAGCCGGTTTCTTCCGTCACTTCCAGGCCCGCGCTTTCGCATAGCTCGTGCAGCTCGCCGCGAGTGTTCACGCGGTTGCCCCAGATCAGCTCGAACCACTGGGCAAGGGCCGCGAAGCGCTTCGGCATGCTGCGCAGGTCGGAATCGTCCTCGGGGTAGGCCTCGTCGAAAATCAGGAACGAGCCGCCGGGCCGAAGGCCGCGCGCCACCGCCTCGAAGACGCCGGCCTTCAGGCCGGGGTCGATCTCGTGGACCACGAGAAAGCTCGTCGCCACGTCGAATGCCCCCGGCTCCACGAGCTCGCGGATGTCGCCCAAAGCCGCCCGGCAGCGCTCCTGGAGGCCGCGTTCCGCGATCAGCTTCCGCGCCATCTCGATGGAGTAGGGCTCGATGTCGATGCCCGTGCAGCGCACCGCGGGGAAGGTCTGGGCGAACTGGACCAGCGCCCAGCCGCCGCCGCAGCCGACGTCCAGCACTTCGGCGCCGGCCTCCAGTTTCGCCTGGAGCGCGGGCAGACGCGGCAGGACGGCCTCGATGAAGATCCGCGGGAGCGACTTCAGCGCCGCCGCCACGTCCTCCATGAAGTCCTCCCCGTGCGCCTGGTAGGGCTTGCGGGTCCCCGCCTTGAAGTGCCGGACGTATTCCGCGTAGTCCTCGCCCACTTTCAGGTGCACGCGGGCGGCGTCGGCGAGGTAGAACGGCGATTCCGGGTTACCCAGGATCTGGTCCATATGCGGCGCCATGCGCCAGCCTTCGCCCTGCCGGTCCAGGAGCCCGAACGAAAACGCCGTGCGGCAGAGCACGTCCGTATAGAAAGGCTCCGTGCCCAGGCCGGCAGCAAGCTGAGCGGACGTGACGCCAGGCCGTTCCGTCACCGCCCGCCAGACGCCGAGCTTCTGCGCGATCTCGAGGAGGTGGGTGGCGTGGTAGCCGCCGATGATGTCGTAGAGGCGCGTCACCTGGTCGGTCAGGGTGGGGGCGCTTGCGCCCGTCTCGCGTGCGGTCGTCATGGGTCTCCCTCTGAATCTCGTGTTGCGGGCGGCAGGGACGCGCGACAGGGCGTGCCGCGTTTGGCGGCGCCCTTACGGCCGCAGCAGCACCTTCCCGAACTGTTTGCGCCCCGCCAGGTAACGGTGCGCCTCCGCCGCCTGGCTGAGCGGAAAGACGCGGTCGATGACGGCATCCAGCTTCCCGGCGGCGACGAGGTCCATGATCTTCGCGAGGTCGGCGCTCAGCTCCTCGCGCGGCTTGATCGTGAACACCAGCCACCCGGTCGTGATCGTCTGGCGCTTACGCTGGGCCAATTCCTGGTCCACGACCGGCTGGACGCCGCTCGCCCGACCGACGGACACCAGTCGCCCGCCTTCGGCCAGCGCCTGCTGGCACCTCGCGAAGGTGTCGCCGCCGACCATGTCCAGGGCAACGTCGACCCCGCGGCCGTTGGTCCTCTCCATGACCTCCGCCAGGAAGTCGTCCTTCGTGTAGTTGACGGCGTAGTCGGCGCCCAACTCCAGGCCGCGGCGGCATTTTTCGTCCGTGCCCGCCGTCGTGAAGACGGCGCTCGCACCCGCGACGCGCTTTGCCACCTGCACGCCTGCCATGCCGACGCCGCTGCTCACGGACTGGACGAGGGCGGTCTCGCCGGGTTTGAGCGCGGCGGTCTCCAGGAGCGCGATCCAGGCCGTCAGCCATGCGACCGGCAGGCTGGCGGCCTCTTCGTAGCTGATGCCTTCGGGCATGGGGACGGCGGCGTTCGCCGGCGCCGCGGCGAGCTCCGCGTAGCCGCCGCCCATCACCTGCGCCACGACCCTCTGCCCCGGCCTGAACCCCGCGGCGTCCGCGCCCGCCTGGACGACGTCGCCGGCGATGTCCCAGCCGATGATCAGCGGCGTCCGAGCCGCCTGAAAGAAGCCCGCGCGGCGGCCGAAGTCGCCGCGGTTCACCGAGGCCGCCCGCACCCGGATCAGCACCTCGTCCGCGGCGGGCGTAGGGTCGGGCACGTCCTCGTAGCGCAGGACGCTCTCGTCGCCGAACTCGTGGATAACGATGGCCTTCATGTCGCCTCCGGCAGTCTTCCGGCCTTTGGGGTTAGGCGGTACGCCCCTTGCCTACCGGCAAATCGAGGTGTCGGCAGGAGTATCGCACGAGGGGCTGAGGAATGTCCGCCCGGCAGGCGCGCAGAGGGGACGCGGCGGCGGGGTGAGGCCGCCGGCCGGCCTGCCGTTGCTTGTTCGCGGTCCGCGGTTATTCTTACGATCGCATGAGGTTCGTCCGCTGACCAACCTCGCCGCCGGCGCGTCCGGCCGGCGATTCCATCGCAGCAGGGAGTGAGGTCGTCGCCATGAAGATCGTCATCGCCGGCCAAGGCGCCTTCGGGCAGAGACACCTGGAGGCCTGCCGCGCCATCCCCGGAATCGAAATCGTCAGCCTGGCAGGCGGCAACCCGGAGGGTACGGAAGAGGTCGCGAGGAAGTTCAACGTGCCTCACTGGACCTCCCACAATCTCACGGAGAGCATCAACCAGCCCGGCGTCGAGGCCGTGATCCTCGCCACGCCCACCCAGCAGCACGCGCAGCAGGCGATCGAGTGCATGCGCGCCGGCAAGCACGTCCAGATCGAGATCCCGATGGCCGACTCGCTCGCCGATTCGGAAGCGATCTGCCGCGTCCAGCGCGAGACCGGCAAGGTAGCGATGGCCGGGCACACCCGCCGCTTCAACCCCAGCCACCAGTGGGTCCGGAACAAGATCGCCGCCGGCGAGCTCAAGCTGCAGCAGCTCCAGGCGACGACGTTCTTCTTCCGGCGCACCAACCTCAACCTCCAGGGCCGTCCCCGCAGCTGGACCGACCACCTGCTCTGGCACCACGCCTGCCATACGGTGGACCTCTTCCAGTACCAGACGGGCGAGGAGGTCTCGGTCGCCCACGGCGTGCAGGGCCCTTTGCACCCGGAGCTGAAGATCGCCATGGACATGGGCATCGTCATGAAGACGCCGGGTGGCGCCGTCTGCACGCTGTCGCTCTCGTTCAACAACAAGGGGCCGCAGGGGACGTTTTTCCGCTACATCTGCGACAACGGCACCTACATCGCCTACTACGACGACCTCTACGAGGGCGAGGTCAAGGACGAGAACAAGATCGACCTCTCGGGCGTCGCGGTATCGATGAACGGCGTCGAGCTTCAGGACCGCGAGTTCTTCGCGGCGATCCAGGAAAACCGCGAGCCCAACGCCAGCGTGCACCAGGCGTTGCCCGCAATGAGGGTGCTGGACATGATCGAGCGGGGCTTGACGTGAGAAGCCGCTCCCCGCGCGGTCTTTCGGGACGCAGGCCGGCTCGCAGGAGCGGCGCACCGTCGCACCGCGGCGGCGCTTGGGCAGAGACGTGAGAGGGGCCGCGGCCGGGGCTCCCGGGGACCTGGCCCTCGGGGTCCATCCCGGGAGCGGAGCAGCCCGCGTGGAAGGGGCGCGATGCCAAGCGCCGAGACGGTAAGGAGAAGCGAATGTCCGTCCGACTCGTCATCACCATGCAAGCGAAGCCCGGCAAGGGGGCCGATCTCCTCAAGGCGATGGAGGAGCGCTGCCGGGAAGTGCGGAAGGAGCCCGGCTGCGAGCAGTTCGAGGTCTTCCAGAGCGGGCACGACCCCGACAAGCTGGTGCTCCTGGAGCTCTGGGCCAGCCAGGAGGCGCTGGACGTGCACGCGAAGCTGAACGCGTCGCGCCCCGCCGACCCGCGCATGGCGGAGCTGCGCGCGGACGGCGCCGTACCCCGCGAGGACTACGAGTACAACCGCACCCGCTGAGGGAAGCGTTAGCGGCGGCTGTTGATCAGCGCTCCCCACGTCGCGACGCAAAACGGCACCACGTAGGTAAGCGGCACCTTCCAGGCGAGGTCGGCGGGGAAACGCCCGTCGAAGATCAGGTTCCCCTGGTTGATCGCCGTCAGGACCGACCCCACGACGATCGCCGTGTAGAAGGAGCGGCGGAGCATCGGCTGGAAGCGGAGGGCGCAAGGCAGACACCGGCCCTGCCCGGCGAGCACGAAGCGCCGTTCTCGCCGCCGGCAAACGCTGCAGAGCGGCACGCGCTCCCCGCGCGCTTCCGCCTCGTCCCGGCGCTCCGTCGAGAGCGCAGTTCCCGCTACCTGCCCCTGACCGCCCACCGATGTCCTAGCCTTTCCGCTCGAGCGCGATCACGGGGATCTCGCGCGGCGCCGCCCGCGCCTGGTGGTCGGCCAGGAAGGGCTTCTCGCGGACGCTCGCTTCCCAAATCCGCTGCCGCTCCTCGCCCGAGGTGACGATAGCCCGCGCTTCGAACCTCTCCGCGCCTACCTCCACCGTCACGTCCGGGTTGGCCGTCAAATTGCGGTACCAGTCCGGGTGGCTCCGGGAGCCGGCCTTGGACGCGAAGACGATGTAGCGGCCGCCGTCGCGCAGGTACATCAGGGGGTTGACGCGCGCCCGCCCCGTCTTGCGTCCCTTTATCGTCAGCAGCAGCAACTCTGCGCCCCCGAAGCGGCCCGTGTCCACCCGTCCTCCGTTGGCGCGGAACTGGGCTATCACGTCCCGGTTTATCTCGTTGATGTCCACCTCGTTCATGGCAATCATCCTAGCTCAGCCGGTCCCGTCTGGTGAGGCCCGCGGGCGTCTCCGATAGCGATGCGCGGGCCTGCCGCTAGCCGTTCCTGGTTTCGCACTCTTGAAACGGGATTTTGCCCTCGTGAGAGGATTACATTCCTTGCGCTCCACCAGAATGGGTCACACGGGCCCGCGGCGCGGGCGATGAGGAGGCTTCGATGTCGGACGAGCAGGAGCGGCACGAGACGCGCGCCGACATGCCCGGCCCTCCGCCGGGCGGTATGGGTGAATGGGAAAAGGGGGCCGGCGAATCAGCCCAGAGCAAAGCTGAACAGTTGAAGGAAAAAGGCGCCGAATACGTCGAGAGCGCCGGCAGGCAGGTCGAGGCCGGCAAGGAGCAGGCCGCCGGCGGCATGGAGCGAGCGGCCGAAATGGTGCGTGAGCGCACCGAGGGCAAGGGCGGCATGACGGCGGAAGCCGGGGCCAAGGCCGCCGAGACGGTGGAACGCGCTTCGGGTTATCTCCGTCAGCACAGAGCCGGCGAAATCTGGGACGACATCGAAAAGTACGCGCGGGAGCATCCGGCGCAAGCCCTGGCCGGGGCGGTAGTCGCCGGCTTCGTCATCGGACGGATGCTGCGTTAGGCGGGACACGTGGACGGTAACGCCCATCGGACCCTGGGAGAGACGCTGCGGGCGACGCGTGACGAGACGGCGGCGCTCCGCGGCGACGCTCAGGCCATCGCCGCGGGGATTCGCGAGCTGATGCGGCTGGAGATGGAGCTCGCGCGCGCGGAGGCCGCGGAATCGGCGGCGCACGCGGGCTGGGGCATCGGCCTCGGCGCCGCGACAGGCGTCCTGGCGGTCATGGCGTCGGTTTTCCTTCTGCTGACCGTCATGTTCGCTCTCGATACCGCCATGCCGCTCTGGCTCGCGGCGCTGATTACCGCGCTGCTCATCGCCGCCGTCGCGGCCCTGCTGGCCGCGCTCGCACGGGCCCGGCTGCGGGCGTTTTCGCCCGTCCCGCGCCGCTTCCTGCGCACGATCCGGGAGGACTTGGAATGGGCAAGGACCCAGATGCAATCGATCGGCACATAGCGGAACAACGCGCCCGGATCGGGCAGCAGATAGCCTCCCTCAAGGGTCGCGTCCGGGCCGACCTCCGTTCCGTCCGCGATGAGGCCAAAGGCCGCGTCTCGATGGTGGCCGAAGAGGCCAAGGCCACCATGGACGTCGATTCGCAGATGAAGGAGCATCCGGCATCCATCCTGACCGGCGCGCTGGGCCTGGGGGTGGTGCTCGGCATGATCGGCGGCGAAAGCTCCAGCCGCGACGGCAGGGCGCCGTCCTACGGCGACGGGCCTTCGACGCCTCGCGGAGGGTCCCAGGGCTCGCTGCTGGGCGGCCTGCTCGGGCCGGCGCTGGGGAGCGTCAGCGGCACGCTCACGGAGGAGCTCCGGCAGCTGATACGCGAAGGGTTCGCCTCCCTGCGTGGGGAAGGCCCCGCGGCGCGCCCTCATGAGAGGCGCGGCGGCGAAGCCTTCGCGCCCGATCCGGCCGCTTACGGCGGGGACTGAAGCAGGCGTCTTCCTCGTCCCTAGGCGCGGGCTTCGGTATGCTGGCGGCGTGAAGGGGGAAAGCGCCGACGGCAGGCACCTACCCTACGTCCTCGTCAAGCCGGACGGCTACGCCGAGGGCGATGGCTGGCCGCTCGTGGTGCTCCTGCACGGCTTCGGCGCCAGCATGTACGACCTGGCCGGCCTGGCGCCCGCCATCGACGATTCCGGCTACGTGTACGCCTTCCCGAACGCGCCCTTCACGGTCGACCTGGGTGGTGGAGGAGCCGGTTACAGCTGGTACCTGGGCAGGCCGGGCGTGCAGCCGCCGCCGGGGGAGGCGCCGGACGTCGAAGCGCTGCTGGACGGCTTCCTCGACGAGGTGACGGAAAAGACGGGCGCCTCGCCGGGTGCGATCGTCCTCGGGGGATTCTCGCAGGGCGCCGGCCTCAGCCTCCGCTACGGGCTGCCGCGGCGGGAGATGTTCGCGGGCCTCGCCGTCCTGAGCGGCTTCTTTCGGGACGCGGACGCGCTCCGGCCCCGGCTGCCGGTGGAGCGCGACACGCCCGTGTTTCTTGCCCACGGCCGCCACGACATGGTCGTGGCCCTGGAGATGGCCCATCAGACGCGGGCCTTCCTGGAGGAAGCGGGCTACGCACCCGAATACCACGAATACGACATGGCCCACCAGATCACGCCGGAGGTCATCGACGACCTGACGCCGTGGCTGCGGCGCGTCCTGCCGCCCCGGCGCTAGCCCTTGATGCAGACCAGGGGCGTCAGTTTCGCGACGCGGCGGGAGAGGCCGGACGCGTGCGCGGCCTCCGCCACGGCGTCGACGTCCTTGTAGGCGCCCGGCGCCTCTTCGGCGACGCCCCGGTAGGTCCGGCTGCGGATGATGACGCCCTGCCCCGCCAGCGCTTCGACGATCTGCTTTCCCTGCCAGCGCCTCAGCGCCTCCGTCCGGCTCATGCTCCGGCCCGCGCCGTGACAGGACGAGCTGAAGGCAAGCCGTTCGCTCTCGGCGGTGCCGACCAGGACGTGGGACGCCGTGCCCATCGTCCCGCCGATGATTACGGGCTGGCCCGCCTCCCGGTAGGCGGCGGGCAGCTCGGCGTGGCCGGGGCCGAAGGCCCTCGTCGCCCCCTTTCGGTGGACGTAGAGCTCCCGCACCTTGCCGTCCACCTCATGGCGCTCGACTTTGCAGGTGTTGTGGGAGACGTCGAATACGAGCGGCAGCTCCACGCCTGGGAACACGCTCGCGAAAGCCTCTCGCACGAGGTGGGTGATGATCTGGCGGTTGGCCAGGGCGCAGTTGATCGCCGACCGCATCGCGCCCAGATACGCCTGGCCGACCTCGGAGGCGATCGGGGCGCACGCCAGCTCGCGGTCGGGCAGGTCGATGCCGTAGCCGGCCGCCGAGACCGCCATTTCGCGCAGATACTCCGTACCGATCTGGTGGCCGAGGCCGCGCGAGCCGCAGTGGATGCTTACGACGGCCTCATCGCGAGCGAGCCGGAAGGCGCGGGCCGTGGGCTCGTCGTACACCTCGGCGACGCGTTGCACCTCCAGGTAGTGATTGCCGGAGCCCAGGGTCCCCATCTCGTCCTGCTGGCGCTTGATCGCCTGGTCGGAGACGCGGCCGGGGTCGGCGCCCGCCATCCGTCCCCGTTCCTCGACGAACTCCAGGTCTTCCTCGCGCCCAAAGCCCTGGTCCACCGCCCAGCGGGCGCCGCCGGCGAGCATGGCGCGCATGGCGTTCGCGTCGAGGTGGATCTCGCCGCGGCTGCCCAGGCCGGCCGGGACGGTGCGGAAGAGTGCGTCCGCCAGCTCCGTCTTCCTCGCCTCGATCTCGGCGGCCGTCAAACCGGTGTACAGGGTGCGGACGCCGCAGGACACGTCGAAGCCGACTCCGCCCGCCGAGATCACGCCCCCTTCGTCGGGGTCGAAGGCGGCCACGCCGCCGATCGGGAAGCCGTAGCCCCAATGGGCGTCGGGCATGCAGTAGGCCGCGGTCACGATCCCGGGCAGGGTGGCGACGTTGGTGATCTGCTCGGCGACCTTCTCGTCCATGCCGGCGATGAGCCCTTCGGTCGCGTAGATGACCGCCGGCACGCGCATCTTGCCCTGCGGAGGGATCCACCATTCGCACTCGGACCTTCGTTGCAGTCGCGCCGGGTCCATCTCCTGGTCCTGCCTCCGCCTATACGTCGACCACGCACTGGGCCGTCCAGTTGCCGTCCTCGCCGCGCGCGACCGAAAGAGCCGTGTACGTCGCCCCTTTCGGCTCGACCGCGAGATCGAATTCGTCCGCGTCCATCGGCCGGCCGAAGGCTTGCGCGCGCAGGCTTCTGCCGTCGGTCTCGACCTCGAAGCGGCCGAAGACGAGTCTGCGCGTCGCCATCTCGTAGACTATCGCGTTCAGCCAGTCCACGAGCAGCAGTTCGGCGTCGGGGGCCCGGCAGGCGATCTCCACGCGTTCCTCCGCCTCCAGCGAGGCGGGATCGACGACGATGGCGGTCAGGGCGAGAGCCGCCTGCTCGAACGCGCCGGCCAGCGTCGGGGCCACGCCCCGAACGCCGACGTCCGCGCCGTGGGAGAAGTGCTCCCAGCGCTCCGGGCCGGACATCCGCGCATTCATGGATTCGGGCACGCGTTGCCAGTATGCCTGAACGCCGCGCGCCCGAATCCCCGCCGGCGCGCGGTTACGTCGCCTTGATCTCGATCTTCTTGTGCTTTGCCCTCTCCGCGAGAGGAAGCCTGATCTCCAGGACGCCGTCCTTGAAGCTGGCCTCCGCTTTCTCGCGGTCCGCGCCCGAGGGCAGCGCGATCTGGCGCACGAAGCCGCCGTAGCTCCGCTCGCAGCGATAGTAGTCCTTTTCCTTGACTTCCTTCTCTTCGGCGCGGTGCCCGGAGATCGTCAGGCCGTCCTCGGAGATGCTCACGTCGATGTCCTCCGGCTTCATGCCGGGGACGTCAGCCTTCACGACCAGACTGCCGTCCCTCTCGAAGACGTCGACCGCGGGCCATGTCGGCTCGAGGATGCTTGTCCGCAGCCGCGGCAGCCTGGGGAAGCCTTCCCAGAGCCGGTCCATCTCCTCCCAGATGTCGCGGAAGCTCCTTGGGAGGTACGGCCTCCTGATAGCGACGCTTTGCCCGTTCTGTTCAGCCATTTGCTTACCTCCTGCTTGTTCTTCTGATTACGACGTTAGCCAACGCCGCCGGGGTCCGAAGAGGGTCGAACGGCGCTCTCGCGCTGGCCCTAACGGCACCATTCTCATGCCGGAGCCGGCGCCCAGGGCCGGGGGAGAGGGGACGCGGAGGTTGTCCGAGCGCGAGCGCGGAGCCGAAATCGAGGGCATGATCGGTGTCTCGGGCTGGACTTGTTGACGTATTATCTCACGCCTGGGAAGGGGGGTACCTACCCCTAAGCCACCCTGCCGCCGCGCGTCCGCCACATGAGCCGCAGGAGGTAAGCGGCGAAGATCAGGACGGCCGTTTCCGCCAGCGAGCCGGCCGCGGCCATCAGGAGGTTGCGTGCGTCGTCGGACCAGCGCGTGCCGGCGAGGGCCGGGGCCACCCTCAGCAGCGCGGCCGCGTTGACCAGGACGGCGAGCGCGAAAGCCAGCAGGCGCTGGCGGTTCGGCGACTGCCGCTCCACGGCCGTCTCCGGCAGGATGAGGAGCGACATGCCGAAGATCAGGTTCGTGATCACGCCCACGCCCAGCGTGTGACGCACGGCATCGAAGTCGTTCTGGGGGATGATGTCGCCGCCGGCCAGCGAGCGGCCGCCGAAGTAGGCCATGAGGCCGCCGGCGGCTGCCAGCCAGACGAAGGCGCCCCGCACCAGCCACAGGTGCGGCCGCGAAGCGGGCCGTAGGCGGTTGGCGGCCGGACGCAGCACCGCCGCGTGCCAGAGGAGCGCGAACAGGCCGAGCCCGAAAACCAGCAAGGCCGCCCCGCTCAGAGACACGGCCGCTTGCGAGTAGGAAACGTAGTCGAGAAACAGGAGGGCCCCGGCATGGACGGCGGCGGAGCCCGCCAGCCAGGCGGGCAGGGCTTTCGCCGTCCGTTCCGGCCGCTGCCGCCCCGAGATCGTGGGGAGGGCCCGCAGGCCAACCCCGGCGACCACGACGAGGACGAAGCCCAGGAGCTCCATCTGCACGACGGCGGTGTCCTCCAGGTAGGAGACGGCCCGGCTGCCGGCATCGACGGCGTGGATGGAGGCTCCGAGGGCTGCTTCCGCGGCCAGGAGGACCATGGCCGCGCCGAGGAGGAAAGCGAAGCCCGAAGCGTCCGGCCGCCGCGCGCCGGCGAGCAACGTGGCGGCGACGATGAGGAAGAAGCACGCGACCGCGAGCAGCACGCCCGTCGCCGAGGCGAGCAGCAGGGCGTGGTGGAGCTCGCCCGAGGTCAGGGGCATGACCGCGGCGCGCAGCAGCAGGGCGGCGACCATCGCCGCCAGGGCCGCGGGCGCCAGCGGCTGGAGCTGCAGCCTGGCGCTGGCGAAACGCGGCAGGAGCCGGAACGTCATGCCCATGACGTACAAGCCCGCGAAGCCCAGGAGCTGCGCCTGGCCGTGCGCCTGGATGAGGTCCGCGGTGCGCTCCGGCCGCCCCGTGTCCATCAGCCTGCCCAGGGGCACATGGATGGCGAGGAGGAAGCCGATGAGCGCCGCCAGCAGGAGGCTCGCCGCGAGGAAGGGGCGGTAGAGGAGCTCGGATGGCGGGACGGCCGGCCGGACGCTGATCGTCTCCTCGGCGGGCGCGCGCTGCGACGTCATCGCCCTCTCATGTTGGCCGAAACGGCTGCTTGAGACGACAGGGCGGCCCGCCGGGCTTGATGGCAGGGCCTGCAGGCGGGAGCATGAAGGCGTGCCCGTCCGCCTCAAACGCGCCTACGAGCAGCCATCCCCGGAGGACGGCGAACGCTTTCTGGTGGAGCGTCTGTGGCCTCGCGGCGCCCGCAAGGAGGCGCTCGGCCTCACCGCCTGGCTGAAAGACCTGGCGCCCAGCGACGGCCTGAGGCGCTGGTACGGCCATCGGCCGGAGCGCTGGGAGGAGTTCAGGCGCAGGTACCTGGCGGAGCTGCAAAAGCCCGAAAGGAAGCCGCTGCTGGAGGACCTTCGCGCGAAGGCGAAAGCCGCGCCCGTGACCCTCGTCTTCGCGGCCCGGGACGTGGAGCATAGCGGGGCTCGCGTCCTCAAGGACTTCATCGAGGGGCGTCCGTCCCGTCGATAGCCTCGCGGCCCGCAGGCGTCGCGGCGCCGGCGGGCTGCGGCCGCGCAGGCGCCGAAGACGTCCCATCGGGGCCGGGGGACCAGGCCGGGTACAGGATGCCTGCCGTGCGGTTCATGACGAAAGCCTGCGCCGTGAGCAGCGCGACGGCGAGCATCAGGACCACGAGCTGCTTCGGCTCCCGCAGGATGCCCAGCGAGACGATGAGCGTCGTGGCGCCGGCCGGCGGATGCGGCGCCCGGACCAGGACCATGAGGCCGCTCGTCAGCCCCAGGGAAAGACCCGCGGCCAGCACCCGGGCGGCAGTGACGCCCTCGGCGGTCGCCGGGCCCTCGTCCCGGAGGCCGAAGAGGGCGAGGCTAAGCCAGCCGGCGCCGGCGCCTATGGCATGCCCCAGGAGGGCGTTTCGCGGCGAAGCCGCCGGCGCCAGCGGCGTGTAGAAGAACAGAAACGCTGTTGGTCCCAGGGATGGAAAGACGAAGGCTTCGCCGGTGACGAGCGCCGCCGCTGCCATGAGGCCGATGCTGATGCAGCCGTTCACGAAGCTGTAAACGGCGAGCCACGGCACCACCGACGGCCGCTCGACCAAATGGGCCAGCTGCAGGCGGCGAAGCTGAGATAGCAGCGATTCGGCCAGAGACACGGCGCCCTCGGCGCTGGCTAGGCGGGCGGCTCTTGGGAGCGGGTCAGGAGCAGGGCCAGGACGCCGCCCGCGAAGACGATGGCGGAGGCCGCGGCCAGCTGCCACACGGAGCCGCCTTCGCCCGCGAGATAAAGGTCCAGCGCCGTCGTCAGGAGCCAGAGCTGCAGGGCAAGCATCAGCGCGCCGAGGATCACCGCCGCCAGCACCAGCGACCTCCTCCCGGGTGCGGGCGACGGGCGGGCCGGCCGCACCGGCGGCTTCAGGGCCCGGGGTCCGCGGCCGTTCAAGGCGCCTCCTCCAGGGCGATGAGCATGCTTCCCTCCTGCCGCAGGGCAATGCGCGGCAGCCGCCGTCGCGGCGGCCCGGCTACCGGCTCACCCGTCTCGATGTCGAAGACGCCCTCGTGGCAAGGGCAGTGGAGGTCCCGCTTCTCCGGCCGGTAGCGCACCGCGCACGAGAGGTGCGTGCACTTCTGGCTGTAGGCTACGAAGCGGTCCGCGCCGAGGCGGACCACGACCGCGCCGTCGTCCGCGCCGGGGTAAGTGAAGTACGCCGCCTCCCCTACCTCCAGGGCGTCGGCGCGGCCGATGGCCCGCGGCGAGCCGCGGCGGCGGTCGTCCGAGAGGCCGCGCAGGGCCAAGCCCACCGTGCCGAGGAGGACGGCGCCGGAGGTGAGCACCGCGAGCGTGAGGAAGTGGCGCCGGCCGATGGCTTCGTCCGCGTCGATCGCGTAGGGAAACTCCTGCCGCCAGGGCTGGTCGTCGCGGCCGCGTCCGAAACGTAGAGGCAATCTCACAGCACCCACGCCTCCTCGCGCGCCTGCCTCCCCATCTCCGCCGCGGCTTCGGCGAGCAAGCCGCCGACGTCGAGCGCCTCGACGTCCACGGGCAGGACGTGGTGGTTCTTCGTCCGGACCGTGACCGCCCCGAATTTCGTCTGGTCAACCGCGTTGCCGCGCCTGACCGCCGCGAAGTCCTCCACCTCGCCGTACCAGAGGGCGTCGGTGGGGCAGGCCTGGGCGCACCAGGGCTGCAGCCCCTGGACGGTGCGGTCGTAGCAGAGGTTGCACTTCTTCATCAGGCGCGCCTCGGCGTCGAACTTGGGCACGCCGAAAGGGCAGGCGTAGACGCAGTTCCGGCAGGCGATGCAACGGGAGGGATCGGCGGAGAGGACTACGCCGTCCTCGGTGATCAGGATCGCCTGGGCCGGGCAGACCTGGGCGCAGGGCGCGACGGGGTCCTGGCAGTGCATGCAGACCGTGGGCTGGGTGGCGAGGTTCGCCCCGCGGTCGACGAAGTCGACCATGATCATGCTTTCGCCCTTGTGCGTGTCGCACTCGCGGCAGCCGGCTTCGCAGGCGCGGCAGCCGATGCAGCGCGCCGGGTCGATGAACAGGGAATGGACGGGCATGGCTACCTCCGTGCCGCGGCCGGCTTGCTGCCCGCGGTCTCGTACGGGAACTTGACCGGGGCGGAGTCCGCGGTCTCATTGCGGGTGGCGGTCCCCGGCCGCGGCGGCGGCGGCGCGTCGATGCGCTCGAGGGCCGCGGCCGCGGCCTTGTACTCCGGGATCTTCACCTCCGGGTCCA
>Ga0073934_10004939_pt1 | contig 21442 bp, 18 predicted proteins | sample LarsenN4metaG_FD_76834 | JGI IMG/M metagenome (GOLD analysis project Ga0073934, IMG submission 76834) | Hot spring sediment bacterial and archeal communities from British Columbia, Canada, to study Microbial Dark Matter (Phase II) - Larsen... ...
GCCGACTCCAGGAGATCGCCGGCCTGGGAGACGATCGACAGCGCCAAGGCCACGAGCGCGATCGCGCCGAGATGGCCGGCGCCCGCCTGCCAGGCCAGCAGCAGCCCCCCCGCCACGGCCGCCGCGGCGCCCCCGATTGCCCCGGACCAGGTCTTGTTCGGGCTTATTTGCGGCAGGAGCTTCGGCCCGCCGATGGCCCGGCCGGCAAAATAGGCGGCGATGTCGGTCAGCCAGACGATGACGAAGATGAACAGGATGGCGGGGAGGCCCCAGACCGGGTCGCCTCGCAGGGCGACAGGGGCGAACAGCAAAGCCGCGGCATAGGCGAGGCCCGACAGGCACCAGGCTCGCCGTCCGCCTGCCGCAACCGCCGCAATGCCCAGGAGGCCGAGAAAGACGAGCGCCAAGGCCGCCGCCGGCCAGTCGAAGGCGAGAAGCAGGGCGGCCCCGGCCAGGGTACCGCCTCCGACGGCCACGGCGGCGGCGCGGTCGGCCGCGCAGACAAGCGTCTGCCATTCCCACAGCACACCGAGCGCCGCCAGGCTCCAGAACGCGAGAAACAGCGGCCCGCCGGCGTAGGCGGCGCCGAGCGCCAGCGGCGCAAGTACGAGTGAGGTGACGACCCGCAGCCACAGATTGTTGCCCCGCAACGGCGCCCCGGATCCGGGCTGGGCCGGGCGAGCCGCATCGGCCGGCGCCACGATCAGGATCCGGTCCGCGCGATCAAACCGCCGAAGCGCCGTTCGCGCCGGTTGTATTCGGCGATCGCGTCCTCCAGCGCCGCCCGGTCGAAATCCGGCCAATAGGTCGGCACGAAGACGAGTTCGCTGTAGGCCGCCTGCCAGAGCAGGAAGTTCGACAGCCGCTGCTCGCCGCTGGTGCGAATGATCAGGTCCGGATTCGGCAGGTCTGGCGCATCGAGATACTGTCCGAGCAGGTCGGCGGTGACATCCGAGGGCTCGATCAGGCCGGACTTGACCTCCATGGCGATGCGCGCAGCGGCGCGCGCGATCTCCTGGCGGGCTCCGTAGTTGAAGGCCACCACAAGCGTCAGCCGATCGTTGTCGCGCGTCAACTCCTCGGCATCCTCCAAGAGGCGCCGGATGTCGGGATCGAGGTCGTTGCGCTCGCCGATGATGCGAACCTTGACGCGATTCCGGTGCAATTCGGCGAGATCGTTGCCGATGAAGCGCCGTAGCAGCCCCATGAGATCGCGGATTTCGGAGGCCGGACGCGACCAGTTCTCCGCGCTGAAGGAAAAAATCGTGAGAATGGCAATGCCCATTTCGCCCGCCGCGCGCACGGTCTTGCGCAGCGCCTCGACTCCGCGCCGATGCCCTTCGCCGCGCGGCAGACCACGCGCAGCCGCCCACCGTCCGTTGCCGTCCATGATGATGGCGACGTGTCGCGGGACTTCGTAGGCAGGCAGGGGGGTGAGGTTTTTCTGCATTGGCGGTCAAATCAGACGGTCATGATTTCCTTTTCCTTGGCGGCAAGAAGCTGGTCGATCTCAAGGATCGCCTGATCGGTCGCTTTCTGGACTTCGGCGTCCATCCGCTTGTGGTCGTCCTGGCTGATCTTGTGGTCCTTCTCAAGCTTCTTGAGGATATCCATGCCATCGCGCCGCACATGCCGGACCGCGACTTTGGCCGTCTCGGCGTATTTGTGGGCGATCTTGACGAGCTCCTTGCGCCGTTCCTCGTTGAGCTCGGGAATGCGCAGGTGAATGACCTGCCCTTCCGTCGACGGTGTCAAGCCCAGGTTGGCGGCAAGGATCGCCTTTTCAACCGGATGCACCATGGAGCGGTCCCAGACCTGGACGCTGATCATGCGCGGCTGCGGCACGCTGACGGTGGCCAACTGATTGAGCGGCATGTTCTGCCCGTACGCCTCGACGTGGATCGGATCGAGCAGATGCGCCGAGGCGCGTCCGGTCCGCAGCGCCGCAAACTCCTGCTTGAGCACGGCGATTGCGCTCTGCATGCGCCGCTTCAACTCGTTGAGATCATAGCCTGTGGCAGCCATGAGATTCTCCCGCTCCGGAGACTCGGGCGCACGCCCGATCGACGCCCGGCCATCGCCCTGCCGTGGGTCCGGTTAGCCGCCGACCACGGTCGCGCGCCCCTTGCCGCGCAGGACCGCTTCAATCGAGCCGGGCACTCGAATTGAGAACACGATGATAGGCATGTTGATCTCGCGGGCAAGCGCGAAGGCGGTGGCGTCCATGACCTTGAGGTCGCTGTCGATCGCCTGGCGGTGGGTCAAGCGCGAATACCGCTTTGCCTTCGGGTCCTTCTTGGGATCGGCGCTGTAGACGCCGTCCACATCGGTCGCCTTCAGGACTGCGTCGCAGCCCATCTCGGCCGCGCGCAGCACCGCCGTCGTGTCGGTGGTAAAGAACGGATTGCCGGTCCCGCCGGCGAAGACGACGATCCGCCCCTCGTCGAAATGGCGCAACGCCCGCTGCCGCTCGTAAGTCTCGCAAACCTGCGGCATGGCCAGCGCCGACATGGTGCGCGCGGGGGCGCCGAGCCGCTCGATGGCGGCCTCGAGCACGAGCGCGTTCATCACCGTCGCCAGCATCCCCATGGAATCGGCGGTCGGCCGGGACAGGCCCTGGCCGCTCATCTTCACCCCGCGCAGGATGTTGCCGCCGCCCACGACCACGCCGAGCTGCACGCCGATCGCGCGCGAGGCGATCACGTCCTTGGCGATGCGATCGATGGTGGCGTGGTGAACGCCGAACTTTTCCGGGCCGGACAGCGCCTCGCCCGACACCTTGACGATCACGCGGCGGTAGGCGGGCCGTGCCATGCGTTGCCTCCCCCAGCGCGTCGCCGGCGCCCGTCAGCCCTGGCCGGCGGCGGCAGCGACCTCGGCGGCGAAGTCGGATCCCTGCCGCTCGATGCCCTCGCCGAGCTTGTAGCGCACGAATCCCGCGATCCGGATCGGCGCGCCGGCCTTGGCCTCCGCCTCCTTGATGGCCTGTGCCACGCTCTTCTTGTCGTCGTGGACGTAAGGCTGATCTAGCAGGCATACCTCCTTGTAATAGGTCTTCAAGCCCGACTCGACGATCTTCTCGATCACGTTGGCAGGCTTGCCCTGTGCCTTGGCCTTCTCGGTCAGGACGTCCTTCTCACGCTGCACCATGGCAGGATCGAGGCCGGAGGGGTCGATCGCCTGCGGATTGGCCGCGGCCACGTGCATGGCGAGCATCCGGCCGAATGCTGCAAGCGCGTCGGTCTGGCCGCTCGATTCGAGCGCAACCAGGACCCCCATCCGGCCGAGTCCTTCGGACACGGCGTTGTGCACATAGTGGCCGATGACGCCCGCGCCCACCGACAGCGCGGCCGCGCGCCGCAATGTCATGTTCTCGCCGACCTTGGCGATGGTCTCGGTGATGGCGTCGCCGATCGTGCCGGTGCCCACCTTCGCTGCCTTGATTGCATCGATATCGGCGCCCACGTCGAGCGCGACGTTGGCGATCATCTTCACGAGCCCCTGGAACAGGTCGTTGCGGGCGACAAAGTCGGTTTCCGAGTTGACCTCGACGACGACGCCCATCTTGTCCCGAACGGCGACGCCGATCAGGCCCTCGGCGGCGACGCGCTCGGCCTTCTTGGCGGCCTTGGAGAGGCCCTTCTTGCGCAGCCAATCGACCGCGGCCTCGATGTTGCCCTGCGTTTCGCCGAGCGCCGCCTTGCAGTCCATCATGCCTGCGCCGGTCATCTCGCGCAGGTCCTTGACCATCTGTGCGGTGATAGTTGCCATCGTGCTTCTTCCTGCGACACCGATCGGGTTGCGCGGAGCGCTTGCGCGCGCCGCCTACTCGGCGGCGAGTTCCTTGGCCTTGGCGATCCAACTCTCGACGCGACCCGGAAGCCCCACCTCTTCGCCGATCTTGCGAGCGGCGACCGCGCTCAATTCGGCAATCTGCGAATAGTGGAAGATGCCAAGATCGTTGAGCTTCTTCTCCACCGTCGGCGAGATGCCCGGCAGTTTGGTGAGGTCGTCGGCCACCCCGCGCGGTCCGGGCAGCGGCTCGAAGCCGAGCCCCTCCTCCTCTTTGGCCGCGGGCGGCGGCAGCTCCTCGACCACGGGCTCGGCCGCCTCGCCGATGTCGATTCCGAGCTGCCCCTGGGCGCGCGAAATGCCGTCGATTGCCGCGCGCGCAACCAAGTCGCAATAGAGCGAGATCGCCCGGCTGGCGTCGTCATTGCCCGGGATGATGTAGGTGATTCCGTCCGGATCGCAATTGGTATCGACCACGGCGGCGACCGGGATGGCGAGCCGGCGCGCCTCCTTGACGGCGATGTCTTCCTTGTTGGTGTCGATCACGAACAACAAATCGGGCAGGCCGCCCATGTCCTTGATGCCGCCGAGCGAGCGGTCGAGCTTGTCGCGCTCGCGCTGCAGTTCAAGCCGCTCCTTCTTGGTGTAGCCCGAGGCCTCGTTGGACGAGAGCATCTCTTCGAGCTTGCGCAACCGCTGGATCGACCCCGAAATGGTCTTCCAGTTGGTCAGCGTGCCGCCGAGCCAGCGCGAATTGACGTAGTACTGCGCGCAGCGCTTGGCCGCCTCGGCGATCGGCTCCTGCGCCTGGCGCTTGGTGCCGACGAAAAGGATGCGGCCGCCCTTGGCGACCGTGTCGCTCACCGCCTCCAGCGCCCGATGCAGCAGCGGCACGGTCTGGGCGAGGTCAATGATGTGGATGTTGTTGCGGGTGCCGAAGATGAATTCCCGCATCTTCGGGTTCCAGCGGTGGGCCTGATGGCCGAAATGCACGCCAGCTTCCAACAGCTGGCGCATGGTGAATTCGGGCAGCGCCATGACATTTCTCCGGTTGGTCCGCCGCGGACGTGTGGGCCCCGCCGTTCCTGACGAGACCACCGGACGGCCTTTCGGCCAGGGTCCGCGTGTGAGATGAGCTGCATATAGCGGCCGGCCGGCCGCCGCGCAAGGAAATCACCGCCGGCCGCACGCCGGAAACGCACGGTCGCGGGCACGCTGGGCGGTCGAGGGCGGGCCGCAGGCGCGGTGTCAGCGGGCTACAAAGCCGGGGGCGCGGCAGGGCCGCGGTTCAGGCGACGGCGGCCGCGTCCCTGAGGCTGTCGTAGAGCGCGGCACGGCGCATGTAGGCCTTTGCGCTCGCGGGATTTTCAGCGGTGCGGCGCAGCTCGTCGAAGTTCCGGCGCCGCACAGCGGGGTCGCGCTCCTCCATCATCCGCTTGTTGGCGATGGTCTGCGCCTGCACGTATTTGACCGCCGCATGACGGCGCTGCCGGCTGTAGAGATCGAGCAGTTCCTCGCCGGCCTCGCCGCGCACGACGCGCGCAAGCTTCTCGGCGAGGTTGACGGCGTCGTGAATGCCGCCGTTCATGCCCATGCCGCCGATCGGATTGTTGACGTGGGCGGCATCGCCCGCCAGCAGCACGCGGCCGAGGCGGAAGGTCGCCGCGACCCGCTGGTGGGCGCCGTAGACGTTGACATATTCGACGTCGTAGCGGCCGCTCTTGGGAAAGAACTTCTGCAGTCGTTCCTCGACCCGGTCGGGCGCGAGCGCGGTCTCGTCGTCCTCCTCGGGCGGAACGGGAAAGATCGCCCGCCACAAGCCTGGCGCGCGCTTGCCACGCACCTTGAACAGGTTGCACCACTCGATGGGGTCCGAGAAGTAGTTGCGATAGACGAGGTTCGGATTGACCGTGCCGAAATCGAAACTCGTCGCCGTCTTGATGAAGCGCTCCGGGTAGGTGAAGCCGTCAAAGGCGATGGTGGCAAGCCGGCGCACAGTCGAGCGGCCTCCGTCGCAGCCGATCACGTAATCGGCGCGCATGCGCAATGGGCCGTCGGGCGCTTCGACCATGAGCTCGACCGCATCGGCGTGCTGGCTCAATCCGGTCAACGCATGCGAAAAGCGCACATCGAAATCATCCGCATTGGCATATTCCGCTGCGATCGTCGCGGTGAGCTTGTATTGCTCGTATTGCAGCACGAAGGGATAGCGGAATTCGTCGCGCAGCAGCGTGAGGTCGAATTCCGCCACCACCGAATGGGTGACGCGGTCGTGAAAACGATAGGCGCTGGAGACGAGCCCGAGCGGCAGGATCCTCTCGGTCACGCCGAGCGGCGCGAGCATGTCGAGCGTGGAAGGGTGCAGCGAGGCGGCGCGCTGATCCTCGACCGGGGCGGGCTCCTGTTCGAGCACGGTGACGGCCACGCCGCGCCGGTTGAGCGCGAGCGCACACACCATGCCGACCGGACCCGCGCCGACGATGACGACCCGCGCGTCGCGGCCACTCGCGCTCATGCCGGCCCGCCGGCCCGCCGCGCCGTCAGGCCGTCGACTGCCCGCCCCGCGCCGCCGGCACCACGTCCTTGACCGCGCCCTTCCAGCCGCTCTCGGTCACGTCGAAGACGATGCCCTCGGGCGTCTTGTATTTGACTTCGTAATAGACGTTCGGATTGGTCTCCTTGCGCCCGGTGACGTAGGAGCCGCCGGCCGCCTTGATCTTCTTGTCGATCTCCTCGACGCTGTCGACCCACATGCCGAAGTGGATTAGTCCGAGCGGATTCTTCTGGTCCTCCATGCCGGCGACCGGCTCATCGCCGAAGTTGAGCAGCGCGACATTGAAGATGCCGTCGGTCATGTAGATGCCGCGCTGGGCGTTGCCGGCGCGCGTCATGCCGAAGGCGTTCTCGAAGAACCTGGCGGCGGCCTCCGGATCGCGAACCGAAATGGCGATGTGACGCAGCTTGTTGGCCATGGCTCCGCTCCTCTCCTGTCGAAAGCCCTATAACATCGCCGCACGCCGCTGCGGTCAATCGGCATTCCGACCTGTAGGCTGCCGCCGAGCCGCGTCGAGCCGCTGCAGCCTCGCGCTCACATGAGCTGAACGTCGAGCACGCCCGGAACCGCCTTGATCGCACCGGCGATCTGCGGCGAGACCTTGAAGCGCCCGGGCAGCCGCACCTCGACCTCGGTGCCGCCGGCGAGCTGCAACACCATGCTGACCTCGGCGTCCCCCTTGTCCTCGAGCCGCCTGGCCACCGGCTCGAGCGGTGCCGCGTCGCGCAGGAACACCCGCAGGCCCTTCTGCATCCTGGCCGCAGCCTGTTCCAGCGGCTCCGCCGACTGGATGCGCGCGCGCACCTCCTCGCCCTGCGCCTCGGCGCTGAGCGCGAGCAGCACCGGCGAGCCCGGCTCCAGCAGATCGCGATACTGCTGCAGGCCTTCGGCGAAGATGACCGCCTCGTAATGCCCCGACGGATCCGACAGGCCGATGATGGCCATCTTGTTGCCGGTACGGGTGCGGCGCTCGGTGCGCGAGACGACGGTGGCGGCCACCCGCCCCGCGCTCGCCCCGGACTTCACCGCGCGCGAGAATTCGCTCCACGACTGCACCCGCAGCTTCTTCAGGAGCGCCGCATAGTCGTCGAGCGGATGGCCAGAGAGGAAGAAGCCGACGGCGTCGTACTCGCGCTGCAGCCGCTCGGCGGGAAGCCACGGCTCGGCGCTTGGGAGCGCGATCGGCTCGCGCGTTTCGGGCCCGCCGAACAGCTCGTTCTGGCCCACCGCCAACGCCTCGTGCGCGCGCTGGGCGGTGGCAAGGATCGCGTCCACGGCTGCATGCACGCGCGCGCGGTTGGGTTCGAGCTCGTCGAGCGCACCCGCGGCGGCGAGGCTTTCCAGCACGCGCTTGTTGACGGCGCGCGGATTGATCCGCCGCGCAAAGTCGGCGAGATCGGTGAAGGGGCGGTCGCCACGCGCCTGCACGATCGACTCGACCGCCTGTCGGCCGACGCCCTTGAGCGCAGCGAGCGCGTAATGGATGGTATTGCCCTCGACCTCGAAAGCCACGCCCGAGCGGTTGACCGAGGGCGGGTCGACCTTGATGCCGAGGCGGCAGGCCTCGGCGCGAAACTCGGCGAGCTTGTCGGTGTTGCCCAGGTCGAGCGTCATCGAGGCGGCCAGGAACTCGACCGGATAATTGGCCTTCAGATAGGCGGTCTGGTAGGCAACCAGCGCATAGGCCGCCGCATGGCTCTTGTTGAAGCCGTATTCGGCGAAGCGTTCGAGCACGTCGAAGATGGCGTTGGCCTGCGCGCGTTCGATGCCGCGTTCGGTCGCGCCCTTGACGAAATGGGCGCGCTGCTCGGCCATCTCCTTGCGGATCTTCTTGCCCATGGCGCGGCGCAGCAGGTCGGCCTGGCCGAGCGTGTATCCGGCGAGGATCTGCGCCGCCTGCATCACCTGCTCCTGGTAGACGATGACGCCGAAGGTCTCGCGCAGGACCGGTTCGAGCTTGGGATGGATGTAGTCGGGCTCCTCCATCCGGTGCTTGCGGGCGCAATAGGTGGGGATGTTGGCCATCGGCCCCGGGCGATAAAGCGCGACCAGCGCGATGATGTCCTCGAAGCGGTCGGGCCGCATGTCGAGCAGCGCCCGGCGCATGCCCGCGCTTTCCAGCTGGAAGATGCCGACCGTCTCCGCCCGTGACAGCAGTTCGTAGGTCTTGGGATCGTCGAGCGGGATCGCCGACAGGTCCACCTCGACGCCGCGCCGCTCGATCAGCCGCACCGCGGTCTCAAGCACGGTGAGCGTCTTGAGGCCGAGGAAGTCGAACTTCACCAGGCCTGCCTGCTCGACCCACTTCATGTTGAACTGGGTCACCGGCATTTCCGATTTGGGATCACGGTAGAGCGGCACGAGTTCGGCCAGCGGCCGGTCGCCGATGACGATGCCGGCGGCGTGCGTGGAGGCGTGGCGGTAGAGCCCTTCGAGCTTGAGCGCGATGTCGAAGGCGCGCTTGACGAGCGGATTGCTGTCGCGCTCGGCCTGCAGGCGCGGTTCGCCCTCGATCGCCTTGGCGAGCGTGACCGGCGCGGCCGGATTCTGCGGCACGAGTTTGCACAGCTTGTCGACCTGGCCGTACGGCATTTCCAGCACGCGGCCGACGTCGCGCAGCACGCCGCGCGCCTGCAGCGTGCCGAAGGTGATGATCTGCGCCACCTGGTCGCGGCCGTAGCGGCCTTGCACGTAGCGGATCACCTCGTCGCGCCGGTCCTGGCAGAAGTCGACGTCGAAGTCGGGCATGGACACGCGTTCGGGATTGAGAAAGCGCTCGAACAAGAGCCCGAAGCGGATTGGATCGAGATCGGTGATGGCGAGCGCATAGGCCACGAGCGAGCCCGCGCCCGAGCCGCGGCCGGGCCCGACCGGGATGCCCTGCTCCTTCGCCCATTGGATGAAATCGGAGACAATGAGGAAGTAGCCCGGATACTTCATCCCCTCGATGACGCGCAGTTCGTAGGCGAGGCGCTCGTAGTATTCCTGCGCGCTGCGGCCGGGGGCGACCCCGTGCAGCTTCAGCCGGCGCCGCAGACCGGCTTCGGCGCGCGTGCGCAATTCCGCGGCTTCGTCGGTCGGGCCGCCGCCGTTGACCGAGAAGCGCGGCAGGATCGGCCGCTGCGTGCGCGGCCGGAAGGCACAGCGTTCGGCAATCTCGACGGTGGAGGCGAGCGCCTCGGGCAGATCGGCGAACAGCGCCGCCATCTCGGCGCGGCTCTTGAAACAGTGTTCGGCAGTGAGCTGGCGGCGGTCGGTCTCGGCGAGAAGCCGCCCCTCGGCGATGCAGATCAGCGCGTCGTGCGCCTCGTAGTCCTCGCGGCGCGCGAAGTACGGCTCGTTGGCGGCGACAAGCGGAATGCCGTGGGCATAGGCAAGTTCGAGGAGCTGGGGCTCGGCCGCCCGCTCCGCCGCGCTGCCGTGGCGCTGCAATTCCAGGTACAGGCGATCGCCGAACAGCCGCTGCAGGGCCACGCAGCGGGCGGCGGCAAGCTCCGACTGCCCCGCGGCAATCGCCGCATCGAGCGGTCCGCCCGGCCCGCCGGTGAGCGCGATCAGGCCCGCGGTTGCGCCTTCGAGCCAGTCGAGCTTCACATGCGGCCGCTCGTGGGTCGGCGTCTCGAGAAAGGCGCGCGAATTGAGCCGCATCAGGCTGCGATAGCCCTCCTCGCGGGCAGCCAGCAGCACGATGCGCGGCAAGGCGCGCGCCCGGCCGGCGTGGCGCGGATCGCGCGTCTCGTCGCCGAAGTCGAGCGCCAGCGCGCAACCGACGATCGGCTGGATGCCGGACGACGCCATCTTCTCGGAGAATTCCAGCGCCCCGAACATGTTGTCGGTGTCGGTGAGCGCGAGCGCCGGCTGCCGGTCGGCCTTGGCCAATTCCGCCAGCTTGGCGATGGTGAGCGCACCTTCAAGCAGCGAATAGGCCGAATGCACGTGCAGATGGACGAATCCGGGACCGGCCGCGGCGGGCGAAGGCGTGGTGGGCAACGCGGAGCCTCCCTGTGCGTTCATTGCGGCGCCGGGCGCTCGCGCCGCGCGAGCCGGGGGCGGTGCCGTCCCGCCGCGCGCGGGAGCGAGCGCCCGCCGACGCTGAGCACGACGAAACCTGCGGCGCTGCCGGGGCTTCTCATCGACGCAAGCCGCTGCAATCTCGAGTGACCAATGCCGTGTGTCGGCGATTCGGGGAACCGCGATGGTGCGAAGTCCCCGCCCTCGTGTCCACCGTGGCGGCTGTGGCCGTGCCCGCGATGCCGGCTATCCCCAGCCCAGAAGGTGCAACGCGGCAGTCGGCGATCCGAACGCCGGCGTCATCGGCGCGCGGCTCGGATCACTGCAACCGGAAGGCTGGCGTTCTGGTCACCGACCCCCTGACCGCGGATTCCCGGTCCCGCCGCCGTCATGGCATGGGAGCCGGGCAAGCCCAACTCTCGATGCCATCCACGTCCGATCGGGGATCGGGGCCGGACGCGGACGCCCGCCGGTACGGGCGGACATGACGAGCGGGGTTCCCGCGGGGAACGGGACCGGTACGCACGGACGCAACCAACGCGACAGCGGCGACGGGCCGGCGCCGCCGCTAAAACGACGCGATCAACTGCGCCCAGACCGCGATCATTCCGACGAACAGGGCGATCGACGTCAGGGCGGCGGCTTCCTCCACGACGGCGCGAAACATGCTGTCCTCCTTGGAACGAAGAGAGAACATAGTTCATGTTATGTTCTCAGTCAAGCGCATGCCGGCACGCAGCGAAACCCGCATGACCCGGGCCTAAACACCGGATCGGCGTGCCGTGGAGGCCGCGCGTCGTGCCTGCGCGGGCTACCGCAGTTCCTCGACCCGCCCGTCGCGGATGGTGACGCGGCGATCCATGCGCGCGGCAATGTCCATGTTGTGGGTCGCCAGCACGATGGTAAGGCCCGAGGCGCGCACGAGCTGCGACATGACGTTGAACACGTGCTCGGAGGTGCGCGGATCGAGGTTTCCGGTCGGCTCGTCGGCGAGCAGCAGGCGCGGCACGTTGGCCACCGCCCGCGCGATCGCGACGCGCTGCTGCTCGCCGCCGGACAATTCCGCCGGGCGATGCTGCAGGCGGTCCTTGAGGCCGAGATAGGCGAGAAGCTCGCTCGCCCGGCTGCGTGCCTCCCCGCGCGAGAGGCCACGGATCATCTGCGGCAGCATCACGTTCTCGACGGCGGAAAACTCCGGCAGCAGATAGTGCGCCTGATAGACGAAGCCCACCGCGTTGCGCCGCAGCTTGGTGCGCGCGGCGTCCGAGAGGCCGGACGTCGGCACGCCGTCGAGATAGACCTCCCCGCCGTCCGGATGCTCGAGCAGGCCCGCAATATGCAGCAGCGTCGATTTGCCTGCGCCCGAGGGCGCGACCAGCGCCACCGACTGGCCGGGCCAGACCGCAAGCTCCGCCCCTCGGAGGATTTCCAGCACGGCGTCGCCCTGGCGATAGCGCCGCTCGATCGCGTGCAGGAAGACGACGGGTGGCTCCGCTTCGGCCATCGGCGGCTCACTCGTAACGCAGCGCTTCGACCGGATCGAGGCGGGCGGCGCGCCAGGAGGGGTAGAGCGTGGCCAACAGCGACAGCGCGAGCGCCATCACCACGACCGCGGTGGTCTCGCCGGCATCGAGATCGGCCGGCAGCCGCGAGAGGAAGTAGAGTTCCGGCGAGAACAGTTCGGTGTTGGTGAGCCAGGACATGAACTGGCGGATCGACTCGATGTTCAGGCAGACCACGAGCCCGACCAAGAAACCGACGAAATCGCCGATCACGCCGATCGCGGCTCCGGTGATCAGGAAGACACGCATGATCGCGCCTTGGGTTGCGCCCATGGTGCGCAGGATGCCGATGTCGCGGCCCTTGTCCTTCACCAGCATGATCAAACTCGAGGCGATGTTGAAGGCGGCCACCAGCACGATCAGCGTCAGGATCAGGAACATCACATTGCGCTCGACCTGCAGCGCGTTGAAGAAGGTGGCGTTGCGCTGGCGCCAGTCGATCATGAAGATCGGCCGCTTGGCGGCCTCGCTCACCAGTTGGCGGAACCGCCCGATCTGGTCGGGAGCGTCGGTGTAAACCTCGATCGCGGTCACGTCATTGTTGCGGTTGAAATAGGCCTGCGCCTCTGCGAGCGGCATGAAGACGAAGGCGGCGTCGTACTCCGACATGCCGATCTCGAATACGGCGGCGATCTTGTAGACCTTGATGCGCGGGGTGGTGCCCATCGGCGTGACCGCCCCGCGTGGCGCGACAAGCGTGATGCTGTCGCCGGCCCGCAGCGTGAGCTGGTCGGCGAGCCGGCGCCCGATCACAAGCCCCTGCCCCTGGTCGAAGCCCTCGAGCGTGCCCTGCTTGATGTTGCGGGCAATCGAACTGAGGCCGCCGAGATCGGAGCCGCGGATGCCGCGCACGAGCACGCCGGCGGCATTGAACGGCGAGGAGGCGAGCGCTTGCCCCTCCACGATCGGCACCGCCAGGCGGATGCCCGGCACCTGGGCGATGCGCTCGGCCACCGCCTGGAAGTCGGTGAGCGGCGATTCCAGCGGCTGCACCAGGAGATGGCCGTTGAGCCCGAGAATCTTGTCGAGCAGTTCCTTGCGGAAGCCGTTCATCACCGCCATGACGATGATGAGGGTCGCCACGCCGAGCATGATGCCGAGGAACGAGAAGGCGGCTATGACGGAGATAAAACCTTCCTTGCGCCGCGCCCGCAGGTAACGCAGCGACAGCATCCATTCAAACGGGGCAAACGGTCGTGTCCCGGTCGGTTCGCTCATCAATCCCCTTTGGGTAGCGATTTCACCCGATTCTGGCGCTTTGATGCCAGCTTAGACCCGCTGTCGCCGATGGAAACGCACAACTTCATTGCGTCAGCAAATCGACCGCGGCGGCCGGGCTCAGGCTCTCCCGGCTGCCGTCGGCCCGCCGCTTGACCTCGCAGGTCCCCGCCGCAAGCCCTCGCGGACCGACCAGCACCTGCCAGGGAATCCCGATCAGATCGGCGGTTGCGAACTTGGAGCCGGGGCGTTCGTCGAGGTCGTGATAGAGGACGTCGACCCCCTTCGCGCGGAGTTCGCGGTAGATCGTTTCGCAGGCCGCATCGGTGGCGCTGTCGCCCTGCTTGAGGTTGAGGATCATCACCTTGAACGGCGCCACCGGCTCCGGCCACTTGATGCCGGCCTCGTCGTGGAAGGCCTCGATCAGGGCGGCGACCAGCCGGCTTTGGCCGATGCCGTAGGAGCCCATGTGCACCGGCCGCTCGACGCCGTCCGGGCCGCTGACCACCGCCTTCATCGGTTCCGAATACTTGGTGCCGAAATAGAAGATGTGGCCGACCTCGATTCCACGGGCGGACACCTGCTTGTCGGCCGCAACCCGGGCGAAAGCGTCCGGATCGTGCTTGTCCGAGGTGGCGGCATAGAGCGAGGTCCAGCGGTCAACGATGGTTTGCAGGGCGGCCGCATCATCGAAATCGACGTCGGGACCCGGCACCGGGAAGTCCAGATAGTCGCGATGGCAGTAGACCTCGGACTCGCCCGTGGAGGCGAGGATGATGAACTCGTGGCTGAGATTGCCGCCGATCGGGCCGGTGTCCGCAACCATCGGGATCGACTTCAGCCCCATGCGCGCGAACGTGCGCAAATAGGCGACGAACATGCGGTTGTAGGCGTGCCGGGCGCCGGCCTGATCGACATCGAAGGAATAGGCGTCCTTCATCAGGAATTCGCGCCCGCGCATCAGTCCGAAGCGCGGGCGCACCTCGTCGCGGAACTTCCATTGGATGTGGTAGAGGTTGAGCGGCAGGTCCTTGTAGGAGCGCACGTAGGCGCGGAAGATTTCCGTGATCATCTCCTCGTTGGTCGGACCGTATAGCAATTCGCGTTCGTGCCGGTCCCTGATGCGCAGCATCTCCTTGCCATAGTCCTCGTAGCGGCCGCTCTCGCGCCACAGGTCGGCCGATTGGATCGTCGGCATCAGCAGTTCGATGGCGCCCGCGCGATCCTGCTCCTCGCGCACGATGCGGTTGATCTTCTTGAGGACGCGGAGTCCGAGCGGCAGGAACGCATAGATGCCTGCCGCCTCCTGCCGCAGCATGCCGGCCCGCAGCATCAGCCGGTGCGATACGACTTCGGCTTCCTTCGGGGTTTCGCGCAGGATCGGCAGGAAGTAGCGGGACAAACGCATCGCGGTCTCGGGATTCGAGGGGTCGGAAAGGCGTGCAGAGTGAAACCGGATCGGACGGCAGATTACAAGCACGCGGGAGCCCCGTGGCCCGTGCCGCCGCGCGGCGCTGCCGCTTGCCCCGACCGGCAGGCGTAGTGACAGGGCTCGGGCGATCAGCTAGCATTTCAACTGTAAAGGGGTGACGCCCCTTCACGGCCCATGTCTGGGGAGGTTCAATTCGGCGCGTCAGGATCGCCGTCCCCCCGCAGCCCGTGCGAGCGTCTCGGGGGCTAAAATCTGACGTGAGATTTCCTGAGCAGGGCATTGCTTCTGCTCAATTTTTTTGCCCTGCCGTCAGGCGAGATCGGCGCCCTTCTGCACCCAGAACAGGTAGCTTGCGGCAAAGGTCCAGGGTTCATCCTGCTCGAACGCCTGCCAGCATTCCAGATCGGTCCAGCGAGCCCCGTGGCGCCGTTCGAACCGGGCGCGCGCCTGTGGCGCGAGTTCAAAGCCGAGAAAGCGCAGCCCGTGCGCCTGCATGCAGGCCTTGATGTCGTGGATGGAGAACTGGTGCTCCACTGCGTTGAACCAGAGCGCGCGGCAGCCGCTCAGACTGTAGAAATCGGCGGAGGCCATGGCTTGGCCGCGCAGGATCAATTCCTGCCGGCAGGCGCGGATGTCGTCGGGTGTCGGGCCGTAGCCGCGGTCCCGCGCGAAGGCGCGTGCGGCGTTGACCGGGCGTCGGCCGAGCGCACTGAAGATGCCGACCAGCATCAGCCCACCCGGGCGCAGGAGCGATAGCAGGATGCGCCAGCCCTCGGCCGGTTCCGGCAGATGGTGCAGCACGCCGACGGTCTCGATCATATCGAAGGTTCGGCCGACGCCTTCGAGCTTGAGGATGTCGCCCTGCGCGTATTCGACGTTGGCAAGTCCCGCCTCCCGCGTCTTGCGCACCGCGTAGGCCAGGCTTTCGCGGCTGATGTCGATGGCAAGCACGCGCGCGCGCGGAAACCGCTGCGCGGTCTCGATCGAGTGGGCTCCCGTTCCGCATCCTGCCACCAGGATGTCGAGGTCGTCGACGCAGGGCAGCGGCGCGGCCGGCTGATAGCCGAGCTTCTCCTGCAGATAATCGGCAACAGCCATCGGCGCCGCCTGCGGCAGCGTGGTCCAACGCGGATATGGGTTCTCGTCGTATTGCCGCTGCACCTTGAGCGACAGTTCATGACCCAGGGGGGTGAGCACAGGAATGCTGCTGCGGACGTCCGCCTCCTCCGTCGGTTCGACGATCTGCTGCGTGAGCAGGCGCGACAGCGGACGGGGCCAAGGCCGCGTCGGCAGCGCGGCGGCGTTTGCAAGCTCGTGCAGCGGCGCGTACATGGCGGCGACTGCAAGGTCGCGGGGCTGTGGCGCCTCGCCGGCCGAAATGGCCGCGGCCATGCGATCGCGCAATCGCCGCACGAGGCCGCGCTCCTCCTCGTGCTGCGGAAAGACGTATTCGTTGATGAAGCATTGCTGCGCGAGCGCACAGGGAAAGCGCAGGTCCCACGATCCGCTACAGGATACGTCCGCCGTTGCCCGCAGCATCGCCGCCCGCGCGGCGGTGAGGAACCGCTCCAACTCGAGGTCGCAGACAAGCCGCGTCTGCAACAAGGCGATCAACAGCGCCTGCTCGGCCATGCGCGCCAAGCCGTCCGGCCCGAGCAATTCGTCGAGCAAAAGCTGCCGCGGCCAAGCCGAGGCCAGCCGCGCCAGTGCGGCGGCGACGGCTTCGCCCTCTTTCACCAGGGCCTCGGCGCCGGCAAGACCCAGCGCAATCGCCTGCGCGTAATGCGCCTCCGCCTCGGCGTGACGGCCAAGCGCCTCGAAGGCGAGCGCCAGGCTGTCGTGCGCCATGGCATTGCGGGGGTCGGCGGCAAGGGCTCGCCGCAGCAGCTTCACGGCCCGTTGGTTGCGGCCCTCCCGCTGCGCCATCTCCCCCATCAACGCGAGGGTCGGCGCGTGGTCGGGGTCGCGATCGAGGATGCTGCGGCAGAGATTGCGTGCGGTCGCAAAATCGCCCGCGCGACGGGCGGCGAGCGCGGCGGCGGCGGTCGCCTCAATGTCGGCATGCCCGTGCGGACGCGCCAAGGCATGCGATCTGGCGAGCAGATCGCCGTGAAGCCGCCCCCGCGCCATCCGGTTCATGGCCGGGAAACTGAGCGCCGACCGCGAACCCTGCCTATGCGGCGAAGTGTACCTGCGACTTATTGCGGCAGGCCCATCCAGCGCGCCAGGTCGTCCAGCGTGATCAACCGATAGATGTAAATCACCGCGCAGATCGCGAACACCAGGCTCGCAACAACCGTGGTCCAGACGAGCTTGGCCAGCAGCCGCGGCACGAGCGGGGCACCGGGATCGGTGCCGGGGGCGCCCTCCTCGCCCTGGGCGCGCACGCCCCAGGGCAGCACCGCGAACAGCACGACCCACCAAATCAGGAAATAGATCGCGATCGCCGTGGTGATCGCCATGTCAGGCCTGTTCCAGTTCGATCAGCGTGCCGCAGAAATCCTTGGGGTGCAGGAACAGCACCGGCTTGCCGTGCGCGCCGTTCCTGGGCTCTCCCCCGCCGAGAATCCGCGCTCCTGCGGCGATCAGCCGGTCGCGTGCGGCAAGGATGTCGTCCACCTCGTAGCAGACATGGTGGATGCCGCCGTCCGGATTGCGCTCGAGGAACCTGGCAATGGGCGAGTCGTCCCCGAGCGGCGCGATCAGTTCGATCTTGGTGTTGGGCAGCGTGATGAAGACGGTCGTCACGCCGTGGACGGGCTGCGGCTCAGGGGCCGACACCTGCGCGCCGAGCATCCGCCGATAGACCTCGGCGGCCTTGGCCAGATCGGCGACCGCAATGGCGACGTGGTTCAGGCGTCCGATCATGCCACACTCCTCAGTCGACCTGCGCCAACGCTTCACTCGTCGAGCGTCTCCGGCAGGAAGAGCTGCTCCGGCCGGAAGCGGCGCTTCGACAGGCCCTGCTCGTGGTGATAGCGCAGGAAGGTATCGAGCGCCGCATAGTTGCGCTTGAGTCCGTAGGGAAACCAATCGTCGCCGAGCAGCGCCTGCATCTCCAGGCAGTGCTGGGTGAGCCACGGAATCATGAACATGCGATGCATGTTTTCCGCTTGGTGCCGGTAGAGCGCATAGGCCTTGTCGCGCGCCTGTTTGAACGCAGCATAGAGCGATCGAGCGACCCAGGGATGCGCCCGATAGACGTCCTTGCGGATGGCGACGATGTGCTGGATCGGAAAGATGCCGGTGCGCTTGTAGTATTCGCGTTCGACCGCCTCGAAATCCGGAAACAGCCGGCGCACGTTCTTGGATCCTTTCGAAAGCGAAGGCGGAACAAGTGCGGAAAACAACGCATCGATCTCGCCCGCCTCCAGCATGGCATCAAGCGTCGTCTCGGTGCCGATGTGCTGCACCCTGATGTGCGGCGGCGGCTTCAACTTGTACCAGGGCAATGGCGGTGTCGGCCGCTCGACTCCGCCGATATGGTGCGCGTAGCTGTCGATCGGCACACCGTACTCGTCTTGCAGAATGCCCTTGGCCCATGTGCCGGCGTCGTGGCCGTAGAGAAAGAATTCGCCGACCTTCTTGCCGATCAGATCCTTGGGGCTTTCGATCCCCTTGTTGGCATTGACGTAGATCGCCGAATGCGAGAACACCCGGATCGGATAGACCGGAATGGCGACGAACGGCGGGTCGTCGTCGTGCAGCGTTTCGAGATAGAACGTCAGCCCGAGTTCGGAAGCCTCGAACTCTCGCTTGCCCATCATGCGGTGGAAGGTCGCTGCCGGAAAGGAATTGTGAAAGACGAGCTCGATACCCTCGGGCTTGACGCTGCCATCCATGAGCGCGCGCGTGCGGTCGTAGTTCCAGCACGCCAATGTCATCTTTAAATCGGCCATGGCTCACGCCCCGTCACGATCGGGCAACCTGTCGTCTTGGCACCGTCTTGGCAAGGCGCTAGACCTCCAGCACCTGCACGTTGACCGTCGCCTTCTTGCCCCAGCGGGCGGCCAGCGCCGCGCGCACGGCCCGGCGCACCGCCTCGGCGACCGCATCCGGATCGCGCCGGCGCGGTCGCGGCAATTGCTCGACGGTCTCCACCGCCGCCTTGTAGGCGATGTCCGCGAGCGGCTCGCCGTCGGCGGCCGCCTCCGGGATGCCGATCAATTCGACGACCGGGTCGGCGGCGAGCTGTCCCTTGTCGGTCAGGGCCAGCGCCACGATCGCGATCCCGGCCATGCCCAGCCGCTTGCGGTCGGCCACCGTGCGCGCTTCCGCCTGCACCAAAAGAAAGCCGTCCTTGTACAACCGACCGGCCGGCAGCTCGTCGATGATGGCCGCGGGCCCCGGCGCAAGCCGGATCAGATCGCCGTCGCGGCAGATCACGACTTCGGCGCCAAACCGCCGCGCCAGCCCCCCGTGCTCGGCCAGATGCAGCGCCTCCCCGTGCACCGGGATGACCGTCCGCGGCCTGACCCAGCCGAGCAGTTCCTCGAGCTCGGCGCGGCGCGGATGGCCCGAGACATGGACGAGGTGGGTGCGATCGGTGATGACCTCGACGCCCTGGCTCACGAGACCGTTGATCACGCGGTTGATGGCGCGCTCGTTGCCGGGAATGGGGCGTGAGGAAAAGATCACGCGGTCGCCCTGGCCGAGCGTGACTTCGGGATGTTCGTCCTCGGCGATGCGCGCGAGCGCCGCGCGCGGCTCGCCCTGGCTGCCGGTGCAGAGCGCCACCACCTTGTCGGGCGGCAGGTGGCCGAACATCTCCATGCTGCGGAATTCCTGCACCCCGTCGAGATAGCCGGTCTCGCGCGCCACCTGCACGATCCGGTCCATGGCGCGGCCTACCACCACCACCTCGCGCCCGGCCATGCGCGCGGCGTCCGCCACCGCGCGAATGCGCGCCACATTGGAGGCGAAGGTGGTGACCGCCACGCGCCCGCGCGCGCTGACGATGAGATCCGCAAGGCAGCGCGCCACCTCCGTCTCCGACGGCGAGCGGCCGTCGCGGATGGCGTTGGTCGAATCGCCGATCAGCGCAAGGCAGCCGGCCTCGCCCAGCGCCCGCAGTTTGGCCTCGTCCGTGGGCGGGCCGATCAACGGGGTGGGATCGAGCTTCCAGTCGCCGGTGTGCAGCACGTTGCCGTGCGGCGTGCGCAGGATCAGCGCATTGGACTCGGGAATCGAATGCGCCATCGACACGAGCTCGATGTCGAACGGGCCGACGGTGAAGCGCGAGCCGAGCGCGACCTCGGTGACCGGGATGTCGGGCGCCCACGGTTCGCCCGCCCGGCGCGCCGCCAGCAGCGCGGCCGTGAATGGCGTGGCGTAAACCGGGACGTTGAGCTTGGGCCACAGATCGAGCAGCGCGCCGAAATGATCCTCGTGCGCATGCGTGAGAACGATGCCGGCAAGATTGCGCCGCTCCTCGACGAGATAGCTGATGTCCGGCAGGATCAGGTCGATGCCGGGCAGATTCTCCTCGCCGGCGAAGGAGACGCCGACATCGACCGCAAGCCAGCTGCGGCGGCGTTCGTCGCCCAGTCCGTAGATCGCAAGGTTCATGCCGATCTCGCCGACGCCGCCGAGCGGCGCAAAGACGAGATCGCCGGTCGGCGCCGCCATCGGCTAGGTCCTCGCCGGCGCAAACACGTCGCCGGAGACGATGATTTCGGCTTGACCATCCGCCCCTCGCAACACGAGGCGGCCATGCTCGTCGATACTCTCGAAGCGGCCGACCCGCTCGCCGTCCGCAAGCGCGATCCGCACCTCGCGGCCGAGATCGGCGGCACGGGCGAGCCAGTCGGTGCGGATCGAGGCAAAATCCGTCCCGCTCCGCCACTGGTCAAGCCGTGCCTGCATGCGCGCCGACAACGGGGCAAGCAGGCTTTCGGCCGAGGCGCGCACGCCTGCGGTCGCAAGGTCGGTCGCGGGGAAGGCCGTGCCCGCCGGATGCCGCACGCAATTGACGCCGATGCCGATGACGATTGCCGTCCCTTCGCCTTCCACCAGGATGCCGGCAAACTTGTTGCGGTCGATCAACAGATCGTTCGGCCATTTCAGGGCGAGCCGCACGGCCAGGCCCGGCACGCCGCCGCTCACGGCGTCATGCAACGCAAGCCCCGCGACGAACGACAGTTCGGCCGCCCGATCGGGCTGACAGGGATTGGACAGCAACAGGCTTGCATGCAGATTGCCCGGCTCGGACACCCAGGCGCGGCCGCGTCGGCCGCGGCCCGCGGTCTGGGTGCGCGCGACGATCCAGAGCGGGCCGCGCTCCCCCGCGCGCGCCAGTCGCAGGCCCTCCGTGTTGGTCGATCCGATCGTTTCGTGGACGACGAGCCGCGCACCAGCCGCTTCGGCGACGGGATCGAGCCGCATCAGAATAGCGATCGGGCCGCCGCGCTCGCCGCATCGATCAGCGGTGCGGGGTAGACGAAATACAGGAGGTTGAACAGGCCGGTGACGGCGAGCACGGCCTTGAGTTCGCCGGGCATGGGCTGGAACGCGCCCGCTGGCTGGTCGAAATACATCACCTTCACGATTGCAAGATAATAATAGGCGCTCACCACGCTCGCCAGCACGCCGATCACGGCAAGCGCATAGAGGCCGGCTTTGACGGCGCCGAGGAAGACGTAGTACTTGGCGAAGAAACCGGCAAGCGGCGGGATGCCGGCGAGCGAGAACAACAAGAGCGCAAGCACCGCCGCCATGGGCGCATTGGTGCGCGCCAGGCCGGCCAGATCGGCGATCTCCTCGACCATGCCCTCGCCGCGCCGCATGGCGAGGATGACGGCGAAGGTGCCGAGCGTCATGGCGAGATAGATCGCAAGATAGACGAGCATACCCTGGATGCCCTCGCTCGTGCCA